>Ga0182027_10001432_pt1 | contig 40018 bp, 68 predicted proteins | sample 712E1DmetaG_FD_121300 | JGI IMG/M metagenome (GOLD analysis project Ga0182027, IMG submission 121300) | Permafrost microbial communities from Stordalen Mire, Sweden - 712E1D metaG (Illumina Assembly) | ecosystem: Environmental > Terrestrial > Soil > Wetlands > Permafrost | place: Sweden...
AAATTGGAATTGAAATCAGATTTGGATAAAGCCGATAATAATTATGATGCAGCCATTAAAAATTATAATGCGAAAATGGCGCTTATAGCAAAGACGCAAGAAGGGGATATTTAATATGAATAAACCTAGAAAACCAAATAAGTTTATTTCCAGCAAAGTAACTAAAAATATAAATAATGTAGAAGATATTATTTCTTTAATGGCAGAAACTAATTTGGGTCCAAAAGATATTTCTATTGGACGATGTGAATATGGTGGAATAGAGGCTTATTGGTATATAAAAAAAGACAATCCTTATTATGAAAGAAATTTGAAGCGATATGAGGAAGATTTAGAAGATTATAAAAATGAATTGAAAAAATTATTGGAAGAAGCCGAAAAGGACGAATGATATGAATTGTACAAGCGAAGATGTTAGAATTCACATTGATTGGTGGGGAAAATGTCGCACTTGTAAACATTGGGACGGAAATAGATGGGAAGATTTTTGGGGAAAATGTTTAAATGAAAATAGCCCATTATTTTGTATAAGAAGAACAACTGATAAAGGAATTGTTCCTTCTGCGTGTACCAGCGAGGGTTATTGTGAGAAATGGGACACATATAATATGGACGCTGCAGAAATTACAATGCGATGGGACGGTAAAGGGTTAAGCCCCGATATGATTATGGCGCAACAAGAAAAAATAAAATAATTTATTAAATTACAAAAAGTGCAATGCGATTGAGGTCAATATGAATATTAATTTAGATCTGGCAACCAAAGTTTTGGCAGCAAAACAACTTAAGGAATGGAGCCAGCAGTTTCAATATAAAACAGACCATGAGCGCGTAATGATTCGAGTTGGTGATTTAAAAATGTTCACAAAACTCTGTTTAGGACTTTTTGAGTTTTCGGATGGAGGCGGCAGTGGACAAGCTATTACCCCGTTGCGTTTGGTGGTGAAATAAACAAGCAATAGGTAAACCATAATAAAAGAATTAAAACAAAGGAAAGTGAATAATGCCACTAACAACAATAATTGACGCTTCGTTCGGAGATGTAGGTAAAGGTGCGATAGTTGATCGCCTTGCAAAAGACTATGATATTATTACGAAAAATAATGGCGCGGCAAATTCCGGAAGAAGTATTGTATATAATGGCGAAAAATATATTTGTAGAATTTTGCCATCTGGAATATTAAATAATAATATGTTAGTTATAGGTCAGGGAGTATTGCTTGATCTAGAAGTTTTTCTGAATGAATTGAAAACGTTTGAAAAATTTAATATTTTGGGAAGGCTAATGGTTTCCAATAAATGCCATCTTCTTTTACCATACCATAAACAAGCCGATATTTTAAATGAAAATAAAACTAATAATAAAGTTGGCTCAACAAAAAATGGCGTGGCTTTCTGTGTGCAAGATAAAGTTGGAAGAAGAGGAATTAGAGTTATAGATGTTATTAATGGTCAGTATGAAGCTGGAGATGTTTACTATCAAGTAATGAATAATATGGAATTTTGGGGGATTAATGTACAAAAAGAAATTATTGATCTTTGCAGTCATTCCCTTCTTCTTATTGATGAATTTATTAAGTTAAATAAAAAATATAATTTTTGCGGAGATACTGGTGGTTTTATAAATAAAGCTTTGAAAGAAAATAAGAAAATTTTAAATGAGGCGGTAAATGGTACTCTTTTGGATATAGAATCGAATTCATACCCTTATGTTACATCAACGCCATGCACAGCCGCAGGGGTTTGCCTTGGATTAAATATCGCTCCCAAAAATCTTAATAAAGTTATTGGTATTACCAAAGCTTATACAACAAGAGTTGGTGGGGGTCCATTTGCTACAGAATTATTTGATTCCGTTGGTGATGAAATAAGAAAAAATGGAAATGAATTCGGTTCAGTTACCGGAAGACCAAGAAGAGTTGGTTGGTTAAATCTTGATGAATTAATTTATGCCAATACAGTAAACGGTTTTGACGAATTGGCAATTACTAAGGTTGATGTTTTTTTTGGCATCAATCCAATAAAGGTTTTGTTGAATGGTAAATATGTTGAAATGGAGGGTTGGTCTTCTATTGATGATTCCGCTTTTTGGAAATATATTTGTTTGATCAAAGAAACCGTTGGTGTGAATGTTAAATATATATCATATGGACCAGATAGAAATGATATGCGAGTTTTATAAAGGGGAAATATAATGGGATTATTTGGAAACTTTAATAATAACGAAGATGATGCGGCGAGTAAGCCTGATAAAACTTTTCAAGCGATGGTGGAATTAGTTGGGGAGAAATCTCCATTTGGTAGATATTACACAAATATTTGCGAAATTTTAAAAGCAAGGAAAGTTCCGGCGTCAAGATTTCCTTCAAGGGCTCATTTTATGAGCAGGATGCTTGCATCCGTTGATGAAAATAAATTAAATGATTGGCTTGTTAAATATGCGGAAATGGAAGGTATAAATTTTAAATTGGAAATGACCGAAAATGAAACTGATGATGAAGATGCTGAAATAATAAAAACTTGATTTGATTGGGCAAGAGTTTTGTTTTGATTTTTAATAAAATCGTGTTGATATTTGTTTGAACAAGGAGGCTATATGAATAATTTTATGAAGGATAAACTGAATATTGTTGGTCGTTGCTATGTGAAAAACAATAACGTTGGCGGAGAAATCTTAAGTTTTATTTTAAATATTCCAATTAAAGCTTATTTAGACGAGTTTATTTTTATATTAACAATTCCTGATGAATCACAGAAATTTGCACCAGCATATGCTCGTCTCGCAAATAAAGTAAGAGAAAATAATTCTTTTGATGAGAAAGAGTTGGCTGAATTTGTTGAGGTAAAATCTGTTTGTTATTTAAAAGAAAGCCAAAATAAGCGCGGGGACATTCTTGTTGCAGCGCCAAATCAACATATTTTAGTTGATTTTTCAAAACTCGTTGTAATAGCGACGATTCCATCTGTTGATAAAACGATGGCTCCTTGCTATTTCAAAAAGAAAACTTATCAAAAAAACAAATCAGAATTGATTGAGAAAAGTATTGATAATGAAATTTCTTATTCGGAAATTCCAGAAAATAGGGTTGACGCTTTTATAAAAGATTGTCTAGTTGGGGCGCTTTAAATTATTTCTTTTTTTCCGCAATAGCTTTCTCCGTCCAAGTTACAATTAAAGCCTGTAATTTTTTAATTAAATTTTCACTGGCTTCAATGGCTTCTTTATCTTTATTTTTTCTTTCTTCTTTAAGCCCTTCTTTTAACTGAGCGATTTCTTCTTTGGCTTCTTTAATTTTTTTGTCGAAATCCTGACTGTGCATTAAAGTTGGTCCTTTTGCAAGTTTTATAAAAAGCGCGGCGGTTTTAAATAATTTATCGGTTGATTTGGTCATTGCGTCCTGGTTTGTTTGTGATATAATGAATGTTGGAAATTTGGTAGAATTTAGAAAATAATAAAGGAAAAATTAATGGAAGAACAAATAATAAAAAATTTAAGAGATTTTCGATTACAATTTGAAGCCGCAAATTGGGAGGCACCAACTATAATTTCTTTTTTTGAAATACATGAATTTCTTTTAACAATGATAGATGTGCACGAAAATTACAATACGATTGAGGCGATACGCGCAGCTTTAATAGCTTTTGAAAAAGACCCGGTTTGGATTGCTTGGCAAAAGAAGAAATGTGAGGAGAAATAATGTATGAAATTGGAGATTTAGCAAATTTAAAGGAACTGCGCGAGAAGTTTGTTGATGCGGCGTCAAAAGTTAGTTATATTGATTCATTGGAGGAGTTTCATCAACTATTAATTGATATGATGGATATTCATGAACAGGATATAACCGAGGATCCAATTATTGCCGCGTTTGAAGCTTTTGAAAAAGACTCGGTTTGGATTGTTTGGCGAAAGAAGAATTGTGAGGAGAAATAATGATTAAAGATATAATTGCAATGAATGTCGCGATGGAAAAATTTATTGAAGCGGCAGAAAAAGTTCATTATATTAACCACCTAATTGAATTAGAAGAAATTCAGAAATTGCTTATTTCTATAATTGATTATCAGGAAAAAGATGAAATTTATGATAGCCCGGTAATTGCCGCGCTTGAAGCTTTTGAAAAACATGGATTTTGGGGAACGAATTGGGAGTTTGGAGATAAAAAAGATATGAAAGTATCTGACAAGTGATTTTGAAGAAAATCTTACTTGCAAGTAAGCGAATAAAAGTTAAACAATCAAAGGAGCAAATATGGCTAAAAGAAATAATATCTGGGTTGGACCTCACAAAGATGGCTGGCAAGTTAAAAAAGAAGGTAATGAGAAGCCTTCGAGAGTAGTTCTAACACAAAAAGAAGCTATTGATATTGGCAAAATCCAGGCAAAAAATAATAAGAGCGAACTTATAATTCAAAGGGGGAATGGGCAGATTCGGGAAAGAAATAGTTATTAATAAATAATTTATCATTATTTTAATATCAATTAGCGATTAGCGATCAATTTAGGGACGCCACAATAGAAACCTGTTGCCCTAAATTGGTCGTTTTTTGTTTAAAAAATGCCAATTCTTTTGTATAAATTATGACACATCGTGTGGCGCGATGTTTTAAATAACAGGAGAGAGATGGGTATTTATACCACAGAAAAATTTATAGAAAAAGCCAGGGCTGTTCATGGCGACATATATGATTATTCAAAAGTAAATTATGCTGGTTGTTTTGATAAAGTAGAAATAATACATCCAGTATCTGGATCATTTTAACTCCAGCTTCGCATTTAGAAGGCTTTGGAAAGCCAAAAGATAATAATGACAAACGGTTGGCTTTTATTGAAAAAGCAAATAAAATTTATAATAATAAATATGATTATTCAAAATTTATTTATAAAGGCTGTTCTGAAAAAGGAATTATTATTTGCCCAATTCATGGAGAATTCTTACAAAGTTCTAATGCGCATTTAGATCATAGTTGTAATAAGTGCGCAATAAAATTTAGAGCAAAAGAAATATCTTATACTTTTGATGAATTTATAGATAAAGCTAATAAAGTTCATAAAAATAAATATGATTATTCAAAATTTATTTATATCAATAGCGGTGTAAAAGGTATAATTATTTGTAAAAAGCATGGGGATTTTTTAAAAACTCCAGGAACACACATTAACTCAAAACAGGGTTGTCCAATGTGTGGCAAGGAAAGATGTGATTTATCAGCCATAAAAAGAAGAAAAACACAAGAACAATTTATAAAAGAAGCGAGTTTATTTCACAATAATAAGTATGATTATTCAAGAGTTGTATATATTGGAAATTTTCAAAAAATAGAAATTGGTTGTTCGATACACGGCTGGTTTTTGCAAATGCCACATTATCATTTAAAATCTGGTTGTTTTAATTGTGGACAAGAAATTAGCAGACAGAAAAGATTAGGGACTAAAGAAGAATTTGTGGAAAAAGCAAATATGTTATATCATAATAAATACGATTATTCACAAAGTAATTATATAAATCTTCAAACAAAAACGGAAATAATTTGTCCAATACACGGACTATTTATTAAACGTCCAGACGCTCATTTAAACGGGCAGGGGTGTCAACGATGTGCAAAAGGCAAAGAGGGCGTTTGCGAAAAAACAACTCGTTATTTTTTTGAGCAATTTTTTGGACAAAAATTTGAAAAAATTAGACCGTATTGGTTAATGGGAAATAAAAAATTTCCACTAGAATTAGATGGTTATTGTGAAAATTTAAATATAGCTTTCGAATATCAAGGTGAGCAGCATTATATGCAAATTCCAAATTTTTCTGATTTTGAATATAGAAAAACGTGTGATGAATTAAAAAGAATTCGTTGCAAAGAGCGTGGCGTTTTTCTTATAGAAATTCCTTATTTTAGAAAAAAATTTTCAAAACATGATTTGAAAGCGTTTGTTATAAATTATTTAATTCAAAATAATTTAGAACTGCCAGAAAATTATAACAATATAATTATTGATTTTTCAAAAATATAATCATTTACAAATACTTTCTATTTCAGCGCAATACTTTAAAGTATCAACAAAGCATTTTGGATTAAGATTAATTCCATTATAAAGTTCATATGAGCAAAAGCTTTGGCAAGTAATTATTCCGCCATCATTATCAACAATATCTTCCCAATATCCTGCACAGCCAAGTTCTTTAAATTTTTCGCACATTGGTTGACAATATTCTGTTCCATCATAAACAACTACATGCGGCATAGGATCTTGATTAATAATGCCACAATTAGTGCAACCAATAGACGTAAAAATTATAAATAGTAAATATATAAATTTCATAATTCTCCTATAAACAAGGTACCCATAAATCTCTTGTTATGTCCGCTTTAAAATAATTTTCTGACATATAACAATACCCGCCCATACAAGCATTCCAATCTGTGCCCCAAGAGTTTCTTACAATAAATGACCGCTTATTTGAATTGTATCCTGCGACCGCTAATGCGTGCCCACCAATAAATCCAGAAGTTGGAGGCTGTATCGGCATATCAGAATTCATATTTCTAAATGCATCATTAATTTGAGTGCCAAAAGAAATTGGACTACCCGCTTGCAAAGCCTGTTTCATTTGGGTAATTAAAGCGTCTTCATTTGCATCTAATCTGTAAAATGCGCTTATTCTATTTGCAACCGCTGAACGAAATGCTAAGATGCTTGGACGGACGTTGACTTTTGAGATGTCATATATCCAAATATCTTCAAAACATGCGCCATATCTTGCAATCGTATCATAACATAATCTTAATCTTGTTCCTTCATCTATATTTGTTTGTGGAGGATCCATAAGATTTCTGGCGCACCAATATATAAACAAACGAGAAATATCTTTTACTTGTGACGGATCAATTTTATTTTTAAAGGCTATTTGCTGTTCAAAGCAATCTGCGGTTGTTTGGGAGCAACAACTTCCCAGGCTGTATTGGTCTGAGACATTTTTGTAGAACCGTCTTAAATCAACATCTTCGCCAATATTTTGAGAAGCCATCGGGCTTACAGAAAACAAATAGTCCTTATCACTTGGTGCATCTTGCTTATAGCCGAAATTAGTAAAGTATTTTGCCTTAAACCATGAGGCGGTCAAAAAATCCTGTGATAAATTAATTTTGTTAAAGATTGACATTAAATTTTCCCCTTTGCTCTTAATGCAAAAATAACACCATTATTTGTATTTTCGACTTGACATCAGTTCCGCCTGGGATATACTCCTGATATGGGCAGAACGAGGATCCACAATAAAAAATTGAAAGGCGTCAACCATGGAAACCGTTGAAAATAATGCTTCGTTTAAATCACTTGTAAAGCAACTTGACATAGCCGCCGCACAAAAAATTATTTCATCATTTGTTGGGCATGAAGCTGAGTATGATGAATTAATTAATTCGGTGGAATCGTCAGTTCCATCTTTTTTCAAAGACAACAATTTGATTGTTTTGTCGGCTGACAAAGAAATTTCAGAAGTGGTGACGCATAGCATTTCACTTTCGGATCTTCTTAATAAATTAAGGAAAGAATTGGATGTTGTTTCTTCCGTGTTGAAAACATATGGAAACAGAAAACTTCACGAATGGAACAAAGAAGAAGGTGAGGAACTAAGTTCTATAAGGATTAAATCAACGGATGGTGATAGGACAGTAATGATTACAGTAAAAAATCAATATTCAATTGATTCGGAAAAAATAATTTCAATGAAGAAAATATTGGGACCGCTTTTTGATAAAACCTTTAAAACGGAATCTTCTTGGACGGTAAAAAATGATAAAGTTAAAAATGTAATTGATATTATTAAAAATTCCCTAGGGAAAGCTGGCGCCGCATTTGTAAAAGAATCATTTGTTGAAAAGGTAACGGTTAAGGTTCAATCAAGAAAACTTTTTGATGAATTACTTTCATCAACGGCAATATCGGATGATATTAAAGAAATTTTACGACAAAGCGTTAAACCGCAAGAGCCAAGCATTACATACCCAAAATAAAATGAATATTTTAATACATTTACCCGACAAAGATGTGTGTTCTAACTGGTGTCGTTTGCCATTGTTTAATAGAAAACAATTTTTTTGGGATTTTTCTGAAATGTGTTATTATGTGATTTTTGTTGAGAAAACCGGAGATAATAGTGAATATTGGGCTGAATATGCGGCGGCGGAGGAAAATTAAGTAAAATATGAATTTTTTAAAAGTTAATATCCATTATCCAGATGGTAAGGAAGAAATAAGAGACTGGACACATATTCCAAATATTGGATGCCCGTTTTGGACGGGTAATTATCACAGCAATAATTCTATTTTTAGTTACGCACGATTTATTGTTGTTGAATTCTCCGCGGATAAAACCGAGGTTTGGTTGGAATATGCTTGAGGGTAGAATGTGAATTTCTTTAAAATTAAAATACATTTTCCAGATGGCACGGAAGAAATTAGAGATTGGCTTTATATTCCAAAATTTAATAGTTCATTTTGGACGTATCACGAGCTTTACAAAATAAATAAAATTAATAATTATGAGCGGCTTTATGAACGATTTGTTGTTGAATATTCAAGTGATAAAACTGAGATTTGGTTGGAACATGTTTGAAATAATTATACATTGCGCAAACAAAAAAGATGAAAAAAGTTATTGGAGTTGGATTCCGCCTATTGATAAAATGTGGTATGCCAATTTAGTAAACGGCAAAAAAATTAGCTGGCGGGTTATTGAAAAAACAGAAGATAATACTGAAGTTTGGATTGAGGAAGAAATACATGATTAAAATAACGGCGCATTTTCCGAGCGGGGAAAAATATGATTATAATTCCTGGACGTGGATGCCAAAAATTGGTGAGCCGTTTTATTTATTTGATCCTAATAGCTATAATTATGGGCAAGTGATTATTGTTGAAATATCTGGAGACAAAAGTGAATGCTGGCTTGAATTATATTAAATATAAAGGGAAATATGCTTTTTTATAAAACTTACAAAGTCACAATACATTTTCCAGATAAGGATGTTGATGACGTGTGGAACTGGATTCCTCCATTAAATGAGGCGTTTTCTTCATTAAATAAATGCAAAAATGTTTATTGGCAAATTGTAGAAAAATCTGAAGATAACACTGAAGTTTGGGTTGAATATGTCAATGAGAATTAATCTTAATTTTCCTGGTATTGAAAAAAGTTTTAATTATTTCTTTGATTATAATCTTAGGCTCGGTGATAAATTAACTTTTTATTACAGTTGGGGACCTGTAACGTATTATGTTGCGGAAATGTCTTGTGATAACAAAGAAGTTTGGCTAGAAAAAGATGTTTAAAATAATTATTAATTTTCCAGATGGAACTACTAGCCATCAAACTTGGTCTTGGTTGCCAAAATTGGGTGAAAATTTTGATTTGAAATATAATTTCATATTTCACAGTTTTATTATTGCGGAAATTTCTGAGGATAAAAAGGAATGCTGGCTTGAAATAAATGAAAGAAAGGTATAATATTATGCCGGAATTTATTGAAAATGTTAATTCAATTTTTGAGGATTATAAAATTAAAGTTAATTGTCTTTCCTTTAAAGAAATTAATCACTTTAATATTTTTGAGCTGGAATTGCAGCCAGGGTGTAAAATTAAAAGCATTGAAGGAATTTCAAATGAATTGCAATTGAGATTAAAATATAAAAACAAACCAATTTTTATTATTGATGATGGCAAAATGAAAATGATTTTTGCGAATGATCCTTCAAAAATTGAATTGCAAGATTTGCTTGATAAAAAGGTTTCGTTTGGTCCAACAGATTTAATTTTAGGGATTGACTTTAATGGAGAAATAGTTTCGGCAGATTTGGCAAAAATGCCGCATATGTTAGTTGCGGGGACTACTGGTTCTGGTAAATCTGTTTTTCTTCACTCCATTATTAATAATTTCCTAAAAACTTATCGGGTTGTTGATTTATATTTGTTTGATCCAAAATTTGTTGAATTCAATGTTTATAAAAATATAAAACCAAATAATGGAACTTGCGTCTTCGTTCATAATACATATAAGGAAATTCTTGAAAAAGTAAAAATGCTTAAAGCGATTATGGATAAAAGATTTGAGATTTTATCTGGGGCAAATTGTAAAAATATTCAAGAATTCAATTCAAAAATGAAAAGCAAAATGAAGTTTATTGTTTGTGTTATTGATGAGTTTGCGGATCTTGCAGGAAAAGATAAAAAAGCATTTGAGGAATTGATTTGTTCAATTGCGTCAAAATCACGATCTTGCGGGGTTCATATATGCCTCGCAACGCAACGACCAAGTGCTGATGTTGTTACCGGATTGATTTCGGCAAATTTTCCCACGCGTATTTGTTTCAAGGTGGCTTCTCAAATAAATTCAAGGATTGTTCTTGATCAGAATGGTGCTGAAAATTTAATGGGTGCTGGAGATGGTATTATGATAAATAATGGAAAAGTAATTAGATTTCAAGGGGCGTTTTGTGAATAATAAAAAGGAGAAAATAATGTGTAATAATATTAAAGTGATTCAACATGACCATTAACATATTGATAATGGAGGAATGACTGTTGAAATTTTAGACAAAGGTAGAGATGAAGGAATTGTTTTGTCTTTATGTGCTGAATATTTCGGCTATCCAGCAATTAAATCAGAAATAAGAATCGATTCTTTAGGAAAAGATTGGCTACAAAAAGTTGGTTTGATGTTTATTGCGGCAAATGCTGAATTATCAAAAATTGATTGGGAAAAAAGATACGATTCAAAATAAAATCAAATCATTATATGATATATAATTCTTTATGTCATATACCATTAATCGCGCAAAAAAAGCAATTTTAAATAAATGGGATTGGGAAAATCCAATAAATAATATTCCAATTTTCCTATGGGGGTCCATAGGAATCGGCAAAAGCAGTATAGTTCAGCAAATCGTTATTGAACGAATGATTTTTGAATTAGAAAAACTTAATGATCCAAATAATAAGGATTTATTAAAACTTAAAAATTATAAATCATTAAAAGAGGTTGAAAATTTACTTGACCAGCATCTTCTTTCAATTCGTTTGGCGGAAAGGGCGCAGGAATTTATAACCGGAATTCCCGCGCCAAATTTTGCGGATAAAAGCGCAACATTTTTAATGCCCGATAGCATTGTGAAATTTTCCAAGCAAGATTGGGTTGTTCTTTTTATTGACGAACTTGATAAGGCGGAAGAAAGTAAATTTTGCGCAATAACCCACTTGATTGAATCAAGAAGAATTGGTGATTTTTCATTGCCAATAGATACAATGGTTATCATTGCCGCCAATAGGGTCGCTGATTCATATATTAGCAAACCAATACCACCAGAACTAAGAAACAGAGCTTCACATATACAGGTGCAAGCAGACGTGCCCGCGTGGGTTGCCTGGGCGGAAGAAAATGGAATTCGCAAAGAGATCCCAAGATTTCTTCAATATAAATATGCAAGCGGGCAGAATTATCTTGCCGTTTATGATGACCAAGCCGAAAGTGATACAACCAGCGGCTTTCCAACACCGCGAACATGGCACTACGCTGCTGTTCAAATGGACAGACTAGAAGCGATTGGCGCTTCATATACCGAATTAATAGAAGAATTGGCGGAGTTTGTCGGGTCAAAGGCGGCAATTGACTTTAAAATTTATTGTGATCTTTATTCCAAGATTAATATAATGGATATATTAACCGGGGTGAAAAAAATAATGCGCATTGCGCAGCAATCTTCCGCAAATAAAGCGGCATTATCAGAACAGTATATTTTGGTCTTTGCAATGATGGATCAACTAAAACCTGATATGCTTAATTCCCCAAATTATATAAATAATTTCCTTATGGCAATTGAGGACCTGTTGCCGGATTTGCGAGCCATATTAATGCGATTTGTTTTTTCAAATGATTTATTAATTGAAAAAATATGCTCGGTAGATAGGGGAAACAAATTAATTTCATCTTATTTGGACAAGATGAGCAAAATTATAAAATGACTTTGGATGAAATATATTTGGATGTAAGGGATATTTATTCCTTGCTGATTTCTGATTTCCCATTTGCAATGCCTATTGTTAAAATTGATATTGATTTTTGCGATGACAAATATGCGAAAACAAATGGCAAAGTAATTTTTATAAATCCGAATAAATGGCAATTTTTAAATTTAAAAACAAAAGAAGGTCTATTATTAAGACTTTGGTTGCATATTGCTTTTCTTCATATTCCAAGGGGGCAAGATAAGGATTTTAAAATTTGGAATGATGCTTGTGATTTTTTGGTAGACGGACATATTATAGAAAGTTATTTGGCAAAAGATATAGCTTTGCCTCCAGGGTTTTTATATGACCAATCATTTTCTAATAAATCCGCTGAAGAAATTTATTATATTTTATTGGATAAAACTGCCGAGATGAAAAATGATAACTTTATGCTTTCCTCTAAACAGAAAAGTATTACCGTTATGAAAAATTTTGGTGATTATAAAAATATGGATGAATCTGCTGCGGCACTTTCAAAAGGAAAAGATATTAATGATGCTGCCGGTGATTTGATGGATGATTTGGTTGGTGATAATTTCGATGAATTGAAACAGGAGATTGCGGCTGCCGAGGAATATGCAGCAAAAATTATGACGGACATACCCGCATCTTACACAAGGATTATTGCGGATCTAACAAAAGGAAAAGCTCCATGGCAAAATATTATTTCAGCAATAGTAAAAGAGATAATTTATTTTGGTAAAGATAGAAGTTATGCTCACCCAAGAAAATGGGCTTGGCAATATGGGTTTGCCCTTCCGGGGGAATGCGGCAAAAAAGAACCGAAAATTGTTGTAATTTATGATACAAGCCAAAGCATTACGGATGACCAAATAAAATATATAAATGGTGAAGTTGAATTAATTTTAAGAAATGTTAAAAGCGTAATGGTTTTAACTTGTGATGCCGCCGTTCATGAAGAAGTTAAAATAAGATCAATTTATGATATTATAAAAGATAACAAAGTTAAATTCAAAGGCAAGGGCGGGACTAACTTCGTTCCGGCATTGGAAGCTGCGGCAAAATATAAACCGGATTTAGTTATATATTTTACTGATGGGCTTGGTAATTTTGGAAAACGCCCAGCTCGTTTAAAAAATATATTATGGGGTATCATTAATAGCGATGTAAAACCACCATTTGGGAGATATGTAAAAATATGAAATATTTGGAATCATCAATCGCATTAAGATTAATAGATAGCTTGGGAATTTTATCAAAGGATATGCCAGATATTAGAAATGAAAATTTTAAAACAAAAGAAAAAAATATTTGGGCTCTAAAAGCTAATATAGAGGAGGATTCCTCGGTTATTGTTTTATATTCGGAAACTGATGAAAATAAATATATGATTGCTGGACTTAAAAACGATAAAATTTCACAAAAAATGTGGTTCTGTATAATTTGCGGAGATTGCGAGGAGGAAAATCCAGAATTAAATCGGATTTTTATTATAAATGAAAATAAAAGCAAAATAACAATTAGAGAAGCAAATATTATTGAAATGGCAAATATTTTAATAACTTTTGAATGTTTTAGAAATTTTTCAAATGGTTGGTTTAATTATGAACCGGAAATTAGTGATTATTTAATAATTAAAAAATTTACAAATTCAATATCAGAAGAGGAAATTTGAAAAAACGTATTGCTGAGTTAAAAAAAAATACATGTAAAAGATTAGCCGATATAGATGATAAGGTTATTAGCAAATGTATTGATGCTTTAATTAAAATTATTCGTGATAGAATTTTTGATTATAAACCAACAATTATTGATAATTTTGGCACGATATCTGTAAAAAATATGAAACCAAGAAAATTATTCAATGTGGTTACTCGCGAATGGATGGATGTTGAAACTGTTGCTATTTATTTAATACCGAATATTATTTTCGCGGAATATATAAGAGATCCCGAATATTTAAAACTTTTTAAAAAGAAAATAGTTGAAAAAGCAAAAAAGGATTTAATTGTTAGCAAAGGCAGACGTTTAATATGATTTCTGACAAGTGATTTGTTTGTTTTTCAAATGTGGGCATTATTCCAAATCCAAGGATAAAGAATTTGTGAAATGGAGGAATTTATGACCAAAGAAGAGCTAGATAATTTGAAATCATTAATAAATTTAAAAATAAAGGAGCTATCTAATAAGTTTTTTGATAAAGATGTTGATACAGATGGTGACGAAACTGATGAAGCTCAAGGTACTTATATTTTAGATATGGCTTATGAATATAATGATAGGAGAAACATTGCGTTAAATTCATTGGATGAGGCTTTGTCAAAAATAAAAAACGGGGAATATGGTAATTGTGAGGAATGTGATAATTTAATTGATTATAAAAGATTATTGATTTGCCCCGATGCAAAATATTGTATTAGATGTGCTGAATTAATAGAGAAGGAAAATAGAATTTATAGATCTACAAGGGTTTAAATAAAACAATAATGAAAAAAGCAACAAAAGAGTATAATTTATCTATTTATTTTCCAGAAATAATTAAAGAATGGCATTTGATAAAAAATGCTGGGCTAAAGCTAGTAAATTTTACCCCAGGAAGCCATTATAAAGCTTGGTGGCAATGTTGTAGATTTTTAAATCACGAATGGCAAGCAACAATAAAAGATAGAACCGGTTTACATAAATCAAATTGTCCATATTGTTCTGGGCGAAAAGTATGCAAAGATAACAATTTATTATTTTTACGCCCTAATATTGCGGTAGAATGGCATCCTACAAAAAATGGAAATTTAAAATCAGAAGATGTTACGCCTTTTTCTAATAAAAAAGTATGGTGGCAATGCGCTAAAAATTCAAAACATGAATGGCAATCACTTATTAGCAATAGAAATAGAAAGCACGAAGCTGGTTGCCCATATTGTGCTGGTCAAAAAGTTTGTTGTGAAAATAATTTATTATATATTTTTCCAGAAATTGCTGCTGAATGGCACCCTTTAAAAAATGGACATTTAAAACCAGAAAATTTTACTGCACATAGTAGTAGTAAATGTTTTTGGTGGCAATGCCGAAAATATTCTGGACATGAATGGTTGGCAAGAATATCTAATAGAACAAAAGAAAATGGAACTAATTGCCCGCATTGTCGTATTTTGTGGGGAGAAACCCTTTTGAAAATCATAATAGAAGAAGCTGTTGGATATAATTTTGTTAAAACTAAACCTGAATGGTTAGTTAATCCTAAAACAAACCGCAAGTTGGAAATTGATTTATATAATGAAGAGTTAAATCTTGCTATTGAATATCAAGGACAACAACATTATAAAGATATAATTGGGCGCGGCGAATGCTGGAAAAGCATTAATTATAGAGACAATATTAAAAAACAAATTATAAATGAAAAAAATATTAAATTTATAGAAATTCCAGAGTTTATAAAAATTTTAAAAGAAAAATTTATTCAAGAATATATAAAATATGAATTAGAAAAAAATAATATTCAAATAGTTGGTAGAATTTTTTCGTTAAAAGAGGCTAACGAAATATATAAAAATAATTTAATCAGTTTATAAGGAAAAAATGATCATTATAAAACCAAAGGCAATGAATCCTTTAATTTATGAGAAAACAGCAAATGGTGAGGAGATGTACGACGTTTTCTCTCGTTTAATGAAGGAAAGAATACTTTTTATTGGAGAAGATATAACTTCTGATTTATCAAATTGTGTTATATCCCAGCTATTATGGCTTGACAAGCAATCGCAAGAGGAGCCTATTGAAATATATATAAATTCAGATGGTGGCGAGTTGATATCGGCATTTGCTATTTATGATATTATGCAACATATAAAAGCTCCAATTTATACCTTTGTTATTGGCGGCGCGGCGTCAGCGGCTGCGCTTCTTTTGGCTGCTGGCACTCACGGAAATAGGTTTGCTATGCCTAACGCTGAAATAATGATACACCAGCCCTCTGTCGGCGGAATAAGCGGTCAAATTACCGATGTGTCTTTAAGCGCCAAACAATTAGAAAGAAATAAAAAGAAAATGCTAAACATTTTAGCAAGACATACTGGGAAAACTTACGAACAAGTTGGGCGGGATTGTGAAAGAGATTTTTATATGGACCCACCACTTGCAATTAAATATGGACTAATAGATCAAATAACAACTCCAAACAAGGAGCTTCCACAAATATTACATGAATCAAAATTTAGAAGAAATAATAAGCGTGAAAGATATTGATGAACATCTATCGATAATGGCATATTAACCATGTGATGATAAATTTAACCGAAAAAGACCTAATAATAATTAAGCAAAGTAGTAATTGGGCAACAAGATCCATATCAAGAATAAAATCATTACCAGATACTACTTATGGCGGGCATTTAAGGGAAATCCTTAATAAATCAAATATTATTTATAATGATTTACATACAATTTGGGATAATTTTGTATCTGCTAATGAAAATAGAACTGTCCAAGATTACAAGGGGCTTTCTGAATTTGCCGGATTGAAAATAATTTTTGATAGTATTCGCAGCATTATAGTTAGAATCATTGTTCCTAAGTTAATAAAAGATAAAATAGATATTATATCTGTTTATAAAAAGGAAGATGAAAAGAAAAGCCCGCCTAAACCCGTAAAAGGCAAGGGCTTGGATAAAGGTTCCCCTGACCAAAACAAAGTTGAAAAATCCGAAGATGTATCGAGATATATACAGGAAATTAGCGCAGCATCAATTTTGCCGGGCTTTGAAAATAAACAGGCTGATATTTTGCGGAAATTACATATTTTATATAACTCCATGCAAACTGAAAATATTTCAATTGAAGATTTTGAAAATAAGTTTTTAGCGGCAAAAAAGATGTATTTGGGATATTTAGAAGCTATTAAAGTAGAAGCTGAAAAAATAAAACCAAAAAATTCTGAAAAAAGTATTTATTCATCTTTAATAAAAAACGCATCAAAAGTTGAGGAAGCAACTTATTATTATTTGCTTTCCCTTGGTAAATATTCAAGAATTAGAACTCCAATAAAGGATGTTTTAACTTCTGTTAAACAATATATTCCATTTGTAAGGGAGCCGGCTGATATTTATTCATATAGAAGGACGGCTATTTATTCCACAAAGGAATTGACAAAATTCGCCGAAGAATTTTCAGAAGTAATACAAGAAGCAATTTCCCAAACGGATAAACTAACCAAATGGGTAATGATAATTAATAAATTTAATGATTTTGCCGATCAATATAATTCAAAAATTAATTTTTTCGAGGAAATGTTTGAGTCCCTTCTTTTAAAATCAAAACACGATAAACTTTTGAGATCAAAAAAACCATTAAAAGGCGACCAAAAAAATCAGAAATATGAACTTGAGGGATTTAGTGAATATAATATGATGGATTTTTCATCTTCGGCAAGAAGTAAATTTAAACCTATCGAAAAAATAACGTTTTAATGAAATCATTTTATTTAAAAATTGGAAATTTGAAAGTAAGTAATATAAAATTTGCTATAACAAAGGAGCAGCAAAGGGTTGGGCTTATGAGTACGGCATATCCGCCAGTAATTACAATTTTTCCATACAAAGAAGCGCAGATTAGAAAGTTTTGGATGAAAAATGTTGGTTTGCCACTTGATATAATTTTTTGTAATGCTGGAAAAGTTGTTTGCATTTGTGTTGGGAAGCCTTATATTGAAAATAAATTAATTGGTAGCGATGATAAACCAAGTGATTTAGTGGTGGAAGCTATGGGTGGATTTTGTGCTTATAATAATATACAAGTTGGCGATTCGATATCGATAAAATATGACAAAAGTAATTTGTCAAAATTCTTAAAAAATTAAGCCTTTTAAAAATCAGGGGAAAAATGATAAATAAGGAAAATTTAGAAATAGAAGTAAGAAAGGGCTTAAAGTTAAAAAAAGGAGATATAATTTTTATTACAATAAATTCCAAAGATAAAGATAAACTTGCAAAAGGAAGATTTGTGGGATTGACAAAAGAGGGAAATGTTAAATTATATGTTATAGACCCAAAGTTTAATTTGGTTGACATAGAAATTAGCCCGGAAAGGGTTATCAAGCGCGAATCTCCAAATTGATTTCTTCCGACAACTAATAAATAAAAAATCCCCTCTTAAACAAGAGGTAAAATATGAAATTTTTTTCACAGAAAGAGGCTATTTCTGCATTTTCCGGAATCGCCCAAGATAAAATAATTAAAGTTTCAGTAGGTGGCATTGAAAATGATGGAATTTATAAAGTTGAAGATAAAAATTATAAAATATCTTTAAGAAAGGACAAAATTAAAGTTTCAATAGCAGTGGGTAGTAATGAAAATGATGGTTTTTATAAGGCAGAAGATAAAATTTATAAAATATCAAATTCAAGAAAGGAGTTTGATGCGGCAAAAAGATTAATTGGAAAAAATTTCAAAAATGTAGTTAAAGTATATTCGGCTAATGAGTGTTTAATTTTATCAACAAATAATAATTTTTGGGTTTCATTTGTTATAGAAATGGAAAAATTAACAAGGGCTGGAAACGAATTTGTTTATAAAAATTTAGATTTGGATACGCTTAATTTAGATGTGAAAAAAAGAATTCCATACATGATTGATGTTCTAAATGGTGTTCTTGAATTGGAGAGTTTGGGAATTAAACACGAAGATTTGCATACAATGAATATCATGCGCGATAAAGATGGAAACCAAAAAATTATAGATTTTGGAATTATTTCTTTGAAAAGGAAATATGATAATAAGATAAAATTTAAACTTTTTATAAAAGAAAATGTCTAAAAAAGATAATGATTGGCATAAAGAGTTTTCTTATTTGATTGAGGAATGGGATCTTTCAAAAAATATTAAAAAGTTAGAAAAATTTACAATTGGAAGCGGGTATAAAGCTTGCTGGATATGCCGCAAAAATAAAAAACACAAATGGGTGGCGGTTATAGGAGATAGAACTGGAAAAAATAGAACAGGCTGTCCTTATTGTATAAATAAAAAAGCTGGCGATGAAAATAATTTTTTATATTTATGCCCCGAAACTGCGAGGGGTTGGCATCCAACAAAAAATGGAGATAAAAAGCCTGAAAATTTTACAAAAGGAAGCGGATATAATGCTTGGTGGTTATGTGAAAAGAATATTGAGCATGAATGGCAAACATCTATAAATCACAGATCAAGAAATGGCTGTCCATATTGTTCTAATCATAAAATTTGTCAAGAAAATAATTTATTATTTAAATTTCCTGAAGTTGCAAAAAAATGGCATCCAAAGAAAAATGGCAATAAGAAACCAGAAGATTTTGTTTTTGGTAGTAATGAAAAGGTTTGGTGGCAATGTGATAAAAATCATGAATGGAAAGCTAAAATTTCAAAGCAAATAAAAAAAGATGGTGTTGGTTGCCCTTATTGTAATAATAGTTTTGTTTGTGAAGATAATAATTTAAAAATTTTATTTCCTGAAATATCTGAGAGTTGGCATCCAAGTAAAAATTTACCATTAATTCCTGAAAATATTTTAGCTGGAAGCAATAAGAAGGTTTGGTGGATATGCGATAAATTTAAAGAACACGAATGGAAAACTTCGGTTTATTGTCGAACTGGGGATGCAAAATCTGGTTGTCCATATTGCTCTAACAATAAAATTTGTGATAATAATAATCTTTTATTTTTATTTCCGAATGTTGCGAAAGAATGGGATTATTTAAAAAATGGAAATAATCGCCCGGAACATTTTTCGCCAGGAAGCGGTTATAATGCTTTTTGGATTTGCGAAAAAAAGAAACACGAATGGCAAGCAACAATAAAAAATAGAGCTGGTGTTCATAACCAAAATGCTTGTCCATATTGCACAAATAAAAAAGTTTGTGAGGATAATAATTTATTATTTAAATTTCCGGATGTTGCCGCCGAATGGAATTATGAAAAAAACGGCGATAAAAAACCAGAAGATTTTGTCTTTGGAAGCAATGCAAAAGTTTGGTGGAGATGCCTCGTTAATAAAACTCATGAATGGGAAGCTATTATTGCGCACAGAACGGCACCGGCAATAAAGGTTTGGTGCCCGCATTGTAAAACTCTGTGGGGCGAAAATATACTAAAAATTATTTTAGAAGAGGCTTTACAAGTAAATTTCACAAAAGCCAGACACAGTTATCTTATTAATCCTAAAACAAATTATCCATTGGAATTAGATGGATACTGCTCTTCTTTAAATCTTGCATTTGAATATCAAGGCAGGCATCATTATATTCAATTAAAAAATAGAGAAAATTTAGAAGCTGTTCAAGAAAGGGACCTTTTAAAAAAACAATTGTGCGAAAATCTTGGGATTAAATTAATAATAATTCCGCAATTTAAAGAAATTTTAAAAGAGAAAGATGTTATTGAATTTATTTTGAATGAATTAAATAAATTTTCTATACCTATAAAAAACAAAATATTATCATTAGAAGAAGCTGCTGAAGTTTTCAGAAAGCGACAACTAGAAAATTCTGGATTTTAGGAATTCCGCCTTGACTATAATGATTGCCGTGGTATATTATTGGAATAATTGGCAAATAGAAAGGGCTTATATATGATAAATATTAATGATTTGATTTCCAACCCGGAATTATATGAAGATGTAAAAGAAGGCGATATTGAAAATTTAGCTTTACAATTAATACCAACATTTAGTGAAAAGATAAGTAATACTGCTGACTATTTATCAAAAAAATTAATGGCAACGCCGGAGAAATCATCAAAAGCAGCTTTTGAATATAAAATAAAGGAGAATATTAAAAATTCCATTTATACATTTGTTGCTAAAAAAAGGTGGAAAGCCGGTGTGCCTATTAACGCCTACCTTAGTAAATCACTTTATATGTTTTCCAAAATTTTGATTGAGCAAAATGAGGGCAATAATAAAAAAGTAAAAATATATGTATGTCCAGCGTGTAAAAACGGGAAGTTTCGCGAAATTCTTGACAAGAGTGATGATACATTTTATTGCAAAAATTGTTTAAATGAATTAACTGCGCCTAATTTGAGCACTGATTTTATAAATTTTTATAAATCATTTTCGGAACACTCACTAAAAGGTGTAAAATGTCCTGAATGTGAAAATTTTGTTCCAATTTCGGTAAAAACAGATGATAGTTTTATGTGTCCATACCCGAATTGTCATGCGGATTGTTCAAAAGCCATTGATTTAAAGCATCCCGCTTCATTAATCAATCGAACTTTTGTTTCTATGAACAATACAATGAAGACGAGTGGGGCTGCTGGCGATTTTGGTTCGTTTAAAGCGCAGGAGTTTTCAGAGCAAATTTGTGGAACGGAAAAAAGCGCGATAGAAAACCTTATAAATGAGCAGGAATTCATTAATGATTATGCGAATATAATGGAAATTATTGAATTACAGAAAAAAACTCACGGTTTTTTGCGAGCGTTTCCAAATAAATCAAGTATGTATGAAAGTTTTGCGTCAATATTAAGGAAACATCCAGAAGAGATGATAAAATATTTAACAATTGGTGGGCAAAATGCTGATATATCAATACAAGCAATTCTTTATCAGGAGTTTGCAAAGATAATGCAAGAGAAACTTCCTTTAAAGTTTTATGCGAATGGCAATGAAGTAAATATAACGGATCCAACCGATGAAAAATTGCATTTGTTTTCCGGAATTCGTGAATTTGTTAATTTTATTGATCAAAATTCGGTTGTAAAGCGAAGACCCGGCTATAAATATATTGAAAATATTAAAACTGAGGATAGTGATGATTCGTTTATCGCGCAAATTATTAAAATAACTAATCTTGCGGGGGAAAATATAACGCAATATGTTGATAGTTATAATTTTACAAGTATTAGGTTTATATATAATGATAAGGTGAGACCGGGAACGGATGTTTTCGTAAAATATTATTCGATTTTGCCGAATTATACGCTGGGATCACTGATACATCTTCAGCGGATAAAGAGGAAAATCAGTGATAGCATAAATAAAAAAAATAATTCGCTATAAATGGGAAAATTTATGAAAAAGCCTAATAAAACAAATAAAAAAATGAATAATTCAAAAACGCAAGTGAAGGATGTTTATAGGGCAACGGTAAAACTTGATGAAAAATTTATTGATGAGCCACAAAATTTTTCTGACACGGATACATTTATAACTTCCAAGGATTTCACTGATATATTTGCTGCGATTACATAGATAAATGAAATGTGCGCCAAAGAAGAAATTCCTATTAATGGAGATATTTCGGTAATTTCAATGAAAAGTTAAAAACTTCCATTTTTAATTAAAAATTAATCAAATCTCAATGAGGAAAAGTAAATGAGCAGTCAAATAAGCGAAGAAAACATATTAAAGATGTCATCTGAGGATTTAGCGGCGATGATTGTAATACATAGGGCATTGGGGTCATATAAAACCGAAGCAAAATTATGTATGATTGAACTTTCTAAAAGGAAAATTAATGGTGATCCATTTGATTATGAAACTTTTATAAAGGAAAACTCGGAAAAGTATAAAATAAATATTAATCTAATATCTTATTCGTCAATGAAAACGAGAATTTCAAAATCTGTAATTGAAACTTTGATGGAAGTTGGGTCTACAAAAACGGATTCCGAGAAAAACGAAAAAGAAGCTGATGATGCAGAAGAAATTGATGAAAATATTTAAAATTTGTTTGGTGGCTGCCCAGGCATGTGATTTGTAAAAATTAAATTTGATTTTATGGCTCTTGCTTGCCTGGCGATTTCGGCGCCTTTGCGAACAGTTTTTTCATATTGTGATTTATCATCGGGATTAAGCTCATCAAACAATAATATAGATGATAAGTTATAAACATGTAAGCATGTATTTAATGATGTGCATATATCAAATGGCAGCACCAAAACATCTTTTCCAATTCCGCCATTATTTTGGCGAATTAATTGGGGCATGTAATCAAAAACCGGTTGTAATATCACTTCCTGAAAATTTTCCGTTTCTTTTATAATTCTTCCGATTAATTTTCCGGCGGAAGTTGAAATTATAGCCCATTTACCAGGGAACTCATCAAAAATATCTTGCATTTTCACCACCTGTTTGCGCGCGTGCGCGTATGCGCGCGGATTCTTGTTTTGTTGTTATATATATCATAATGATTAAAGAAATCGAAAATCCGGCAGAAACAATTTATGAATTTTTAGCAAAAAAAAGTGCTGAAAAAAAAATAAAGAAATTATATAAAACAAAAATGTTACAAAGTGATGTCATCATTAAAGAGGATACGCCTTTAATAACGGAGCTTTCAGCAAAATGCGCTATAAGTTATGATTTAGCCGAAAAAATTGCCTCGGTATTTTTTGAGGAAATAAAAAAATCTATGTTAGATGGCGATGTTGTTTGTCTTGGTGGGCTTGGAAAATTTTATATAAGCGCTCCGCATTTTGATCAGTTTGCCAACGTTGTTATTCTAAAAGAAAAAAAAGCTAAACTTAATCCAAAATTTAAAGTAAGTCCAGATTTTAAAGCGCTTCTCAAATTAGCAAAAAAAAGTAATAATAGTTAGGCATCTTTATATGTTTAACAATACAGAGTTTTTAATAGAAGCAATTGCGGATGTTGCTAATGAATGTGACGAAAGGAATTTGACAAAAGAAGCCGATGAATTAACAAATATCTTAAATTTTTTGGTTAAGATGGCTGAAATAAATAAGGAAAGCTATATTCAAACCAAAAAAGAAAAGGGAAAAACTAAATATGTTGTTCGTTCGGAAAAAAATCCAGACTGGAAAGGCGGAACCTATTCTTCAAAAGAAGAAGCTAAAAAAAGATTAGCGGAAGTTGAAATGTTCAAGCATATGAAAAAGAAAAAGTAATTATTTCTTTTCCAATTCATTTTCAATCATGTCTTCATCTATATTACATTCGTCTAAATTTCTTGAATATAATATTTTTGGGCGCGTTGCGCTTGTATTTTGGGGAAATTTTATTCCTTTAATAGAGCTCATAAATTTATTTACAGTTTTAGTTACTTGTTTATCCAAGTCTTCTTCGGTTATTTGTGTATTTTGAAAATTAATAATAATCGGGTTGAAACAAAAGGAATATTCCTTTTTTAATTCCTCAAATAATTTTTTCCCAGCGTTCATAATATTTTCATTAGTAACTGCTTGTTTTGCACTTTTTTCATCTAATGAAAATCTTAAAATTTTATCTATAAAATCACATGTTTCTTCTGAGAATTCCTCTTCATTTTTTATATTAATTTTACATGTTTCTTCTTCGTCAAGTATAATTGTTCCAGTTGTTGGATCTTGGCTGGCTTTCACAGGAAGTTTCCCAGATTTAAACCATCTGTATGCGGTTATATATGACATGTTATGTTTGCCTGCCCATTCTGATAATTTCATTTTTCTTTCCTCCATTTTATATCACGCGTAATAAAATATATAACAGTGATATAAAAATGTTAAGTTGTTGATATAAAAATGTAATATTTTGAAAGAAAGATAAAACTTGCCAACATATAAGTGGCGGCATACAATAAAAATGTAAAAATTTACGAATCGAGGTAATATATGGCTAATAGACCAAAAATATTGGTAATCGTGGAGTCGCCGGCAAAAACAGATACAATAATGAAATATGCGCCAAAAGATAATGATTATTTGGTTCTTGCATCTAGGGGACATATTGCAGACCTTGGTAAATCAGGTAAATATCATCTTGGTATTGATATTGAAAATGATTTTTCATTACAATATGTATTAGATCCAGCAAAACGAGAAAGGCTGGAGGCGATGATTAATGCGGCGGCGGTTTCTGAGAAGATTTTAATAGCAACAGATAATGATACCGAAGGTGAAGTTATCGGTGCTCTAATTAGGGACCGTTTAAAAACTTGCAAAAAGCCTATAAAACGAGTTACATTTGTTGAAATAACAAAAGAAGGTATCGCAGCCGGATTAAATAACGAAAGAGAAATAGATGAGAATTTAGTTTCTTCTGGTAAGGCTCGAAGAGCTTTGGACCGGATAGTTGGGTATATGGGAAGTCCGTTTATAATAAAGCGGCTTGGCAATAACGTATCAGCGGGTCGGGTTCAATCGGTAGCATTAAGGATGGTAGTTGATCGCGAAAAGGAGATTCAAGAATTTAAACCGGAGGAATACTGGACTATAAAAGCAAATTTAGTTTCTTTTGCGAAGGATCCATTTGTTGCCAATTATTTTTCAAAGGAAACTTTGAAAAACAAAGAAGAGGCTGATAATTTAAAACTTGAACTTGAAAGTTCATCATTTAAAGTTTCAAAAGTTATTGCAAAGCCAAGGAAGAGGAGCCCGCAAGCTCCTTTAAATACTGCAAAATTACAAATGGCGGCTTCATCAAAATATAAGTTATCGCCATCAAAAACGATGGCTGCCGCACAATCATTATATGAGCAGGGCTTTATAACATATATGCGAACGGATAGTTTAAGAATTTCAAATGAAGCATTGATAATGGTTAGAAGTTGGATTTCGGCAAATCACCCAAGTTGCCTTCCAGAAAAGGCTGTTTTTTATAAAAACAAAAATTCAGCACAAGATGCACACGAATGCATTCGCCCATCAAATATAGGGAAACTACCAGTAGGCGATCCAAGAACTGATACTGATAAGGTTTATAAAGTAATTTGGAAAATTTTCGTTGCATGTCAAATGACTCCAGCAATTTATGACACAGTTTCGGTTACTATTCATACAAATAAGAATAGAGAGCTTAGAACCAATGGAAGTATATTGCGAGATCCTGGTTGGCTTGTAATGACAACTAATATGAATGATGATTCGGCTGATGATAAGGAAAATAAATTACCAGCGTTAATTGTGGATGATATTTTGACCATCGCTGATCCGGGTATTATCGCGGAACAAAAATTTACGCAGCCTCCGTCAAGGTATAAGGAACCAACATTAATAGAGGAGTTGGAAAGAAATGGAATAGGAAGACCGTCAACATACGCGTCTATTATGGGTAAAATTTGCGAAACAAGAAATTTTGTTGAAAAAAAGAATGATATTTTGATTCCAACAGAGAGCGGAACTAATGTTGTAGATTTGCTTTCAAAATATTTTTCCTTTATGGAATATAATTTTACAATTGAAATGGAAAAAAAGTTAGATTTGATTAAAAGCGGGGAATGTTCTTATGTTGATACTATGAAAGAGTTTTTTGCGTTATTTCAAAAGGATTTGCATAAAGCTTATAATGATTGTGAGAGTGATACCGAATATGTATGTAATAAATGTTCTGCGCCAATGATTTTAAAGAAATCAACATTTGGATACTTCCTCGGATGTTCAAAATATCCTGAGTGTAAAAATATAGTTGATTGCAAAGTTAATGGGACAAATATTACTATTGCTGTAGCTGAAAAAAGTTTAGCTCCAGAAGGCGTGACGTGTCCACGGTGTAAAGAAAAAATGTTTATTAAAGGCGGGAAATATGGTGAGTATTATTGCTGCTTTAATTATCCAAATTGTCTTGGAAGCAGAAAAAAGCCATTTGGAAAGAAATGTCCAACATGTGGTGATGAATTGTTTAGAACAATTTTTAATAATCCGCCATTAGTTGGGGCTGTATTATGTTGCATGACTTATCCAAAATGCAAATATGTGGAGCCGCTTAATGAGCCGAAGGCTTTAAGGGGTTTTAAAGCATATAAATCATAAAAAATTTAGCAGGATATATAATATGTTAGGAGAAATAAAATATGGATAAATTTAAAATGGATCAGGAAGAATCATTGAGTCAAAAAATTGAAGGTATTTTTAAAGAAGAAGTAAATTCAACAGTGGTCCTGCCTGTTGTTAGCAAAATTGGCGATTTGATTAATAATGTTAAAAAGTTTATATTTGAGAATAAACATGTGGAGTTTAAAGAATCTGAAAGTATTACTGTTCTTGATCCGGCAATGCAGGTTGATGGATCTTTCTTAGTTTTTTGTGAGGAGAAAAATCTTACTGCAAAAACTTTAAGTATAGATGCAATATCAGTTTTGTCATTTTGCGATAAGGAGTTTGATCCATTTATTCTTCATGGCTGCTTACTTGTAAAAGCAAACGATTTTCATTTTATAAAATCATCATTACTTCAACAAACAACTCAAGGAACTGATAATCTTTCTTCGTTTGTAATTCTTGCAAAAAACGATTATAAGAAATATATTGATTTAAAAATTGAATATATTAAATGGTTAAAATATAGGGAAGGTGTGGTTGTAAGAGTTCTTGGCGGCGAGGATTATTTACAGGATCTTGACCGCGATTGGGATAATTTGTTTTTTGGTGAAAAGCAAAATATAAAAGATGAGGTTAAATCAATAATTGATAAGTTTTTCTCATCAAAGGAATATTATGCGGAAAATAATCTTCCTTGGCACTTTTCATTATTTATTGAGGGACCTGCAAATTGTGGGAAAACAACATTATTAAATACTATTATATCTGAATATGAATTAGATCCGGTTACCGTGGAATATTTCAATACGGATGATTCTGTGTTAAATGCATTATTTAAAACTACCGAAGGCAAACAAAAAAATATTGTTTTTATTGACGATATTGATAATTTTGTTGACCAGCAATTTATAACACCAGAATTCTTTTTTGAATTACTTTCCTCTTATAAAGCAAATAATGGAAACCTTCTTGTATTTTTGGGAAGAAAAATGCCGGATTTCTTTAAAGAATTAAACTTTTTATTTGATAAATCAATAAATGTTGGTAGTCCAGAATATACAAATTGTTTAAATAAATTATTTGATAAATATATTTCTGCGGCAAATATAAAGGATTTAATTAAGATATCTTCTGCCAACGATTTATCATATGGTTACATACGTAAAATGTATATGACATTTATGAAACGCGGGGAAGAAGTTATAAAAACCGCATCAAAAAAGGATAATTATAATGAATTAACAAATATTCTTAAAAATATAATAAAAGAGGATGAAAAGTTAAATAAATCTAAATTGAAAAAAGTTGGATTATTGGGTAAGAAATAATAAGGGAGAATATAATATGGATATGAGAGATGATAGTTATTTGGCGGAATTTAGCCCTATTGAAGTTGTTGTTGATGGAAAATTAGAAGATGCAATTCATAGGTTTAGATCAATTGTTACGAAAGAAAAGGTTATGTCATATTTGAAGCTGCACTGTGTGTATGAAAAACCATCGGAGAAAAAGCGTCGTAAGCATAGGGAATCGCTTCAACGACAACGAAAAGCAAGAATGATGATGCAAGAAGAAACTAAAGACCAATATGCAAAATAATGGGAATAAAAAAATCAATTTGGTTGATTTGAATTTAAAAGTTCCAGAGGCATATTACCCAGAATGGTATAAAAAAGGGGTAATTCCTTTTGAAATAGAAGAAGATAGATTACAAAGTGAGGCGGAAGATATGATGAAACATGGCGAACGAAGGCAACAATATGCTCCTATTGTTGATAATAAAGAAAGACGAAGGCAGCAATTAACAGAAGAAGATGAAAAATTTCTTAAAATAAAAGATGCCCCAGAAATGGAAGATGAATCAGCAACAGCTTGGTTTGATGATTCACCTAAAAATGTAAGTGGTGATAAAATAGTTGATAATAATGACGTTGTAGACGTGGGTATATTACAAAGGCACGCACTTAATTTTCAAGAAGAAAAGGAAAGTAAAAAAATGAGTAAAATTGAGGAGATAAAAAGAAATTTATTAAAGAGCCGAGAAGATGCAAACGCTGAAGTTGCAAGAATAGCCGCTCCAGGTGAATTTTCAATTATGTTTAAAGGTAAAGTTATTCATATTGGTAAATTAGAAACTATAAAAGAAGTTTGTGAACAAGTCATTATGGAACATGATGATATTGATGATGATGATCTTTTAATCTTTTTAAGAGTTCCGCTGGATAAAATATTTAAATAACTGGTGATTTATGATTGAACGAAAAGCCTCGGAAATTTTATTGGAGATAGAAGCTTCTATTAAAAACATAGAAGCTTCTATTAAATTGCAAGATTTTCAACAAAAATTGATTATTTCTAATTTGAATAAATTATTTAATAAAAATGACGAAAAAGTTATTGAAAAGCCATTAAATAATGAAAATTCGGAAATTGAAAATTTTGCTGCCGCGCCAATAAAACAAGAATCATTAGTCGAAAAGAAAAACAGGTTAATGACAATACAACGGAAAACTGCCGAGGATATTCCCAAAGAAGATCCGGAATTTAATTTTAAAGTTGAAAGAAGAAATGTCAATAATACGGTATTAAAAAGCAAAGAAACTCCTGATACTAAGGATGTAAAAAAAATTCCAGTAACGCAAAAATTAGTATTATTTGATGGGACCCCAATGATTTCCGCAACGGTTTTAATAAAAAATAAAATTGGCATTCCAATTAGAACTTTAACTACCAATCAAGTTGGCAGATGGAATGTTTCACTTGTTCCTGGTAAATATTCCCTAACTGCTAAGGGCGATTTTGGGGATGAAACTATTGAATTTAGTCAAATGTTTGAAGTGCCAGATATTAATTCCCCGCTTGATTTGCCAGCGCCCCAGACATATAAAAAGAAAACAAAATAATAGGATTTAATGAAAATGCATAATTATATAAACAGCATTAAGGCAATTTTCCATCAAAAAGAATGCGCAATAACGAATGATGAATGTTTTTGCGCAATAAGTGATGAAAAAGTTGAAGGTATCTTAAATAAATTTATTAAAGACGCCATTTTGTGTATGTTTTTGGATAACAGTTCCATATTTAATGGACAAGTGGATTTGGTAAAATTCCATATCTCATATGTTGCGGGGGAAGTTAAATTTATTTTACCGAAAGAAGCAAAAACAGTTATAAGAAAAATTTTAAAAAGGGATAATATTAATATAAATATAAATTTGGAATAAAGGATTATTATGGCTGAACCTAAAAATAATCGTGGTAATTCAAAACAGGATTATCAAACTCCAACAAATTTCATGGGCGCAGTTGTTGAAAGATTTGGAGAAATGCAGTTTGATCTTGCCGCTACTAAAGAAAATGCCAAAGCTTTAAATTATTATACAGAAGAGGATGATGCTTTAATTCAGGACTGGACTCAATTAAAAGGAAATTTATGGTTAAATCCGCCTTTTGCTAAAATTGCCCCGTGGGCAAAAAAATGCAAAAACAGTTTGGGAGGAGGTAGAACCATTTTTTTATTAACCCCAGCCGCTGTTGGTTCTAATTGGTATTTGGAGAATATACATTATAAGCAAAACGTTTGCGTTTTGGCTTTGAACCCGCGACTTTCATTTGATGGAAAAAACCCCTTTCCCAAGGATTGTATGCTTAGTATTTTTTCAAATACAGCTTATATTTTTGATTTTATTTTTGACGTTTGGAAATGGGTGTGATTATCGGTTTTTCACAATAATTTTATCCCCGGATGTTTCAATTGTGAATTTTTCGGAAATTTTTCCTTTTATTAATTCTTTTAATTCATCAAGCGATCCTTTCCACCATTTTGGTGCTTTGGTCATTTCATTCATTCTGTTCATTGCTTGTTTTGCTTCTGATAATTTATTTATCGGGAATTTATCAAGATGTGATGCGTTTTGTGGATCATCTGCTTTTACGCAAGAAAAACCCCTTTCCTTTTTTGATCGGGCTGGCGCTGATAATTTCATAATTTCTAAAAACATGTTGCAAGCATAAACTATTTTCATTTCATCCAAAAATTGAATTTAAATTGCTGAAAACGCCTTCATCTCTAACCATTCCACAATATTCAACAAACCAATATGGAATATTAAGCCGCTTAATACAATCTTCCGAGTCAACACAAAGACGAAGCGTTATTGGGTCAACAGTAAATTCATCTATAATAACATTTGGATCAGTGCAAACTAATTTTATACTGTTCGAGCCAACATGCACATCAAGAAAATAATTTGTTAATAATTCATGTCCAACAGAAACGCCAGATAATTTTGCATTATCAATAATTTTTTCAGCGAGGTCATCGGGTACATGATTAAATTCAAAAGTAAAATCCTCAACAGCATCTGGTTCCCAATCGTTATCAACATGTGGAGCGTCGCTGTGGTCTATAACGCACATTGCTCTAATTTCTCCTTTGCCAAAATTAATATAAGGTATACAATTATTTTCAATTATTTTATCAAAAAGGGCTTGGTCATCAAGTTTATTTTTGGGTTTAAATGATTGCGCCGGCTTCACTTCTTCTTTAACTGGTCCCTCAATTATTTCTTGTTTTTTCTCATCGCGTTTTGGATAATTTGTTGATCCGCAATTTCCACACATGTAGCCAGAAGGATCAACAGCTTTATGTGGCGCGCCACAATTTTTGCAGTTATATGTTTTTTCCGCAAATTTTAAAAATAAATTTGTTAATTTAATAAGATTTTTAATTGCTTGGGTCATCTGGGTCTCCATAAGCACTTTCAATTTCCGCATTACAGCCGTCACAATACACAGTAGGACCCTCCCAATATACATCAGAAAGTAATTTGCCATCATAATCTTCGTCACTAGTGCCCGCGCATTTATTACACAAATAATCCCCAGTTCTTTCTAATACATATATTATTGGGTATCCCCCTTGATGGCTTGGTAATATTTTCTTTTCTTTAATTTTTTCTGGCTCCTCAATGTCATTTTCTTCTTCAATCTCCTCTTCATGTTTTTCTTCGATTTGTTTTAACTGTTCATTTTTTTTAGCTCTATTTGGATAAGTTGTAGTCCCACATTGTCCGCACATAAATCCAGAAGGATCAACCGCTTTATGTGGTGCTCCGCAATGACGACAATTATATGTTTTTTCTGCAAACTTTAAAAATAAATTTGCAAGTTTAATAAGATTCTTAATCATTATTTTCCTCATCATCTTCTTCATCATCTTCTTCATCAATATTAATATTTAAGTTTTTTAGGTATTCCCTATCTTCATTTGTTAAATCAAAATTTTTCAAATCATTATGGATTTCATCTAATAAATTTAATTCCCCATCTTCTTCATCTAAAATTTCATCATCTGTTGGATAAATATCATAATGTTTACCTTCATCATTTTCTATATAAGGAGCATCATCTTTTCCGATTATTGATCCGCCGCCTTCAAGATGTTCATCTGGATCAAATTTATAAATTGGTTCTTTCAATTCATGATTTATATCGTTTTTATCAAACAATTTATCATCAACATGAGGATTAGGATGCTTTCCACCCATTAAATATTCAAATCTTTCGTCTTCTGGGTAGCTTTCAAATGGTTTTGCCTCGTCATCTTCTATACTTTCAAAATCCGGTTCTAAATCAGAAAATTTAGCAAATTTATTAATTAAAGCAAACAATTGTAACATTTTTCTCTTAGACATTTTCTCTCCCTTATTTCTTATAGGTGAAAATTGACAAGTTATTATTTGTTTATAACATTCAATATTACAACTTTAAGGAGGCAATATGGAAACGGTAAAAATTAAAAAAACGCATAGCGACGCAATCATTCCAGAATATAAAACAATCGGCTCAAGCGGAATGGATGTTTCATCATTAAATGATTATGATTTATATCCAGGACAAGTTCAAGCTATTTCAACCGGATTATCTTTTGAAATTCCAGAAGGTTTTGAAATTCAAGTTAGGTCGAGATCGGGCTTGGCTTTAAAAAATAAAATATCAGTTTTAAATAGTCCAGGAACGGTTGATAGCGATTTTAGAAACGAGGTTAAAGTTATATTAATAAATAATAATTTCAAAGGAGAGCCGTTTAAAATTAAAAAAGGGGATAGAATTGCTCAATTTGTATTAGCAAAAGTTGAAAAAATGCAATTTGAAATTGTTGATGAATTAAATGTTACAGAAAGAAATATGGGCGGTTTTGGCTCAACAGGGGTATAAAAATGGAAAATAAAACAAAAATTATTGGCGGAATAATTGGTGGATTAGTTTTAATTTGTGTTTTGTTTGTAATGGGTTATATGATTAAACAGCAAAGAGATATTATAAACGCTTTACAACAAAATTCAGATCAACAAAGATTATTAAAAGATGATATAACGGTTGTTAAAGGTAGCTTGCTTTCAAAAGATGAATTCAATAAAAAACTTGAAGCTCTTGGAATGGATATGTCAGTATTAAAAGCTGACCTTAAAGCTACTGGCGCTTCCGTAACAAGTATTTTGGAAATAACAAATCACACACCAGGAGCTATTGGAACTAATGTTCCTGTTACTGGTTTTTATCCACGCCTACCAATTGATAGTTCTCAACCTGGACCAGCTACAGGAAATCCGCCAATACCTAATCCTGCGCCAGTTGTGCCTTGTGAGCCATCTTCTAATCAAAAATGTTATCCAGATACATATGGCTATTTTGAGAAGATTCCATATTTACGATTAAATGAACCTACAAAGGATATAAAAGTTCAAGTTCCAATTGGTGAGGTTTCTTTCGATGTTACAAAACAGGCGCCTTGGTCTTATAAAATACTACCAAGGGATTATTCCACTTCTGTTGCTATTGCCACAGATGCAGTCGGTAGAAAAACAGCTTATGCAAAAATGACTATTAAGGTTGATAATAAAACTTATAGTTTACCAGAAACGCAAGTGCAATTTAATGAATTGCTTCCAACAAAACAGTTTTATTGGTTCAATCCCAGAATCTTGTTTGGAATAGATTTGGGCTATTCCACAAAACCTGGGCTTGCTTACGGTCCAACCTTACAGGTTTTTACAACAACTTATGGGCAGTATAAATTCAAACCTGATTGGTTTATTCTTGGACTTGGTGTTAATTATGATATTCACAATTCCTCGTATAATTTAGCCGTTTCTCCATTCTTTTATAATATTGCTGGAACGTCATCTATATTCCAAAATATTAATGTTGGACCAACAATTACAATGGATATTAAAGGCAATATTGCTATTTTGGGCGGTGTGCGTTTAAGTTTATAAAAGAAGTCAATATTTGGACATTTGTTTATCCCCAAAATGGAGCGACCATGTTCTGTGACAGCTGTTCTAAACTAGCATTTTTTCCGAAGCATCATAGCTGTGTAAACTGCGCTAGGTTTACCAGCTATCGAGAAGAAAAATGGTGCAATTATTGCGCTACATTAAAAAATATTTGTGGTATTTGCGGCAAAACAATTAAACCTAATGATAAAGTTTCACAAGAGTTAACCGAACAAATTAAAAAGACAAATCCGTCTTTTTATGGCTCAGGATGCCGCTCATGCGGTGGAGGCAGGAAACATTGATAATAACAGATGTAAGTTTATTAAAGGAAAAATGTGTTGATGCTTCCGCTGATGAAATTAAAGATATAATTTCGTTATTGGATAATGAATTAAATATCGCAAATAAATTTCAATTTTGCGGCATTGGTTTATCAGCATCACAAATTGGAATAAATAAAAAGGTTGCAATAATAAGGCTTGATAAATTTAAAATAAATCTTGTTAATTGTTCAATAGCGGAAAAGTTTGATTTAAAACAATCAAAAGAGGGCTGCTTATCACTTCCGGGCAAATCATATATTCTTGATAGATATAATGAAATTATAATAAAGGATAATTTTTTGGGAAATATTAATAATTTTGTTTGTTATGGAATGGTTGCTATTGTTGTTCAACACGAATTAGATCACGCTTTGGGATTGTTAATTTCTGACAAGGAAAATCTTAAGGATATTCACATAGGCGACAACATGCCGTGTCCTTGTGGTAGTAAAATAAAATTTAAAAAATGTTGCAAAAATCGGGTGACAAATTAAGAGGAAAATAATAATGAACGTAAAAGACCAAATTACTATTATAGCGATGCAAGAACAAGTGATTACAATGCTTTTGAAAATTAAAGTATTGGAAAATTTATTTATAGAAAAGAATATTTTTACTGCCGACGAGTATAATACAAAATTATCAAACGCAGCAGAAGCTGTTGCCATACAATTAAAACCCGTATATGAACAGTTAGACAAATTAAATAAGATTTTAGAGCAAAACAAGGCGGCAGAAGTTAAAGAACCAGAAAGCAAGGAGGGCGTTAAAAACGCAGAACAAACATGATATATATTAACAATGAAACTGAATTGAAATTAACTGGATTATCAGTAGTTAAATTTTCAACATTGTGGTGCGCGCCTTGTAAGAAGCAAGATACTATTTTAATGAAAATGGAAAAGGAGTTTGAAAATATTAAAATATATTCATTGGACATTGATAAATACACGCTCATTGCTCAAAAATATAGGATAATGAGCGTTCCAACATTAATATTTTTTAATGGTAATGAAGAGAAAGAAAGAATGGTTGGCATGCAGCCGACTGAACAAGTAAGAAAAGTTTTCAAATCATTTATAGCGGCGAATTCGTAAATTAAAGGAGAGTAAGTCATCATGGATAAAAAAGAAAATAAACTATCAGAAAAACAAGCGGCGATTTGGTTAGATGTACAGGGTCTTAGTGTTGAATATTATGGTTTAAAAAATGTGAGAGTTGTGGATGTTTGCACACCTGTGAATATTGACCCGACGCGTGTCTTTCTAACGCTTAAAGGTCCAGCCGCTGTTATCTCAATAGAAGGCGCGCTTTCTAATCTTGTAGGAAAGAATTGGGATGGGAAAAATGTTCCAAAATATATAATTGAAATGAAAGACCGTTTTGCTGTAATTTCTGAAAATCCAGAAATGCTTCCTCCCTCTTTGAAATAATAATTGATATAATGAGCAGATGGCACCAAATCAAATTTTCCTGTTTTTAGGATGTAATGGGAAAAGTGATGGTGATTTTATTTTTTGCTCAAAAACCGATAGCCCAATATTAGAAATATCATTAAATTTAGAAAAATCGCAAGAAATTGTCCAATACTTCAAAGGGTTGGGGCTTTTCCAAAGGGAAATGGTAGATTATAATGGCATAAGAAGGGTAATTTATAATTTACAGGATAAGTATTATCAAAATTGCAAACCAATATGGAATGATAAATTCTTCAAACTTCTTGATAAATTTACATTAATGCATAAGGAATGCGGATTAGTTTTAAGCATTGGAAAAGTTTAATTGATGCCAATATATTTATATTTAAGCATACGGGAGAAACATGAGCAAATATAATATGCAAAAAAAAGCAGTAGTTGAAGAGGCTGTTGGTAAGGGCGTTAGTCTTTTGCTTAAAAATTTATCTATTGGAGCTGTTGAGGCTTTAAGCCGGGAAGCAATTGAAAAAGCAATTTTAAATTTAGGCAAAATTACAACTAGGGAAATTTTTGGTCCAACGGCTAAATTAATAGAATCTAAAATAACTACAGAATTAGGAGAAAAAGGTTTAGAAAAAGGATCATATTTCGTTGCGAATAAAATTTTAAAAGAATTGCCTGCAGCTTCTAAAATTTCTATAGAAGCAATAGAAGAAGCTGTTATTAAAAAAGGAGCAGAAGCCGCTTTAATAAAACTTGAAGGAAATATAACGGCTGAATCTGTGAAAAAACTTTCTATTGAAGAAATGAAATGTTTAAATACGGCTTTGATAAAATTAACAAAAGCTGGCGACAAAGAGGCTGGACAAATTTTAGGGAATTTATTGCAAAACAGCGCAGAGTTTGCAAAAGAAACAATATCGTCAATGAAGGAATTGTCTTTGTTATATTCAAGCTTGTCAAAATATTTTGTTAGTTTAAACCCAGCAGAAATTTTAGCTTCTAAAATGGGCAAACACAGATGGTTTCAGAAGTTTTTACTTAATCGAGGCGTGGTTTCTCAAATAAGTTTTGGGATATTTGTAAATACAACTGCTTTCGGATATCTTTCAAATTTATTTAACAAATCACTTATTTTTAATAATTTAGAGCAAGTTGTTCATTCAATAGTTACAAATTTGCAAAGTTATAATTTTGATGCTGAATGGGCAAAAATAGTTAGAGGAATTGAAGAAAGATTAAATTCTGGGCTAAAAGAATATAATGATGCTTATGCTTTGAAAATTTCAAAAAATAGTGATATAAATACTGTTCAAAATAATACGAATCTTTTTATAACAAAAACTGCTGTGGGAAGTGAAAAATTAAGGCAGTGTTTTTCAATGATTGCAAGTTCTGATTTTAGAAAAACGTTTGATGTTTTTCAAAAGAAAGCCGCGTCTTCAACATATGAATCTGTACAAAATACCGCTTTGAATATTGCTGAAAAAACCACACCCGTAAATATTCAAAATATTACAAACGTTATAAATGCCGCTGAAAATGGCTTAAAATTAATAAAAGAATTTGAGGTAGATTCTGAAAAAATATTAGCATTAATTGACCAAAATATTGACAAAGATTTGACGGCATCTTCTAATCAAACACAAAAGGTAACGGAACCAAATCAGTTTGATAAAGTTGAAGGTACTAAAAAATATATATTAGATAATTTTATAAAAATCGCAAAAATGTTACGAGCAAAATGAAAAGATATTCACAAGACCAAACTAAACCTACAGAAAAGCCGATTGTAGAAAGAAATTATGCGGCAGAAAATAGTTTTTCATCAGAAAAATTAGCTTCATTAAAGCAATTGGCTGCTGATTATAAAAAATTAGGAATGTGTTATGGTGGAGTTTTAATGATTTTATTTTTTGATATGCCAGTTGTAAAACAATTTATGGCAAAAGCTAGCAGCAAAGCTCTATCTATTGCTGCATCTATATTAGGCAAGGCATCTAGCGCGGCTACAAAAGGTGGTGCGGCTGCTGCTGGTGAAACCGGTATTGGAGCCGCTATTGGAGTTGCAGGGTCTGTTGTTTTTGCATTTATAGAAGGATATAAATTGGGAGCTTTTGCTGCGCCATATATTTATGGTGACATGGCAAATTTTTCAACAAAAACAAAAGCTTTAATGAAATTTTTAGCTGATAATAATGATTATGATGGCGGGAAAACAGACCCCAAAATAAAAGCATTAAATAACGAGTTAAGTTCATATCAAGTAGAATTATCTGGTGCATTATTTGGGCTTTCTGGAACTGGAAAAGAAGGGCGGGGTCTTGGTGGAATGGCTGTTTTGCAGGAAAAAATTCCAGAATTAACAAATGCGCAAGCAACTAGCAAACATTTATCTGCTACAGCATCGGCTATGAAAGATGTTCAAAAAGCAATAGATATCGCTACAAAAATTAAATCAGATGATTTTAAAAAAAGATATTATGACGTTCATTATGTTCAAGGATTTATTTTAAATCCAGCACAGGAATTAAATCAAGCCCAATCAATAGCAGAGGCTTTAATTTCAGAACTGAATGAAATTGCAAAAAAAGTAACAGAATATGTTGCTACAGTTAGAGTTTTTGGCGACCAAATAATTGCTGATGCAAATGACATTTTTAAAGAAGAACCGATAGAAAATAAACCAATAGATAAAAAAACATATATAATTAGCAATTTTATGAAAGTTGCGCAAATTCTTAAGTTATATAGATAAGTAGGAGAATATGAAAACGATATCAAAAAGAGTTTTGTTAAGACTCGCAGCACAAGCAGATGAAGCAGATATTTACGGCGACGAAAAAGTTGCTTTCAATTTAACCAAACAAATTGAAAAATATGCATCTTCAAAAACCAGATCGGATGATGAGGATTATAAATATTCCAAAGAGGAACTGGCAGAAGATTTGGGGGATATGTTTTGGGATGCAGCAGTAAGAATTTTTGATTATTATGATGAGACCCCAGATACCAAACAAATCCAAGAAATAGTCGATTTTGAAATGGAAAACTTTTTAACCGCCGTTGAAGGGTTAATTCATAAAGATATCGGACCTCACGAACCACCATCTCCTGGGGAAGAAAAAGATGATGGGCAACATGAAGTTAATGAAAATTTATTTGAAATGAATGATGAAAGTGAAGACGAATACGAAGTAGATAAAAATGATGACGATGACGATGAAGAAGACGAATAAGGAATAAATGGGAAGTAAGATCCGAAATATGTTAAACTCAGCGCCACCGCAACGTGTAGTTGATAATGATTCCTTTGATGATGCTCCAGAAATTAAACAGATAAAAACTGTAAAATTAAATAATGATAATTCAAAGATAAACAATCAACAACCATTGCCAAATATTAGAGAGAATATAGATAAAATATTGGCAAACGAACAAGAGCAAATGAAAGTTGCTTTTCAATTAACCGGGAAATTACTTTCAATAATTAAAGACAAGGTGTTAGACGAAAACAAAACTCTTGTTGAAAGGGAAGCTGAAAGAAAAGTTTTTTCTGAGTATTCGGATTTTGCTCGCATTATGAACTCTGATGAAAAAAAACAAGAAGACGGGCTTGGCACATTAAGTTTCATTATGGCTTTATCAAGATGCATTCTTTTGCAAAGAGATAGAATAAATGAAATGGAATATCAAGTTGTAAAATTTGGTAAAGAATTGGAAAAAACTAATTCTGAAATTCGCGCTTTAAAAGCAAAAGAACCCGCAAAGCAATAAATTGTCAAGCTATATAATAACCATATCTAATAAAAGAGTCTGATGAATACTGAGAGTTGTAATCAAATTGATACTCAATATTTGTTAGGGCTAATAGTTTCCGAAAAAGAAGGATATGCGAATTATCTAAAATCATGCAAAACATTTCTGATACAACCAGATCCGATAGCGAATGCAGTTTATTTAAGTCGATTGAGTCTCCTTCAACAATTGTACAATGCGGTTGGGGGAGTAAAAATTCCACTCCCGAAGGACAGCAATCAATAATTGAAACCGCAAACAAATCAATAAAATTAGTTGAATATCTTCAATCAAGAATGGTTCTTGAATTGGCAAATTCAAATTCGTCGTGGCAATATAAGGCGTATTGCCCGTTTCATAAACATGGGCAGGAAAGATCCGCCTCGTTTTTCATTAATACTGAGCAAAATAGATTTTATTGTCAAGCCTGTGGTATAACTGGCGGAATTTC
>Ga0182027_10001433_pt1 | contig 40011 bp, 48 predicted proteins | sample 712E1DmetaG_FD_121300 | JGI IMG/M metagenome (GOLD analysis project Ga0182027, IMG submission 121300) | Permafrost microbial communities from Stordalen Mire, Sweden - 712E1D metaG (Illumina Assembly) | ecosystem: Environmental > Terrestrial > Soil > Wetlands > Permafrost | place: Sweden...
AAGTTGTTCTCCTTCTGCATATTGTGGAGATGGAACATGTAATAATGGAGAAACATGCTCAACTTGTTCAGATGATTGTGGAAGTTGTTCTCCTTCTGCATATTGTGGAGATGGAACATGTAACAACGGTGAAGACTGTAGCAGTTGTCCAACTGACTGTGGAACCTGTGATAAATGTGGAGATGGAAGATGCAATAATGGTGAAACATGCTCAACATGTGACACAGATTGCGGATGTGCCAGTAATGAAGTCTGCCAAGGCGGATCATGTGTAGCACTTTGTGGAAATGGAATAATAAATGCAGGTGAAGATTGTGATGGTGCAAATTTGGGTGGAGAAACATGTGCAAGTATTCTTGGTCCGGAATACACTGGTACTTTGGGCTGTTCAAGTTGTTATTTTGATACAAGTGGATGTTATTTGGCCTGTGATTTAACTTCTGCTGCATGGAGCACAACAAGTGCTTTAGAGGGTGCACAAGTAAAATTAAATCTTAATGGACAAAATTGTGATGGAGCAATTATATCTTTCACAGTAATGGAAAAAGATGGATTCTTGAATCCAGATGATCCTGTTGAAACAGATCCTGCTTCAATAACATATGGTTCTCCAAATACATACGGAATTTGGAAAGCTGAATGGCAAGACGACAGTGAATTTGGACAATCTAATCCTCCTGAATATTACTTTACTGCAACAGTTGAAGGAACAGGAAAGACTATAACAAGCTCAAAGGCAGATGGAGATATGCTTAATGTATATCAGAAAGATGTTGTATGCTCTGGAGTTGATTATTGTTCTAATTATTTAACAGAAGCAGAATGTGGAGTTGATTTGTGCAGCGTTGGAGTAGATAGTTCTCCAAGTTCAGTTTCATGTGGCGGAACATTTAATTCAGAAACAGGATGTTATGATTATACTAATTGCGGGTGTGCATGGAATAGTGATGCTGGAACATGCGAAGCAAGTTGGCAGGTAGAATCTGGCTGTGGTGTATGCGGAAATCATATTAAAGATACAGGGGAACAATGCGATGATGGAAACTTAATTGATTTGGATGGATGTTCAAGCACATGCCAATTCGAATCAGGAATAAATTCACCTTGTTCTGAAGGTTTAACTTTGTGCAGCGACGGTACCTGCAGCTTAAACTGTGATGTAACTGACTCGGGTGTGGCACCATGTGATTATGATGGTGTATGCGATGTTGGAGAAGGATGCACATGCAAAGATTGTAATAATGAACAAGACACATGCCAAAATGGACTTATATGTAACATAGTTAATTCAGCTTGTTGTTCCTCAACAAGTGACAAGCAATGTAATCCTTATTGCTCTTATGTTGATCCTGATTGCTCTCCAGCAGTATGCGGAAATGGATTTAAAGAGGTTGGAGAAGAATGTGATTTAGGAACAAGAAATAATGATTCAAATTCTGGTTGTTCAAGCACATGTAAATATGTAGTACTTGAACCACCATGCCCCGAGGGAACAGATTTATGTAATGATAATACATGTAGTTTAAACTGTTATGCGACTGACAAAGGAATTAAGGGATGCGGCGACGCTGGTACATGTGCAGCAGGACTTCAATGCAGTGCTGATGACAAAGCTTGCTGCAAAACAAGTTCAGACGGCTATTGTAATTCATACTGTGCATCTGTTGACCCAGATTGCAAGACTAAATTATTAGATCAGGGAATATTCTCAATAGGAACTTGTTTATACACTGAAAATGGAAAAGATACATGCGCAGATGATGGAATGCTTACTCGTTCTTTGTCTGCCCAATGGAATTGGAGTGCAGAAAATTCATTTAATTCAAATCCAGATGGCTTGGATTACTGGCAACCTTCAGGCTCAGAAATATTCCGTTACGATCCTTTGGATTACTCTGGATTAAGAAAGTCACAGAGCTGTGTTTATATAGAGGATACATTTGCATGTCCTGCTTCAGCACAGGTTTCTTTCTTTGGAATTTACCAGTTTGCAATTGCAATAGCACTTATTGCAGCTGTATATCTTATTTATGCTTTGACGAAAAAGAAGAATTCCAAACATACAAGAAGACATTCTAAAATAACAGGGAAAAAAAGAAAGAAATAAATTAAAAAGATTTATAAAAAAGGTTTTATTATTATGATTATGAGGTGTAAGAGTGCATTTATTTTTGTATTTACTATATTCTTTATTGGTTTAACTTCTGCTTCCTTTATTTTTTCTGCAAATGGAAGCGAGATAACAAGCCAGTATCAATCCTCTGATTCTCTTGATGCTAGAATAAACATAAGTTTCTTTAATGAGTCTTTGAATTCAACTATCACTGATTCTCTAGGAAATTCAATAAAACTTGGGGATTTATTAGCAAAATTACCTGAATATGATTATATATATTATGACCTTTCAAATACTACAATAAGCTCAGCATTCCAGCTTCTTGATATGGGGCAAGCAGGATTTAAAATGCCCCCTGGAACAGGCAATATAACTTACAAACTATATTTGGATGAAGTTAATTTTCTTGAAAAGACATTTCAGATAATGTCCACTGAGAATATACTAGGAAAGGAGATAGATAAAAAGTATATTGCTCTTAATGCTTCAAAGAATGAAATAGCAAGTTATGATCCTTTTGTTCAGAATGCTTTGAATGAATTTTTAAATATAACTTCCACTGAAAATGATTTGAAAGAAATTCAAAGGCAATATACAAGTGCGAAGACGAGCGCTGAATTCGCTGATGTTCTAAATAATCTTTCAAACATAAAAGTTCCTGAAGATGTGAGCGAGTCAATAAATACAAATTCAATAAGCTTTTATCCAAATAGGGACATAATAAATCTTGATGTTCTTGGAGAAATAGGCGGAGGAGACTATGGGGGAGATTCAGATGGATATAAAGACGCTATTTATTCATGGAACGAAAAGAACTTAAAAACTACTGTAACATTCAGAGAAATTGTAATAGATTATGGAGCAAGTGAACAGGCCAAATTAAGAATATTTCAATTCGAATTTGATAAGAGAAACATGAATGACGATGCTTATTTTATAATTGAAAAATTAGAAAATTTAAGCTTTGCGGATTCGTCTTATCAAGTTAAAGGAACTGATTCTGGGTATGATTATATAGACTTAAAAGATATTTCAGATAAGATTATATTTTCAACAACACAGGATGTAGACTTCATTAATGTTCCTGCATTTATCTCCCCTTCTCTTGATAATTTAAGCCCAGCAAAAGTGGAAGAATACCCTTTATTCAATGAAAATCCTTCTTCAAAATGGATACTCTTCGGAATTATAGTCTTCTTGGTTTTATTGATTGCAGTCGTTACTTATATAATACTTCAGAGATGGTACAGAAGAAAGTATGAGACTTATCTTTTCAAAAACAGAAATAATCTGTATAATATAATGACTTATATACAAAATGCAAAGAAAAAGGAAATGCCAAGGGAGGAAATTATCAAAAATCTTAAAAAAGCTGATTGGACAGGAGAACAAATAAAATATGCTCTGAATAAATATGAAGGAAAAAAGATAGCAGGCATAATAGACAGACCATTCAACAAAGTTGTTCAAGAATTGGAAAAAAATCCTCAAGGATTAGAAAGCAAACCGTAAAAATTAATGACGCAAAAGTTTAATAAACCTATTTTGACAAAAGTAACAACATGGAAATAAAAATATTTAAGAATTTTTTCAAGAAAATATTTCTCAACTTATTCAAGAATAAGAGAGAGATAAAATTAGGGTTCTACGGGCCTCCAAATGCAGGAAAAACGAGCCTTGCAAACAGAATATGCAAAGATTTTACAGGAGAAGAGATAGGTACAGTAAGTAAAGTGCCTCATGAAACGAGAAATGTTCAATTTAAAGAGAAAGTCGAGATAAAATACAAGGGAAAAACACTGATGTTCAAGATGATAGACACTCCTGGAATAGCTACAAAGATAGATTATGAGGATTTCATAAAATATAATATGAAGAAGAAGGATGCAAAGGAAAGAGCAAAGGAAGCTACACAGGGAGTTATAGAGAGCATAAAGTGGCTTGATGATATGGACGTTGTTGTTATAGTTCTAGACGCTTCAGAGAACCCTTACAATCAGGTAAACATAACTATAGTAGGAAATCTTGTTGCAAGAAAAATACCAGTATTAATTGTTGGAAATAAAATAGACCTGAGAAAAGCAGACCTCAAAAAAATAGAATCAGCTTTCCCCGAATATGACGTTGTTGGAGTAAGTGCGAAGAGCGGCCAAAACTTCGAGGAATTTTACGAATCAATATTTAAACTCGCAAAAAGCATTTAAAAAGTATTTTTGATTAATAATAAAAAATAAAATGGCAAAAACCGGTGACAAAAATCTAGGAAAGATAAAGGGCTTCTCTATTCAATTTCTTCCATACTCAGAAATAAGAGATTTGAGCAGCAATGAGAGAATAAGAAAAATACTTGACATAGTTCTTGGAAATAATATATTGTTCTTGCAGGGAAGGCTTAAGGCAGAAGAGGAAGCAAGATTAATTGGAGATACGATGGCTATGATAGGCCATGTAAAAGATTTCAAGGGAATTGAACTCGCTGTAATAGGCGGAAGTGGAGAAACGGGAATACTTGACAGAATGAGAGGCGAACTCATAAAAGTTTTAAGCAAAGGAGATTTGGGATCCATGACAATAATAGGCCCTGCTACAATTGTTAAGGAAATAAAAAGAAACCCTAAGAAGATTGAATTGTTGCTAAGTAAATAATACTAGAAGACTTCTAATTCATTAATTTTATAAACTTCTAATAATTTTAGTTATTATATGCCTCATCAATGTGTTAAATGTTCTAGAATAATTCCTCTTGGAAGTAAAGAATTGCTTGAAGGATGTGCAAATTGTAAAGGAAAATTCTTTTTTTATATAAAACAAGAACAACTTGACCAAATAAAGAGAAATATAATTGAAATTCCAGAGAATGAGAAAAGCACAATAGAAAAGGACATAAGAGAAATGGTTGGAATTACAGACGAAGAAACACCCGTTATACTTGATTTGGAATCTGTAAGAGTTGTTGGAGATGGCAAATTTGAAATTGATTTAATAAATGTATTTAACAAAGAAAGACCTTTGATATACAAATTAGAGGAAGGCAAATACATAATTGATTTAGCTTCAACTCTAAGCAGAAGCGTAAAAGATTTAAAGGAGATAAGAAACCCGTATGAAAAAAAACGAAAACATACTTAAAGAAATTCTTGAAAAATCAAATCCATCTGAAGAGGACATTAAGCATATAAAAAAGAATGTTAAGGAATTTTGTGATAAAATAAAAAAAGAGATAAAAAAACGAAAAATAAATGCGGAAATATTTGTTGGTGGAAGTTTTGCAAAGGGAACAGTCATAAAAAAAGACCATTATGACGTAGATGTTTTTGTGAGATATGATAAAAAATATAAAAATGAGGAAATTTCTTCTCTTACAAAAAAAATTCTTGGAAAATCTAAGGATATTCTCGTAATTCATGGTTCAAGGGATTATTTTAGAATAAATTATGGAAAAAACTTCTTTATTGAGGTTATTCCTGTTAAAAAAATAAATAATCCAAAAGAATATGAGAATATAACAGATTTATCTTACTTGCATGTAAAATACATAAACAGAAAAGTAAAATCACAGAAAATGCTTGATGAGATAAAAATAGCAAAAGCATTTTGCTATGCAAATGGGTGTTATGGTGCTGAATCATATATTCATGGATTTTCTGGATACTCACTTGAATTGTTAGTTTATCATTACAAAGGATTTATGAATTTTGTAAAGGCAATGGCAAAAATTGGAAAGGAAAAAGAAATTGTTGATATAGAAAAACAGTTCAAGAATAAAAAAAGCGCTCTCATGGATTTAAACAGCTCAAAATTAAATTCCCCAATAATCCTAATTGATCCTACATACAAACAAAGAAATGCACTTGCTGCTTTATCTGAAGAAACATTTAGAAAATTCCAGAAATCCTGTGTTGAATTCATGAAAAATCCCTCGGTAAAACACTTTGAAGTGAAAAAAGTTGATATAAACAAAATTAAGGAAGATTCTATAAAAAAAGGAAGAGAATTTATAGAAATTGAAGCCGTGACAAATAAGCCGCAAGGAGATGTTGCCGGAAGCAAGCTTTTAAAGTTTTACAATTATGTTGAAAAAGAAATTGGTAAATTTTTCATTGTAAAGAACAAAGGATTTGAATATTCAGGAGAAAAATCTGCCAAGTATTTCTTTGTTGTTGAGAAGAAAAAAGAAGTAATATATTCCGGTCCTTTCATAAATGATGAAAAACACTCTATAGAGTTTAGAAAAGAACACAAGGATGTGCATGAAAAGAACAATAGACTCTACGCCAAAGAAATAATCCTATTCAATATAAGTCAATTTTTAGATATGTGGAAAGCAAACAATGCTAAGATAATAAAAGAAATGTATATAGATTGTTTAAAATTAATTTGATAGAACTGTTTTTTCAATATTTTTAAGAGCTTTTTGCTTTTTATTGTCGGTTTTTTTATATAGGTAATTTCCTGCTGAATAAGAAAGTCCTGCAATGAAAAGTGCAGCAAGTATTTCTCTAAAGTCTCTTGAACCAAGACTCACTAAAGAATATGTCCCACCCCCAATTGTCCCTGTATATTTAAAATAATTAATTATTGAGACTCTATTATTATATCTCTCTGTTATCTCCTCTCTGCTTAAGTTATTATCTTTCATTTTTTCTGAACACTATTCAATCCACTTCTTCTAAGTGCTTCTTCAATATGTGTTTTTATCTTATTAAACTTATTTCTTTCTTTTTCAAAGCCCAAAAATTTCATAGAAAAATTACATCTCAAGTCTTCTGAAAAAGATAAACTTGTCATAACAGCTCCAACGTTTGGAAATCTATAATAACCGTATGCTTCTCTAGCCGTGCCGTCTACAAGTACGTAAGAACTGTTAACAACTTTCCCACCCAATTTTCTAATAAGATTCATAATATCCTTGTTTATTACTTTTATTTTATTTCCTCTTGAAATCATTTCTATTGTTGACGGGAATAATTGGTTGTTCATTTTAGTTTAATCTCCCAACCATTGACTTAGAAGACTTTCTTTCTTCTCTTTTCTAGAGTCTTCTATTGAATTTAATTTTTTCTTTATATCTTTTGATAAAATACTTTGTAATTTATCACATAAATACTTAGAATGCTCTTTAATTAGAATGCTCTTTAAAGCATCCACATTAGTAATTTCAGCATCATTAATTCCTGAATATATCTTTTTTAGTGAGGTGATTACATCTTGCAAGTAACCTACATTTTGAGGTATCTTTCTGTCTGAGTTTCTAATAAAATATTTTATAATATTTTCATATCTTTCCATATCCTGAGAATATCTTGTTAAATTATCTGTATTGTTTGTCATTTTATTCCTTTAGCCAATCCAAATCGTTTTTTGGAACATTAAACTGTTGTGAAGTCTTTTCTAATCCGTTTTCTTTTATTCTAAGTGCAATTTCCTCTAATTTTATTGCTTTATTCATATATTTTTTATTTGCTTCAGTAAGATAAGTACTAATTTTTTCTTCTATAGTTGGCAAATCTTTATCTTCAAATTGAATATGTTCTCCTGCAACATAACCCCAACAGTGTAATCCATTTACTGTAGGCACCATCGTAAGATAATTATCTTTTCCTAGGTTATATTTAATTGGTTTAACTTTTTTCATATCATCTGTCATTTTATTCCTTTACCTCGGTTGTATCATATTTAGATTTAATTTTATTATAATCTGCCTTTTCAGCCTCAAATCTTAGGCCATTATCTGCTTTAATAAAATCTGATGCATATAATCTTAATGCAGGTGTCATTTCTATACTGTTACTTGTTACATGCGCCTGCTTTTCATAGCCTTTAGCATAGAATATTGCAGTATTGTTTTCATCCATTATAGCATCTGCAAGTCCATCATTATCAAAATCCTTAACAAGAGCACTTCTATGACTCCATATGCCTATTGGAGCAACGCCAGTAAAGTAATCTGTTGCAACTGGTGCTTTTGGAGCACATGCTGTAGTAATTGCAATTAAGGGTATTGATAAGAGCGCAAGTAATTTTTTCATTTTATTTCTTTTAATTGGAATCCTTTTGATTTAATTTCTTTTTCTATTTGATCAATATTATCTTCTAATCCAGTTATCCTTAAATTCCCATATTCATATTTAGTGAAGTTTCTAGTTTTAGATTCAACACTAAAATTATCCTTTATAGAACATATTACGGATGTATTATTTATCTCATAAAAATTAAGTCCAGCAAATATTAAGGCAGTCTCTACCCCATTAGGTATAGCATTTTCTTTGTAACTCTTTTCAAATTGATTATAAACAATTGGGGTCTGTTCTCCTTTTAGACCTAATTTGTAATTTCTTGTTGCCATTTTATTTTCTCTATTTACTTCTTATCTGCCTTATCGGCTTTCTCAGCCTTTTCTGGCTTTTCAGCTTTCTCGAGTTTCTCACCCATAGCTAATTCAAATAAAGAAGCAAAATATTCTGAGAAGAACGTAGAATTCAACCATATTGCTGAATCTTCTTTGCTGTCTGGTTTAGATAAGTAGAATAATATTTCACTTCGGTCAATTATGAAGAACTTTGCATTTATATCCACTTTCTTTACTTTTACTCCAAATTCTACTTCAGCTTTTTTTATTAGATTGTCATCCCCTGAAAGACATACTTTTATCTTTATGTTTGCCTTTTTAAGAACATCAAAAGTTTGCTGGAAAAGCTTTGTCTTTGAAAGAATATCTCTTGCATTTGCACATATCAATACTTCTTTCTTTGCTTCTCTTATTATTTCTCTTAAGTAATTTGAAATATTAGACTTTCCTTTTATTGCAGCAGATATGTCTTCTCTCTTTATTGGTTCTGCTCCACCCTTGTATATTTCCTCAAGCTGAGCAAACTCTTCAGTTTCTTTTATGTTTGAAAGACTCTGTATTCTTTCCTCTGCTTCAGTTCTAACATTATTTCTAAGCTTTTCAAGAATCATTCTTGGCTTAACACCCAAGTATTTTACAGGTTTTCCAAGCTTTACTATTGCAAATCCTTTCTTTTCAAGTGTTTCCAAAACGTCGTATGTTCTACTTCTTGGGACTCCTGATATCTCTGCGATTTCACCTGCAGAAGCTGAGCCTTTTCCAATCAAAGCAAGCCAGACTTTTGTCTCGTAAACATTCAAATCAAAGTAATCTTTGATTTTATTTATTAATTCCTGTTTGACTAACATTTTAATGTTTTAAAACTACTCCAAAATTATGAGATTTATATTTAGGCAATTCAGCTTCTAAAGCAGAATCACCTTCACGCAAATACTCTATGTTTTTCTCTTCTCTAAGAAATTCTTCATACAAATGCATAGTATCTGGTTGCCCTAGGGGTACAATATAGAGTGCATCCAATACCTTTTTTTGTCTTGCATTTCCTATATGTTTAACTATATCAGTATGAATATCTTTAGAGTTATTTGTCTCTTCTCTTATCTTCTTATAGGATAAATTTTCCATAAAGTCACTATTCTTTAGGGATTTATAAATGTTTCTGTATGTTGTGTTTACATAGTGACAACAAAGGAGAATATGCAAAAATTTGATAAATCTAAGAGCAGGTTAGAGTACTTACAAAGATAGAAAGTTCTAATATAAACCTTACGGAAAGGCAAAAAACAGTATTTCAGTGGAGCAATCCTAAAAGGAAAGCGGCCAAGATTCCTATGAAAATACCTGCAGTAATGAATGGCATTGCAGGGTAAAACTTTTTCTTCTCTGCAACGAATAAAAGATAACTAATTCCCAGTGTTGCCCCTATTACTACACATAATGCAGGCAGGAATCCGAACTGCACAAGCATAACTCCTGCTGTTATAATAGGGAAAACAACATCTCCTCCGCCTAAAATTGCTACATTAGCCTTGACTTTCTTATTCTTCAATTCTGATTTAGGCAGATCTTTAAGTTCCATCTTTACCTGATTAGATACGTATGGAATAAAGAATCCTGAGAATATCTTTAGTTCATTAATTTGATATTTGGCCATCTTTTGCATTACACCAGAATGCCAGACTGCCCACATATCATAAATGGAAATTAAAATTAAAAGGATTATAATTGTCCAAAAAGTAAGCAAAGGGACAAAAACAGCTGCAATTGAAGGATAAATAACAAGCTCTGTTAAATTATGAATAAGAAAATTTCTTTTGAAAATTTTAACTATAGCTAGGGGTAGGGCAAAAATAAGAGCAATATACGGCATAAGCTTCTGACCTGGGAAAAATGAAGTTATGAATATTCCAATTGCTATTAGAATGACCGCAAAAAACCAGAGCTTGAGGACAACTCCCAGATTAAATTTTGTAAGAATTATGAGAAGAACAATTGCAAATATAAATGCAATAATTATAGATGGTAAATATTGAAAACCAGAGTTATTTACAATTACGGGGGTTTCCATTCCATATGGAAGAGGATTACTCTGAACGATGTAATGATTAACAACATATAACCCAATAAATTGTGTTATAAGAAACATTGCCAAAATTATTAGCGTTATTTTCAAGTTGTGTTTCATTTTAATACTTCCTTTATTTTTGGATATAATCTAATTAAGAAATCAAGGACTTTTAAAGAATACTCTTTATCAAAAATCCTTCCATAATATTTTATCCCATTTCTATAATATCTCAAGGAATTCATAAACATAACCTCATCCTCATTAAAATGCATATTTCTCATATAAGCCACCTCTGCTTCATGGGAATTTGATGAATTAAACCCGTCTAAAAACAATTTTGCTCTTATTAATTCTATCAATATATCATAACTTGTTTCCACAATATAATTGGGATTTGTATCCTTAATTGAAAACTTCTTAATTATTTTATCAAAAAAAGCCTTTTTGCTCTCTGCTTCTTTTACCAATGAACTTGCTCTTTCAATATCTGGACTTTGCTTTTTAACTATTCCTTCTTTTACAAACGATTCAAAACTTTTCAGAAGACTCATAATTTAACACTCCCAGATAGAACTATTCCGTTTAATATGTTATTTTTAAGATTTTCGTCTTTTATATCTTTAAAAGAATGATAAAAGTGTAAAGAGATATTTCTTTCCATCTCCTTTTGAAATTTAGAGAGGTTTATTTCTTTTTCGGATACTCCTATAATTGAAATATCAATATCCGAACTCTCTGAATCTTCTCCTCTTGAATAAGAGCCGAATAAGATAATAGTAGTCCCTGGGAAAAAGTCGTATAAAAATGAAGAAAGTTTGGAGAGGTAAATTCTCTCAAGATTATTCGCTCTCTTCAAGTAGATTACCTCTGAATTATCTCTGTTTAGAGTAATACTGTATCTTTTTGATTCTTTATCTCTGCTTAATTTAATAAAGTTATTTTTCTCCAAAGGAGGTATTGCTTTTTTTATTGCTGGCTGAGAAACCTCTAAAAATTGAGAAAGGCGAATCATGTTAAAAGAAGTGCTGGGTCTTGCAAATAAAAGGTTTACAATACCTTGTTGCAGATTTGTTAACTCTGGTTTATATTTGTTAACCATAGTTAATATATGTTAACTTAAGTTTATAAATGTTATTATCTCAATCTGACAATTTCAAGATTTCTTGGGACACTTGTTTCGATTCTATGGACTTTGTACAATGAAGAGGCTAAATCTAAAGATTTTGAAACTTCTCCATGGTTTACAAGTATTCTTTTTGGCTTTGGATACATATTATTAAAGAAAGCCATAAGTTCATTTCTTCCAGAGTGGGGGGATAAACCATTCATTAATTCAACTCTCATGTTGACTTTAATCTCCTGCATTCCTCCTCTATCGCTTTCCATCTGAACTGATTTTTCACCATCCTGAATTCTTCTACCCATTGAACCAGGGCCCTGATAACAACTCAATATCATAAGATTATTAGGATTATCTGCAAAATATTTAAAATATTCAACAGAAGCTCCTCCAACCAACATACCAGAAGTCGCAATAACAATGCAAGGTCCTCCCTCTATAACATTCTTTCTTTCCTGAGGTGAACTAACTCTTTTGAATATGTCAGAAACAAATGGATTTTTATCCTGAAAAATTGAAGCTCTTATGTTATTGCTTAAAAAATCTGGATAAGCTGTGTGTATAGCATTAATATCCCAAATCATTCCATCAATATACATGGGTATTTCTGGAAGTTCTCCTAATCTTACAGCTTCCTCAACTCTAAGAAGAGTTTCCTGGGCGTGACCCAGACCTAATTCTGGAAGCAAAACTTTTCCGCCTTTTTCTATTGTCTCTTTAACCATATCTATGAATTTCTTTTCTGTATCTTTTCTTGGAGGAAGAACATCATCTTTTCCACCATAAGTTGATTCTACTTGTATAGATTCTACTCTTGTGTATTTGTTTACAGCAGGATCAAGAAGTCTTGTCTTTCCGTATTTCATATCTCCTGTATAAACAAAATTATGAAGACCATTTCCTATGTTAACATGAACCTGTGCAGAACCAAGAACGTGACCAGCATTGTAGAATGTAATTCTTATATCAGGGGTTACGTCAGTTACTTCATTGTAATTTAAGCATATACTATGCTTTACCATTTCTTTTATATCTGCTGAAGAGAAAAGAGGAGTTGCAGCTTGTTTGTAGGCAACACCTATAAAATCAAGAGCAAGAAGAGCAGAAATATCCCTTGTTGGAGCTGTCATATAAACAGGTCCTCTGTATCCCATTTTGTAAAGATAAGGTAACAATCCTGAATGGTCTAAGTGAGCATGACTGAGTATTATTGCATCCAACTGAGAAATATCGAATTCTGGGACACTAAAATAAGGAAATTTATCAGTTCCCTGAGCAGCAACATCTATTCCACAGTCTAAAAGTATATTTGAAACTGGAGTCTGCAAAAGAAGGCAACTTCTTCCAACTTGTCTTCCACTTCCCAAGAAACTTATTCTTGCCCATTCATCTATTTTTTCTGGATTCCATCCCTTGTATATTTTTTCCCCTATTTCATTAAGGAATTTTCTTCTGTAATTATTGTTGTCATAAAGAACTTCTCTTATGCTTTCTGTAATCTTGCTTTTTATTGCAGGAGAACGCTGAACCTGAGGAATCCAAAGTGTTTCTCTTCTTATATCATCAAGAATAGAACCTTGCTTTCCTATAACTAATCCAGGTTTTTTTGCTTCTATAACAACTATACTTCTCTGAACATCAAATATAATTTCAGTTATTTCTGCTTCCTCCGGAATTATGCTTCTTATTTTCTTTTCAGTTATTTCCTTAGAAGGAAGAATTTTCTGATCTGCTCTGAGTTCAATTCTTTTTTTTATTTCATCAACTATTTTTTTTATTTCAGACTCCCCATCCTTAAAAAAATTCTCATTATCAGTGTACAGGACTATGTTCGCTCCTTCAAAGTTTGCTTCCTTTACTTTACCGTGCAACTTCTCTTTAATTCTCTCTAGAATTTCCATTTTTTAAATTTAAATAAAATTATTGATCTTTAAAAGTAGCTGACCTTGGGCTAGCTTTCTTATTTTTGTATTCAGATGAAATTTCCTGCTCTACAATATGGTTTATTCCGTTTTTTGTTATTGTAAACACATCAATTCCGTTTCCACTTCCTATGTCTCTCTGTGTTGAAGCTTTAATAGCTTCAACAGCAAGTTCTACTCCCTCATTAACAGTCATATCTTTTTTGTATTGTCTTTCTAATAGGCCCATAACAAAAGGCATTCCTGAACCAAAATTAGCATCATAATCATCTACTTTCATTGCAGTTCCTGCAGGTTCTACAGTGTAGAGTTCTGTTGTTCCGTCCTCATTAAATCCAGCAACTAAAGTTCCAACAATAGAAGCAATCATTGAAGGCTGTCTTATATTTTGATATGTGACAGTTCCTATTAAGTTTGCTGCCTGACTTACAGTTGGTCTTGATTTAGAACGCAATTCTTTTAATTTCAGCTGAGCTGCGATAACCTTCTTTTGCATTTCAATATCTGAAGCATTTCCTGTGCCAGAAGTTACTAAATAATCATTTATCTGAACTGCTTTCTGAACATTTTTTGACATAACAATAGTTCCTGCAACTGACCTTCTATCTGCAGCCATTACAACTCCGTCTTTGCAAACTATTCCTAGAATTGTTGTTCCTGATTTTAATATTGAGTCTTTTAATTCTGTGTCCATTTTAGATAAGATTAATCTAGAATTTATAATATACGTAAAATATGTGGTTTTATAAATTTTACGGTTTATTGCTCAATCGTACTCTTTCCGTTCTCTTTCTTAAATCTTATGACATTTTCAACAAAACTTTCAATCTTCTGCTCATGACTGACTATTATCAATTGAGAAACGTTCAAGTCCTCTAGAACGCCACGCATCTTATCCAATTGCTGCTCAGAAAACCCGTCTGTTGGTTCGTCCAAAATTACGAGATCTTTTGTTTTTATCTTGCTCAAAAATGAATTTATAACCTGATTAAGAGCAAGCCTGTAAGCAAGAGCAATTGCAGTTCTCTCTCCTCCTGAAAGATAGGCATAATCAATCTCATAATCCTGCTGTTCAATTATAGGTGTAAAATCTTCGCTTAAACGAACATTGAAAAAATCTGAAACAAGCATAGCAAACCATTCAGAGAACAATTTTGAAAACTCAATTTTTAATTTTGTGAAAACATTTTTCTCAACAACAAGCATTATAGGAATAAATTTCTTTGAAAGCCATTCTTCCAAATCAGAAAGATAATGATACTGCTGTTTTATTTCCTCTGTCTTTTTTACTCTCTCTTTCATTTCATTTATCTGTCTTGAAAATACTTCTATCTCTCTTTTTAGCTCTGCGACTTTTATCTCTGCCATTTTTTCCTGTCTGAGAGCTTCGTTTAATTCTTTTTGTTTCTCCTCATTCAGATTATCGTATCTATTTAAGTCAAAAACTGTTTTTCTAAGAAGATTAACCTGGTTGTCAAGCATTTCCAAATCTTTTGCTAATAGTGTGTTTGTTTTTTCCAATGTAACAAGATGCCTCTGCTTGTCATCAACTTCCTTAAGTCTTATTCTAAGTATTTTAAGTTCCTGAATTCTTTTTTCCTTTATAGAGGATTCATAATCTAGTTTAAGCATTTGCTCTCTAATTGCATCTTTCTTAATTACAAGGTCTTTCATTGCGTTCATATTTAGAGAAGTATCAGAATCCATCTGATTTATTACATTTGACTTATAAACAGGATCTACACCCTGAAGACATGTTGGACAAACTTCAAGATGTTTGAGTTTTTCTTTTACTTTTTCATTGTCTGAATTTTTTGAAGTGAGAGAATGAATTTGACCTGTTGTATTTATGCTCTGTTCATTCAATTCCTGCTTCTTAACTTTTATAGAATTATTCTCTTTTTCCAATTCTGTAATTTCTTTTTCATCAAATTCCAAATCTTTCAATTCCTGAATCTGAGACTTAAGTTGTACTATTAATCTTTTATTCCCATCAATTGTATCTTCTTTTGTTGACTTGAATAATTTTGTTTTTTCAATCTCCTGGTGTAATCTGTATTTTTCATCTATCCTTTGTGCAATTTCTTCTTTTTCTTCTTGAATTACTTTTCTCTTTTCAGATTTAATAAGAAGATCTTTCTCGTATTTAAGAACGTTCATTGATTTGTCTGCAAGTTCTTTTTCCTTAGCAATAATATCCAATTTATCCTGCTCTAGATTAGAAGTTATTGCTTCTTTTATTCTCTTTTCTTCTCTTACCTTAGATATTAAAACGGAAGCATTCTCCAGTATTTTTTTGTATTTGTCTATTCCAAATACATGTCTTAAGGTATTTATTCTCGTTTCAGAATCTTCAAGAATAATTTGTTTCATTTCTTCCTGAGGAGTATAAACCGTAAACTTGTATAAGAGATTTTGTTTCTTTGAAAATTCTCTTGGATAATTTAATAATTCAAGAACTTTATTTTTTAATTCAGTTACTGAAATTTCTTTTTTATCTCCGTCAATTTCAATTGAACAATAATCTTGTGAGATTGTTTTTCCCTTCTTAAGCGTTCTCTCAATAATAATTGTTTTACCATCAATTTCAAATTCTATAGTTACACCTCCCTGAACTTGCCCATTCCTTAGTATTGAGGAACCTTTTTGTCCTGGTTGCAAACCGAATAATGCAAATTCTATTCCAAGAAGAACAGATGTTTTTCCTGAACCTATATCTCCTGAAAGAAGAAGAGAACCATCTGGGAAATTCACTTCCTGATGTTCATAACTTCTTATATTGTCAAGTATTATTTTTCTTATTTTCATTTTATTTTATATTCCAATTTATATCCCAAAATTGAAGAACTTTTTAGTTCCCTGAAGTATTCTGTTATTGAAAGTTTCAGTTGTTTCTCCCTCCTGTTTTTCTATTGAAAGTGTATTCATAAGTTCATTTATAATGCTGTTAAACGAGGATGGATTTTCCTGAGAGTAGGCTTTTATTGTTTCTTCTTCTATATTTTCAGAATCTTTTTCTGGGACAATAAATTCTAGTTCCTGCTCCTCTGAAATTAAATCATGAGTATTCTTAAGAAGAAAGTAAGCTTCTTTTGTTTTAAGAAAAGCTTCAATCTGTGCAAACTTTATATCCGAGGTTTTTCCTCTCTTTAATTCTCCGTAAACTCTAAGAAGAATTATTTTGTCTTTCAAATTTCTTTTATTTAATTCATAAATTATTTTTTCAGTTCCTGTAAGAGCGTCTTCTATTTCTATAACTAAATGCTCAATTTGTTTTGTTGGAAGTTTTATTCTCTGAATTCTTTGGGAAGATTCTGTATCTACAATAACAAATGAACCCTGCTTCAAATCCTCAAGTTCTTTAAAATTATTAGGAAATAATGGGCCAGGATAAACAAATCCTCTTTCATTGTAAAAAACATGTATATGGCCTAGAGCATAATAATCTGCAATGGGAAGTCTGTCAGGATTTATTGATTCTATTGGAAGATTTCCAACGACCTTATCTATTGTTGTATGAAGCATGAATATTTTAAACAATCCAGGAGCATCATTGAATTTAACTTTTTTTAAATCCGCAACTTCTAATCCTGATTTTTTTCCTGGATATCCATATATGGCAACATTTCCAAAAACAACTGGATTAAGAATTATAGAATTTTCTTTTTCTTCTGCATTGTAAACATTTTTACAAAAACCTGCCTTTTCTAAAACATCCAAAAATGTTTTGCCGGAGACAGAATAATCATGAGAACCAGCTATTGTAAAACAGGGTATCCCTGCATCTTTCAATCTTTTAAACTGAGCAAAAGTTTCCTTAAGTATTTCTATAGGTGGATAAGCTGAATCAAACAAATCTCCTGCAAAAAGAACGAAATCAAGTCTCGAAGTTATGCAAATATTTATCGCCTCTTTGAAGGATTCAAAATTCAAGTCCTGCATAGGTTGTTGCTTCCATCCCCCTAAGTGAACATCTGCTATATGCCCAAATCTTACCATAAAAAATGAATTGTTTTGGAGTTTTTAAGCATGTTTGTGCTATTTTTATATTCTTTTTTGAATGTTTTTTATATGCATTTTGTTCATAAAAAGCTTTAAATAAGAAGCTTATTTTTACAATCAATAAGAGGAAAAATGGCTCAAAGATATAATATTCTTATTGGGGGTGAAGCCGGACAGGGACCGAATGTTCTTACACAGATTATAGGAGAGGCACTCATAAAGAATGGAAATTACGTTTTTTATTCAAGAGATTATGAATCCCTAATTCGTGGCGGCCATAATTTTAATACGCTAACTTTTTCTGAAGAACCTGTTTCTAGCAATGATTCTAAGATAGATATATTGGTTTGTCTAGATGAAAAAACAGAAGAAATTCATAAAAAAGACCTGAAACCAAATGGGATAATATTAAAAAATTCTAAGGAAAACATGTATTACGCCGGAAGCATATTCAAGCTTCTCTGCCTTGATTTTAAGTTGCTTGAAGAGAGACTGAAAAAACTTGATAAATTTAATGAGAATATTAAAAATGCAAAGCAGGGATATGACGAAGAGAAAAAAAATTTATGCAGATTGCCGAATCGCAATGAAAATAATTCTTTTATGAATGGAAACCAGGGAATATCTGAAGGAGCAATTAAATCAGACCTGGGAATATATTACGCTTATCCTATGACTCCTGCAACGCCCATACTTAATGAACTTGCATCTAAAGATGGCGTGAAAGTTGTTGAGCTTGAAAATGAAATTGCCGTAATAAATGCTGCAATTGGAAGTTCAATTATGGGAGTTAATGTGATGGTAGGAACTTCAGGAGGGGGATTTGATTTAATGACCGAAGCGTTAAGCATGACAGGGATAGCAGAAGTTCCAGTTGTTGTTTACCTCTCCCAACGACCAGGACCAGGAACAGGAGTTGCTACACATACTTCTCAAGGCGATTTAAATTTAGCTTTAAATTTTGGACACGGAGAGTTTTCAAGAATAGTTTCTACACCTGGAGATCCTAAGGAAGCACAGGAATTAACAAATCAGGCATTTTATTTATCACAGAAATTTAAAATCCCTGCAATTGTATTGGGAGATAAGCATCTCGCAGAAAGTTTTTATACAATTAGTGAGAAACCTTCTTTTATAAAAATAAATAATGAAACTCCTTTTAGGAGATATAACAGCTATGAAACAGACCAATACGGAAGTGCAACTGAAAATGCAGATATAATAAAAGCAAATGTTGAAAGAAGATTAAATAAAATTCAGGACATAAAAAAAGAAGTAAGCAAATTATCAAGATATTCTGCATACGGAAAAGAAAATTCAGGAAATGTAATTATAAGCTGGGGCTCAACAAAGGGAGCAATAGTAGATGCAATAAAGGATATGAATGCAGAGTTTATTCATTTGAAGTACATAGAACCTTTTCCTGAAGATATAAAAGAAAAACTTATGGGAAAAAATATAATTCTTGTGGAAAGTTCTTCAACGGGACAGCTTGCAGGAATTATTACAAAGAAAACAGGAATTTTTATAGAGGATAAAAATAAAATATTAAAGTATACTGGAAGACCTTTCTTTTGTGACGAATTAAAAGAAGAAATAAGTAAAAGGTTTAAGAAATAAAAAAATGGTAGTAAATTTATCAACGACAACAAAATCAACATGGTGTCCGGGTTGCTGGAACTTTCAAATACTCGCAGGTGTAAAGAATTATCTTAACAAAAAAATAAAGACAGAAGAAGACAAAAAGAATTATGCAATCGTTGCTGGAATAGGATGTCATGCAAAGATTTTTGATTATCTCAATTTAAACGGAATAAATACTCTTCATGGGAGAGTTCTTCCAACTGCTCTTGGAATGAAAATAGCAAATCCAAAATTAAACCTTATTGGATTCAGTGGAGATGGAGATTGTTATGCTGAAGGAATGGAACATTTAATTCATGCAGCTAGATATAATTCAAACATAAAATACTTAGTCCATAATAATCAAGTTTTCGCACTTACGGTTGGACAACCAACTCCAGTTACAGAACTTAATTTCAAGGATAAAACAACTCCAAGAGGAGTAAAATTACATCCAATAAATCCTATAATGCTAATGCTTTCTGCTGGAGCAACTTTTGTTGCAAGAGTTTATGCAGATGTAAAACAAATAGAATGGGTTTTAGATGAAGCTTTCAAACACAAAGGATTTGCATTTATAGAAGTAGTCCAGCCATGCTTAATATTCCATCCAGATAAAGATTACAAAAAGTATACTTATCTTTTGAAAGATAAAAAACACGACGACAGCGATTTCATTAAAGCAATGAAGAGAGCACAGGAATTTGATTATGGTCTTCCAACAAAAAACACAAAGATACCATTAGGAATATTCTACAGAACAAAAAGACCTACATTTGAAGAGGGCCTTTCATTAAAGAAGTAATTATTGTAATTATTACATAGTTACAACAAAAGAAAGATTTAAATATTCTTTGTACCTCTATAAAATATGAAAAAAGGTTATAAAATACTGGTGGCAGATGACAGCCTAGAAGTTCAGGGAGCTGTTAAAAAAGCTCTAGAAAATAATTATGAACTAAACATAGTCTCTACTCCAGAAGAAGCTATTAACTATAATAAACAATTTGATTTGCTATTAACAGATTTTTACTTTGGAGAAGACAAAAAAAGAGGATTGGAAGTAATAGAAAATTGGAAAGCAAAGAGAAAAGATTTGTCTGCAATACTCATGAGTTCAGGGTTAAATAATAATATAAAAATAAAATGCAGAGAACTTAATGTTCCTACATTCCCAAAATATGAAGACAATGTAACTCCAGTTGACGAAGATAAACTAAGAGAGTTAATTGGTTCATATTTTAAGTAAATTTCAAAAAAGATTTAAACTTGCTTATTCTTTATCTATAATGGATTACAAATATCATGATGGAACAAAAAGAGCTGGTTGGGACCATTTATATGAAGATTGTTTTGAAGGAATAAATCAAATAATTCATGAAAATATAAAAGGATTACCTCATGATACAATGTTAGTTAATGCAATATTCAAGAAAATGTTAAGAGCATTGAATGAAGCAAGTGAAAAAATGAAAGAATTTGAGAATCATCCAGATGCAAAACCTAGATGGACTGATTCATGGTATTCTACATTCAAGAATATAATTAAATATTCAGAATCGGCAGACACCCTAAATAAAAAAGTTATAACAATAAATATGATTGATGAATTTCTAAGAAGCACTTTTTAATTTAATGTACAAAAAGTTTAAAATATTAAATATATTGTATATAACATGACAGAAGCAAATTATAAATCTCCATCTTCAGAAAATTATGCTAAGGACAAATATTAAAATCCAACTCTTGTGAAAGCAGAAAAAATTATTTTCCCTATGGAAGCAATAAGAAATCTCACTCTTGAAAGCAAAGTTTCTTGCAGACAGTGTTCTTCATGCCATGGATGCAGATAACTAAGCACTTAATTCCCAGATACACAACCTTTCAAAGAACATTTTCTCGCATCCAACTTCAATTGCATTGTATCCTAATTCCATAAAATCAATTTGTTCTGATAAACTGCTTGTAATTAAGAAGATTCTTCCTTTTTCTTCCAAATAATCTTTTGCCTGACTCAGAAATCTTAAAATTATTTCATCTCCTTTGTTTCCACCTGTTGTTGAAAGTCTTGACTCTACAGGTTCTCTTGAGTCTTCTGGTAAATAGGGGGGATTAAATATAATTACATCATATTTTCCTTCTATATTTTCGAACAAATCCGAATAAACACAATTATATCCAAGAGAGTTGCAATGTGCGACAGAACTCATATTTATATCTGATGAAAATATATTTTCTCTTTTTATTCCAATACTTTGCGCGGTTTCTAGATGTATTCCACTTCCTGCCCCAATTTCTAAAAACTTTAAATCAGAATTTTCTTCCAGTAAAGCAGGAATCTGCTCCTTCAAAATTCTTGACATAAGATAAGAGTCTTCAGCCGGCTGATATATACTAGTCATATTAATTTAGAATGAATTGAACTTATTATATTTAACCAAGCCCCGCGTTATTAAAAAACTTAATTAAATCTGCTTTGAAGAAAAATACTGCAGCCAAGGCACCCAGCAGAAGTATAAGAACAACAATCAGAACATATGTTGCTGCTTTGCTCACAGTCTTTTGCGGAGCTCCTGAATAATCTGAAACTTTCTGAATTATTGTGGAAGGTTTAGGATCAATGCTTCTTTGAACTATCTCTATCCTTGATGGAATGTTTACCTGCTTTAAACCTTTTATTGCATCTACTATTTTATTTGTTATATCATCGGCATTTTGATATTGTGTACTTAAATTTGGTTGCCCATAGTGAGAAAAATTTTGTGGAATTTTATTTTTATCTTTATTAGGATTGCTTATATTAGGATTAGGAGCTTTTTTATCAGAAGATGTCTGAAGCTGAATTTTATCCGCATTAATATTTGGGTTTGGTTTCGGTTTGTTTGCATTATCATCTTTCGGAACACCTGCTTTCAAAGCAATTTCATCTATTGTATCCTGAAGAGAACCCTTAACTCCCATAGCTTGCGGTCCCAGTTGATTATATACCTCTTTCGCAGAACCTTCAATTTCTTCTTTCTTGTAACCTGCATTGAAGAAAGTCATCATTGCTTTTTCCAAGGGTTCTCCCCTGGACAGAGCAGATACTAATCCTCCTACTATTTCTTCGTTTATCATTTTCAAATTTTTATCACTTTCCCGTCTGAAGATAAGTGAGAATTTTCCTGAAATTTATATCCCATTTCTTTAGCCAAATCTATAAGCGGAGTTTCCTGCTTTAAAGAGCCATGAGAAGGAATCACATGCTCCGGTTGCAGCATCTCCAATAAATCCCTTAAATCCTCTCTTCCTCCGTGACCAGAAACATGAATATCTATTTGCAATCTCACTCCTTGTCTTCTTAATTTTGCATCCAATTTTTCACGTGCATTAATATTAATTGGGACAGGTATAACACTTGAAGAAAAAATAAGATTATCTCCTGTTCTAAATCTAAATGGTGTTTCTCCCTGAACAATTCTGTCAAGTATAGAACCTTTTTCTGCCTGGTGTCCTGTACATACAATAAGGTATTTTCCCCTGTTATCTTCTACTTTTTTTAAAAAAGTATTTATCTGCCTTCTATATCTTATAAGTTCAATTCTGTTTCTGAAAGAACATTCATTAACTTTTATCGCTGCTTCCACATATTTATTGAGGCTCCTTCCAAGAAAAACAATTCTCCTTCCTGTCTTTTGTCCAAAATCAACTATGCTTTTTAATCTTGCAATATGAGAAGAGAAAGTTGTCACAAAAAGGGCAGAATTTTTATCGTGAATATTTCCAAGAGCATCTTCAAGCAAATTTCTTGCTATTCTTTCGCTTGCAGTTCTTCTATCTGTATCTGCATACAAAGAGTCTACAACCAGACATTTTACTCCTGCCTTTCCCATTTCTTTTAGTCTTTTATAATTTGGAGGAAGACCGATTATAGGATGATTATCAAATTTAAAATCAAGTCCATAAAAGAAAGTTCCTTCCCTCGAATGCCAAGCAACAAAAAGGCATTGTATTGTTGAGTGGGTTGTATTTATGAATTCAATTTTTAAATTTCCAGAACTTCCTCTAATTTGATAGGTTGTATTTTCATGAACCATTCTTCTTTTATTTCTCATCATAATCTTTTCATCTTTTAATATTCCTTCAAGAACAGCCATTGTAAAAGGGCTGGCAAGTATCTCTGCCTTTGGATATCTATGGGCTAAATAGGGCAAACCCCCAACGTGATCCAAATGGGCATGTCCTATTACTATTGCTCTTACTTTGTCTGTCCATCCGAGCTTGTCAAGAACTAAATCATTTGGTATGGCCTTTGCATTCCTTAGCATATCCTCAGAATAATTAATCTGAGCTTCTTGCTCCTGCAATTCAACAAGAGGCGGAAGGAAAATACCTGCATCAAATATAACAACATCATCTCCAACTTTTACAGCTGTCATATTTTTTCCTACTTCTTCATAACCCCCGACTGTACAAATTTCCATTTATTAATTTCATTCCTCTATTTTATAGGATTATTTGGGGGATTTAGTTTAAATATGTTTTCAGGAGGAGAAATCAAGAATTAAGAAGTTTTTTATATTCAGTTTTCTTTAGCTATTCTATGAAAGCACTAATCCCATCACAGAAAGAAAACAAGAGATATTTATTCGTAAAAGGTAAAGATTTGAAAGAGAATATTGAAAAAGCAATTTTAGAATTCTCTGGAACTCTTGGCCTGTCGAAATGTGGATTGAGCTTTATTTCTTCAGATTCTAGCAAAAATCAGGCAGTTGTTTCTGTAAATAGGGAAAGTCTTGACTTGGTTAGGGCTAGTTTGGTTGTTTTTCCAGAAAAGATGGAAGTCACAAAGGTTTCAGGAACTTTGAAAGGTTTGAGCAAGAAATAAGAAAATAATATTATACCTACCAAAACTTTATAAATTGTGAATTTTTAAGATTTAAGGTTGAGAAAAGAAATAAATTAAAATAAAGATTATAAAATTCTAAAATGGAAATGCCAATGGATATGCAACACCAAGCAATGGGTTATGATAGGACCGCTACTATGTTTTCTCCAGAAGGAAAATTGCTTCAGGTTGAATATGCTGAAAAAGCAGTAAGACTGGGAAGTGCAAGCATAGGAATGGTCTGCACAGATGGAGTCTTCATTATAGCAGATAAGAGAGCAGAAGACAAATTGCTTGTAAAAGAATCTGCAAACAAGATTGTAGAAATTGATTCTCATATAATAGCAAGTTTTGCTGGAATATTGTCAGATGCTAGAATATTAATTGAAAGAGCGCAGGTTTTGGCTCAGCAGCACAGAGTAACTTATAATTCTCCTATAGAAACTGAATTGGTTATAAAAGAAATTGCAAATATGCAACAGCAATTCACACAGTACGGGGGAGCTAGACCTTTTGGTGTTTCTATGATGATTGCAGGAATACATAATAAAAAAGAAGAAGTTTTTGTGAGTGATATTACTGGAAACTATTTTTCATACCATGCAAATGTAATAGGAGAAGATGATGAAAAAATAAGAAATGAATTGAGAGAAAAATACAAACAAACATTCACAATAAAACAGGGAGTTAAATTAGCTCTTGAGATTTTTGAAAAAATACAGGGAAGCAAGTTTAGCATAAAGAAGTTTGAATTAGTTTATATTGATAAAGAGAGTGTAAAAATAAAGAAACTCGAAGGCGAAAGCATTAAAGAATTATAATGGTCAATACAACAGCACGAATAAAAAAAGCAGGAAAACATTTTGAAATTATGGTTAATTTGGATGATGCCTTGAAATTCAGAAAAGGCACTAGTTCTTTCATCCAAGCAGAAACAGAATTTATTTTTCATGACATAAAAAAGGGTGAGAAAGCTCCTGAAAAAGACCTCAAAGAAGCATTTGGAACAACAGATGTTAATGAGATAGTCAAGAAAATTGTAAAGGAAGGAGAAATTCAGACAACGCAGGAATTTCGGGACGCTGAGCAGGAGAAAAGATTCAAGCAGGTTGTTGATTTTCTTGTCAAAAATGCCTATGATCCTCAGACAGGAAGACCTCATACTACCGAAAGGATTAAAAATGCTCTTGAGCAAGCAAATGTGAACATCAAGAATACATCAATAGAAAACCAAATTAGCGAAATTCTTGAAAAAATAAGCGTACTCATTCCAATAAAGATTGAGACTAAAAAAGTCAAAATCAAAATACCTGCTGTACATACAGGAAAGGCTTACGGAGTGGTTGCAATATACAAGGTATCGGAAAATTGGCTTAATGATGGAAGCTTGGAAGTGATTGTGGAAGTCCCATCAGGAATGATTATGGATTTCTATGATAAATTAAACGGAGTAACGCACGGAAGTGCAATTACAGAAGAGATAAAAGAATAAAATGACAGAAGAACACAAAAGAACAATAGTAATCCCTGGAGAAACAATAGTTGAAGGAGATAATTATTTACCAGGAGACGGAACAGAAAAACAAGGAAAGAAAATAGTTGCTTTTAGATATGGTTTAGCTGAAGAAACAAACAAACTTGTTAAAGTAATTCCACTTTCAGGGGTTTACCAGCCAAGAAGAGGAAATATAGTTATAGGAAAATGCAATTTAATCACATTTAACGGATGGGTTATAGATATAGGAACTGCTGAAAATGCTTTCTTGCCTATAATGGAAACTCCAAGATTCGTTTCAAAAGACAGACTTGATGAAGTTATGAAAATAGGAGATATTTGTGTTGCTCAAATTTTTGGAATGAGTGGAAGAGGAATAGACTTAACAATAAAATCAAGAGGCTTGGGAAGAATAGATGAAGGAATTGTTTTCAAAATTAATTCTAACAAAGTTCCAAGAGTAATAGGAAAAGAAGGAAGCATGATAAGGATAATAAGAGATTACACAAACTGTGATATTACAGTTGGACAGAATGGATTTATATGGATAAAAGGAGACAAAATAGAAGACGAACTTTTCGCTAAAAAAGCTATACTTTTCATAACTGAAAAATCTTTCTTGGATGGATTGACTGAAAGAGTTGAAGATTGGTTCAAGAAAAACGGCGGAGTAAAGAGAGAAAATAAAAAGTATGAAGAAAAACAAGAAGAAAATTTCGAAGGAGAAAAAAATGACTAATTATACTATTAAAACAAGTAAAAAAGATATAGGAATGTATGATCATGAACTCTTTGACGAGAAAGGAAATTTAATGAAAGAAGACTCTATACTTGAAAATGGAAAGACTGTAAAAGACACATTATATTATCACAGTATTGCAATGGTTCCTTTAATGAGACATCTTAACAGCGAGTCATCAAAATTAGAAATAGAGGTTAAAAACTAAAATGACAACTAATTTTAAAAGACCAGACGGAAGAAAACTTGACGAGCTTAGAGAATTCGAAGCTAAAGTTGGAATAATTCCTAATGCTGATGGCAGTGCAATGTACAGATCAGGAGATACAATTGCAATAGCTGCAGTTTACGGTCCTAAGAAAATGCATCCTCAACATTCACAGAATCCTGAGAAAGGAACTTTGAGATGTACATATAATATGAATAGTTTTTCAGTTTCTGAAAGAATAAGACCAGGACCATCAAGAAGGAGCACTGAAATTTCAAAAATAACAGAGTGGGCTCTTGAACCTGTTTTAATGTTAGAAAAATTCCCAAATATGGTAGTTGATATTCATATAAACATAATTCAGGCAGATGCTGGAACAAGATGTGCAGGAATAAATGCTGCAGCAATGGCTCTTGCTCATGCTGGAATACCAATGAGAGATATGGTTTCAAGTGTTTCAGTTGGAAAATTAGACAAAACAATAGTTGTTGATTTAAGTAAAGAGGAAGAAGATTACGAAGAAGGTGAAGGACCTACAGATATTCCTATTTCTATGACTCATTCTGGAAATATAACTCATTTCCAATTAGATGGAAAGATAGAACCTAAACAATTAATGGAAGCAATTGAAATGGCAAAGAAAGCATGTGAAAAAATATACGAAGTTCAAAAGCAAGCTCTTAAAGATTCAATAAATATGGAGGAAGAAGATTAAAATGGGAGAAGAAGGAATTGAAGTTACACCTGAAGTTACTGCTGAAAGAATAAGAAGATATCTAGAGCAGGAAAAAAGATTCGACGGAAGAAAACTAGACGAATTCAGAGATTTAATAATTGAAGAAAATATTTCTAAAAAAGCTGAAGGCTCAGTAAGAGTAAAGCTTGGAAAGACTGAAGTTCTTGTTGGAATAAAGATGGACGTTGCTGAACCATACCCAGATTCACCTGATAAAGGAAATCTTATGGTTACTGCAGAATTTCTTCCTATGAGTTCTTCAAGAATAGAACTTGGCCCCCCTAAATTTGATTCTATAGAAGTTGGAAGAATAATTGACAGAGGAATAAGAGAAAGCAAATTCATTGATCTTGAAAAATTGTGCATAAAAGAAGGAGAAAAAGTGTGGACAGTTTTCATAGATATATACACAATAAACGATGATGGGAATATCCTTGATGCAGCAGGAATAGGTGCTGTAGCAGCTTTGAAACTTGCAAAAGTTCCAAAATATGACATAGACAATAAGAAAGTTCTTTACGGAGAATATGAAGGAAAAATGCCTCTGAGAAAGATGAATCCTTTTGCAATTACAATCCATAAAATAGGAAAGCACTTAATCTTAGACCCTACAAGAGAGGAAGAAGATGTGAGCGAAACAAGAATGACTGTTGGGAGCTCAGATGGTGTAATTTATTCTCTTCAGAAAGGAAATTCAAGCTATTTTAGTGTTGAAGAAATTGAAGAATCTTTCAAGATTATAGAAAAAGCCTGGAAAGAACTATTTAAAAAGGTTGAAGCACAATTAAAATAAATTAATTGAGCAAGTATTAAAATGACAAACACACAAATTTTCACAAAATACGAGAAAGCTAGAATTCTTGGTGCAAGGGCTTTACAATTAGCTATGAATGCACCTCTTCTTTTGAAGATAAGTGATGAAGACTTACAGAAAATTAACTATGATGTTCTTAAGATTGCTGAAATAGAACTTGATAGCGGAGTTCTTCCAATCTCAATAAAGAAACCTTTCCCTGAAAAGAAAGAAGGAAAATTAAAGAGAGAAAATGTTCCAAAGATAAGTGATAAGAAGGTTGAAGGTGCAGAAGAACATGAAGAAGAGAAGATAGGTGAAGAAGGCAGTGAGATAATGGAATTGGCTAACCCCGATGATGAAGGAGACACATCTGAATCAGATGATGACGGTGGGGAAGCAGGGGATTAAATAACCCTATTTTGTTTTAATTCTTAAATAGTAACAATATAACAAAATTTATAAAGTTGGGATTGAAAGGAGAATTATGGGAATATACACATTTATAGGAAATGAACTGGATAATCTTTTGGGATTGACAATGGAAATTGGGGAAATGAAAGAGCTCTTATACTCAAGGGAGGCTGACGAAAGATACAGGGGTGCAAGTGTAATGCTTAAGTCTTCAATTCCAAGATATAATAAGCTACCTGAAGAAATTAGAGAACTCCTTAAGATTGACCTGGGTAAGTTAGAAGAAAAAGCAGTAAATATTCTATTTAATAGTGTACATAAGGACATGGTTTCTAACGAACTATTGGAAAAATATGGTCATATTATAAAAGAAAAGAAGCAGGAAGCTTAAAATGAGAGACAAAAAGATAAAACTAGTAAACAAACTTTTGAAGGAAGCATTTGGAAGGCGTACTATAGGAAATTATTTTCCTGATGCAGAAGTTAAAATGTGCGGAGAAAAAAGAGTAAGAAACCAATTAGAAGCAGTAATAAAAAAAAGCATATTCTATATTCCGGGCATATGGGAAAGTTATACAATAATTGGGAAATTCCTTCCCGACTCTGGAAAATATAAACTTGGCTCAAAATTAGAAGTTCTCTCAGAATACGAAAAGGAAGCTGAGGTATATGCAAGTTTGTATAATTTGCATAATGCCGAATTTAAAAGAAAAGCTTCAGTAGAAATTAAGGGTAAAAAGAATTAACTAAATTAAAATATTACATTCTAACAAATTTTTTACTATAAACAAAACCTTATAAATAATTAATTTTTTGTTAATTCATGGTTGTTATAAAAGAGGTCTCAGCAAAGAGTATTCTCGACTCAAGAAAAGAAAAAACTATACTTGTTTCTATAAAAACCGCTACAGGCAAGACTTTCAAAGCTTCTTCTCCTTCTGGAAAATCAACTGGAAAATATGAAGTCAAACCTTACAAAAAAAGTCTTGAAGAAGATATAATTGCGATTAAACAATTCAAAGATTATTTCTCTGAAGAAATACTTGAAGAGTTTTGTGATTTGAACAGGGTTGAAGATATCTTGGACGGCCATGTAGGAGCAAATACATTATTTGCATTTGAATCGGCAGTTCTAAAAGCAATTGCAAGTGAGAAAAAGAAAGAAGTATGGGAATTAGTGAATCCTCTCGCTGGAGAAGCAAAAAAGCTTCCTCGTCTTGTTGGAAACTGTATAGGTGGAGGAAAACATTCTAATATGGAAGGAAGAAAACCTGACTTTCAGGAATTTTTACTTATACCTAATTTAAAGTCTCCAGCAAAATCAGAAGATATGAATAAAGATGCAAAAGAAAGAGCGCAATTCTCAATTAAAAAGAAAGATAAAAACTTCAACGGACAAAAAAACGACGAAGATGCCTGGATGACTTCAATGAATGAAAAGGAAGTTCTTGATACATTAAAGGAATTAAATATTCCTATGGGGGTGGACGTTGCTTCCTCAGGATTTTATGGAAGAAGAAAATATCATTATCAAAATCCTATGCTTGAGAGAGAAGAGGAAGAACAGTTATTATATTTAGGAAATTTAATAAAAAATTATAATTTGCTTTACGTTGAGGATCCATTTCAGGAAGAAGATTTTGAAAATTTTGCAAAACTCCTTAAAAAATTTCCAAACACATTAATTGTAGGGGATGATTTAACTGTTACAAATTCTAAAAGGCTTCAAAAAGCAATAAAAACAAAGAGCATAAATGCGATTATAGTAAAACCAAACCAGTGCGGTTCTCTTCTTGAGGTTAAAAAGGTCTGTGATATGGCAAAAGAAAATAATATAAAAATAATATTCTCACATAGAAGCGGAGAGACAGATGAAAGTATTCTTGCAGATTTGGCATTTGGCTTTCAGGCAGATTTCTTTAAATGTGGAATAACAGGAAAGGAAAGAGAAGCAAAGATAAAGAGATTGATTCAAATTGAGAAAAGTTTAAAACCAAAGACAGATTAAGAGTATAATGAAAAAAGAGATTATATTTTTTTCTTTCATATTATTCTCATTGCTAATTATGCCTTTTACAGTTGCAGATCTAGTTAGCCCTGGAAAGACCCCTATTATGATTAATAATTATATTACAAATATTAATTATTTTCCGGATTATGTTTTTATCTTATGTGGAAAATGGAGTACAAATAATTTTGGAACATCAGGAGGACTATGCGGAGTTGGAGGTTGCAAAGTTATTGAAAAAGATGGTTCCATACCTTGGATTTATAAATTTTGCACCGGTTCTGTTTATGCAGTAAAAAAAGAGGATTTTAATCAGAGTTTAATGAATAAGGATGAAGAAACTTTTTTTAATTTTCTAAATTCTCCCAAATCTAAAGAAGTAATAAAGAATATAGATAGCTATAAAGAAGTTTTATTTGTAAGCCCAATTAAAGAAGAAAAGAGAGAATATTCTATTAATCTTAATCAATTAAAAGAAACTCCAGATAAAACAACTATAATCAAAAATTTTCTTATTTATGTTTATATCATTGTTCCAATAGTTGCAATTTTAATTATTGTTTTAATATTAATAAAAAGAAAGAGAAAATGAATCCATTTTTTTATTTAATTCTTACAATACTTATTGAGTTTATTGTGTATGTCATTGCAATAAGAAAAAATATTATGCCCCTTTTATTTTATTGCATACTTATTAATTTAGTCACCTGGCCACTGGCAAATCTCTTTTACAGTATCTTTAGAATGTTCTGGATTATTGAAATTTGTGTTTTTGCTATTGAAAGTATTTTGATAAAATCCCTTTTGAAGATAAGCTGGAAAAAAGCAATAATTATATCTCTTATAGCTAATTTAATAACTGCTCTAATTGCCTGGGCAATTCAAATTAATTTTATTATATAAATCATTAAAAATACTTAGTTGAAACTAGGGTTAAACTAACCGAATGGTTTTTAAACTAATTTTTCTCTAAAATCATATGGCAATAAAGAAACCTAAAGAAAAGTCTGAAAAAATGGCAGACAAAAAATTGGGTGAAGAAGTTGAAGAAGGCCTTGAAGGAAAGGATTTAGAAAAGGCTGCTGAAAAAGAATCAGTTGATGAAAAAGTAGTTAATGATTTAGAAAAGAAAAAGAAATCTCTCTTGGAAAAGGCTGCTAAGTTAAAAGAGAAATTAACTGAAGAAGGTCCAAGTACAGAAGAACTTAAGGAAAAAGTTAAGGTAAAAAAGAGAACAGATATGCTTATTCCTCTTGAAGAATATGTAAAGGCTGGAATATATCTTGGGACAAAAGTAGTTACTCCAGAAATGAAACCTTTTGTATACAGAAGAAGAGCAGACGGTTTGGCAATCTTCAATACAGATTTAATTGATGAAAAACTTAAGGAAGGTGTTGAATATCTTTCAAAGTTTGACGCAAAAGATATAATTTTAGTTTGTAAGAGACAAGCAGGATGGAAAGCTGCTATGAAATTTGCTGAAATTACTGGAATAAGAACTTTCACTAAGAAATATCCTGCGGGAATTTTAACAAATACTACACTTCCTGATTTCTTTGAAAATCAATTGACAATTGTTGTGGATTCATGGCTTGACAAAAATGCTCTTCATGATACTTTAAGAGTAAGAAAAAAAGTCTTGATGGTTTGTGATACAAATAATTTTTCAAAGGGAGCAGACAAAATTATAATCGGAAACAATAAAAGTCCAAAGAGTCTTGGAGTTATATTTTACATACTGGCAAGAGGATACTGCAGAGAAAAAGGAATAGAAGCAAATATTCCTGATTTAGAATGGTGGACTGAGGAATTCGAAGAGAAAGAAAAGGGTGCCAGCAAAGGTGTTTAAGCTATTCGTATTAATTCTTTCAAAACATATTTCTACATTCGGAAAAGGTTATAAACAATAAAAGATATATCCTATTATGGTTGAAAAGCTGCCAAGAGGATTAGTATTCAAGTCAAAAAATTGTGATAAAGATGAAGCTTTCTATACAATAATACTCAAAAATATGTCTTTTTTCCCCTGGTTAAATAAAACAGCAGATTTGTATAAGAATTGGGAGGACGATTCTTCCAGATTGGAGGTCTCTAATATCAGGATGTTTGATGTTAGGGATTATTTAAACTATAGAAAAAATGGATTAATGGAATTGGCAAATGATGAAGAAATATTAAAATTAAGAGAGATAATTGGGAATTGGCCTACAAAAATAAGAAAAAAGATTTTTGGAAAAGAAAATATAAATTTAATTAACAAAATGGAAACATATCTAGAGAATTTTGACCCTTCTTACAGTTCAATATTACAAAAAATATCAAATATTGATTCTCTATCAAAAGGGTTATCAGGAAAATTAGGAAGAGCTTTTTTAATAACTAATTTTCTTCATCTTTAAGTCTTCTTGAAAACTCAGGAATAGTATTAACAAACATCTGTATCAATTGCTTGTTTGTCTTGCCCTTATTTTCTTTTGATCTTTTAAGTTTCAATATCTCATTTATTGCAGCCACTGAATAAATCTTCAATTCGCTCTTTATTCCATAGCTAGAATCTGCGAGAAAGTGCTTTATTACATCATCAACACTCGCGCCAATATTCTTCTCTTGAGCTTCCAAGGCATATGTTGCGGCATTCACCATTGCTACTTCAGCATCTTTTATCATTGTAAATTTTGAATGTTTAACCTCTTTTTAAAATTTGTTGTTTAATTTAATATAAGTTTTTTGAATTATTTAGTGTATATTTAATGACAATTATTCTTATAAATATAACCAGAGCTAATATTACATGAAGTTGAAAGAAATTATAAGAAAGAAATTTGAGATTGACAGATTCATAAGTGAAGGAGAGGAAAATAAGATAAGAGAAAAAGCTTCAAGTTTGCAACCAGAAATGGAGAATTTTGAATCTTCTACAAAAGATAGATTTGGGATTCCTTACATGGCTATGGGCACTGGATATGAAATGAATACTGTAGCTTCCAATTCAAATATTTATGTTCCAGGGGACATTGAAGAAAAATTCAAATCTCTTTACGATAAATATTCTAATATTAAAGGTTCTTCAAACGGAAAGTCAAGAATGACTTCAGGTATAATTCTTCTTATAGGTTTATTTTAAAAATTACAAAAATGGCAGATACTACAGATGATATATACTCGGAAAATAATTACGTTGACAGCAAGGGAAATAAATTAGAAAGAGGATTTTACAAATCCTGTGGGGCAAACAATATAATTTATTTCAACTTAGAATATAACTCTGAAGGTCTTCCTATTTTTGAAAGAGAGAATGAAAATACGTTTGAAATTGAAGCACTTAATTCTCAATTAGTAAAAAGATTATATAATATTAGCATAGAAGAAGTTAAAAATAAACTTGAAAATATGAAAGCAAAAGCGAGTTGGATTGAAAAAAGATTAAAAGAATAAAATATATATCCAGAGATAATTATTATTATAAACATTAATCTATATAGATTACAATGGCTAAGAGCACAATAACTTTTGAGGGAGAAGCAAAAATACTTCCAAAAGAAGGATTAGAAGGTTTTTGTCTTGTTGATGAAGATGGCAAAGAATTAAGCTTTGACAAAATTGCAGAGAAAGTATATTACTCTCATGGTAACAATTATTCTTTGAATACAGTAATAAAATACAAAATAATCGTTGACAAAGCAAATAAATAATTCTCCGACGACAAAATCTCATTTTATTAATATAAAACTTACAAAATATTTTATGAATAAAAAATTTATTCTTTTTGTATGTAAATTTTTTGCTTACCGACGATAAAATCTACAAAAGGTTTATAAACCTCTTTTTTGTGACATAATTGTTAATTAAGATGAGTGCCTTAACAATCAAAATAAATTCTAAGGTATGAGGTATGTAGAAGCAGTCATCTATTTGTAATATTTTTTTAGTCAACCAATTTAATGTTTAATAGCCAATAGTTAGGAGTCGTGTGAAGTATTCTCTCTATCTTATAAAGAGAATGCGCAATGAGATTTTTGTCGTTTATCGACGGGAATTTATGAATTGTTTAAATCTAGTTGATCCTGCTAGCGGCTGCGGCTCTCTGGTTTGCGTTTAGACATGCAAGTCTTTTTGTTTCTTCGGAAGTGAAAGGCGAACTGCTCAGTAACACGTAGCTAACCTACCCTTAAGTCGAGGATACTCTCGGGAAACTGAGGTTAATACTCGATAGGAGATATACCCTGGAATGATTTATCTCTAAAATTCGAGCTTAAGGATGGGGCTGCGGCGGATTAGGTTGTTGGCGGGGTAATAGCCCACCAAGCCGATGATCCGTAAGGGCTCTTAGCGGAGAGGCCCTGAGAGGGAATCTGAGACACTATTCCCAGCCCTACGGGGTGCAGCAGTTAGGAATCTTCTGCAATGCGCGCAAGCGTGACAGATTGAGCCAGAGTGCTTTTCATTTGAAAAGCTTTTGCCAAATGCAAAAAGTTTGGCGAATAAGGACTGGGTAAGACGGGTGCCAGCCGCCGCGGTAATACCCGCGGTCCAAGTCGCAGCCATCATTATTGGGTCTAAAACATCCGTAGCTTGCTTAATAAGTTTCTTGTGAAATTCTATATCTCAAGTATAGATCGGGCAAGAAGTACTGTTAAGCTAGAGACTGGAAGACGTAAGAAGTACGTTTGGAGTAGCGGTAAAATGTGTTAATCCCAGACGGACTAACAACAGCGAAGGCATCTTACGAGGACAGTTCTGACAGTAAGGGATGAAGGCTAGGGGCGCAAAACGGATTAGATACCCGTGTAGTCCTAGCAGTAAACACTGCACACTAAACATTAGTACCTCCTCGAGAGGTGTTAGTGCTGAAGAGAAGTCGAAGAGTGTGCTACCTGGGAAGTATAGTCGCAAGGCTGAAACTTAAAGGAATTGGCGGGGAGACACTACAACGGGTGACGCGTGCGGTTCAATTAGATTCTACACCGTGAACCTCACCAGGAGCGACAGCAGAATGAAGGTCAGTCTAAAGGGCTTACCTGACACGCTGAGAGGAGTTGCATGGCCGACGTCAGCCTGTGCCGTGAGGTGACCTGTTAAATCAGGTAACAGGCAAGACCCGCATGTATATTTACTAATTGTACAATATACAGATTGCCTTGGTAACGAGGATGAAAGTGCGGGCTACGTTAGGTGAGTACAGCCTGAATCCCCTGGGCAACACGCGCGCGTCAACGGTAGATACAACGAGATGCAACGCCGAAAGGCGAAGCTAATCCCTTAAAGTCTATCTCAGTCTAGATCGAGGTTTGAAACTCAGCCTCGTGACACTGGAATCCGTAGTAATCGTTTGTTATCAGCGAACGGTGAATAAGTCACTGTCTCTTGCACACACTGCCCGTCAAACCAACCGAGTTATGTTATGGTGAAACCCTTCGGGGGAGAACCTTGATGTGACAAGGTAGGTTAAGTCGTCACAAGGTAACTGTAGGGGAACCTGCAGTTGGATTACCTCCTAAATCACTATTAAATTAAAATTCACGACGAGACAAGTGTTGCAAACAGTTTACAACACTTCTACATACCCATCTTACAGAAAACTTAAAAACTATGCGAGCTAAATAATAATAAAATATTTGTCGAGGACAAACAGGCAAATAATCACAGGGCTCTTAGTCCAACGGTAGAACACTTGCCTTGCACGCATGAGATCCGGGTTCGACTCCCGGAGAGTCCACTTGTTTTCAAAGTTTTTTGGAAAGATTAATTAACATCACAATCACAAATCATGTTCACTTTATGTGGAGTGGTTCCGGAGATTTTTCGGAATCATTTTGAGAATATAACTCAAAATTATATTCAATGAAATAAGTAACAGAAAATCCCACTTTAAAAATAATGAAAATTATATTTGAAAATAAATTTTCAGGCATACTACTATTTAAACTGGTAAACGGATAGCTTGGTTTTAGTTTTGACGAAGGACGTGGCAAGCTGCGATAAGCCTAGGGGAGCCGCATGCAGGCTTTGAACCTAGGATTTCCGAATAGTTCGAGAGAACAAGATACGCTGGGAATTGAAACATCTTAGTACCGGCAGGAAGAGAAAACAAATACGTGATTCCCCCATTAGCAGCGAGCGAAAAGGGAATAGGGCAAACTGAATCTACCGTCGAAAGATGGCAAGAGATGTGGTGAGAATAAATGGCTAAATTGTCGAGTCAAAGTCGTCTGGAAAGACACACCTTAGAAGGTGACAGTCCTGTAGATTAAGACAACATGTCGTTTCTCAACGAGTAGGGCTTCTTGGATTAGAAGTCTGAATATGGCAGGATTAACTGCTAACCCTAAATAAAACTAAAGTCCGATAGCGCACTAGTACCGCGAGGGAACGCTGAAAAGAACTCTTAACAGAGTGTGAAAAGATTTGAAATTTGCCAGTTACAGTTTGTTGCTGATCTAAGCCGTAAGGTAATGATTTGCAACGTACGTTTTGAAAAACGGGCCAGGGAGTTTTTCTGTGTGGCGAGGCTAACTGATTTTATCAGGTAACCAAAGCGAAAGCAAGTATGAAAATGCGTTAGTCACATGGATAAGACCTGAAGCCGGGTGATCTATTCATGGGTAGGTTGAAGTCTTTCGAAAGGAGGATGGAGGACCGAACCGGTGTTATGGACATGTACTTGGATAACCTGTGGATAGGGGTGAAAAGCCTATCTAACTCGGCGATGGCTGGTTCCTGCTGAAATATGCCTACGTATAGTCTTGTTTAGTTAGTCAGCGGTGTAAAGTACGGATGGAGTTCGCAGGGTCTAATGATTACGGAACTCTTTCCAACTCAGAAACTGTTGATTGCTTAAGACAGGAAACAGGGGCAGTATGTAAGATATTGTTCCGAGACCTAAACAAAGGAGACCAAAGTTAAGGTCCATAAATTTATGCTAAGTGTATCGAAAGGTGTCTAAAACCTGAGACACTAGGGATGTAAGCTCAGAAGCAGCTATCATTTAAAGAAAGCGTAACAGCTCACCTATTGAGGTTTTGGGCCCTGAAAATGGACAGGGCTAAGCATAATACCGACACTTTGGAGGCATTCATATTGAATGTTCTGGTAAGCAGGCGTGGTTTTTGCGCAGAAGGTTTTTCGAGAGAAAGGCTGGAGCGAAAACTAATGAGAATCCTGGTAATAGTAGGATGTGATTTTCCTGAGAATGGAAAACGTCGAAAGAGCAAGGTTTTCTTGGCAATATATGTTAACCAAGAGTTAGTCAGTACCTAAGTCGTATCTTAACTGAGTACGACGATGGATGTCAGGTTAATATTCCTGAACTGATTGAACCTTATATAGTATAATTCACTTTCGGATAAGCGAACACTCGAGAGGGTGTTTTTACAAAGAAGTTTGTGGAGGGTAATCCTTAGATATAAACCCAATTTGTAGAACAAAATTGCTGAGTCCAAGAGCCAGTGAAAAGATTATACTCTTGATTCAATTAACTGTACCCACAACCGACACTGGTGCTCAAGCTTAGTAAGGCTAAGACGTGAAGGGTAAAACAAATTTAGGGAATTCGGCATATTAGCCCTGTAGCTTCGGCTGAAGGGGTGTCTATATTTGTGTGCTCAGAAATTTGTATGCATTTGTAGATCACAGTAACAAGGACGGCCCGACTGTTTAACAAAAACGTAGCCAGTTGCTAATCTGAAAAGACTTGTATAACTGGTGAGACCTGCCCAGTGGTGGTGTCTAAAACTCCTTTTCAAGGGAGCTAAGGTCCATCAAACGGCGGGGGTAACTATGACCCTCTTAAGGTAGCGTAATGCCTTGTCGTCTGAATGGCGACGTGCATGAATGGTTTAACGAGGTTGTCACTGTCCCAAATTTGAGCCCTCTGAAAATATTGCCTGGTGCACAGACCAGGGACGCCTAGTGGGAAGTGAAGACCTTGTGGAACTTTACTGCAACTTGTTGTTGTGGGTTTAATTGGAATGCATAGCATAAGTAGGAGCATCGAAGTTGTCATTTCGGTGGCAATGGAGCGATCTTGTAATACTACTCACTTTGATTAAATCTGCTTACTCTTTAGAGGACAGCAACTGGCGGGCAGTTTGACTGGGGCGGTGCCCTGTCGAAAAGATATCGATAGGACCCAAAGACAAGCTCATCTAGCTTGGAAATCTAGAGATGAGTGCGAGGGCAAAAGCTTGTCTAACTGTATTTTGAAAAGCAAGAAATGCAGAGAGGAAACTCGGGCCTAGTGAACCCACGTGCTTTTTTAATAGAAGCCGTGTCTGATAGAAAAGTTACCCCAAGGATAATAAGCTGGTCGCCCCCAATAGTCCGAATTGACGGGGCGGTTTGGTATTTCGCTGTCGGCTCTCCCTAACCTGCGCGTGCAGTAGCGTGCAAGGGTGTCGGAGTTCACGCATTAAAAGGGATCGTTAGCTGGGTTAAGAACGTCGCGAGACAGTTTGTATAATATCTACTAGGTGTGTTATTGTCTGAGTGGAACAATTTTTTAGTACGAGAGGAACGGAAGTTGGGTGCCTCTGGTGAGCAGTTGTCATATGGCATGCTGCATAGCTACGCACTGACGGATAAGAGCTGAATGCATCTAAGCTCGAAACCGGCCGCAAAACGAGACAATTAAAGCCGCAAAAGAAGATTGCGTTGATAGAGCTCTTGTGTAAGATTCAAGCTTCGGCGAGAATTTCAGCATAGAGCAACTAATAGCTTCATTTGTATGTTTGAAAATGAAAGGGATTTTCTGTTACTTATTTCAAAGTGAATTTTCTGTTACGAATTTATTTCTAATCTATATATTCCTTTAATATAATCCTTAAAAAGAATTTAATTCTGTAACTGAAATGAAAAAAATAGCAAATTTGCCTAAATTGATTAAAAAAGTTGAAACAATTAGACAGGGGTATTGGAAATTTCAAGATGGGCTTGTAAATAGCTCTTATAGGACAAGTATAGAGGACAAATTTGATGTATCTTTAGATCTACAGCATACAGAAGGATCTACAGAAGAAAATGACAGTAATTACAAATTGTCAATAACTCCAAAGTATAATTTTAAGCATAATGTTCATACAATTACTTTCTCTGGAAAGGATGTTAAAAATCTGTATAATATAATTGATGAAAGATACAATAAGTATATTGAGAAACTAAAAAAAGAAGATGATTGCTCATTTATAGAAAGTTTAAATGAATTTTTAGAGAAATAAAATGCAAGAAGAAACAGAGGATAGCAATAATCTCTACATTGTGAAAGATAAAGAAAACAATTCTTTTTATTGTGGTGGGGTAAGTTATTATACAATCAATTTATACCGAGCAAAAACCTACGGAGAAAATGAAATCCCCGAAGAAATAAAGAACAATCCTAACTTGGAGATAATAAATTTAGATTCAAAAGAAGGACTTGAGATAATACTTAATGAAATTCATAAAACTGAACATTGCATGTCTGTTAAATCAAAGAGTTTGGGTGAGACGATATGCGGGTTAAGCAAGCTAAAGAAGTTATTTAAGAAAGTTAAGAAAGAACCTTATTAATCCTTAGA
>Ga0182027_10001434_pt1 | contig 40004 bp, 27 predicted proteins | sample 712E1DmetaG_FD_121300 | JGI IMG/M metagenome (GOLD analysis project Ga0182027, IMG submission 121300) | Permafrost microbial communities from Stordalen Mire, Sweden - 712E1D metaG (Illumina Assembly) | ecosystem: Environmental > Terrestrial > Soil > Wetlands > Permafrost | place: Sweden...
ACCAGACCTTCTATGGTGCTGTGGATATATTGAGTATCGCCTATTCCAACGTCATTTATGGCGAATTCGATTACTATTAAATCGGGAGAAAACGATAATAAATCCGAATTCACCCGTGAGCAACCGAATCGGGAATCCGTTGCGCCGATTCCGGCGTTTATTTCAACCACGTTTTCAAGGTTAGGGAAACTGCTTTTAATCGCCGAGCAGAACAGACTCGAATATCTAAGATTTTGCGCGGAGGCACTGGCTCCGGCCGTAATGGAACCGCCGATAAAACCGACATTGACGGTTTTTTGCGATTTGCATTTATCAAGAAACTGATGCATGCGCCAATTTGAGCCAAAGTTGGTTAAGGCCCTTGCATAGATTGTATCATTGGGGAATTTAATTTCCCCAACGACAAATGAAGTGTCCCATGGAACAATTGAATTGATAGGCTCAACAGGATTGCCGCAAAAATAAAAACACGGTGAAAGGAAAAAAAAGAGGAGAATCCGTCGCCGGCCACTTTTTTGGTGATCAAAAATCATTATTTTTCTCCTTGCAATCAAATATGAATGGGCGAACTTGCAGAGTAGCGCACCAATCACAGCCGGACCGACGCACTGAAGAAGGCACAAAATGTTTTTTTTGGCCAACATTAGGTATCAGGACTCTTTCCACCAAGATATGAAAAAGCATGCGTTCCTATGATCCACAATGTTAATATATAGGAGAAAACCAAACCAAACAATAGGGTCTGGAAAATACCGCTTTCTGTAGGGAAACAGCTATTTTCTTGAAAAGGCGGGCTCGTTGCCGCTTTGGAGGGAAGGCCCTCTGGCAGGTTAGCCGAAGCATTTGATTTAGGTATTGAAAATCACAAAAAAAAGACGCGCTTTGTGATTAAAGCGCGTCCTCTTTATTTTGAATCCGTCGATACGGCCTTTACGCCGGGACTATATTGACCTTTTTCCTGTTCCTCGAAAAAGTGCTGAACTTGACTACGCCGCCGGCCAGCGCGAAAAGCGTGTCGTCCTTTCCGATGCCCACATTCAACCCGGGATGAATGACGGTCCCTTTTTGACGCACGAGGATGTTTCCTGCCAGAACCTTCTCGCCCCCAAATTTCTTGACGCCAAGATACTGTGGATTGCTGTCCCGCCCGTTTACGCTGCTGCCGCCGCCCTTTTTATGTGCCATACTCTTGTTCCCCTTTTAATGACGCCGAAGGCCCTGAGTTTATGCTTATGCGCTGATAGAGGTGATTTTGATCTTCGTGTACATCTGCCTGTGGCCTGTTTTTCGTTTATAGCCTTTTCTTCTTTTCTTTTTCATGATCACGATTTTCCGGTATTTCGCGTGGTCCAGGACCGTGGCCTTGACCACCGCGCCTTCGACGAGCGGAGTGCCGACTCTGACTTTGTCGCCGTCACTGACCAAAAGGACTTTGTCGATTGAAATTTCGCTTTCTTTTTCAGCGTCGATTCTGGGGACCTTGATCGTATCGCCCTGTGAGACTTTAAATTGAAAGCCCCCCTGTTCAACAATGGAAAACATTACGTTTGCTCCTCTTTAATAAATGATATGCGAGGGTTCGGAAAACTTTAAATATAGTTTTTTGCAATTTTTTTATCAACATTTCATTACAATTATAAATATTTGGCCGTTATTGATTTTGTCGCCCCCACCGGATACATCTCATAATCGTCCTGGTCAAGGTCTTCGTCTTCCACCACCTGGAGTGTAAAATGGTGCTCCTGTTCGAGTTTTTTGATCATGTCCCCGTTTTCTTTTTTCAAATATTCGGCGACCGCGGGATTGACCGCAAGCTTGAGATTCCGCGGCGTGTCCTGCGAGTCGGCCCGGTTGAGCCACCGATCGATGCGCGCGGTGACCGTCGCGGGAGAAAAGACCCATCCCAGGCCATTGCACACGCCGCACACGTCGGTATAGAGTTCCTGAAGTTCGGGCCGAACGCGTTTCCTGGTGATCTCCAAAAGCCCGAACTTAGACAACCCCGTACAGGACGTTACGGTGGGGTCGTTCCTGAGCACTTTTTTCATTTCTTCCTCTATTTTCTTGCAATTGTCATGTTTGTTCATGTCGATAAAATCAACGACGATGATCCCGCCGATATCGCGGAGCCTGAACTGCCGGCCGATTTCCCACACCGCTTCGAGATTAGTCTTGAAAATGGTGTCTTCCATGTTCGCCTTGCCCACGTTTCTCCCGGTATTGACGTCAATGGCCAGAAGCGCCTCGGCATGGTCGAAAAGAATATACCCGCCGCTTTTAAGCCAGACTTTTCTCTTCAGCGAGAGTTCAAGGTCTTTTTCGATATGGAATTTATCAAACAATGGCGTCTTCTCTTTATAGAAAACCACCCGGTCGCACAAGTCAGGGGAAACCGACCTCAGATACGACTGGATTTCGGTGAAATCTTCCTCTTGGTCAACATACACCTGCGAAACTTCGTCGGAAAAAAGGTCACGGATGACGCGTGTCGTGATGCCGAGTTCCTTGAACACAAGCTTGGGGGCGGAACCTTTAAGCGCCTCGTCCTGCACCATTCGCCATTTATCGAGAAGCGAGTGGATTTCATTGACGAATTCGGTTTCCGACACCCGGAGGCCGATGGTCCGCACGATGAACCCGACGCCCTTTGGTTTAAGCTGCGCGATGAGCGATTTGAGCCGCCGCCTTTTTTTTTCGTCGCTGGTTTTTTTAGAAACGCCGATAAAATCGGTGTCCGGGACCAGCACCAGGAACCTGCCCGCCAGGCTTATCTGCGTGGTGACCTTGGCGCCTTTCGTCCCGATGGGCTCCTTTATAACCTGCACCAGGATTTCCTGGCCGTCCTCGATTATTTTTTCGATCGGTATCCGCGCGATTTTGTGGCGCTTGAAGTTGGGTGCGCTGGCAAAGCGGTCGATGAGCGCGTCCCCTTTGTCGAGCAGGAGCGCGGGGTCGACGTCCGACGCATGGAGAAAAGCGGCCTTCTCCATGCCTATATTGACAAATGCTGATTGTATCCCCGGCAGGATCGACACGATCTTGCCGCGATAAATGTTCCCCTCGAACCGCATGCTGTCGGGCCGCTCGACCACGAGTTCGACGACTTTTTCGTTTTCAAGCAGGGCCGCGCGTTTTTCGGTAGGGGTCGCGTTAAAGAGTATTTTTTTCATGGGTCCCTTATTTTAAATTGACCGTGGCTGATAATGCAAAAATAAATGATGTGGTGCTTTGCGACTGGTCTTTTTTATTCGAATAGGTGATATGCGCCTCGCCGGTGATGTTGTCGCTGAAGGTATACGAACTGTGGGGCGCGATTGAAAAGTTCGACGCCACGACCGTCTGGGGAGCCGTCGCGGCGGCTGAGGTTATCGTCGTGGTGGTGCCTTGCTCACCGTCCAGACCCAGCGAAAACGTGCCTTTGAGCGGAATGGTCCAGAACAAAAGCCTGAATTCCGAAACATTGGCGCTTTTCTGCAGTTCATAGGTTGCCCCCAGCTTGTTGTCGTGTTCAATGGTCTGGGTCGCGCCCGCCGACAGCTTGGTTTCGGATGAGGAGTTCCACGTATGGGAATACGTCAGGTTCACCGGCCATTTCTTGAGCTTTCCGTCCAGACCGATAAACGGCGCGAACCGATAGGTTGTCGTGGCGATGGAATCGTAGGAGTTCGGGGTATAGGTCTTGGTAAGTTTGTACTGATAATTGTAACTGCTCGACAATGAAACCGCCTGCAAATACCGGTTGACCAGTTTGATCTTGTTGAGCACCTGGGTCGACCCACTTACGTCGATGTCCGGGAAAATAAGCGTCGAATCCTTAGTTGTGGGGTCGGGTTGCGCCGAATAGCTCTTGGACCATTTGAGGCCGAGCGTGCCTATTGAAATACTGATGGGCTCGGGCAAATTTAGTCCCGTATTCACCGAAAAGCTCCGCGTGCTCGTCCGCTTGTCCAGATTGTTAAGCGGCTGGGCATTTACCTGACTTATGTCTCCGTTTCTGGAATTCATGCCGCCGAATTTATAATCGTTCATGTTGCCGGTAATGATGTCCTTCGGGCTGCGGCCCAGAAGCCCTAACTGGTATTTAAGCATATCGAACCCGTTGATGTCGCTGTTTTCCAAATAACCTACGTCCATGTTGTTGTTTATGAGCGACATCGAAGCGTCGTAGTTGAAACTGAAGCTGTTGAGCGAAATTTTATTGAGGGCCTTTTCAATGGAGCTGAATACCTCTTTAGCCGTCTTTGCATTGGGAAGCGCGGCTGAGAGGTTTTTGAACATCGCCGGCAGGGACAGCGTTGTCGTGAGATGATACTTGCTGTCGACCTCCATGTTTTCGTAATGCGCGCTATCGCCCGAGAGTGAAGCGGCCGTCTGCTTATAATTCGCCGAATAATCGGTGGACATGGTGAGCCAGTCCCAGATCGTGGGGTCCAATTTTATCGCGCTGGTCTGGCTGCGGTCCCGCTCGCCGTTAAGGACGTAGTATCGACCCCAGGTATTGTCGAATTTTGTGATCTGATGCATGAACTCATCCCATTTAGGCGACCTGCTGCTCAAGGCAAACGATCCCGATTTGGAGTTCCAGCCGGACAAGGAGCCCCAATTCGGATCACTGACGAAATTATCAAGGTTTCTGTTTACGTTAAGCGAATAATTAAGGTTGAGAATGTTGATGGGGTCCCAGGCGAAGTTCGTGCCGTGCGACAAGGTCAGGTTTTTAGTGGAGATGGCGGTGTTCTGGCTCATTTTATGATCCTCGGTAACGTGATAATCGATGTTCGCCACGTTAAAATTTATGACCGCGGGCAATAACGACAGCTCATAATTTTTTATCCTGTCCGGAAGCCATTGCAGCTTTAATTTGCCGAACGGTTTCCATTTTGTCCAATCGGGCGCGGGTTTGGGGCTCAGGTCGTACTTGATGCCGCCGTTATAGTCCGTGGCGGTGAGGCTGTCGATGACGTCGGTGTCGTTGTCAAAGGTTTTGCTCCCTTTCGCGCTTTGCGTAAGACTGTACGACGATTTATAATCCAGCGAAAGCCTTTCAAGCAAAATATTTACAATCGGGTCCTTTGACGTCGAGCCTTTATCATAGGACGTATAAAAGCTCTTGCTAACATTGGTCGTTTGATAATGCCGCGCGTCGGTATTGTCCTGGGAATGACCGCCGGTAATAAGGGAAATCGCGTCGTGGTACATGTCGGAAATATCGTCGGGATTGTTGTTCTTGTCGGTAAGGTATTCGTCGGTGTTGGGCACCAGCGACGGCCTGCTTATGGACCCGCTTACGGACGTGCCGATCGGAATATTGACGCCCCATTTGGCGGGCAAAAAGCGGCCCAGGGCCCAGCTCGCTGAGTAGTTTTCCGACAATGTGCTCGTGCCGAGGTTCATCTGGGTCTCGGTCATTTCCTGAAAATTGCCGTCGCGGTAATTGATGGCACCCGCCAGGTTCATGAAGCCGGCCCAGCTGGTGGTGAGGGACGCCTGGCCGGCCCATCCGTTAAACTGGTGCACGCCGCCTACCTTTAATTCGTCAAACCACATTTCCCCCGTGATCCCGTCAACGGCGCCCGTGCGGGCCCGTTTGATCCCGATGGCCATCCAGGAAATATTGGAAAAGTTGGGCGGGCTGCTGTTGTGATATTTGAGGCCGAAGCTGTAAGCCCCGAAGCTCCGGGTTGTGTCCATGGCGGAATCCAGAATCGCCCCATTAGTTGACAAAAGGCCCTCTTTCCATTTTGCCAATTCGTGCAGATCGATGTTCATGGTGTTCGCCACCCATCCGGTATACGGCCGCGCGCTGTATTCATAGTACGTGGAATCGTCGGCCCCGAACCTGAAGAAAAAGCTCACGTCAGGGCCATAGGTCTGGTCGCTGTGGACCAGCATGCTTATGGTTTGATATGAAGCGATATTGATGACCTGCCCGACAAGGATGTCCCTGACCAGGGCGGCCTCCCCCGGCCGGACGTCCGTAAAATTCACCCTCAGCGAGGTTTCCTTGACCGTATTGCCCAGATCGTCCTTGGTCACGGGGATTCCCGGCGGCGGGTCGCTCCTGTAGTTGGGATTATCGTAGGTGTTGATCGACGAAGACAGCATTTTAATGATGCGCTGGGTTGAATCGTTTGAAATCGCGGACGCCTCCTGCCATTCGTTCCGCACCACCTGCATGCCCGCGAACTGGATGGTATTGAGCGTTTGTTTTTTTGCCGGATTGAAATTCGTCCAAAAAAGCCGGATATATTTTATCTGGTCCCACCGCGGCGATCCAAATTTTGTGAACTGACCTACTATCGTGTCATTGAGCGGGACCCTGTATAAATGCCAGCCATGCCCCGCGGCCGCGCCGGAAACGCTGTCGGGAACCATGTAATTGCTGTCGTTTCTTGCCATGAAGCGGGGGTTCGACAGACTGTCGAAATCAACGAAACGCCTGAAATAATTCTCGTTGGCCCCGGTGGCCAGGCCGTCGCCGTTGAGGTCTTTCGATGTGAGCATGGCGTCTTTTTCAGTGCCGTTGACAAAAGGGAAATTATACTGGTAGCTCGTCTGGTCGCCGTAGGTCTCAAAATCATCATGCGCCGGATCATTGGGAAATGGAAGCCTAGGATCACCTTGGAACGCGCTATCCCAGGACCAGGTGCTATTCTCAAATTTAGGAAACTTGTAATATTCCTGCGCGTCAGGCAAACCGTCGAGGCCCACGTCTTCGGCGCTGTTGACGACTCCCGCGCCTCCGAGGTGAGCGGTGTCTTCGTCGTGGAGCTGGCCGTCGGGCGGCCCGCCCTCAAAGCAAATGTCCTCGCTGACTTCGCCCATGTCAACATACAGCCTCCCGCCGTCGAGGCCGCGCGCCCAGAATTCGAAATATTTGTCCTTAGTGCGGTCGACGGAACTTATGGGAAACGGATACATTATGCCGGCCCACGGGTATTGAAATGGATGGGCAGGATCATTTGCAAGCGGATTTCCCTTAATGGGTGGAATTCCAGCATTAAGGGTCACGTCATATTTATTGGGCGCGGGCAGACAGGTGAAAATGAGCATGTCCTGCTCATAATTCTGGTCGGCGCTTGATACTTGTATATCAGGCTTCGCGTGTATGGAATCGATCAGCAACCGGTCGTTTCCCTGGGGCTGATACCAGTACGAAAGCCATGCGGGCGGGCATTTGAGCAAACTATCGTTGGGGGTGCCATTGGTATATTGAAGATATCCGGGAGGAGCGGCCTGATACCATTTGCCGATGGTATACGGTTTGCTGCTCGACTCAAAATCGTCGATGTACGCGCTGCCGTCGGTGTTGGGATTGGTAAGGCTATGCGCGATTTCCATGTTGAAGCTGACCGTTGATTTCGCGTCGGAGGACAATAACGGTATCATATTGATGACATCGGACATCCACTGGGGCTCGAAATCCATTTTAGCGTTCATGTCAAGGAGGACCTTCGAATAGGGCTCCTGGCCTATTTTGGGTATGGCATCATTCGACGCCGCGTTCTGGTATAATACGCTTGCCCCCACGAACGAATTCAGGCCGAAGGGCAGTTTCATTTCGCCGTGCGCGCCCAAAAACACCTTGCTCTTGGGAACGAAAAGGGCCTCGCTCTGGTATTCGACGTCGATATGGTTTTTCGCGAGCGCGCGCTTGGAGGTCAACTGCAAGGTTCCGAACTGGTTGTCCACGACAAAATCCGTGTCCTGCTGCAGGTCCTGGCCGTCGCCCTTGACCTTCACGGTCCCGGCGATAATGCTCCCCGTGCCCAATTGAAACGATGATTTCCTCGTTGACCCCGTCATGCTGATGTTATACAGGGGCTTTATTTCGTTGAACAGGTCACCCGTTGTATCATAGATCGCCGAGTTCGTGTTGTTCGCGCCGAGCGCGGGATTTACAAACGGTTCATTGCCCACGGCAGGATCCGAAAATTTCGGGATGATGAGGATCTTGTCCGCGATGTCGAATATCTGGGTCGAGGTTATATTCGCGCTGTTGTTCTGGTCCACCAAACCGAGAATCGAGGAAAACAGCTTCCCTCCCACGTTATCGACGGTGTCGCCGCCGGAAGTCGGGATTCTTTTTACCTTTATCTGGAATTTCGTCGGATCGATTTCATTGGGCAGGGCGTAGGCGTTTTTGAACATGAGCTTGAAATTAGGGTCATCGGCGGTTTCCGTGGCCGGTTTAAGGATCCAGATTTTGGTAATAGGGGTCGCCATGTTCGAAGCGCTCGTAACATTTTTCGCGCCGGTACTTGTAATGGTATGTGAAGTGTCTCCTTTGGTGGGAATAATCGTGGGGTCGGAAGTGACCAGGTAGATTCCTATGTTGTCGGCGTCCTGTACTTGCAGACTGTCTAGAAACCTGATGCAGCCAAGGCCGCCGTTTATCTGCTTGTCAATGGTGTAGTCGCGTTCACGCACAAGCAGTTTGAGCACCACATCATGGACGCTGTCGACGGTTGTCGAATAAAATGTGCTGGTGCTTTTTTGCGTGGACGAAAAATCCGACAGGGTCTTCGAATTACTGATATAAACATTGAGTGTTTGAATGCTTGGGGCGCTTGTCCTTTTGCCAAGATACATGCTGAGGTACGCGGTGTCGAGAAAAAACATCTTGTTACGGACAAAATCCTTTTCCGTGACCGTGGTCACGCCGCCGCCGCCCGCGGTGAGATCAAATGACGCCTTCTGGGACTCGCCGTGCTCCTGGCTTGCGATGGTGGTCAGCTCGAGCGGCCCGATCTTTGATTTGACCTCGATGCCGATAAGCCCTTCATGGCTGTTGGAATATCCCGACAGGCTGGTGCCGGGCATCGAAAAGCCGATGTATCCCGCCGAGACCTGCTGGATGACCTCGTCTTCCAGTTCATTTCCTTCACCTTTATATTCGACCTTGAAGTCCTTAAAAGGGTCGTTCACGTCGCTGTTCATTTGATTGGTGCTTGACTTGATGTTGACGTTAATGAGCCTGCCCACGCTCCCGTTGACGGTGAACTGGTTTTCCTGGTTGAATTTCGGCCCGCCGGTCCCGTTCGTCTGCAAATTCGAACCCACGACGTCCATCTTCGTATACTCATACGACACTTCGATTTTTTCGTACCCGGTAATGCTCAGCTTCGGCGGGTCCTTGCCGAGGATGCGTTGCGCCCAGCCCGGATACTGGACGGGGAGTTCCATCTGAAAGATATTGAATTGTTTTTTCTTGTCGTTTGACATGCGCAGCGAAAGCGTGTTGGAATACCACAAATCGGCGAACGCGAACCGCTCCCTGTTGCTGATATAGGCGTCCATTTCGTCGTAGCGATATTCCCAGATGACAATGCCGAAGTTTTTTTCAACGCGCTCAAACGACACCGCCCGCGATTCAAAATCGATGACCTGGCGCTCCTCGATAAGCTGCGTTTTCAAGGCGAGGCCCGCGGGGTGGCGCTGGATGAGCATGCTTGGAGAAGGCTCGCCTTCGCTGAGGGGGTGATAAAACTCGATGGCCGGCGGCTCGCTTCTCAGCCCGTCGGCCAAGGCTCCCCGGCCGAAGGCAACGATTCCGTATAAAAAAAATATCAAAAGTTTATTTGTCAAAATATACCCAAACCTCTGAAATCATCAAATACGAAATCGGGCAGTTCTTTTTACCGCTGCTCCGCGTCCTTACAGCACCTGAAACCTACCGGGTTATGGCGGTTCTGCGGAAAGTAACTGTACCGGGCGTCAAAACAGCCGCTCTGCTTTCCGCTTTCCCAAAACCCCCCCATCACGTTATAAAACTGCCTGTTCCTGCTTGACCGTGTACTCGTCCATTCCGCCAGGTTTCCCGACATGTCAAACACGTCAAAATATCCGCGACATTCGGATTTGGCGCCCGATTTTCGTACGGTGGTGTCGTTCGTGACGCAGGCATACAATTCATACGAGGGACCGTATGGATATTTCCAGCCATACGGGCCTGTGCAGGCCATGGTCCATTCATCCGACGTGCACAGGCGCTTGCCCGCGCCCGCGCAGGTGTCCATGGCCTGGTATACCGAAACATACGACTTCGGCACCACCCCTTTTTTGTCCGGCCATTCATACCGGTCCATGCAAAACGAGGTCTCGCCGATTTTTATGTGCTCCATGTCGCCGGGACAGTATTTGACCGTTTCCTCCGGCTGGATTTCATAGTATTCGCCGCGCTGCTCCATCTGGTTGCCGCACGAGTCAAACGCGGTCAAGAACAGGGTCGTCATGGTTGCAATGGGGATTTCTTCTCCTTTATAAACGTTCCATTCGGCGGTACTATCGGTCTTCCAGCGGATAATACAGGTTTTGGTGCCGAAAAGCTTGACCCGGATCGCCTTCCGGTGCAGCCCTCCGGCAGGATCCGTATACACCCAGGGGGCCGCCGTATCATTATCGCATGTTCCTGCTGTCAAGCGCACCACGCTGCTGTCTTCCGGCGGTTTTGGAGGGGCGGCCATGGCCGTTGTTTCCTGGCGCATGGAGGTGTCGGGCACGGGCTTCGGAATTCCTTTGGGGCGGCTTTTAGCGACGGGCCCGGGCACCGTGATTTTTGCCGGAGGAAGCCTGTTCACATGCGTCGTGTCTTTTTGCGAAATGGCGGGCGCAAGCGGAATTGCCGGGGAAGCCTTTTTCCGCGGCCTGAGGCAAAGCCATAGCAAAAAAAGCACCGCGAACAAGATGATGATAATGATAAAAATGGTTCTTTTTTTTTTAAGCATTTAAATGTCTGCCTATAGAAATTGCGTCTTATCCGCGCATTGCCGGGGGCGCCTGCGTTACCCGGGATGGGCACCTGCCTTTGCTGCCGCTTCGGCAGGCAGGCGGCTCGCTATGGCCCCTACATATTCACCGCACGCAAGATCTGCAAAAATTGCAGGGTTTCCTCCACGTCATGCACGCGAAAAAGGCGAACTCCCGCCTCAAACGCCGGCACAATGCTTGCCAGGCTTCCCGAAAGCCTGCTCTCGGGCCGGGCGCCGGTTATTCGGCCGATGAATGATTTCCGCGACGTTCCCACGCACACGGGATACCCGCAGGCGGCAAGTTCCTTGATTTGCGCGAGCAGAAACAGGTTGTCCTCTTTCCGCTTTGCAAATCCGATTCCCGGGTCCAGAATGATGTTTTCCCTCCGGACGCCTGCCTTTAAAAACATATCCGTTTGAACGGACAACTCCTGTTTGACTTCCGCAATAACATCGGCGTAGCAGGGGTCGATCTGCATGGTGTCGGGCGCTTTCCTGCTGTGCATGAGAATGACCGGGCATTGCTTTTCGGCAACCAGAACAGGCATGTTCGGGTCAAAACGGCCGGCGCTTATGTCGTTGACCCAGCGGGCGCCCGCGCTCAATGCCCGGTCGGCAACGGCGGAACTGAACGTGTCAACGCTTATCGGGACGGCGACTTTTTTCGCCAGGGCCTCGATGACCGGAATGACGCGCCCGCATTCCTCCTCGGCGTCGATGGCCCGGGCGCCCGGCCTGGTCGACTGTCCGCCGATGTCCAGGACATCGGCGCCCTGCGCCGCCAACCGGCACGCATGGTCCAGTGCGCCGTCGATTGAAAAAAACTTTCCCCCGTCATAAAAAGAATCGGGAGTTACGTTGACAATCCCCATTATCGCGAAGGGCTTTTCAAGGACACGGCGCAGGGTTTCATGCCGGGCATGGCTATGGAATGTGGTATGTTTCGTTACCATAATGCACTACGGAAAAGGACGAAGGATCTCTCTATAAAACTATGCGCATGAATTATAAATGAATTCTTTTTCCTCAGCAAAATCAAGGGAATCCTTTTTTTCAGTAGAATCCCGGTCAGATTACGTTTTAGTGTTCTTTTTGGTATCAATAATGTAAGAAACTTCCATTATGGGCGGGGGGCGCGCCTAGTTTTTTATGAAGGACCTTTTTCCGGTTGTTCTTTGTTTTCATTGACATCCGCCAAAGCGTTTTTCACATCTTCGGGTCGTGCCTCTTTTTTTTCCGAAGTATTATCAGGCGCGGCGCCTTCTTTTTTGCTTCGAATGAGGGACCGTGTTTTTTTAGGGGTTTCAATGACAATTCCTTTTATTACCTTATCGATATCCTCACGGTCCAGCATTTCATACTCCAGAAGCGCATGCGCCAGACGGTCCAGCTCTTCACGGTGCTCCAGAATAATGCTTTTGGCCCGGGAATACTGGTCTTCCACCATTCTTCGCATGAGGCCATCGATGGTTTCGGCCGTTTTTTCAGAATAGTCCCGGTGCCGGTTAAAATCCCTCCCTAAGAATACCGCCTCGTCTTTCTCACCGTATGTCAGCGGCCCCAGCTCAGAGGTCATGCCGTAATCGCAAATCAGCTTCCTGACCATTTCCGTGGCCTGTTTTATGTCGTTCGCGGCCCCGGTCGTGGAAAGGCTGAATATTATTTCTTCGGCGACCCTTCCCCCCATGGCGATGCAGATACGGTCGAGAATGTACTCCTTCGAGTAGCTGTGCTTGTCCTCTCCGGGGAGCGAAAACGTGACGCCGAGCGCGCGTCCGCGGGGAATGATCGTCACCTTGTGGAGCGGGTCGGCTTCTTTACAATAGAGATTACATATCGCGTGGCCCGCCTCGTGATAGGCGGTTTTCTGTTTTTCATCGTCCGACAGGACCATGCTCTTGCGTTCGACGCCCATGATCACCTTGTCTTTGGCTTCTTCGAAATCGAGCATGGTCACCTTTTCCTGTCCGAACCGCGCGGCCATGAGCGCCGCCTCGTTGACGAGGTTCGCCAGGTCCGCGCCCACGAATCCCGGCGTTCCGCGCGCGATAGTATGAAGGTCAACGTCCGGTCCGAGCGGGATGTTTTTCGTATGCACCTTCAAAATCCCCTCCCGGCCCTTGATGTCCGGAATATCAACGACTATCTGCCGGTCGAAACGGCCGGGGCGCAAAAGCGCCGGATCGAGCACGTCGGGCCTGTTGGTGGCCGCAATAAGAATGACGCCTGAATTGACTTCGAAACCGTCCATTTCAACAAGTATCTGATTAAGGGTCTGCTCGCGTTCATCGTGTCCGCCGCCGAGGCCTGCCCCCCGCTGCCGGCCAACCGCGTCGATTTCATCGATGAAAATGATGCACGGCGAATTGCGTTTCGCGGTATCGAAAAGGTCCCGCACTCGTGAAGCGCCGACACCCACAAACATTTCGACGAAATCGGACCCGCTCATGGAAAGAAAAGGCACCCCGGCCTCTCCGGCGACGCACCGCGCCAAAAGGGTCTTTCCCGTGCCGGGAATCCCCAGCAAAAGCACGCCTTTGGGGATTTTTCCGCCGAGGCGCTTGAATTTCTGGGGGTTCTTTAGAAATTCGATTATCTCTTCGAGTTCCGCTTTCGCTTCATCCAATCCCGCGGCATCGTCAAAGGTGTTCTGCGGCCTGTCCATCGCATGCAATTTGGCCCTGCTTTTGCCGAAACTGAAAAGCCCTTTCTGGCCGGACTGCATTTGACGGAACATGAATACCCAGAAAAGAATGATGAGCAGCCAGGGAAGGCTGTTGATGAGAATGTCCCCCCAATTCATCTTTTCGGGTTCAAAGGAATATTGCAGTCCGCGGCCGTCCCATTCCTTGAGCATCTGCGAATCGATAAACGGCAGATTAACGCTGAAAAGCTTTGTCCCCGCGACGATTTTAACGCCCGGCACTTTTGCGAGCGCCGACGGGTCCGTCACTTCACCGTGCAGGACCGCGCGATTGATCCCTTTCAGGTCTATCTGCATCTTGACAATACGGACATCCGGCGTCGCGATAAGGTCCTTGAATTGACTGTATGAAATGCTTATTTCCCGCAAGGGGGTGTAGTCGCCTAAAAAACGCAGCCCGAGAAATATGGTGACAAGCACCAAAAGCCACATGAGGAAGGTCCTCGAAGACTCGTTTAAATTCGGCTTTTTCCCGTCTTTACCCATCGGGGCCTTGTTCCTTTTTCTAATGGACGGATTTCTTTTCTTAGAAGACTGGTCGGATTTTTTTACTTCTCTATTTAAATCTGGCAAAAATGACCTCCTTGGAATCCGGGGCCCGGAAAACCATTCGGAACTGACCAGGCCGCATAGGTAGACAAAACAAATACCTAGCTAGTATATAATAAGGGTCAAATAAAATACATCCTTAACGAATGCTTTTACAGGAAATCTTTACGACAGCCTTTGTTTGAGAGGTCAATCGAAAAGAATGACTGATACGTATGCCGGGAAGCCAGATTATTTCATCATTTTTGTTCACAACGACGCCCTTCCCCGCCGGTCCATTTCCGGGTATTTTCCGTTTTTTAAGAAACGTTGCGACATTCCTGAACCCATCGTTTCCCAAAGGCCGGAAAACATCGTCGGGCCTGATGGAACGGAAAACCATTGGTCCGGTTATCAGCCCGGCATCAAGATAAACGGTCCAATTGTCCTTTGAAAAAGAAAAAGCGGTTTTATCGGTTGTCTCAAATTTTACAACCTCGAACAAGAGCTTTTCGTTTTCGCATACGGTAGTTCCCGGAACGGCGATTTCGAAGGGCACGGCAGGACCGTCTTCTTTGGGCGGCCTTGCTTTTAAGGAATTATTGCCTTTAAAAAAATCAACGATATCACCCGCGCACGAGTAGCGCCAACCTCCCGGCAGCAGAAATGTGCCGTTGGTCCTTGAAGCATTTGAAAAAAGCGCGGTAATATGCCGGCGTTCAAAAGGGATTTCCTTGTCCCTGAAAAATTCAGCAATGGCTTCTTCCGCAATGGCCGTACCGGTTAAACCGGATTTTAAAACAGCGTAACGGCCTTTATTCTCGCAGGTTACATTGCTCGCCGCCCACGCATCGATGATAGGCTGAAGCACGTTCCATGCGGTCCTTGCATGGTCGGCCATCCTGGCAATGCGATTAACGGCGTCGGGCGACTTTGCGACAAGGGCGGGGAGCACTTCGCTCCGTATCCAGTTGCGCTTGAACCGAAGATCCTTATTTGAGGAATCTTCCCTGAATCCGATTTCCCTTTCGCCAAGCCAGGCCCGGAGGCTTTCCCGTGATACTGTCAGCAGGGGCCGTATGACGCCGTCTTCGCGCACGGGCAGGAGCGACCGCAGGCCTTTGAGCCCGCACCCGCGCATGAGGCGCATAAGCACGGTTTCCGCCTGGTCGTCGGCGGTATGTCCCGTTGCGATGAACATAAACCTTTCCGTTTCCTTTATCCGGGAGAAAAAGGCATAGCGTTCGCGGCGCCCCCATTCTTCCAGGCCCGCTCGCTCGCCCCTTAAGGGTTTTTCAAGCTCTTTTAAAAAAAAATCAGCCCCAGCGTCACGCGCCAGGTTCTTGACAAATAGAGCATCGGCGTCCGACTCGCTTCCCCGCAGACGGTGGTTGACATGAACGACCGCAAGCCGCTCTATATGGAGATGTTTTTTCAAGGAATCAAGCACCCGGAACAAGGCGACGGAATCGCCGCCGCCGCTTACCGCAACGCAAATGCTTTTGGGCGCGTCGGGAAGAAACAACCTGAAGAAAACAATGACTTCTTTACAAATTCCGTCTGGATCCATAGTGTTTCGCACGGAACGGGGTGGGAAATGCCGGGGGAAAAGTTTTGCCGGCGCAGAGATTCGAACTCCAGGCATTTGGATTACAAAGCCATTCCAAATATTCCATTCTGTGATAGCATGTTAACAATATAATATTTTTAGAAAATTATTCCAAAACCATATTGTTTCGTGTCGCCGTGCAAATCAACTGGATATCCAGCAAAGGAAAGGATGAAATCAAGCGTTCCACAATCGGTGAGTTTAGATACTGTAGCTGAATTATCCCGCAGGGTTTTTAGCGTAGATAATTCCTGCGTGCAGTATATTATCTGCCCTAAAGCAGGTTAGGTTAAAAGCGCATGAAGAAACAAAAAAAATCAAATTATAATCGGTTGCCTCATGAAGGCGGTCCGGAGAAAAAGCGCGACAACAAGGTTGTCGGCGCGCATGCACCGGACGTACGTGATGCTGTACGTTTTTCCAAATCATTGACGGTCGCAGTGTGTTTGGCGCTTGTCTTGTCTACCCTGGCGGTGTATTCACAGATGTATAACCACGGATTCATCGCCTACGACGATAATCAGTATGTTTATGAGAACGCGAAGGTGACAAACGGCTTGACACTTCCGAACATCGCCTGGGCTTTCAGCACATTTTATTATGCCAACTGGCATCCCCTTACCTGGCTTTCGCATATGACGGACTGCGAATTGTTCGGACTCAATCCGGAGTTGCATCATGGAATGAATTTGTTTTTCCATATGTCGAACGTCCTTTTGCTTTTTGCGATCTTCATGAGGGTCACCCGGCGGCCGTGGAGAAGCTTCTTTGTCGCGGGGATTTTCGCGCTCCATCCGCTGCATGTGGAATCCGTGGCGTGGATATCCGAACGAAAGGACGTTCTCAGCACATTGTTCGGATTGCTGTCGCTGTATTTTTATATCCGCAATGCCGAAAAACCGGCAAAGCTAAACTACGCGCTCATGCTTTTAAATTTCGCGCTGAGCCTTATGGCAAAACCCATGCTGGTGACGCTTCCTTTTGTCTTCCTTCTTCTGGATATTTGGCCGCTTAAACGCATGCAATTTTCTTCCTTCAGGGAAACGTGGCCTTTTATTGCTGAAAAGATCCCCTTATTCGCCTTGGCAACTGTCAGCAGCGCACTGACGTATATGGCCCAGCATGTCTATGGGGCGGTTATACCGCTTGTCAGTTTACCGCTTTCGCAACGTGTCGGTAACGCCGCCATTTCATATTGTCTTTATTTAGGTAAGGCTTTCTGGCCCAGCCGCCTTGCGGTGCTGTATCCGATCCAGACTCCGGTAGCTTCTTCGGTAATTTTTGCGGTAATCTTCCTCCTTGCCATGACGATTATCGCCGTTTTCAGCTTTAAAAAACGGCCATATATTTTAACGGGCTGGCTGTGGTACATCGGTATGCTCGTTCCCGTGATCGGCCTCGTCCAGGTAGGGGTCCAGTCGATGGCTGACCGCTATACCTATCTTCCCCTGGTCGGCATTTCCGTGGCCCTGGTCTGGCTCTTTGCGGACATCGGCGAAGAATGGCGCATTAGTAAAGGCATCTTTATAACCATCGGCTGCGCCCTGTTTCTCTGCCTCGGACTATGCGCGTTCCGGCAAACCGCCTATTGGAAATCCAGCCAATCGCTCTTTGAGCACGCGCTCGCCGTGACGGACAGGAATTTTACCATACACAATAATTTAGGCACGGTTCTTGAACGTAAAGGAATGTTTGACGACGCCATGACCCACTACCGCGAAGCCCTGTCCATTAACGATAATTTTGCCGAAGCCCACGCCAATCTCGGATTTGACCTCCTGCGAGAAGGGAAATTCGAAGAAGCCGGCTCCCATCTTTTTGCCGCCGTTCGAATCAACCCGAAGGCGCCGAAAGCGCAAGGCGATCTTGGGACGCTCCTGGCGGCACAGGGAAGATTTGACGAATCCATTACTCATTTTGAAAAATGCCTAACGGCGGTGCCCGATTATCCTGAAATACAATGCAATCTCTGTTACGCGCTGCTGCAGTTGAAAAGGCCCAATGAAGCGCTGGCGCACTGCACGAAGGCTTTGCAGTTGAAACCGGGATTTATTGACGCCCGGTATAACCTTGGAATGGCCTTTGCGGCAATGGGAAAGAACGCGGAAGCGCGCGCTGAATTTTCAAACGTGCTTGCGGCAGATCCCAACTACCTTCCCGCAAAAAACGCCCTTGAACGGCTCAATAAAGATCATTGAAAACGGCGATGCCGATCAAGGCGATTCGTAGGGATTTAGAAAAAGAATCTCCCAATCAGATACTCCATGCATAAAAAAGCGGGCGACACGACCCGCAAGCTTGTCCGTTTCCTTTTTCGTTGAGTCGATACCTATAACCTGGGGATACCAGGAACCGCCCTGGAATATCCTGACGGGCATTGTCCATCCAAGCGGATCGGCAATATCCGGGTTAAAGGTCACGTAGCTGCCCTCCTGTGCGTATCCCGGAGGGCCTTTGGCCCGATTGAGAAGGATCACATAGCGGTTGATGTGCGTGTTCCAGTGAATCGAAGGGCCCCAGAACGCATCGGTCGCCGAGTCGGCCCAGTTCCTTGCGGCCGGAAATATCGGAGTGGCCCTCCCCTTTAACCCCGGTTCGCTCCATCCGCCCTCATACCATTTCCAAACATTGTTTACAGGGGCGTTTCGGTCATCATATCTCATGCGTGCAACGGCAACACCCTGTTCCGAAACATCGCCGCCATAGACACTGAAAAAAAAGTAGAAGTATTCCCGTGCGGAATCCGGCAATACCGAAAAATCGCCATTGCCGCCCGCGTCATAACCATTTTCGGCGTCACAGTTTATCGTGTCCCGCGTTTCGATGATATAACCAAGATCATTAAAGGTGAGTCCGTTATCGTGTGAAACCATCGCCCCGATCCTCGGAACCGTAAGGGTAGTTCCCGGACATATTCCATCGGGCTCGTTATGATACCAGGCGTAGAGTGTGCCGTCTATATCTTTCCAGGTGCTCTCGATCCAATAATCGCCACTATCCATATTGGTATCCAATGCTATGGTAACGACATTATTCAGATTGAACAGGTTGGCGCCGCTGGAACGACGTATTCCACTGCAGGAATTGAAGAGGAAGAGGGTATTTCCATCCCAATGGGCAGGACTATTGCTGTCGGTGGAATCCATGCCCTTTGGAAACGATAAATACGGTGCGGCCCTCAGAACCGCTCTGATGGATGAAGTGTCAACGAGGATACGGGTTACTTCACAACCGGCGCATGCGAGAAGCAGGACAAACAAAATGCCTACAGGCGGGGGCAATGTTTTGCGCTTCGACGTTGGGTACCGTTTTTGCCGGATGCGTTGTAAGCAATCTTTCAATTTGTAAACTCAGGACATCGTTGCGCGCGCTTTCGCCGTCTTTGCATAACGAAATTAAGGGATAAATATAGCTTTATTGCGCAAAATTGTCAATTTTGAAATTAACGATAATGTGGCTTCCTGCCCGGATGAATCGCATTATTAGGTTCTGTAGGCGAATTATATGCGCGTTTAGCGTAGATAATTACCCGTACAGAACCTTATCCGCCTTCAGGCGGGTTAAAAAAACGGCGGAAATTGATTGGCATCGGGAATTATCGCAACGCCTTCAAGCTCAACAAGCCAGCCGGGACGGCATACCGCTCCCCGCAGCGCGATCAGGGGAATATCGCGCGGAACGCGATCATTGAGGATCGCGCGCACGTGCGCGAAATGTTCGACATTCCGCACATAGCACAGGATATACGCCATATCGGATAAAGAAGCGCCTTGGTTTTTAAGCAGCATCCCGATGTTGTCGAGGGTTCGGCGGGTTTGATTTTCCACGTCGCCGCCGTGCATTATCTTGCCCTCTTTGTCAATGCTTGCCGTCCCGGAAATATATACATGGGACCGGTCGCCGAACTTTATCCTGAGGCCCCGTTCGAAGGTCACGCCATATGTAATGGTCGGGGGCATATTGTCCGGCGCGTTCATTGGAAGTATTTGTTTTTCCGTAATGCCGCCGAATGAAAGGCTGTCCAGGCTGACAAGGCGGCCGGGGGCCGCCGCATTGCCTTCAATTCCTGTGCTGGCCACATACCGTGAGTCCTCGGTTAAGCCCTGGGAAAGAAAAAAATCCCTCCGGGCATCCACCATGCCCTGATAATGAGTATCGATGTCCCGCACGAAAATCCAGGTGCGGACAAGATTTTCCCGTACATTGACATTTTGGGACCGCAGATAAGCGGACAAGGAGGTAAGAAGCGCCTGGGTCTGCTTTTGGGAATCCAATGGCCCGGTCCCGGTAAAATTCGCCGTCCATACCATTGAATAATGTTCCCCTTTGACGGTCACACCCGTGCGCCACGTATCCGCGCCGTCACTGTATATGGATTTATGAAAAGGCCGGTTTTTTCCCCGCACATGATAGGCAAGAAGAACTACCGCATCGGGAACGCAGGGGCTCTGCTGGATGACGGAAACCGCGCCCCTTTTTACCATGCCGAAGATATCAGATGATCGTAGAGCGTCTTTTTGGTTAATTATATTGCTCAGGAAAAAACGGCAAAATACAAGCGTTTTTTCGGAAAGTCCGAGCTTTTGAAGAGCGTGAATGTAATTTTCACGAAGTTTTATCAATGCCTTTTCAAAGGAAACCGTTTCGCCGGTTTCGCACGCCAGATAAAATTCGTCGGCCCCTTCAGGGGTCGCAAAGCATGAGCTCGCGACCATTTCATTTATACGGGTTGTTTGCATCATGGGATGATAATCGATTTTATGTAAAAAACATAATGAAGCGTAAAATACATCATTTGGTCCGGTTGACGCGTAAAAAAGTCCCTTCGTACTTCGCCCATATCATTCCTGTTGACTTCTTAAACGTTTTTGTCGTATTTTAAGCGATATTACATACATGGTTACTAACAAGGGCGTTTAGCTCAGTTGGTTAGAGTGCTTGCTTGACATGCAAGAGGTCACTGGTTCGAGCCCAGTATCGCCCAAATTACCCCTGCTCCTCCACCGCCTTTTTGAAGGTTATAACCTTCAAAAAGAAATTCAAAGGGAAGAGGAAAGCATGAACCTTTGCGGCCTGATTTCTGCCGCGTAAAGACAGGGACGCGCATGAATATTATTCTGCCCGATGCCAGCGTTAAAAATCTTCCGAAAAATGCCACGGGGTTCGACGCGGCCCAGTCAATCGGTCCGCGCCTTGCGAAAGAGGCGCTTGCCATAAAAGTCAACGGTAAACTATGCGACCTGGCGGCGCCGCTTCCCGACAATGCCCGTATAGCGGTCATAACCTTTGATTCCGACGAGGGAAAGTCCGTTTTCTGGCACACGTCCTCGCACATTCTGGCCCAGGCGGTGCAGGAGCTTTTCCCTTCCGCCAAGATCGCGATCGGGCCCGCCATTGAAAATGGTTTCTACTATGATTTCGACGCGGATCATCCCTTTACGCCGCAGGATTTACAAAAAATAGAGGCGCGATGCAGGGAAATCGTTGATAAAAAGATCCCCATCGAACGCGTGGAATGCGGCCGCGACGAGGCCGTTAATTATTTCAAAGGAAAATCGGAGCCGTACAAGGTCGAGCTGTTAAACGACATCGAAGGCTCTCCCAGCATGTACCGGCAGGGACAGTGGCAGGACCTCTGCCGCGGTCCGCACCTTCCGAACACCGGATATGTCAAGGCCGTCAGGCTTTTAACCGTTGCGGGCGCCTATTGGCGCGGCAGCGAAAAGAACAAGATGCTGCAGCGCATCTACGGCATTTCATTTCCCAAGCAAGCGATGCTCGATGAACACCTCAAACTCCTCGAAGAGGCGCACAAGCGAGACCATCGCAAACTTGGGAAGGAACTCGACCTTTTTTCATTCCATGCCGAAGGCGCCGGGTTTCCCTTCTGGCATGGAAACGGCATGGTGCTCTATAATGCCATAATGGATTTTTGCCGGAGCGAACACCGGGCGGCCGGTTATCAGGAAGTCAAAACGCCCATGATCCTCAACGAAGAACTCTGGCGCAGAAGCGGACACTGGGACAAATACCGCGAAAACATGTACTTCACCTTCATCGACGAAGTCACCCACGCGGTAAAGCCCATGAATTGCCCGGGCGGCCTGCTCATCTATAAGAACTCTCCGCATTCCTACCGTGAGTTTCCCCTTAAATTCTGTGAATTCGGGCTCGTTCATCGGCATGAAAAAGCGGGCGTGCTCCAGGGACTGTTTCGCGTGCGTCAATTTACCCAGGACGACGCGCATATTTTCTGCCTGCCCGACCAGATCGAGCGGCAGATAAGCGAAGTCATCGATTTTATAATCCGCATATACGGCGTTTTTGGGTTTACGGACTACAAAATGGAGCTTTCGACAAGGCCCGAGAATTTCATCGGGTCGCCTGAAATCTGGGAAAAGGCCGAGGCCGCTTTGAAAAAAGTGCTCGACGACAAAAAAATAGCCTATAAAATCAATGTCGGTGACGGGGCCTTTTACGGGCCCAAAATCGATTTTCATGTCAAGGATTGTCTCAAGAGAAGCTGGCAGTGCGGGACCGTTCAGCTCGATTTCATGATGCCCGAGCGTTTTGAGTTGGAGTATACCGACACCGACGGCCAGAAAAAACGGCCCGTCATGATCCACCGCGCCTTGCTTGGTTCGATGGAGCGGTTTATCGGCATCCTTCTGGAACATTATGCCGGCGCGTTGCCCTTGTGGCTGTCCCCGGTCCAGGTAACCATCATTCCCATTTCCGAAAAGTTCATGGATTACGCCAGGGAGGTACATGCACGGTGCCTGGCCGCGGGACTGCGTGTCGACATTGACGACAGACCGGAAAAAATGGGCTATAAAATCCGCGAGGCCGAAACGAAAAAGGTCCCGTACATGGCGATTGTCGGTGAAAAGGAAGTCCTTGCAAAAACGGTTTCCGTTCGCGGGCATGGCCGCGGCGACCTTGGCTCGGTTCCTATTTCGCAATTTGTCGGGCAATTAATTACGGAAAGCAAGTTGCCTGCGGGCAGATAATACGGTAACCGTATAACAAGTAAAGGAGGCTGGTATCAACAGATTTCAAGCGCAAAGACAGGACAAGGACACGACCCGTGTCAACGAACATATAAGGGTCCCGCGCGTAAGGGTCATCAGCGGTTCGGGAGAATCCCTCGGGATCATGCCTACCGGAGAAGCGCTTCAAAGGGCTCTTGAAGAAAAGCTCGATCTCGTCGAAGTCGCGCCCAACGCGGAACCGCCGGTTTGCAGAATAATGGACTATGGAAAATTCAAGTATGAAAAAGCCAAGAAGTTGAAAGAGGCCAAGAAAAAACAGCATATTTCGCATCTTAAAGAGATCAAAATGCACCCCAAGATCGAAGACCACGATTACAATTTCAAACTGGACCATGCCAGGAAATTCCTCTTCAGGGGCGACCGCGTCAAGGCCACCATAGTTTTCAGGGGACGGGAAATTGCGCACCTTGATTTTGGAAAAATTCTTCTCGAACGCCTTAAAACCGACTTGATTGACCTTGCCACCATCGAACTGAGCTGCAAGATGGAGGGCAGAAACATGATTTCCATGTTTGTTGCCGACAAAATGAAAATAAAGGAATTTACCCGCAAAATCGAACAGGAACGAAAGCGGCAGGAAGCGCTTGCCAAGCTGGAAGTTAAATCCGAAGTCAAGCCGGAACAAGCCTGATCGAAGGGGAAATGGTTTACGTAGAAAAGTTCTACAGTCACTTTTTTTATTGAACAGGAGAACCCCATGCCAAAAATGAAATCACGAAGCGCCGCAAAAAAACGTTTCAGGGCCAAACCCAATGGAACGTTCAAGCGGAAAAAAGCGTACAAAAGTCACATTCTTACTAAAAAAAACCATAAGCGCAGGGCCAGATTGGGAAAACGCGCGACGACCGACACTGTTCAAAGCAAAAAGCTTGCGATGATGATTCAAAAATAGCACGAAGAAATATTATTCCATGGTTAGGGTAAATACAAAGGAGAGATTATCATGCCAAGGGCAAAAACGCGGGTCGCATCCAGGGCCCGGAGAAAAAAGATATTAAAGGCGAACGCGGGTTATTTCGGAAAAAGGAAAAATGCCATACGGACGGCCAAAGACGCCTATTGGAAGGCGGGAAAATACGCCTATCGGGACCGCAAGCAGAACAAGCGCAATTTCCGTTCGCTCTGGATCATCCGCATTAACGCGGCCGCGCGCGATAACGGAATTACCTACGGAAAATTCATATCCGGGTTAAAGCTTAAAGGAATTACTCTTGACCGGAAAGTCCTTGCGCACCTGGCCCTCCACGAACCGGAGGCTTTTAAAAAGCTTGTGGAAACCGTCAAAGGGTAAAGAGCGCCATTAATAGAACTTGATATCTGCGCGCCCTACACCCCCCCGCAGGGGGATGACCCTTGGAAATCCCTGGCGAGGGGCTTTTGAGATGTCAATTTTTTATAAAATCAATTCCTTGCAAGTCCCCTGCGGGGGATTTAGGGTGCGCGAAAGTCTCTAAGTTAAAAAACATTTGACATTGATTTTGATTAATTGTAATATTTAATTCAAGTCGCTTAACATTTAAATTATTTTGTTATTAGAAATTAGGATTGTTATACATAATTCCCGGTGCTTAAAGTAAATTCTTAAGAGTTAACCGGTAATAAATTGTTTTGAATGAAGGTTAATCGAAATAAGGAGAACTGCGTTGGCTGATGAAATTTTTTCTGAATTGGAAACCCGAGTTGAAAGACTCATTTTAAAAGTTCAAAAGTTTAATCAGGAAAAAAACGGTTTTGAAAAAGAAATTGAAATACAGAAGGGGAAAAATCAGGAATTAGAAACAATAAATTTAAAATTGAAAGAGGAACTTCAGGATTTAAAGAATAATTATGAAGACCAGCGGAAAAAATTAGAAGTTACGGCCGGCAAGATTCAAGGATTGCTTTCAAAGCTTGAATCAATCGAGTAATGCCGGAAAAAGTAAACGGTTTTATGTCCGCTTTTTTCGGGGGCTGAATGGGTTCGTCTACGGAAAGTGTACGCGTTATTATCTATGGTGATGAGTATTCAATAAAAGGCGATGCTGATATTGAAACAACTAAAAAAGTTGCCGAATATGTTAATCTCAAAATGGAAGAAGTCCAAAAAAGCGTTACATCGCGTGATAAGGTTAAAGTTGCGGTTCTGTCAGCAATGAATATTGCGGGTGAACTTTTAGGTTTTAAGGAAAAATATGAGCGCTACCTCAATAAATATGAGGAACTTCAGAAAAAGGCCGCCGCAATAAGTCAAAGGATAGATGATAACGTTGAGATCATGTAGCATCAGTTAGGCGTATACTTTTCTTAATGCTTTTGCAATAGTAAACCTACCCAAAACGCTCCGGGTGACAGGCATCGCCCGCCCCTTAAAAATGCGCCGGCACGTTGAAACATCCGTTTCAGAAGAGTGTTATTCAGCCATGTTTATCGGATTTGGTAAAATACGCAATACTAGTTTATTGGAAAAAATACATTTGTCGAGGAGGTTTGCATGAATTTAGAATTGATGTACATAATAATTTGCATCGCGGCCAGCGGCATCGCCTGCTATCTGGGTTTTTTGTTGCGTTCAATCGCCGACAGAAAATACAAGGAAAATGTCGTAAGGGACGCCCGTGAAGAGTCAAGCCGCATCCTCAGGGAAGCGCAGAAAGAAGCCGAGCTTCAGAAAAAAACGGCTATACTCGAAGCCAAGGACGAGTGGTTCAAGGCAAAATCCGAATTTGAAAAAGAAGCCGCGAAAACCCGCGAAAGCATTCGCCAGGAGCAGCAGCGGCTTAAGGAAAATGATCTCGAGTTGAAGCGCCGCGACGAGACCATAACCAAACGCGAAACGGAATTCAGCGCCAGGGAAAATTTCCTCAATTCAAAGGAAAAGACCTTGCGCACGAAAGATAACGAGCTTTCGCGCCTGATTTCCCTTGAAAATGAAAAATTGGAAAAAATGTCTCACATGACCGAGGAAGAAGCAAAAAAAATTCTCATGTCGAATTTGGAAGGCCAGGTTCGGTACGAATGCGCGCAGATGATCAAGGAAATGAAGGACAGTGCAAAAACCGAAGCTGAAAATGAAGCAAAGGAAATCGTGGTCCAGGCCATACAGCGGTGCGCCGCCGACGCCTGCGTCGAATCGACCGTGTCGGTCGTGCATTTGCCCAGCGACGAGATGAAGGGAAGAATCATCGGGAGAGAAGGGCGCAATATCCGCTCGTTTGAAGAGGCGACCGGCATCGATGTCATCGTCGACGACACGCCGGAGGCGGTCATACTTTCCGGGTTTGATCCCATACGCAGGGAAGTGGCCCGCATGGCCCTCGAAAAATTGATCAGCGACGGACGGATACATCCCGGCCGCATAGAAGAGCTTATTAAAAAAAGCGAAAAGGAACTTGAAAAGAAGATGAAGGAGGCCGCCGAGGAAGTCATCTTTGAACTTGACATCCACGGAATAAAACCGAAGCTCGTCGAATTGCTCGGCCGGTTGAAATACCGGACGTCATACGGACAGAACGTGCTGCAGCACAGCAAGGAGGTGGCGTTGCTCGCCGGGCTCATGGCTTCGGAATTGGGGCTCGACCCAAAAATCGCCCTTCGCGCCGGTTTGCTGCATGATATAGGAAAAGCCATTGACAGGGAAACCGAAGGCACCCATTCCCAGCTCGGGGCCGAGCTCGCGGCAAAAAACGGTGAAAACGACGTCGTCTGCAACGCGATCGCGGCGCACCACGAGGATGTTCCGCCTATTTCGGTCTTCCCGATCCTGATCCAGGCGGCGGACACCATTTCGAGCACGCGTCCCGGAGTTCGGCGGGAGACCTTGACAAACTACGTTACCAGGCTCACGAAACTCGAGGAAATCGCCGAGTCTTTCCGCGGCGTCAGCAAGACCTACGTGATACAGGCGGGACGTGAAATCCGCTGTATCGTCGAGCCTGAAAACGTTTCCGACGCGCAGTCGGAGGAGCTTGCCCGTCAAATTTCCCAGAAGATACAGGACGACATGGAATACCCCGGTCAAATCAAGGTGACGGTGATCAGGGAGAGCAGGTTTACGGAATTTGCAAAATGAAAATCCTCTTCATCGGAGACATTTTCGGCACTACGGGGAAACGCGTTCTGGCCGAGCGTTTGCCCGCAATCATCGGGGAGCGTTCCATTGACGTATGCATCGCCAATGCCGAGAACATCGCGGGCGGACGCGGCATTACCCATAATCTTTTGAAAAAACTCCATAAATTCGGGGTCCAGGTCATCACCGGAGGCAACCATTCCCTGGCGTGCCCCGATTCCTACGACGATTTTGCCGCAGACCCGTTTTTGCTCCGGCCGCTTAACATGCCTCCGGGAAACGTGGGCAAGGGCACGGCTCTTTTTTCCCTGCCCGACGGCCGCACGCTGGGCGTCATCAGCCTTCTGGGCCGCACTTTTTTTCAGGAACAGTTCGACTGCCCCTTTCGCACGGCAGTGGCCGCCATAAGCGAAATGGCGGCCGCAACCCGCTGCATTATCGTGGATTTCCACGCCGAGGCGACCAGCGAAAAAAAGGCAATGGCCCAGTATCTTGACGGAAGGGTAAGCGCGGTCCTGGGCACGCACACGCACGTGCAGACCGCCGACGAATCGGTTTCGGAAAAAGGAACGGCCAGCATCACCGACGTCGGGATGACCGGCCCGGAAGAGTCGGTCATAGGCATGAAAAAAGACGCGGTTGTCAAGCGGTTCCTCATGCAGACGCACGTGCGCTTCGAACCCGCCGCAGGCCGCCCCATGCTCAACGCCGTGGCCCTTGAAATCGACGACGCGACCGGCAGGTCGCTTTCGATCGCGCGGATTTACGAGAGGATAACATTCCCATGAACGGCGCGGCGTTCGCGTTCGTCCCGCCGCAGAAGGCGGAAAGACCCTACACGATAACCGAAATCAACCAGGGCGTGCAGGCCGTCATCGAGGCGGGCAACACGCTTGTCTGGGCCGAAGGCGAAATCTCGAATTTCAAGCGGGCGTCCAGCGGACACTGCTACCTCAAGCTCAAGGACGCGCTAAGCCAGGTCCCCGCGGTCATGTGGAAAAACGTCGCCGACGATCTGGCCTTTACGCCCGAAGACGGCATGCAGGTTATCGTCATCGCGACGCTCCGGGTTTACACCAAGGGAGGATATTACCAGCTTGATCTCCACAAAATGCAGCCCGCCGGGCTCGGCGCGCTGCACATCGCCTTTGAAAAGCTGAAGCTTACGCTTGAGGCCGAAGGCCTGTTCGATCCGGCCAGAAAAAGGCCGCTCCCCGGACACGTTTCAACGCTCGGCGTCATCACCTCGAAGCAGGGCGCCGCCATCAGGGACATCGTCAAAGTGGCGTTTTCGCGTTCTCCCCGCATCGATATTGTTCTAATGGACGTTCCGGTACAGGGAGAAATGGCCGCGGAAAAAATAGCGCGGGCAATCGATGATATGAACGCGTATGGAAAGGTCGACTGCATTATCGTGGGCCGGGGCGGAGGCTCCATCGAGGACCTGTGGGCCTTCAACGAGGAAGTCGTGGCGCGGGCCATTTTCAAATCAGCCATTCCGGTCATCTCGGCAATCGGCCATGAGATCGACTTTACAATTTCGGATTTTGTCGCCGACGTCAGGGCGCCGACGCCGTCCGCGGCCGCGGAAATCGCCGTTGCCGACGACGAACACGACCGCCGCTACTTTCTCGCGCGCGCGCGGCAATTGACGGACCGTTTTTTTAAATGCTATTCAAACGCTAAAAACACCTATCAAAATTTGACGGAGCGGCCGGGTCTTACACGGGTGGCGGGCATCGTCCGCGAAGCGCGCCAGACGACGGACTCCCTGTCCGACGGCATTAACCGTTCGTTTTACCATGCGTTCAAGAATTTCACGGAACGCACCATGCATGCTTCCTCACGGCTTAACGCCCTCAGCCCCCTCAATACCATGGCGCGGGGGTACAGCGTCGTTTCGAATGCCGGGGGCAAAGCGATAAAAAGCGCTTCGCAGGCGTTAAAAGGCGACCGCGTTGACATCAGGTTTTTTAAAGGTAAAGCCACGGCTGAAATCAAGGAATCCGTTGAATAATGAAAGCAAACGGCGCTGTTGGAGAAGTTGCATTACCCTCTTTGCGGATAGTAGTTTTGGTATGAACGGGAGAAACTATGGCGTCCGAAAAAAAAATGACCTTTGAAGACGCGCTCAAGGAAATGGAGAAGATCATCGGACAATTGGAACGCGATGATCTGACCCTGTCAAGCGCCCTGGAAAACTTCGAGCGGGGCGTGGCCTTGATGCGCATCTGCGATACGCATTTGAAAAGCGCCGAAGGAAAATTAAAGCAGCTCCTTAAAGGGGAAAACGGCGAATTCATCGAAAAAATCCTCGGAAGCGCCCCCGACGCCCTTGACGAAGAAGGGCCTTCCGATGACTGATTTGAAAGCGTACATGGCGTCCGTCGTGAAACTGACCGACACTACGCTGGAGCGCCTCTTGCCCCCGGAGAAAACCTACCCCGAATCGATCCACAGGCTGATGCGGTACAGTATTTTCGCGGGCGGGAAGCGGGTCAGGCCGACGCTGGTCATGGCGGCCCACGAGGCCTGCGGCGGCACATTCGGCGACCAAAAGACGCTTCTGGCGTGCGCGGCCATTGAAATGCTCCACACCTTCTCGCTTATCCACGACGACCTGCCCTGCATGGACGACGATGATTTCAGGCGCGGGAAACCGACCGCGCACAAGGTCTTCGGCGAGGGCATCGCGGTCCTCGGCGGCGACGCGCTGTGCATTTTTGCCTTCGAGTGCCTTGCAAAAACGGGCCGGGCGGACATAGTCGCGGAGGTGGCAAGCGCGCTCGGCGCCGGGGGAATGATCGGCGGGCAGGTGGTCGATATCGAGTCGGAAGGCAAGCCGGCCGCCAGGGAAACCGTGGAATATATCCATAAAAACAAGACCGCGGCCCTCATCCGCGCGTGCGTGCGGACAGGGGCGCTTCTGGCAAACGCGCCGGATAAAGACATTCAGAAGCTTTCGGCCTATGCCGATTACGTGGGGCTCGCGTTTCAGGTGGTCGACGATATTCTGGACGAAGAAGGCACGACCGAGCAGCTCGGCAAGGACGCCGGGAGCGACCGGGAAAAAGGGAAGATGACGTTTCCATCGGTGTGCGGAATTGCGGAGTCCAAACGCTATGCGCAGGAACTCATTAAAAAGGCCTGTCACGAGATCGAATATCTTGACAATAGAGGATACATTCTCAACCAGCTCGCCCAGTTTTTCCGGACCCGGATTTCCTGATCCGCCCCGGAAAAACGACGCGCTTTTCCTGTACGGCGCAATGCGCCCCAAACCATTCGTGCATACCTATTTGCAGATGGACATTGAAGTGGTGTATGGCCCCTCCTGTAAACCTGACAAGGAAATTTATTCCGACAAATGCCTGCGCGACAACGTAACCGTTTCGCTCCGCCGGAGCGGCGGAGGGGTTGTTGTGCTTTCGCCGGGCATGGTCGTCACCATCGTGGTCGGACAACGCGGCGCGCCGCGGGGCCCGAAGGAGATATTTTCAAAAATCCACGACGGAATGATATCGCTGCTCGACCCGGACGGATCGCTATTCATTGAAAAAACAGGATTGAGCGACCTGGCGATACACGGGAAAAAAATTCTCGGAAGCTCGCTGTATCTTCAGCATTCCCCGGAACTTTATTATTACCAGTCCTCGCTCATGGTGTCGTCGGATATTTCCTTAATTGCCAGGTACACCGCCCATCCGCTCCGGGAACCCGCGTACCGGCAGGGACGGGACCATGAACAGTTCTGCACTACCCTTGAAAAAGAAGGTTACAAACGTTCCGCGGAAGAAATAGCGCTTCTTCTTGAGCGGAAATTACCGGCGCATTTGAAATAGGGACCCTGTTTTAATCCGGTACCCTTCATGGCAAAAATCACTTTTGCTTTTTATCCGTAAACACCCCCGTTTTGCCCTCCTTTCTCCTTGACATTTTTAGATCGACGGGTATATAATAACCATTGTTACTTTCCCTTGCTATTAGTCTCTGTAGCTGAATTATATACGCCTCTAGCGTATATAATTCCTGCGCATAGAGACTTATCCACCTTGTGGGTTGGAAGGGCGGTTGTTATATGACGGTAAAAAATGCTTTCGCGGGCCTGGTCGTATTTTTATTTGCTGTCTTAACCTTCGTGCAGGGGCAGGTTCCGAACGACCTGAATGCCAGCGTGACTCCTCCGTCGCTCAACGCAAAAATCACCATCGGCTTTAATTACGACCTGCTGCGGCCGCCCACCGACGTGTCGTTTGATTTTGCTAAAGGCTACATAGGCGTTAATATCCCCTTCGAACAGGACGGGCTTGTCCCAAAGGCCACGGCGGACAATATCTGGGCGCAAATGTCCAAACAACTCTCGCAGGACCCCACGAAAGGCGGCACTTTCCAACCCCAGGCATCGGCCCAGCAATATCCGAATACCACGATCCGGGTCGACGTACCCATGCTCGGGGGTGTGGCCACTTTTTCAAATATTCAAAACGTGTACCTGGATTATATGAACGTTTTGGGCAACACCAACATTATGATAGGGTACGACACAACCATGAAAAGCGCGGGTTCCACGCAAAACATCGCCTTGAAAATGCTCGGCGCGGTCAACGTTCCGATCGAGGCGTCCCTTGGGTGGGAAACCATGACCTTCGGGTACGCGTATAAAGCAAGCAACAACCTCGTCATGGCGTTTAACATTCACCGGCACATTTTTCAGATCGACATGCTTGCCAACATGGACGCCGACATTTTGGGGAACGTCAAGGTCGACCAGACCACGGACAACGGCGGCGGCGCGGCCGCGGGACTAGGCGGCCTGGGCAGCTCGTCCCTTTCCATAGAAAAGGACATCAACTATTCCCACCAGACCCTGTACGGCCAGGCAAGCGGGCATTATTCCGCCGAAGCCTGGTCCTATTCCTTCGGGGTTCAATTGTGGCGGTTTACTGAGACGTCAAGGTTCGGGATCGACACCAAGGCGCAGGGGTCGTTCACGGCGAATTATCGATTGCCCACCTTTATTAATCCGCAAACGTTCCAGATAAGCCCGGACCTGACGGACCCGCAAAGGCTTATTTCCTCGAACATGCTCAACGACCTGCAACAGGGAAAAACCGACAGCGTCGGGTATTCAACGAACGAGGACGCGGAATTCAAGCTGCCGTCGGGACACACGCTTTCCTTTGATATCATACCCCAGAAAATCAGGTTGTCGTACACCAAGATTTTCGGCGATATCCAGTTGTACCATGCGCATGCGGAGTCCCTGAGCACCGGCGGCGTAAAAAAAACGGTCGACCTGGACGTCGGCATAACTCTTGACAATGTTATAATGCTCAACATCAATATGTACTCGGCCTTTCTGAACATGGGGGTTTTTTCAATGGATATACGGGTCAATGACCAGAAGCACATTCTGGGAAACGCTTTTACGGGGTCGCTCAAGCAATTAAAATGGGGCGATGCGGCGATGCTTCCGATTTTGAACCTGGGCGCCGCGCTCGGGGAAAAAACGCAACTTGGTTTTGAATTGGATTTGCTGCCCCTGCCGGCGTTCAAGACGGGGATTATTTATCACTTCTGATCAGGATATCCAGGATTATCAGGATTTTGAAAATGAAATTTCTTGAAATAGCTCGCTTATGGCGAGTGGTTGTCGAAAGGACATATCCATGATGGTGAAACGAATCGTTCTGCTTTGCATGGTTGCGTTCGCCGGTGCGACACGGGCGCAGCAGTCAACGCCGTATATACTGACTATTTTCCCCCAGACGGTCAAGGCCTCAAGCGCCCTCGACACCATCGGGTGGACGGGGATTGCCCGGCCAAGCCTGCCCGGCCAGCCCGCGTACGTGGCGCCCGACTCGGGGACCATTTATTTCGACCGCTCCCCCGGTGGCTCCGTGCTTTCAAATTATCATTATCAAGTCAATAAATTTTACCTTCAAGCGCAGCCCGACAGCTCAAAAATTTATCAAAATAATATTTATGTCCCCGGAACGATCCCGCAGAGGATGATCGTGTTCAAGGCATCCGATCAGTCAAGCATGGGGTACGGCCTGTTTTACTTTATCGTGGCGCTGAAAACCACCATCCTTGGAAAAGACACAACGCTCGTGTCGAATGAAATGACCATGGCCATCGAAACCCCGACCCCCGTGACCGCCCTGGCGCCGTCCGACACGATCACCCAGTTGACCCCCACGTTTCAATGGCAGGCAAATCCCGGCGTGCCGTACTACGACCTGATATTGTCCGACGAGCCGCTGAGCATCACGACCGATTCAAGCTCGGGAAGCAGCCAGGTCAACGTGAAGGGCCTGAGCATCAGCTGGCAGGCGATCACGCCCAACACGCAGATCGTCTACGGGACGCCCGACCCTTCAGGCATACTGACGGCCGCGCCGCCCCCGCTTTCCCCGGGAAAAACCTACTTCTGGGTCGTCTTGAACACGTATGCGGACAACCCGTTGTATTCGTCCTCCAAAGTGGGGCTCCCCATGACTTTTACGGTCAAGGGAATCCCTCTCGCCAAGCCGGTGAACATTTCCCCCGTCAATGTCACCTTGACTTCCGATAAAGACAGCGTCGTCACGTTCAAATGGACGCACCTTGACCCGAAGGCGAACACCTACAAGATTTACCTCTACATAAGCTCGGGGATCCAGCAGGTCAACGCGCAGATGGCCGTCTGGTCGAACGAAATGACGGCCGGGACCTTTGCCGGTGGCAACGGCGTCATCGACACCACCGACACGGGCTTCGTCGCCATTAACGCGCATTCCGTCCTGACAAAAAACCATTATACCTGGAAGGTGTTTGCCATCGACTCCAAGGGCGCCAGCACCTCCGGAGACACGACCGGCTTCGATTATACCGATCCGGCGACCGGAACGATGACGTTGTACACAAAGGAAAAAATAATCTCGACGACAACAGCGTCCTCCGGCACGATAAAGGACACCATCATATCGCCGGTCGGAATCGTTGAAATGCAGGTGGAGGTGCTCAGCGGATCTTTGGAGGCGCCGCTGTTGTTCTATACTGACAACAACGGATATCTCAACCGCGATCGCCCTAAAGGCACGTATCGCATCACCGCGATAAAAAGCGGGTATGAATCCCTGATAAAAACAATCCAGCTCGATTCCGGCGCAAAAATCCTCGATACGTTCTACCTCAACCGGCCCGATGCCACGGTGTTCGGAAAAGTCGTCGATAACGCGAATAACGGCATCAACCTTGCCACCGTCTATGCGGTGTCCGATCGAAACGACACGGTGACCGCCCAGACTGACCCGCTGGGAAATTTTATTGAAAATTGTTACGCGGCCTCATGGTCGATCTGGGCGCAAAAAACAGGGTACGTGACATCGCTGCCTAAACCTGCGCCGGTCACCTACGGCCAAAGCCTTTCATTCGGAAATATTGCGCTGGCGATCAACCCGTTTACCTTGTCGGGAGCGGTTTCCAACCAAAACAACCAGCCGTTGCTTGGCGCCGATGTCAAGGTGCTTAACGACGGCGGTCAAATCGTGGGAGAATTGGCGTCGACGCCGCAGACCGGGGCGTTCTCGTTTTCGTTGAGCCCCGGCACGTATACCGTGCAGGCCTCAAAGGTCGGATTTACGTCATTCAACAAACAAATCACCGTTTCGAATTCGATGCAACTGTCGATAGTGATGGCCTCGGGGGCCGCGATGATATCCGGCGATGTCGTGGGCGCCTCCTGGGTGGGCAATTCCGAAGTGTATGCTCCGATCACGAAGGCTTCTATCATGTTTATCGATTCCGGCGCAACCCCTCCCGACACCTTCAGCACGCTTTCCGACGCGACCTATGGAAATTTCGGGATAAGCGTTACGGGGGGGCGGCGTTTGAAGTCAAGCGCATCCGCGGCCGGATTTGTTTCAAAAATCGAAATGCTGCCCGACTCTACAAAGCCCGGCTCGACGATGACCTATAACGATACCCTGCAAAGCCTGGGAATGATTACCGGGACCGTGGTCATGAGCGGTCCCGGGGCGGCGGCGATCGGCAACGCCACGGTCACCTTGTTAAGTCCGCGGACAAACCAGGTCGTTGCGTCGGCCACGAGCCAGGCAAACGGTTATTTTGAGATCCGCGATCTTCCCGACGGGACCATGTATATCGGCGCGGGCGCTTCCGGCTATTTCATGGATTCCGTGAAGGTAAAGGACACGCTGTCCGTTTCCCGGGGAAAAACGACGATCAGCGGGGCGGTCGCGGGGAGTTTCACGGTTTATATGAGTCCGGGCAAAAAAACCATACGCTGGGTCGTCAACAAAGGCGCCGATACCACCGCCACCATTAAAATACTGTCGCCGCTTCAGGAAAATATCAGGGCCGGCCAATCGTTGACCGACGCCGGGGCGGGCGGATATATCGTCGCGGCCGCCAAGGCGGTTACCGATACCAATGACTCCATCATCGACCTTTCGTACCACAGCTTTACCGTGCAAAACTCGGAAATCCTGCATGTGGACAGCATATATCTTCCCGTCGTTAACCAGACCCCGAAAACCCTCGACATCAAAAACGATTCCGTCAGCGTGGGACTGCGCGTTTACGCGCCGGACACGATGGATTCCGCGGCGCTTTACTTCAGGGACATAAACGCCCTTGGATATTCAACGCTGGTAAAAACGTCACGTTCCCTTTCATATGCCTTCAAATTCAGGCCGCCAAAGGACGGGAGCGTTTTAAGCTATTACTTCAAAACGTACCGCAAAAGCGACGTCTACGGATATTCCGCGCAGACCTTTACTACGTTTGTCAATCCCGACACAAGCAGGCTGTCGAAGCTGCAATTGGTCCCATCGTCCAATGATACGATGATGCTTGCCGCGAAGAGCCAGATTCAAATCAGCCTTCAGGGATACGCGGGCTCGACGTTTTCCCCGAAGACCATTCCCGAAGCCGCGGTCCGCTGGAAGCTTGTCAACGCGCCGAACGGCACCCGTTTCATTGATTCAACGGGCGCCCAGATCATCATTGCGACAGGTTCCGATTCTTCGGCAACGCCCGTCCGGTTGCAAGCGAGCATCGACACAACGCTGCAGCGCGTCGGGCCGCTTTTAGCGCCGGACCCGGAGGCGGCGCTGTATTTTAATGTGTCAAGCAAACCGCTGACCGGCGTCACCGTCAACAGGATTGACGCCGGCAATCCTCTGCCGGTAGCGACGTCGGCGCTTTCCCAGGCCGAGTTCATCGCCACAGGCCAGGACGCCCATAATAACGTTTTGACGATTTCCCCGCAATGGAGCATTTCGCCCGTGCAGGCCGGCGCCATAAGTCCTTCGGGTGTCTTCAAGCCTTCAGTTTCCTTTGCCGGATTCGTCAAGATTTTCGCTCAGACAAATGGAATCACGGGAGAATATAACGCCGCCGGACCGAACGACAAGGAATTCGGATTGGAGGTTGAGAATATTCTCGTTGCCGGCAGTCGTCCCGACACGGTAAGCAACCTGGAAGGCTGCACCATCATTTTCCCCGACAGCGCCGTTCCGGCCGGCAAGTCGGGGCTACTCGAAATAGCGGCCCCGCTTTTACAGAACCAGCTTGAACTGTCGTCGGGGCAATACACGGTCGTGGGCTCCGCTTATGACATAAGCGAACTTAACGGCGTAGTCTTCCAGGCCCAGGGCGGCGACAGCATCCGGCTTGCACTTGATATACCAGGGTCGCCGATGGCCGGTCACAAGTATTGCGTCGGATTGTGGAACCCCGACAGCCTGCAATGGAAGCCGCTGGCCAATTCCACGACCAGTATCGACGGGAAAACGGTAAGCGCTTTTGTCCCGCATTTTTCAAGGTACGCGGTGCTTACCCAGTCGGTCGATCTCACAAGCACCTTTTCCATCCTGCCCAACCCGTTTTCACCGGACAAAAGCGCGTCGGACTTCCCGTCGCTCGCGCAGCGGTTAGGAAACAATGCGCCGAAGGGGACCTGCATTTCCTTTATGGTTGACATGCAGGACCAGCGCCTCAATAACGTTAAAATCAGGATTTACAACGTTGTCGGAGAGCAGGTGTGCGGCGTGGTTTTACAGGGCCCGTTTAAAATGACGCCCTATCAGCTCTGGTGGGACGGCAGGACGACCGACCATATCGTGGATTGGGGGACCTTAAAGGCGTTTAATGAAAACGGGGCCGTCATGAACGGCGGCAAAATGTGCCGGAACGGCAGATACTTCGTGCTGTTGACAATAAAGGACATAACCGGCAAAGAGAAAAATTACATGAAACAGGCGGTATTGATTAAATAACATTCGCGTAAAATTGACACGGAGGAAATCGTGAGATCGTTACCCTGGAAACCGGCGATTATCGGAGCGCTTCTGGTCTCATTCTGCTTCTCGCAGGATACGGCACAATCAAAAATCCGCATCGGCGCGCTTAACCTTGCGGTCACGGGCGCCGATGAAAATTTTGCGTCCATGATCAATGCCGATATGGTCCAGATCGTGTCGGACATGGGGTTTTACAAGGTTTACAGCCAGGCCGACCTTGAAAAGGCTTTCGCGAGCATCAAACAAAAATTTCCCGCGCACTGCGACGACCCCCGCTGCGTCATGGAAATCGGAAGCTCTTTGGGACTGGACCGCATGCTGTATGGGAGCTTTGATAAAAATAGCGCGACCTTCGGCGTACGGCTGTTTCTCGCCGACGTGCCCAGCGGGCAGATTGTCGGGCAGGTGAATCTTGAAGGCGAGCCGGGCGCAGGCGCAAACGACCTTCTTAAAGTAGCGGTAGCGAAGCTGCACAACATACAGACGCAAAACGCCGTAAAAATGCGCGACTATTTCGGGCCAGAGGTGCACAACGAGGCGCAGATGCTCTATTCATCGGGACTCTGCGTCGGTCTGGGGATCCTCTTCGCGGCTATAAACGGAGGACTGCATAATTCCACCCTGAGCCATCAATTCGACACGCTGTCGATGTCGGGCATGGTTTCCAGCACGCTCCAGGTCCCGTTTTTCGGAAGGCCCGCCGGGCTGGCGGACCAGTACGTGGCCGCGTCGGACGACGCCTACGGCGTACTATACAACCCCGCGGGCATGGCCTGGCTGGCCCATCAAGACATGGCGCTGGGTTACCAGTACCGGTTCAATTTGATCAATAATTTTGTCGCATCCTATGTGAACAAGGCAACGCGCGAAATCGGGTTTGGGGAATGCGTTTTATACAGCGGCGACTATACGCATTTGCAGGACGAATTGTACTTTATTTCTTCGTACGCGTATAAATTCAACCAGCATTTTCTTTTTTTCCGGCCGTTTTCAATCGGAGTTTCCGTCAAGCTCGGCAGCATGACCTCGCCGAAAAGCGACGATGCGACCGCGAGCCAGAAAACGTTCGTGGCGGGGCTTGACGTGGGGCTGCTCACGGAGCTTGCCGACAACATCCGTTTCGGGCTCGTGTTCAAGGACCTTCCGACGGTTGAAAAAGTCAATAACACGACCACGGGGACCAACTATCTGGAATATGAACCGACGGTATTGCAGATGGGCGGCACCTACCGCGCCGGATACACGACATTCTTAATATGTCAAGGCCAAGTACCGCTCTACGCGGACCAGCCGTGGAAATTTTCCGGCGGCATTGAACAGGAACTGTTCAGCTTTTTCAAGGCAAGGCTCGGCATTGAAAAACAGGCGTTTTTCGACACGCCCTGGCTGTTCACGTTCGGGTTTGGCATTGACGTGAAAACGGAATCGATGTTCGGCAAATATATCACGCTCGACGGCGCCTACGAATACAACACGCTCGAGGAATTTCCCGTGGCCAACATGTCGTTTCGGTTCGGGTTTTAAACCATACCGTGGAAATATCTTTACCTACAAGACATACTATTTGCTTTTCGTTTCGGGAATAGATAGTTTATTTAAAATTCGGCAATAATTCCTCCAAAAGGGCCGAGTTCATGCTTTATCTATTCAGGAAAAAAACCAAAACGATATATTGGATATGTCGTTTAACATAATATTGGATATATCGTTGTCTGTCTAGTACCTGTTAGGCTAAAATTAAAAGGAATAATATGCTTGTTTCTAAGTTACCAAATGATTCTAGAATATTCGATGATCCAATAAATCTAAAATTAATCAAGATGATGTATGAAGGCGAGGCAAATAGCATAGTTCAATGGCAAAGATATTCAGAATGTTTGAAAATCGCAGCGGATAATATATTAACCTTGAAAAACAATGATCCATATCGAATACTTCCTAATATTTACAAATTATTATTTGGATTGTCAATTGAAAATATGATAAAAGGAATATTTATCTCAATTTATAAATTACCCATCAAAAATGGAAATATCAAATGGCCTGGAAATAGCCACGATTTATTGAACTTAATTGACTATATTAATAAACCAATTACTCTTATTAAATTTAGCAAAAATGAAAGAATAATTTTAACTGAATTGTCCGATTATATAAAATGGGGTGGCCGATATCCTGTTCCAATTAATTTTCAAAGTTTAATCCCGAAAAGAAAAGGAAATAGTGAAAGTTATTATTTAGTAACCGTAGGAATCTCTGATAAAGAAATTATAGATTATGATAAACTATACAATAAATTAGAAGAAAACATATTACTTAAAGTAAAAGAATATAGAGATCAATTAAACAAAAAGCATTCGGTAGAAGAATTTTTAAAGAATATCAAGAAAGCATAACAACGCGCTAAATCATGACCTTCCGCATTTGCAAACACCTTTGGTTCGCGGGCGGCTGGTTCTTCATACAAGAGTCGTGGTTTGCGGCGGGAAAATGCAGTCGTAGTCCGGCATATTAGCGTGGTGTTATGAGTAAAATTAAAAACATTATGAAGAAGATGATTTTATCAATTCTTTTTGCCTCATTGGTTGGCTTAACGATTGATTGCCGAAAGAATGAAATAGTGAATAATCAGATCCAAGAATATATTGGAAAAGACTTTACTGAATTTAATAAAAATGGAATAATATTAACAAAAGACATGTGCTCACCATATTCTGTTGCGGAAAAGCAAACCGAAACGGACTCTACGATTGTATTTATTTACTCATCCAAAAATTGCCTTGATGCAGAATTTGAAGTCATAATTAATAAAAAAACAAATAAAATCATAAAAATAAGGCCGTTAAGCCTTTCTTGAAGGAATTCAAATCAATAAAGAAATCAGTAATGTCCCAACGTTGATTGGGATGATCTCTATAACCTCTTAAAATATAGTGAATTAATGATAGAAAACTTTTTTTTCGATTTCAAATCAAAACTATACTTTGACCATTCCCGATCAA
>Ga0182027_10001435_pt1 | contig 39985 bp, 43 predicted proteins | sample 712E1DmetaG_FD_121300 | JGI IMG/M metagenome (GOLD analysis project Ga0182027, IMG submission 121300) | Permafrost microbial communities from Stordalen Mire, Sweden - 712E1D metaG (Illumina Assembly) | ecosystem: Environmental > Terrestrial > Soil > Wetlands > Permafrost | place: Sweden...
AGAAATGCACGAAAACGTCTTCGCCATTTTGACGGCTGATAAAGCCGTAGCCCTTGGCGTCGTTAAACCACTTCACTGTTCCTTGTTCTGCCATTGATGTTCCTTTTTCTTGTTTCTTGAAATGTGCTGAGAAGATTCGCTGCTGTAGAGGGGGTTGACGCTGGTTGGCGGTACCGACCTTCAACTGCTTGTGAGTCAAACTTAGCAAGTACAGTGTAGCACAATAAACGGACAAAATGGCGGAAACCTTGGTCGGGGGGTCGGCCAGGTTCCAATAAGCCCTTTAAAATGTGTGCGCGAGAAGTCGGTCGTCCCTCCGGGACTTGAGTCGCTCTTCCTGCCTTCCCAGCGCTGAAGCGCTGGGCCAAGTTTGGCCGCCCCTACGGGGCTAAGTTCGGTCGCACCTCCGGAGCTGGATATTCGATGTTTCGTTCGGTCGGGTTCGAGAACGAACTCTCGCGCATACACTTAACACCGCTGGCTCAACGAAGTAGGGTCGCTTCTTTACCGTGGGTTACGCTATACCTTGCTTATGATCGCTTTCCTCACTCTTGAACTCCGCATTGAAGCGGCGCATTCGCTCAAGGACAAGCGTCAGGTCACGCGCAGCCTTAAGGACCGTCTCCGGTCTTCCTTCAATGTCGCGGTTGCGGAACTTGAACCCAGCCCGCTCTGGAATCAGGCCACCATAGGCGTGGTCGGCGTCTCTCACTCGCGCGATTACCTGGACGGCCTGATGAAGAACGTGGAACGGGCCGCTACACGCATCGCCAACAACGCCGGCGCGGACGTCACCGACTCGTTTGTGGAGTTTCTGTGACGGAAGAACGCTACGGGCTCCGAGCTATGAGCTGCGGGCAATCGGCTTGCGCGAAGCTCGCGGCCTTTTTTCTGATATCCTTACAGGTTTTATCCATTCGAGGTGTGCGGTGGAACATCGTGGCCAGAAATATCATCGGGGACGGCTGAGCGCGGCCATCCGCGAGGAGATCGAAACCATCCTCGAAGGGGAACTGGGCGATCCTCGGATTGGGCTGGCCAGTGTCAGCGCGGTGCTGATGGCTCAGGACGCGCGGTCGGCTCGCGTGATGGTGACGGTTGCCGGGGATGAGGCCGAGGCCACGCGCACGCTCGAAGGACTGGCGGCTGCCAGGAACTACGTCCGGCACGAACTGGCGGAGCGATTGCGGCTGCGGCGGCCTCCGGAGCTTTATTTTCAGATCGATCGCGCCGATGAGTTGGAGAGCCGGGTCGAGGAGCTTCTGGGGCGCGAGAAAAAACGCCGGCGGAAGAATGTTGAGCCGAGTCCCTAAAGGGGAGGCGGGTTTCGGGCCCATTTCGGCGTCGCTAAAGCGATGCGGTCATACTCCCTTGGGACTATTGCGAGTCCCGAGTTGCTATGGCTACGGGCAGCCGCCGAGCTGTGCTCGGCTTGGACGGGCGAGGGCGCCCGTCCCCACACGAGCGGGTGGGTCCGCTCTTCGAACTGAACTCTGATGGCTGAAGGACGCCTCATGCTGGATCGGGTTCTACAAGCAATTCGCGCGCGTCACCGCTTGGTCGTGACCTCGCACGCCCGGCCGGACGGAGACGCCATCGGCTCTGCCCTGGCTTGCGGCCAGATTCTGCGCGTCATGGGAAAAGACGCCGAGGTCGTAGTGCACGACGGCGTACCCCGCATCTATCAGAACCTTCCTTTTGCCGATCGCGTCATACGTGCCGACGCGGTCCCACCAAACGATGGCGTGATCCTGCTGGAATGCGACAGCACCCGGCGCACGCTTCTCGATGGTCTCGATGAATGTTTCCTTATTAACATCGACCACCACGTAAGCGGGCGCAATTTTGCCCACATCAACTGGATCGACTCGACGGTGATGGCCACCGCCGAGCTCATATTCCACCTTGCGCGCCTGGCCTGCGTTCCCGTCGATCGTGACATTGCCACCTGCCTCTACACCGCGCTCATGACCGATACGGGGTCGTTTATGTTCGAAGGCACCAACGAGCATACCTTCACCGTAGCGCGCGATCTTGTGCTGGCCGGAGCCGACCCGGCGCATTGCGCGCGCCCGATCTATTTCGGACATTCCACCGCCAAGATGCGTTTGCTCGGCGCCGCGCTTTCCAACCTGCATCGCGAGGGTCCGCTCTCTTGGATCTGGGTGACGCAGGAACAGATGCAGCGCTTCGGCGCCCGGGAAGAAGATTGCGAGGGGCTGGTCAACTACGCGCTCTCCATGGCCGACGCGCAGGTTGCCATTTTTTTTCGCGAGCTCCCGGATGGCCGTTATCGCGTCAGCCTGCGCAGCAAAGGAGAGGTGAATGTCTCTGCCGTAGCCGAGCATTTCGGCGGCGGCGGCCACAAATGCGCCAGCGGCTGTTCGATCGACGGACCGCTGGCCGTGGCCGTGTCCCGAATTGTCGAGCGTCTGCATGAAGAACCTGTAGGGTTGAGGGTCGACTCGTCGACCAGTCGTTAGTCGGTGGTCGACAGTCGTTCGCGAAGCTGAAACGAACGATGCAGTCCTTAGCGACCAGCCAACGCCGAATGAACCAGGAAACAAATCCGCGAACTCGCACCGACTTGCTGCTGCTGGCGGCGTTCTGCGGATTCCTTTTTTTCTACGGACTTGGGGCATTCGGCTTGCTTGGCGCCGACGAACCTCGCTATGCGCAAGTGGCGCGCGAAATGCTTGACCGCTCCGACTGGATTACTCCCACACTGCAGGGCAAGCCGTGGCTCGAGAAACCAGTGCTGTACTACTGGCAGGCAATGCTCGCGTTCCGTGCGGCGGGCGTCTCCGACAAGGATGCGCGTGTGCCGGCTGCGTTCGACGCCGCCATGCTCATCGCCGCTATCTATTTTTTTCTCCGCCGGTTTCGTCCTGGCAGTGAACTCGATGGGGCGCTGATTACGGCTAGTTGTGCCGGTGTTATTGGATTTGCTCACGCCGCCGCGACCGACATGCCGCTCGCCGCCGCCTTCGCCATCGCATTGCTTGCCTGGTACGCCTGGTACGGGAGCCGCCGCTACGTCGATCTCGCCATTTTTTACATCTTTCTGGCGCTCGGAACTTTAGCCAAGGGTCCCGTCGCACCCGCCCTGTCCGCCGTCATTATTTTTCTTTTCGTCGCTGTGAAGCGCGACTGGCGCGCCATCCTGCGCACCCTTTGGATACCCGGCATCGCTCTCTATCTCGCCGTCATGTTGCCGTGGTACATTGCCGTCCAACTGCGCAATCCGGAATTCTTCCGCTTCTTCATCCTCGAACACAATCTTGCCCGCTTCTCACGGGACTTGTATCACCACCGGCAGCCTTTCTGGTTCTACCTGCCCGTTTTCTTCCTAGCCACCATGCCTTGGACACTCGTGCTTATCCTGGCCGTCGCCGAGCGCGTACGCCTGATCTGGTCAGAACGGAAAGAAGCCTTGGCTTCCTTCGGCCCGGAAGATTCCTGGCCGCTATTTCTTCTCATCTGGATGTTTGTGCCGATCGTGTTCTTCAGCGCATCGCAATCGAAACTGCCGGGATACATTCTGCCGGCAGTTCCCGCTGCGGCGTTGCTGGTGGCCGAGCATCTGGCCGCGCACCGCAGCGAAGGGAAGAAGTTGTCGCCGCTGTTCGCAGCCGCTCACGGTTTTGTTTGCGGGCTGCTGATCTTTGCCGCTCTTGCCGCCGCATCGGTTGCGATCAATCACAAATTGCTGTGGGGAACCGGAACTTATGTTTTCGCGGCCATTGTCGCCGTGTTTGCGCTTGCTATCGCCGCCGCTCTGCTCTCGCGCTCCGGATTCCGTCTGCTGCGGTCCGTCACCATGTTCGCGGTCATCGTCAGCGTTGCCGCCGTCATTCGTTTTGCTGCGCCCGTCATCGACGCCACTCAGTCTGCTCGTCCCATTGCCGAGAGCATTCAGGCGTTTTCGCACGAGGCGGTCCCTGTCGCTCTCTATCACATCAATCGAGTGCAGGAATACGGGCTCGAGTTTTATCTCAATCGTCCGGCGCAACCCTACGAAAGTGGGAATGTCCCAGCCGCGGCGCATGTCCTGGTTGCTGCAGAAGGTACACAATTGCAAGTCGCTCAACTTGTTCCCGGACGCCGAGTGTCATACTTAACCAGCATCCCGGCACAGAAGGTGGATTTGTACTGGGTGGGAAAGGAATAGGAGGCAGGTGTCAGGCGTTAGGTATCAGGCACCAGACTCTGAACTGGTCTCAGCAATGATTTCGGGGGCGGGGGGCTTCGCCCTCAGGGGCCAAAGCCCACATTTTTGCGGGATCTGAGCGGCACGGCTGAAGCCGTGCCCTTCCCAAAGATCTACCCAAACATTCATGCGACACCGGCTCTAAACTGGCAATGGATTATCGTACACATGTGTTTCCTGAGACCTAACGCCTGAGACCTGCTTTATGGAAATCCTCGATCTCCGACACTTTTCTTCCGCCGACCTTCGGCCGCTGCTGGAAGATGAGATCGCCATTTGGGGACGCCTACTCTCCTGGGATTACACCACCTCGGCGGAGATGATCCTGCGCTACATGGATGCCAAAATCCTTCCTGGCTACGCCGCCATCGAGCGTGGCAGCATCTTCGGCTATTCCTTTTTTGTGTACGAGCAGAGCAAGGGCGTCATCGGAGACCTCTTCGTTCGCGACGGAGACCGAACTCCCGGCCGTCACGAGGTCGAAGAACAACTGCTCACCCACGTCATCGAAACCCTGCAGCAGTCGCCCGGCATTCATCGAGTGGAGGCGCAGTTGCTGGCGCAGCGCAGCGGAGAGGTGTCACGTCCCTTCATGCAACAGGGATTCAGCCGCCATCCGCGGGTCTTCATGAATTTCGATATAGGACGGCATCCGCAAGTTTCGCCAGCGATTCTGCCCTCGGTTCCACCGCAGTTCGAGATACGTCCCTGGTCGGAGCAGGAATACCAGTCCGCCGCGGCGCTGATCACCGCCGCCTACCGCGGCCATGTCGATTCGGAGATCAACGATCAGTACCGGACGCTGACCGGCTCACTGCGCTTCTTGAACAATATCGTGCGTTTTCCCGGGTGCGGCACGTTCGATCCGCAAGCGTCCTTTGTCGTCTTCCAGCGGCGCACGCGCACGCTGATCGGACTGACCCTGTGTTCGCTGGTGCGTCCCGATGTCGGGCACATCACGCAGGTGTGCGTGCTCCCCGAATACCGCTCGGCGGGGCTCGGCGAAGCAATGCTGGCCGCGTCGACTCGGAATCTGCGCGAGCGGGGATTCCGATTTATCTCGCTGACGGTGACCGAGGCTAACGACCGGGCTATTGCGCTCTATAAGCGCATCGGATTCGAAGCTACGCGGGTGTTCGACGCTTATGTGTGGGAGGGATGAAGCGGGAAGAAACGACGAAAATAAAAAACCTCCGCGTCGCCCTTCCCCGAGAAGACGCGGAGGATTTGAGTTGGAAACCGGGGTCACGATGCAAAACTGTCACGAGCCACGGACCCTTTGATACCCAGTTGGACGCAAGCACGTCGCCGAGGGGGGCAGGCGCTGAATCCAATCCAAGTTGGCTTCCATCTCATAAAACGAAAACGCCTAGCAATACCCTTCACGGCGGGAGGAAAAAATCCAGGAACCGTCTCATAATGAGGCGAAGCGAGAGCCTTCCCACAACCCGCGAACCAGAGAGGGTTCGGACAGTCCGAGACGGGGCAAGCTCCGTCTCTACAGGAGTCTGTCGGTGCACTGCCAAGAGCGTCTAACCGATTGGTGTTACGGGTTCACTTCCGCAGGATGTTCTTCGCGATAAAGAGCACATTTGCGGGGCGTTCTGCGAGCCGCCGCATGTAGTAGGGATACCACTCGGTGCCGAACGGGATATAGACGCGCATGCCCCAGCCATCTTTCACCAGGGCCTGCTGCAGGTCACGGCGGATGCCGTGCAGCATTTGGAATTCGAAAGCGTTGCGGGGAATGTTCTCACGCGTGGCAAAGGCCTTGGCCTCTTTAATGATGGCTTCGTCGTGCGTGGCTAAACCATGAAAGACGCCGCTCTTCATCAGGATCTTCATCAACTTCACGTAGCTGGCGTCGACCTCGGACTTCTTCTGGAAGGCGATGTCTGCAGGCTCTTTGTAGGCGCCCTTGCAGAGACGTATGCGGATGCGCTCGTTGAGTAACTTCTCGACGTCGGCCTCGGAGCGGCGCATGTACGCCTGGATCACCGTCCCCACATTGCCCTCGTTCCCCGGAACGCGGTGAAGCTCGTGAACGAAATCGAGGGTGCGCTGGGTGTAGGGCGAGCCTTCCATATCGACGCGAACAAAATTCTTCGGCGACATATTTGCCGCCTTGGCGACTAGCCCGCGGACGATTTCGTAGGCCATTTTCTCGTCCACGTCCAAGCCCATGTGGGTGAGCTTCAAGCTGATATTCGCGTTGAGGTTAGCGGCGGCGATTTCGTCGAGCAGGTGGTGATAAAGCTGGGCGCTGGCGCGGGCTTCGTCGGCGTTGCTGACATTCTCGCCGAGATTATCGATGGAGACGCCGATGCCGATTTGATTCATCGCAGCGGCGGCGCGAATGGCGTCGGCAACCTCGGTGCCGGCGACGAAGCGGGCGGACGTGCGCTGGCCAAAGCGGGAGTGTTCGGCGATGGCGCGCAGCGACCGGCTCTCCGACAATGCAATGAAGATTGCCCTTAACATGATGCACCTGATTTTTGCGGGATTGACTGTGGCGGCTTAAAACTGCCAGAGGCGTACGTTGGCATTACAGTATTTTCTACCACAAACGGAAGGCTGATGCAGTGGGGACAAACTTAGGACACTACCCACTAGCGCAACAACCGTGTCTGGCCAAAAAGAACTGACTGATCCTCCGGCCCACCAGTCTCAGTGCGCTTAGATCGACGCAGCAGAGTTGATTTTTAATCCCGCTGCTGGACGCGCCGTTATCTTGCTGCTGCCTCTTGCGACGATTAAGGCCGCACTTGAAAAAGCGGGACGAATCTCACATTCCATGAGTCGTGTAGAATAACCATCTGTATATGGACCTTTCCGCCATCCAGCACGCCTTGCGCGAGCGCAACATCGATGCCTGGCTGTTCTACGATCATCACCATCGCGACCCGATCTCTTACCGCGTTCTCGGACTGCCGGATGGGCTCATGGTCACGCGGCGCTGGTACTACCTGATCCCCGCCAAGGGCGAGCCTGTCAAGCTGGTGCACAAGATCGAGTCGGGACACCTGGATACGTTGCCCGGAACAAAGAAACAGTACGCCGGATGGCAGGAACTGTTTGACGGTTTGAAGCAGATGCTGGGGCCGTATCGCGATGTGGCGATGCAGTACTCGCCCAACAATTTTGTCTTTACCATTTCGATGGTGGACGCGGGAACGGCGGACCTGATCCGCGGGCTGGGCAAGAACATTGTCAGCGCGGCGGATTTGATCGCGCAGTTCGAAGCGACCCTGACGGAAGAACAGATCAAATCGCACTTCGCGGCGCGCGATGTGGTGGACGCGGTTACGGCCGAGGCTTTCAAGGAAATTGGACGGCGCGCGCGCAACGGCGGCGCCTACGAGCATGAAATTCAGCAATTTTTCATGGAAGCGTTCCAGCGCGCGAACATGGTGACCGACGATCCGCCGATCGTAGCGGTGAACGCCAACAGCGGCAATCCGCACTACGAACCGAGCGCCAGCCGGCCGGCGCCGATTGCTGAAGGCGACCTGGTTCTGCTGGACGTGTGGGCGAAGAAAAATACTCCGGGCGCGGTTTACTACGACATTACGTGGATGGGATTTGTGGGCAAGGCTCCGTCAGACCGGCAGCGCGAGATTTTCAAGATTGTGAGCGAGGCCCGCGATATCGGCGTGAAGACGGTGCAGGATGCGGTTTCCGCCGGTCGGCCGATCGCGGGGTGGGAAGTGGATCACGCGGTGCGCGGGCACATCCAGCAGGCGAAATACGGAGATTATTTCATTCACCGAACCGGCCACTCGATTGCCACCGAGGTGCATGCGAATGGCGCGAATATGGATGATCTGGAAATTCACGACGAGCGGCGCATTCTGCCCAATTCCTTGTTCTCGATCGAGCCCGGCATCTATCTGCCCGAGTTCGGCGTGCGCTCGGAAGTGAATGTGCTGGTGCGGCCGGGAAGCGCCGAAGTGACTGGTAAAATCCAACGAGAGATCGTGACCATCTGAATGGCAAAATCAACAGAAAAATCAAAAAATGCAGCGGCGGCGACGGAGCCGGAGTATCCGCTCACGACGATGGCGGTGGTCGCGCCGATCGTGGGCTGGCTGATTCCAGGCGGCGGACATTTCCTGCTGAAGCGCTATGGGCGCGGCATTCTGCTGCTGGTGTCGGTAGTCGCGATGTTTCTGATCGGCCTCGGCATGCAGGGACGGATTTACAAGCCGAACGGCGGCGACATCCTCGACATCCTGGGGTTCATCGGCGACGTGGGCTCGGGGGCGCTCTATTTTCTAGCGCGCATCATGGACTGGGGCAACGTGATGGCGGCGAATGCCGCAGCGGATTATGGCAAGACGTTTCTGATCGTGGCCGGGCTGCTGAATTTTATCGCAGCGGCGGATGCGCATCACGTTGCGCTGGGGAAGAAACCGTGAGCATCAACTTGTCGCACTTCTCGGCTGCGGTAGTGTTCGCGCTGTTCGCGTCGGTGGTTTTCGGTATCACGCAACGCAGTTCGACGTTGGAGCAGGTGAAGTACGGTCTCTACTGCTTCGCCATGTTCGTCGGCGGAGTTTTTCTCGCGGGATGGGTGATGGCGCTGATTCGGCGGTAGCGGGCGGCGTTAGACGTTGGCTTTCGGACCTTCCCCAGCCGGGGTGCCGTCTCTTGCGGGACTTGATTTGTCCCACTCTTGCCTTCCCGGCACTCACGTGCCGGGCTTTCGTGTTCTGCCGCCGCCGCTAGAGGTGTCGGCTGGAGGTATCGCAGTACCGCTGTTTCGCTCGACCTCAGGCTATGGATTCTCCTGTGTTTTGACCCGCTAGATTGCCCGAAGACTAGTTCTCACGCACACCTCCTCAGGGGTGCTGGGCATGCCTCTGAATTCAATTCCTCAGACGTCATTACTATTCCGGTGGTTCGGGTTGTAGGCCGTCGCCGGGAGCTAGTGGCAGATGGGCGGCTCCGCTGAGGATGACGCGCTCCTGCAGCGAGAACGAGTGTTGGTACTGCTCGGAGTTGATGAGCTGGTCGCGCTGCCCAGGCATCAGATCGCGCATGCCGCGGATCGCGCGGTTGACGGCTTGGCGGCGATCGGCCGGCAGCTGCTTGAACTGTTGAAAGAGCTGGCGCGCCCGTTCCTTCTGATCTGGCGTCAAGTGCTCCCAGGTTTCCATGCGGTTGAGCACGCGCTCCTGCCGCTCGGGGGGCAGGCTGGAGAAGTGCTGCAGCCTCTGTCGCAGCCGGGCTTGCTGTTGCGGAGGCAGCCGGCGGAATTGCGGATCGTTTTCGAGCGCGCGGCGCTGCTGCCCGGACGACAGATCCTTATAGCGGCGAAGCCAGTTTCCGGCGTGGCCGGGCTGGTTCTGCGGCGGACGGACTTGATTGGGGCGGCTGGGGCCGGGACGGCCTTGTTGCTGAAAGTGGTGCCACTGCCCGTCCGCAGGTTGCGATTGCGGACGCTGTTGCGGTGGAGGTTGCGGCTGCGAATTGCGGTTTTGGGCGAACAACGGTGTCAGCAGCAGAAACGCCGCCAGACAGCTCGCAATTCTTTCCCGGCCCAACATTCTGGTCCCTTCACCCCCGCCTTCACCCAAGTTAGCGCCCAAAAAGCGGGCGCGAACCTGGGGCACCTTCCGCTCACCTTCCACTTCGTTATTCACTTGCTCCGCTTACGGATTCGCGGTTACGTCGTCCTGCACCTGCAAATCGTCGAGCATATCGAAATCGGCGTACAACTCGTCGTTCCTCTCCAACGCCTGAAGATCGCCGACGGCGGTTCCCGGCTGCACCGGCAGACCGAGGGAGGGAGGATTGGTCGAAATGGACCCGGTCTCAACAAAATACGACTTGTTGCCTATGCCCACGGCCAGCGCTCCGACAAATACCACGCCGGCGAGCGACATAACCCATGCCGGACGCCGCAGCCAACCGAACCATGCTGCCGCAGGGCGCGCCATTTCTTCGCGTCTTTCTTCTCGGAGCCGCGCCTGGAGGCGGGTGTCGAAATACGGCGACGGCTCGGGCGCTTGCCATTCATCGAGCAGCGCCATGGTTTTCCGCAAGTCTCGCAGCTGGGCGGCACAGTCGTTACAGGAGGCCAGGTGTTTTTCAACCTCCGGCTGCAGTGTTGCAGCGTCCATGCCGGCGGACGCTATGATGTCCGGCAACAGTTCACGAATTTCGTGGCAATTCATACTGCGTTCCTCTACTTCCCTGAAACGAACTCCTTCAACTGTTCGCGCAACGTTTCGTAGGCGCGGAACAGCAACGACTTGGTGGCGGACTCGCTGAGCTTCAGCACGTCCGCAATCTCGCGGTAATCCATCTGCTGAAACTTGTGCATGATGACCGCCATGCGCTGACGCTCGGGCAGCGCGTTCACCTTGCTGCGGATGGCCGCCAGGCGCTCCCGCTTCAGTATCTGTTCTTCAGCAGAGAGCGACCCGTCGGCCAGATCGGGCGTATTGCCCGTTTCCTGGTCGGGCTCATCGAGGCGCACAGTGTTTTCCACTCGCTCGTGCCGGGTGTCGCGCGCGTGGTTGACGGCCAGGTTGGTCGCGATGCGATAAAGCCACGTCGTGAACTTGGCGCTCGGCTCGTAACTGGTGCGCGAGCGGTACACGCGAAGAAAAACTTCCTGCGCCAGTTCTTCGGCGGTCGACGGATTGTGGCACAAGCGGTACATGAATCCCACCATCGGCCGGCGATACTTCTGCACCAGGTACGCGAAGGCGGACTCGTCGCCTATCTTCACCCGCAGCATGACGTCGACGTCGGAAACGGTCCCGTCTGAACTGACGTTTGAATTAACGGCGGAATTTGCCGTGGCGTCCGGCGCGGAGGAAGATGGCGCTCCCGCAAAGTTCAGCAGCCCGCGATCGATGGCTACGCTGCTCACATCAATAGAAACCCCGTCCGGGGGAGAAAGTTGCGTGTCGTCCGGGATAGAAGGGCGCTCGGAAGTGTTTTCCCCTGAGTCGGTTACGGGGCGAGCGCCGGGAATGTCAGAGGCGGCCATGAAAGGGCGATGGAATGAGGCTATCGGGAGCGGCGCAGACGGTCAAGAGGCAGGCTGGATACCGAAAGCAGAAGCACGATTTGCTACAATGGTGGACCACATTGGTTGGGCGGCTGGTAACGCGAAGCCACCAAGCAATGCTGGCCGCCACAACGATGATCAACGTCTTCCGCGAGGGCTGGCTAGAGTCCCAAACGGCCTGCTGGACTTATTATGTAGGCGATTCGCGTGGAGGTTTTCTGTTATGAAGCAACTTCCTGTCTTTCTGCTTCTCTTCCTTCTTTCATTTAACCTCCACGCGCAGGAGAAAGATAAGAAGGCGCAGACGCCAACGCTGCGCAGCGTTTTGCTGGAGCAACTGCGCAGCACGCACAACCAGAAAGACTGGTTCGTGCCCGCCAACACGGCCGTGGAAGGGCTGACGGCGGAACAAGCCAACTGGAGCGATGGCAAGGGCAACCAGTCAGTGGGGCAGCTGGCCTATCACTTGGTTTTCTGGAACCGGGAGGAGCTAGCCCGATTCAAAGGCGAGCCGCCGGAAAAGTACAGCGGCCACAATGACGACACCTTCAACAACTTTGACAGCAAACAATGGGCCGACATAGTTCGGCAGCTCGACCAGGTCCTCACCGACTGGGAAAAGGCCGTGGAAGGCGCGGACGACCAGAAGCTGGCGACGTGGGCACCGACCATCGCGCGCATCGGGACGCACAACGCCTACCACATTGGGCAGATCATCTACGTCCGCAAATTGCAGGGCTCATGGGATCCGGAGAAAGGCGTTAAGTAGAGTGCTCTGGGTGCGACGCGTCTAGGGCACCGAAGCGTGCCATGGGCCGTGGGCCCAACTTCTCGTGCGCCGTTCGAGAAGTGGGATCCATATCTACAATGGACACCGCGAGAAATCCAAGGTATTCTAGCCCCGTAAGCAGAAAAACAGGACACCACCAAGGACACCAAGTCACTGAAAACACAGCTAAAGTGTTGGAATGACTGGACCGCCTTCGTTGGGCGCATAACTCAGCGGTAGAGTGCCATCCTCACACGGTGGAAGTCGTAGGTTCAAATCCTACTGCGCCCACCACTCATCTTCTGGACAATCCTCCGTCACCTGCCACCTCGTGCCCTTCCTGGAAGGGTCGGCGGCGAAATCTGTAACTCTCGTCCCCTTCGCGCCGTAAGCGTATATAGAAGGGGAACATGCCAGTGCTGGAGCGACAATCCGACCGGTTGCGGCAGTTCTGTCACGGGGACCTGGGTGCTTTCGAGGCGCTGTTCCGGGGGCATCAGAGCGAAGTCTACGGCTGGATCATGCGCATAGTCCGCGATCCGGGCGTTGCGGAGGATCTCACGGTTGAGACCTTCTGGCGCATCTATCGCGCGCACGCGCGTTTCGACCCGGCGCGCGGCTTCGGGCCGTGGGCGCGGCGCATCGCTACCAATGCTGCGCTCGACCATCTGAAAAGCGCGCGTCTTGAAACCGAACTGCCGGACGATCTACCGGCGCCGATGCTGCCCGACCCCGGCATCTCCTGGGAACTGCGGCGGAAAACGGCGGGCGCATTCCAACGGCTCCCGCCTAAGCTGCGGATCGCGGCCACGCTGGCGCTGATAGAAGAGCAACCCTACAAAGAGATTGCCGAGGCGCTGGGCATTTCCACGGCAGCCGTCAAGTTGCGCGTCTTCCGAGCGCTGCGCTTGCTCAGAAAAGAATTGCAGCGACAAGGAATCGAGCCATGAAGGAATCGAACCATGAAGGAATTGAACCATGAATGAACACGAGCAGAAGCGAATCGAGCAATTGCTGAAGCAATTACTGCCACCGGCCGGCGCCCTGGCGGGCGCGGAACTGCGGCGCGACTTGTGGCCTGCGATGCTACAGCGCCTGGAGGCGCGTCCCACTCCCGTGCCGTGGTTCGATTGGGCTTTGTTCGCGGCGGTGGCCGCATGGCTTTTATTTTTCCCGGGAGCGATTCCGGTGCTGCTTTATCACCTGTAACTGTCACTTGTAACTGTCACCTGTAACTGGAGGACACTATGAACACTCATCCTTATCTTCGCGCTTACATGGCGGGCATTGCCGTGCCCAGCCTGTTTCTGCTGGTCGTGCTGACGGGATTCATCGTGACTCGCCTGGTGCTCCAGGTCCCGATTCCCATTGAGCGCGTCATCATCTTTCCGATGGCGCTGGTGCCCAATGTGTTTGGCGTCTGGAACATCGTTTACGTGTTGTCCCGGCCGCATCGCCATCTGCCCATCGGCTTCCACGGTGCGCTGTTGCCCGTGATCATGGCGCCGATAGGGGCAGCCGCTGCCACGTGCGGCGGATTTCTAACCATCGGCAGCCACGGAGCTACCTGGTTCCAGGCGATCAGCGTCCCGTACTTTCTGATCGTGCCCTGGTTTCTGGCCGGCGTGGCGATCTATTACCTGGTGTGGAAGTATGTGGTCGGATTCCTCAACCAACTGTTGGGCATCGCGTGAAAGCCCTCGTCCGCGTGGAAGAACCGCCGGTCGTGGTTGACGTTCCACCGGCAGGATTCCATGCGGACTTTGCCTGCCTGATCATGGACTCAGTAGTTTTCAGACTCAAGTAAGGCCTCAAATCGGAAATGCCGCGAGGCCAAGTGGTGGGATGTTTCCTTGCGAAAAGCCCACAAGACGTTCGATCGAGGTTGCTGTTCCCGCCTTCGAGGTAGTAAGGTACTCGGCCAAGAGTTAAATTCTCATGGGAGATGGAATGAAGCTCAGCCGTTATCAGTCGCTGTTGATTCTCTTGCTCTTTTTCATGGGCGTGTCGTGGGCGCAGCCGGCCCCGCCCGCGGCGAAGACGGTTGTCGTCCGCGCCGGGCGTCTGCTTGACGTTAGGACCGGCAAGACCCTAAGCAACCAAACCATTCTGATTCAGGGCGGAAAAATCGCGAGCGTTGGACCTGACACGCAAGTTCCCGGCGGGGCTCAGGCCGAGATCGTTGATCTCTCGAACGCCACCGTGCTGCCGGGATTGATTGACGCGCACACGCACATCACCTTCGATCCAAACTTTGGCTACTCTTCGCTGGCGATTTCCGTGCCCCGCGAGGCTCTGATCGGAGCCCGCAATGCCCGGGTCACGCTCGAAGCCGGTTTTACGACTGTCCGCAACGTGGGCGCTAGCGGCTTCAGCGACGTCGCCTTGCGCGATGCCATCAATGCCGGGGACGTACCTGGACCGCGGATGCTGGTCAGCGGGCCGGCTCTGAGCATTACGGGCGGCCACTGCGACAACAATCTGCTGCCCTTCGACTATCACGCACAAGAAGAAGGCGTGGCCGATGGCGTCGAAGCTGTCCAGCACAAGACGCGCGAGATCATCAAGTACGGCGCCGACGTGATCAAAATCTGCGCCACCGGTGGCGTACTGTCCAAAGGCGACGATCCCAATGTGGCTCAATTTACCCTGGAAGAGATGAAGGCCATTGTGGCGGACGCGCACCGTTTGGGGCGCAAGGTCGCGGCGCACGCTCACGGAGCGCAAGGAGTGATCTGGGCGTCGGAAGCGGGGGTGGACTCGGTGGAGCACGGGCACCTGATGAACGACGAAGCCATCGCCACGCTGAAGAAAAACGGCACCTATCTCGTGCCCACTCTGTATCTGATGGACTGGCAGAGGGAGAACGCGGCGCAGGCCAATCTTCCGGATTTTGCCAAGCGGAAGATGGAGATGGTGTCGGAGATGGGCAAGATGAACGCGAAGAAGGCGTTCGCGGCGGGAGTGAAAATCGGATTCGGAACCGATGCGGCGGTGTATCCGCACGGGCTTAACGCGCATGAATTTGCGGTATACGTGAAGCTGGGGATGACGCCGCTGCAGGCGATTCAGACGGCGACGATTAATGACGCCGATTTGCTGGGCTGGTCCGACAAGGTCGGAACGATTGAGCCGGGGAAGTGGGCGGACATTGTTGCAGTGGACGGCGATCCGCTGGCGGATGTCACTACGCTGGAGCGGGTCAAGTTTGTGATGAAGGGCGGCGAGGTGGTTAAGAACCTTTATTCGAAGTAGGTCGATTGCAGAAGGCAGAAGTCAGATTGCAGAAGTAAGACCGCCGAACGAATCTCTACGGTGAGCTGATCGCTGGTGTAATCGGATGTTACGTCAACTATGTTCATAGCTTCGTGTTGGGCGTAGCATGACCGCTATGTACCGCTCCGTATTTGCTGTCCTTTTGGTCTTCGTATGCACCGCTGGAGTGGAGCAAAAGCCACAACCACAACCACCATCGGTTGATGAACTCGCCGCAATCGCTACACGTGGCAAGCTGCTTTACGAATACGACCAAGCTGCGTGGCACTCCGCCGACGCGGTGAAGAAGGTTGATGTACCCCAAGGTGTGATGGATCGGTATGTCGCCCAGAAGACCAGCAGTGGATGGATTGTGATGTGGGGACGTTTCAGCCAATCGCGAGACAAGTTCCTGATTGCCTGCGAGGCGATTCAGAGCGCGAGTCCCGAAGTCTTTACGATCAAGAAGCACGACCCGCCACTGGAGGATGCCGGATTCTACTTCCACGCAGCACGTGCGATTGAGACCACACGACAAGAATTCCACGGTGAAAAGCGCCCCTACAACATGGCGGTCTTGCCCGCAGACAACGGAAACTTCTATGTCTACATCGTCCCGGCCCAAACCGTCTGGGGTGTTTACCCTGTCGGGGGTGATATCAGGTATCGCATCTCAGGCGACGGTTTGAATATTGTCAGCAAGCGGAGAATGCACCAGGACATTATCGACTTCACAATTCGGAACGATGCCATTTATTCATTGCACACCCATATCCTGAGTGACACGCCTGAGGACAGTGATGTTTTTGATGTGCTTACTCGACAACCGCTGATCCCTGAATACATCTTCACCTGCAATTTCACCTACAAGGTAACGCCAGAAGCATCTATTCACGCGGTAGAAGCCAACGCTTGCGGAAAGGAGTGCGAAGCGTACGTCGCAAAGCTGCCCGGTTTTCAAGCCTTTCGCAAAGCAGGATGTCCTGATATGGCAGGCGTTCCTTAAAGAAAGCACGACACCCGACTGTCGTAAACAATTGCGCTCATTATGTCCGGTCTCACTTCTGCAATCTGCAATTGTTTTAGAATTCCCCACAGTGTCCACCCAATTTCAGATTGAAGCTACCCGCGGCGCTGCCCGCGCTGGCAAACTCATCACTCCTCACGGAGAGGTTGAGACGCCTGTGTTCATGCCGGTGGGAACCCTGGCTTCGGTGAAGGGCGTTTCGCAGGATGTGCTGGAAGAACTTGGGGTCGAGATTCTGCTGGCCAATACCTACCATCTTTTTCTGCGGCCCGGTGTTGAAACGGTTCGGCAGATGGGCGGCCTGCACCGGTTCATGTCGTGGGATCGGGCGATTCTCACGGATTCGGGCGGCTTCCAGGTTTTCAGCCTGAACGACTTGCGCAAGGTGAGCGAAGAGGGCGTAGCGTTCCGCTCGCACCTGGACGGCTCGGCACACTTTCTTAGTCCCGAAAAAGCCATGGAGATTCAGATCGGCCTCGGGGCCGACATCATCATGGCGTTTGACGAGTGCACGGAGTATCCGGCGGACGCTCAGCGCGTGCGCGACTCGATGGAGCTGACGCTGCGGTGGGCGGCGCGCAGCAAGAATTACTTTGAAGCATTCAAGAACGACGTGCCTTGGGCGAGTCGCCGTCAGCCGTCAGTCATCAGCCGTCAGGAAAAGCAGGTCCTTCGCTCCGCTCAGGATGACAATAGTGGGGATGGCGATGGCCGGATCCAGGCTTTGTTTGGCATTGTGCAGGGCGGGATGGATCCTGAATTGCGACGCGAATCTGCCGCGCGCACTATCGACATCGGCTTTCCGGGATACGCCATCGGCGGGCTGAGCGTCGGCGAAGCGCGCGAGCTTACTCGCGACATTGTCTTGTCCACGCTGGAGCATCTTCCCTCCAGCCAGCCGCGCTATCTGATGGGCGTCGGCACTCCCGAGGAGATTGCGCAGTACGCGCAGTCGGGCGTCGACATGATGGATTGCGTGCTCCCCACGCGCGCCGCGCGGCATGGATTGCTGTTCACCTCCGAAGGCAAGGTGTCGATCAAGCAGGCCCGGTACGCGCAGGATGAGAGCGCGCTCGATCCCGCCTGCGAATGCCGCGTCTGCCAGCGTTATTCGCGGGCCTACCTGCGCCATCTTTACGCCTCGAACGAACTGCTGGCGCAGGTTTTGAATACGGTCCACAATCTGCATTTTTACCTGGCTACGATGCGGACGGTTCGGGAGTGGATACGGGCGGGCGGTGCGGACTAGAGCGAATCAGGGTTGCAGTGGCCACGGGCAGCTGCCGAACTGTGCTCGGCTTGGGCGGGCGAGGGCGCCCGTCCCCACACGAGCGGGATATCGAATGTAAATTCGGCGTGGTGTCCTTGACACCTTGCTGGCGGTCCGGCATTCTATTTAACTTGGGAACAAGGTCCGTTTTTTTCTGTGCCGTTCCGAGCGCAACCCGGGCCCGGCATCGCCGGTTCCAGCCTGCAAGTTGTAGGATCTCCGGCCATAGAAGAAAAGAACTCCCGTTCCGTGGAGATGCGAGCCACGAGCTTCGAAGTCCCGCGGTCGTTGCATAGAGGATTGAATTTACAGTGGAAATTATTTTGTCTGGCATGTCGTCTGGTGTGACTGGCCGATTGGCGCTGTGGATGCAGCTACCCGGGGGCACGAGTCTGCTCGGACTGGCGCCGCTGCTGTTCATTTTTGCTATTTTTTACTTTTTGCTGATTTTGCCGCAGCAGCGCAAGCAGAAAAAATGGCAGGCCATGTTGAGTGAGTTGAAGAATGGGGACAAGATCGTGACCACTGGGGGTTTGCGCGGCACGATCATCAGTCTCAAGGACGATGCGCTGGTTCTACGCGTGCCGCCCGACAATGTGAAACTCGAAATCAGCCGCGCATCGGTGGTATCGGTGACGACGGCGGAAGAGGGAAAATAGCTTCTAGTCGTTGGTCGCTCGTCGTGGGTCGTTCGGGAAGAGCGCTAGGCTTGAACGGTTTTTGCTAACGACTAACGACCAGCGACCGTCGACGGTTTTTTCATGAATAAGAACCTAAGTACGAAGTTGGCAATCATCGTAGCGATCCTTGTCTTCTTCCTGTTCGGTATCCTCGGGATTCCGAAAGACTGGTCGGGCAAGGGCTTGCTGGCGTCGATCACCGACCGCATTCATTTGGGCCTCGACCTTCGCGGCGGCACGCACTTGATCCTGCAGGTGCAGGTCAATGACGCGGTCAACGTGGACTCCGACAATGCGATGGCACGCCTCAAGGAAGACCTGCGCACGCACAAGATCAGCTATGCCGACATCACCAAGCCCGATCCGGTGAACCATCCGGAGATGATTGTGGTGAAGGGCGTTCCTCCGGATCAGACCAGCGATTTCAAGAGCATTATTTCCGACCGGCTGCCGGAATATGACGCCAGCTCGGGCGCGGAAAATTCCTGGACCGTCTCGATGAAGACGCAGAACCTTGCCGATCTGAAAGACCACGCGGTTACCCAGGCCATCGAGACCATCCGCAATCGCATTGACCAGCTGGGCGTGAGCGAGCCTGAAATTGCGCCGCACGGCCTCGGCAAGTATCAGATTATTGTCCAGCTTCCGGGTGTGGACGATCCGGCGCGGGTGAAGGAAATCATGCAGTCCACGGCGATGCTGGAGATCAAGCAATCGCTGGGCGGGCCTTATTCGAGCCAGGAAGCGGCCTTGCAAGACAAGGGCGGGGTGTTGCCTCCGGACACGGTGGTGATGTCGGGCAAGAGCATCGGGTCACGCAACAACGAGGGCGGCGAAACCTGGTACATAATCTCTCGTGCCTCGGCAGTGAGCGGCCGCGACCTGCGCACCGCGGAACCGACCACCGACGAAAATGGCCAACCGGCGGTCCGCTTTATCCTTACCTCTGAGGGTGGGCGCAAGTTCTACTCCTTTACTTCGGCGCATGTGGGCGACTATCTGGCCGTGGTTCTCGACAACAAGGTGCAGGAAGTCGCGGTGATCAAAGAAGCCATTCATGACACCGGCATCATCAACGGACGGTTCACTCAGCAAGAGACGCAGGATCTTTCGATGACGCTGCGTTCCGGTGCGCTGCCGGCCGGAATTAAGTATTTGGAAGAGCGGACGGTGGGGCCGTCGCTGGGCGCCGATTCGATTCGCTCCGGGGTTCAGGCGGCCATGTACGGCATGCTCGCCGTCCTTATCTTCATGCTGATTTACTACCGCTGGGCGGGCGTGAATGCCGATGTTGCGCTGATCTTGAACCTGGTCATCCTGCTGGGGTTCATGGGCTACTTCGGAGCGGTGCTGACGTTGCCGGGTATTGCCGGGGTCATCCTGACGGTTGGCATGGGCGTGGATTCGAACGTGCTGATTTTTGAGCGCATACGGGAAGAACTGAGGAACGGCAAGACGCCGCCCTCGGCCGTGGAGCAGGGATTCGGGCACGCCTGGATCACCATTGTCGACACTCACGTCACCACCATCGTCTCGGCCGCGATTCTTTTCATTTTCGGTACGGGGCCAGTAAAGGGCTTTGCCACGACGCTGGTCTTCGGTTTGCTCGCAAACCTGTTTACGGCGGTGTTTGTATCGCGCGTGATTTTTGATTGGGTGCTGAGCCGGAAGCAGCGCGGCGAAGCGCTGAGTATTTAAGTCCTTGGTCGTCGGTCGCTAGTCGTTCGCGATGCTGAAGCGAACGGCGAGTTCCGAACGACCAACGACGAAAGACCATCGACTGATCTTGAAGGGATCGTAAGCAGCGTGGAATTCTTTAGAAACACAAACATCGATTTTCTTGGGAAAAAGTGGTACTTTCTCACCTTCTCGCTGATCTTCAGCGTGGCTGGATTGCTTTCCATGGCGTTCTGGCATGGCATCCCGCTGGGGGTTGACTTCCGCGGCGGCACGCTGGTCTACGTGAGGTACTCGCACACCCCCGATCTGGCCGCGATCCATGCTGAGACAGAGCGCGTGGGATTGAAGAACACGCGCGTACAAAGATACGGGCCAGCCGCCAATGACGAAGTGCTGATCCAGTTGGACATTCAGGAGACCAGCGAACAGGCTCTCGATAAGGGCAAAATCCAGATCCTACAGGCGCTCGAAAGCAACGCCGCCGCGGGCAAGCAGGATCTCAATAACTCCAGTTCGATCACCATTGCGAAATATCTGCTGGAGAAGGACCCGCTCCATCTCGGAGAAGGCATCGACGCCAACCCGCGCTACACCGCGATCGCTCAGGCCATCGTCGATTATCGCGACAAGACAAAAAGCGGAGTGCTCGGTTCGATCGATGAACTGAGGGGCGTGGCCGACCCCGCGGCCGTTGCCTCTTTGCAGGACAGCTTCTATGTTTCGGATTTCGGGATTCGCAACGTCGAGATCGTCGGCCCGCAGGTGGGACAGCAGTTGCGCAAGCAAGCCATCCTGGCCACTCTGTATTCGCTCGGCGGAATGCTGATCTACCTGGGATTTCGCTTTGAATGGATCTACGGCGTGGCCGCCGTGCTGACGGTCTTCCACGACACTCTGATTACGGTTGGGGCTTTCTCGCTTCTGAACTGGGAAATCTCGCTGACCGTGATCGCCGCCATCCTTACCCTGATCGGATATTCCAACAACGACACTATCGTCGTTTTTGACCGCATACGGGAGAACGTCAAGCTGCTGCGGCGGGACAGGCTGGCCGACATTGTCAACAAAAGTATTAATCAGACCTTAAGCCGAACTATCTTGACAGCGGGCCTGACTTTCCTTACTGTGCTTGCTTTGTTCCTTTTTGGCGGGGAAGTGCTGCGCGGCTTCAGTCTCGCCCTGGTCATTGGAATCCTGATTGGAACCTATTCTTCGATCGCGATCGCAGCCCCGATTCTGGTCGCCTACCAGGAGTGGCGGGGCGAGCGCGGCAAGCGACCGGTAGCCATGCCGCTGCGGCCTGGCAACGGCCCGGCGCAGCCGAAGGAAAAAGTAAAAGTTTAATCCTGCCCGATGTGGCGTAGAATCTTTAGCGGCCCGCAGAGGCAGGATTTTAATAGAGATAAAAACTGGGAGCAAAGAGGATGTGGCCGGTGTCTAAGCTCTAGTACGGTTCGATGTAGGAGAAGCCCATGTTTGAAGACAGCCTCATTGAGTCAGGCAACAGATTCAAGACGAAACGGTTGAGCACCACGATTCTTTCCTTCACGCTGCAGGTTCTGCTCGTCGGCGTTCTGATCCTAATACCTCTGATTTATACCGACGCGCTGCCCAAGACGCAGCTTATGACTTTCCTGGTAGCCCCGCCACCCCCACCCCCGCCACCGCCCCCGCCGGCGGCCGCTCCGGTTCGAGTGGTGAAGATGGCGAGCGAAATGGTCAACGGCCAGTTGCGCACGCCCACCAAGATTCCAGACAAAGTTCAAATGATCAAAGAAGAGGAAGCGCCGCCGGATTTGGGTGGTGGCGGCGTCCCGGGTGGTGTCCCGGGTGGCATCCCCGGAGGCTCGGCGGGCGGCGTGATCGGCGGCATCCTGAGTTCGACCCAGGTCGCCGTTCCGAAAATCGCGGCCCCGGTGCGCGTCCGCGTGTCCACCGGTGTGGCCACGGGTCTTCTGATCAGGAAGGTGACCCCCACTTATCCGCAGCTGGCAAAACAGGCTCGCATTCAGGGCTCCGTTGTGCTGCAGGCGGAAATCAGCAAGGACGGGACGATTCAGAACCTGCAGTTGATCAGCGGGCACCCGATGCTGGCGCCGGCGGCGATCGAGGCCGTGAAGCAGTGGCGCTATAAGCCCTACCTGCTCAATGGCGAGCCGGTGGCGGTGGAGACGCAGGTGGTTGTGAACTTCAGCTTGTCCGGAAGCTAGACTCTCCGGGCCAGCTTTGTCCTGCATGAAGCGGGTGCAGGGCTTCCGCAGTGTTTTCAGCCCGCGACTCAGCGCATCCGCCAAGGATGTGGCTTTGGGCCGCTGGGTTGCTGTTCGGGCGTGAGTCCGGCAGGCGGAAGAATTTTAAGCGGTTAGTAACGATCTCGAAATAGTTTCTGAGGAGGAAAGCAACTCATGGTAGTGAACCTCGCAGCAGTCGCACTCTGTAATTTCCATCTTTTCGCCGCCTGGCTCTTTGACGAGGGCACGGTCGGTTGGGACCCGATTTCGCTTTGGAAGCAGATGGGTATTCTGGCGAAGGTCGTGGTTATCGTTCTGTTCATCATGTCGGGGTGGTCGATCGGCGTGATGATTGACCGTTGGATGGCCTTCAACGCCGCCCGCAATCAGTCCCGCGCGTTCGCTCCCGCCGTTGCCGGAGCGCTGCGCGAAGGCAAGATTGACGAAGCGATCAAAGTGGCCGAGCGCAACAAGAAAAGCCACCTGGCCAAGGTGGTCACGGCTGGCCTGATGGAATTCAGGGCCCACCAGGATAGCCCGGGTGAGATTCCCGGGGAGACGATTGAAGCTTCCAAGCGGGCACTGGAGCGCACCGAAGCCATTGTTCACGCCGAACTGAAGCGTGGCTTGGGCGGTCTGGCGACAATCGGCTCGACGGCTCCCTTCGTGGGACTGTTCGGAACGGTGGTCGGCATTCTGAACGCCTTTAACGGCATCGCCAAGGAAAAGGCAACCGGCTTGGCAGCAGTCGCGGGCGGCATTTCGGAAGCCCTCGTAACCACCGCAGTCGGCCTGTTCGTGGCGATTCCGGCGGTTATGATGTTCAACTATCTGACCGGACGCGTGGAAGCGTTCGACGTGGAGATGGATAACTCGTCGAGCGAACTGATCGATTACTTCCTGAAGCGCCGGAGCTTGCGCCGGTCCTAAAGGCCACGGTTTTGGGCCTTCGCGAGAGCGAGGGCCAGAACCAGCGTTGTAGAACAACGGGCTGCAAAACATGAGTTGCTGAAGAGGCGCCGGTTTTACCACCGGCGCCGACTCTTCCGCTTCGTCACCGCTGCCAGCCCCGGCCACAGCACGCGTAAGCAGGAGACTGAATTCCATGGCATTAGCAAAGCGAAACGAAGGGGCGAACGTCAGCTCCGACATCAACGTCACGCCGATGGTGGACGTGATGCTGGTGCTGCTGATCATCTTCATGGTGGTCACGCCCATGTTGCAACACGGCGTCCCCGTGGATATGGCGAAGGTCAACAATCCCACGGATATGCACGACGCCGACAAGGAAGACGCGCTGCTGGTCGCGGTCACCCGCGATGACCACGTGTTCTTCGGCACCGATCCTGTCAAGGTGGATGAACTGACGGACAAGATCAAGGATAAGCTGGCGAATCGGACCGACAAACGGGTCTTTCTGAAGGCGGACATGAGGGCGAAATTCGGCTGGGTAGTCGAAGTCGTCGACAATGTGCGCGCGGCTGGCGTCGACCAGCTCGGCCTCCTGACGGATCAGAAGAAGTCCGGAGCCATAGCCCCGCCGACGGGCGCCACTACTAATCCATCGGCACCAAAGGGCGGGCAATAGCACGCAATGATAAGAAGGTAATAATAAGCAGCAGAGGAGATCGATTATGAGTATGGCAGTCGGCCCCAAAGGGGGTCAGAACGCGAACATGAACGTCACGCCGCTAATCGACGTGCTTTTGGTGCTGCTGATCATTTTCATGGTCATTACGCCGCTGACGCCCAAGGGTTTGGAGGCATTAGTACCTCAGCCTCCTCCGCCCAATCAGAAACAGCAGAACACGCCCGATCGCACCATCGTGGTCCAGTTGATCGATCACGGCGCCGGCAACCCTCCAGGGCTCAAGATCAATCAGGACGAGGCCACTTGGGATAATCTGCAGGGGCGCCTAGAGGATATTTTTAAGACTCGCGCCGAGAAGGTCATGTTCGTGAAGGGCGACGACAACGTGCCCTTCGCCGATGTTGCCAGCGTCATCGATATTGCGCATTCGGCCGGCGTCGACAAAGTAGGTTTGATTACAGCAAAAATCGAAGCGGGGAGCTAGAATACTCACCGAGCTTCAGAAGACATCGCAATGAGGCGGGAAGCGGGCCGGCTCGTAGGTTCGACCTTTGGTTTCCCGCGCCGCCTCGGATCAAGTTTTTATACTCCGCGGCAAGGGAGATTCATAAAGCAATGAAAACGACTCAGAGACTCCTGGTGGTATTCGCCGCCGCACTGGTGATGCTCTCCAGTACCGGTTGCAGCAAGCTTCAGGCGCGAGACCATCTCAACAAAGGCGTGCAGGCATACAAGAACTCGAAATTCGAACAGGCCATCGATCACTTTCAGCAAGCTGTAGCACTCGACCCCACACTGCTCAATGCCCGCCTCTATCTGGCGACAGCTTACGCCCAGCAGTACATTCCGGGCGCTGACACTCCGGACAATAATCGTTATGCCGAGCAGGCGATTGATTCCTACAAGCAGGTGCTGCAGGCAGATCCCAAGAACATCAACAGCGTCAAGGGTATCGCCTATCTCTATCTGCAGATGAAAAGCTTCCCCTTGGCCAAGGAGTACTACAAAAAGGCCTCCGAGATCGATCCCAACGATCCCGAGCCATATTACTCGGTGGCGGTTATTGACTGGACGCAAACCTACGTGCCCCGTCAGGAAGAGCGCGCCAAACTCGGCATGAAGCCGGATGAGTCCCTGCCAGCCAAGGACAAAAAGGTCTGCGCTCAGCTGAAAGAAACCAATACCGCCAACGTTCAGGAAGGCATCGATAACCTGAACAAGGCGTTGCAGCTTCGTCCCGATTACGACGACGCCATGGCCTACATGAACCTGATGTTCCGGGAACGCGCCGATATACAGTGCGACGACCCCGCAGCCCGCGCCGCCGACTTGAAGACCGCCGACGAGTGGGTGGACAAAACCATGGCCGTTAAGAAAGAGAAGGCTGAAAAACAGCCGGGCTCGGGCGGCAACATCGTCATGGATCAGCCCAAGTAAATGGGTTAGCTCGTGGGTGGACGGGCGTCCTCGCCCGTCCACCCGAGCGCTCCCAGCCCCGCCTCCGGAGACGCGGCAAGCCGCGTCACTACCAGACTGAATGCGGCGTCCCGATCGCGCGCGATTTTGCACGATGCACATCGCTGCTCCCACAGGTAAAATCATTCCCGCATAGCGCCCGAGTGGCGCGCGATAGAAATGTTCAAGAAGATTCTGATCGCCAATCGGGGAGAAATCGCGGTGCGCGTCATTCGCGCCTGCCGCGAAATGGGCATCGCTACGGTCGCGGTCTATTCCGACGTCGACCGCGGCGCGCTCCACGTCCGCAAGTCCGACGAAGCGTATCCCATCGGTCCGGCGGCGGCAGCCGAGTCGTATCTTCGGATGGACAAGATCCTCGACGTAGCCAAACGCTCCGGCGCCGAGGCCATCCATCCCGGATACGGCTTCCTCTCGGAAAACGCGAAGTTCGCCCAGGCGTGCGCCGATGCGGGCGTGAAATTCATCGGGCCTACTCCGCACTCGATGAAAATGATGGGCTCGAAAACCAGCGCCCGTCAGCAGATGGAAAAAGCGGGCGTCCCCTTTGTGCCCGGAACCTCCCGTGGCCTTGTTTCTTCCGAAGAAGGCGAAGAGGCCGCCGAGCGGCTCGGCTATCCGGTGATGCTGAAAGCCGCGGCAGGCGGGGGCGGCAAAGGGATGCGTCTGGTGCACAGCCGTCAGGAACTTCATGCTTCCTTCGCCGCCGCACAGAGTGAGGCGCAGAGTTCATTCGGCGACAGCGAAGTCTATATCGAAAAGGCGATCGTCAATCCCCGGCACATCGAGATGCAGGTGCTGGCCGACGAACACGGCAACACCGTCTGGCTGGGCGAGCGCGAATGTTCCATCCAGCGCCGGCACCAGAAAGTTCTCGAAGAAGCGCCTTCGCCGATGGTCGATTCCGATATGCGTTGGCGCATGGGCGAAGTCGCCGTCAAAGTGGCGCAGGCGGCGAGCTACACCAATGCCGGCACGGTGGAATTCCTGGTCGATCAGCAAAAGAAGTTTTACTTCCTCGAAATGAACACGCGCCTGCAGGTGGAACATCCGGTCACCGAGTTGACTACAGGACTCGATCTTGTGCATCTGCAGATACGAATCGCGGCGGGCGAGAAGCTGCCCTTCACACAGTCCGGCGTGGGGATTCGCGGGCACGCCATCGAGTGCCGCATCTACGCCGAAGATCCCGACAACAATTATTTTCCCAGCCCGGGCAAGATCACGGTGCTGCTCCAGCCGTCGGGACCGGGAATCCGCCGCGACAGCGGCATGTACGAGGGCTGGAATGTCCCGATGGATTACGATCCGTTGCTGGCCAAATTGATCGGCTATGGAAGCGACCGGCAGCAAGCCATCATGCGGCTCGAACGAGCGCTCTACGAATATTTCGTGGCCGGGATCAAGACCAACATTTCTCTTTTCCAGCGGATTCTCGGCGACGCGGATTTTCGGGCGGCGAAAGTCGATACTGGATACCTCGACCGGTTGATTGCGAAAGGCAACCCGGCCGTGGTGTCGAGCGCACCGGAGCGCGAGATCGAAGCGATGGAGAGCATCGCTGCGATTGCCGCCGGAATGTTTGCCGTGCTCGATCCCGCGGCGTCGGTTGGCAAGAATGGTGGCGCCGGAGGGCCGGGTTCGACTCCATCCAACTGGAGACAGAACGGACGCTCGGAAGCGCTGCGCTGATCTTATGGTGTACGAAGTCATAGTCGGAGGCAAAGCGGGAGGCAAAGCGCACCGGCTCGAGTTGGAAAAAGCCGCCGCCGGATGGGAGTGCCGATTGGATGGACAACCGGTCCATATCGACGCGGTCATTCCGCGCCGCGACGTTTTGTCGCTGCTGGTCGATGGCCGCGCCTACGAAATTAAGCGCGAGCAGACGGCCACCGATCTCCACCTGTGGGTGGGCAGTTCGCGCTTCGCGGTGGAGTTGCGCGATCCGCGTTCTTTGCGCTCGCGCCAGACGACTGCGGGAGACGAAAAAGGGCCGAGGAAGGTTCTGGCTCCGATGCCTGGGCGCATCGTGCGTCTGCTGGTCGCGGAGAATTCCGAAGTTGAAGCCGGACAGGGAATCGTTGTGGTCGAAGCGATGAAAATGCAGAACGAAATCAAGTCGCCAAAAAAAGGAGTCGTGAGACAGATATTGGCTGGCGCAGGGATGGCGGTGAATCCTGGCGACGTGTTGGCCATCGTAGAATGAAGAGGTTCGTTGGAGCGAGAATCCTCGCCCTTCCTGCCGAGTGCTTCAATTGGACAATCCCTAGACTAATTCCACACCCCAATCCCCTCCGCGATAGCACCAACGTCATCTCAACCCAGTCTCGCCCCACGCGTACCATAGAAACATAGCAACGGCGGAGGTGTCTTCGTGAAGCTGCAGCGGATCATCAGTTTCGTAACCCTGGCCATCTCGGTTCTCACGCTCATCTTAGTGTTAAAGCGGCCCGCGCCGGTTGCACCCGCGGTCGCGCCCGCTGCGGCTGCCGCGAATGCGCAGTCTTTCCAGGAGAAAGTGAACCAACTCGCGCAGCCCAAGGCCCCCGGAGAAGGCGAGAGCGAAGTCCGAATAAACTCCGGCGAATTGTCGGCTGCCCTCGCGCAAGCGGCCGGACTGCTGCCCGCAGCGGCGGCTGCGCCCGCCAATGCTTCCGGGAGCTTGCCTGCCGGCAACTCTTCGCCAGCGAATCCTCCGGCCCCGAGCGGGGCAATGGAATTTCCCGGCGCGGTTCCCAATATCAAGGATTACCAAGTCTCCATGGATGGAGACATTGTGCGCGGCCAATTTCTGACGCAGATCGCCGGCAAAGATGTCTACCTCACGTTGGCCGGACATCTCGGCTCGAAGGATGGTTACGCGACCTTCGACGCTACCGAGGTTAAGGTCGGCGATCTTTCCGTGCCCGCGTCCCTGGTCAACGAAGTGTTGCAGAAAAGACTTGCCGAGCAGCGCGATCAGCTCAAGTTGCCGAATAACGTCAAAGATCTCAAAGTCGAAAACGGCGAGCTGGTATTCGTCGAGAAGTGATCGATGCGAATCACGGCGCTAGAACCAAAGAGAACTTAGTTGGAAATAAACCACCCCTGCAGAAAATGCCCGACAACTACTAAAACATCCGCTTGTAAAGAACAATTTGCCTAGCGCTCTACACTATGGGTTCTTTTCGACAGAGTCTTCTAATGTGCATCTAATCTCGTTCTAATCAAATCCGTTTCAAATCGGGGGTATGACGAGTTTCCCGATTCCGCGCAGTTACGCCGACAACATCCTGGTGGCCAGTCCGAGCAACGTGGTGCGCCAGCGCGTTCTCGAAAGTCTACGTTCCCCCCTCCGCCATTTCGAGCAGGCCACAGGAGGAGCCGAAGCCCTGGTTCATTTGGAGAGTGGCTTCTGGCAGGTGCTCTTTCTCGATCGCCGCCTGCCCGACCTTGATGCCGAGGAATTGAGCCATACGGTGCGTCAGCGCTATCCCGAAATCGAAGTCGTGCTGCTCGACCCAGAAAGCGATGCGGAGCCCACTACGTCCGAAGGCAAAGCAGGTCTGCTTCCGAAAATGTGGGTCACGGTAGATCCCTGCGACAGCCACGCCGGGGCGGACTCACTCCTTCGATTTCGCTCGGAAACGGACCCAGCCGGGCGAAGCTTGGCAAAGATCGAGGACGAAGATGAAGGTCTGACCGCGCTCCGCGAGGCTCACTCCATCCTCGAAGCTCCCTTGCCCGGAATGATCGGCAACTCACGTATCATGCAACCGGTGTACCGTCTGGCGCGCCTGCTGGCGCGGCGGAACACCACCGTCCTCATCACCGGCCCCACCGGCTGCGGCAAGGAGGTCGTCGCGCGCGCTATTCATCAGTTGAGTTCGCGCGCCGGGCGCGCCTTTGCGGTCAATTGCGCCGCGATTCCCGAGACCCTGCTCGAAGCCGAACTTTTCGGATACGCCCGAGGGGCTTTCACCGGAGCCATGCAATCCTATGCGGGAAGAATTCAGACGGCGCAGGGAGGCACGCTCTTTCTCGACGAAATCGGCGAAATGCCGTTGAGCCTCCAGCCCAAGCTGCTGCGTTTTCTGGAGCAGAAAGAACTGCAGCGCCTGGGCAGCGCTGAAGTGGTGCGCGTGGATGCCCGGGTCATCTCCGCCACCAACGCGCATCTGCCGAGCCTGGTGCGGGAGGGAAGGTTCCGCGAGGATCTGTACTACCGCCTCTGCGCTTTCCCCATCGACATTCCGCCGTTGCGCGAGCGGACCGAAGATATTGCACAACTGGCCGCGCATTTTCTGGCGAAGTTTTCCGCGCCGTTGACGGCGCCGACATTTGGCGACGAGGCGCTGCGGCTGCTCAAGACGCAGCCTTGGGCGGGCAATATCCGCGAACTGCAGAATGTGATCGAGCGCGCGCTGATTCTCTCCGAAGACCAAGCCGTGATTGGCCCCGAGCACCTGCTGCTTGCGGACACGAACTTTCGCAACTCGCATTAGGCCGACCGATGAAGAGCCGGGGAGCGAAGGCTTTAACCGCAGAGGGCGCAGAGTTCGCGGAGAATCTCTTTTTTCTGTATTGGACACGGGGCCCGGAGTGTGCGATTGAAAAGGACTTCGGCGGCCTGTGTTTTGAGCTCTTATTCCCGTTTGCTCCGCGTCCTCTGCGCTCTCTGCGGTTAAAGCTTTCGCTTCGTTGCGGAACGATAAGTCTGGTGAAGTGAGGAACTCATTTTCACCAAGTCGGGCGATAGGTCGTCTTCATCCGTATCCCTCATAAGACCGATCTAAGGCAATTTATGCCGGGCTGGCATCGCTGTTGCAACGTGACGTTCATGTCGACCTCCTTTCCAACCCCACGAGATACGGCGCGCGACTCCGAGCATCCGCTGGCCCGCGCCTTTGCGTCTTTCTCCTACCATCGACGTCCTGCTTGGAGGGGAAGGCAAAAACAGCGAAACTACCCGCGACCTCACCGAGATCGAAGAACAAGTTCTCGAAGGAATCATCCGCATCATGTGCCGCGAGCTGCAAACCAGTTGGAACGCGATTGCACTCGAATTCAATTTCGGACAGCGCCAGCAGATCCTGCAAACCCAGCGCCTCATGCCGCCTGAAGAAAAAAATCTTTGTCTCAGCTTCGAAATCAAAATGTCTGAAACCCGCGGCACCCTCAACCTCGCCGTCCCCGCCGTCGTCTCTAATGCGTTGCTCAGAAAGATTTCCGCCGACTTCAGCTATCAGCGGCCCCGCAGTCCCATCGAAGACCGCCTCCGAATTCAGAAAAAGCTGCTGGACTGCTTCTTTCCCGTGGAACTCTCCATGCCGGGCTTGCAAGTGCCTTTGCAGAACCTCACCGAACTTGTTCCCGGCAACATCCTAGGCTTTTCCAAAAGCGTCTCCGCCCCGGCTGTCATGCTGGTCGATGACGTTCTCCTATGTGCGGCCACTCCGGTGCGCGTCGGCTCGCGTCGCGCCGCCCGCGTGCTCTCTCTCGAAGCCCCGCTTCCATCCGCAGGTGAGCCATGACCGACACGCCCGCCAAGAACCCGGTCCCCGAACCTTGCCCCGCACTTCGCACCGAGCTTCGCGCTGAACTTCGTAATTGGTGTGAAGCCTGGAAAACCTGTCTGCAAAGCGTGATCTCCCAAGTTTCCGGGCACCCCGCCGTCTTCGAAGTCTCCGCCGACGCCCTGCCCGTCGCCGATTCCGACGTCTGGTACACGGTCGTCGCCGGAGGCGCTGTACATGGCGAGATGACCCTTCGTCTGCCTGCCGCCTCCGGCACGCGACTCGCCCGGAAGTTCCTGGGCGAAACCGAGCCCGCCGCCGCAGGCATCGCCGCCGAACCCATCACTACCGACAACAAGGAAGCCCTGGAAGAACTGCTGCGCCAGATCGCCGGGTTGGCCGCCACCGCGCTGGCCGCGGCTGCCGGCGGCGAAGTGCAGCTCCATCTCTCCGCTTCCGCCGCTCCCTCCTGGTCCTCGGACGCCATCGTCAACCTCCAAGCCGGCGACGAAGGGGGTGGGTCCACTAGCGTGGAAATTCAAATCAGCCCCGCTCTGGCCGCCGAACTCCAGCCCCGAGTGCAGGCCGCGCCCTCGGCCCAAACAGCGGCGCCGCCCTCTCCTCTGGCGCCGCCCTTGTTCTCGCCCGCCTCCAGTTACAGCCGCCTCATGGATGTAGGTCTCGACGTCAAACTCCGCTTCGGAACCCGCCGCATGTTGCTGCGCGACGTGCTGGCCCTCAGCGCCGGAGTGGTTGTCGAGCTCGATAACACTCTTCATTCCCCCGTGGACCTGCTGCTCGACGGACGCCTCATCGCTCAGGGCGAAGTCGTCATCGTCGACGGCAAGTACGGACTACGTATCACCGACGTCGTCGATCCCTCACCGGCCATGGGATCTCCGGTCTGATGTCTAACGTCGTTTGATTTTTGGCTTAAGTTTTTTTGCTTTAACGACGATTGCTCCAAAAGAGGGTTGCCCTTATGAGAAATTTCTTGAAGCCGCTAAGCTGGCCGGCGAATTGGATCAAGCGCCACACCTTGGAATCCGACGAGCCTGCGTGCGCGCTCGCTACCTGCTCCGGCCCGCAATCGCTCTGGCAGCGCTGGCGCCAACGTCGCCGCCGCAACGGGACTTTCCTCCAGGGCGCCTTCTATTGCCAGCCGCAATGCCTGGAGACCGCTCTCGTCAACCAGCTCTCCCGCCTGCGCGTAATGGCGCCACCGTCGCCGCCTCCTAACCGCATTCCCCTCGGCCTCCTCATGGTCGCCCGCGGCAAGCTCACCTATGAGGAAGTTCGCGCCGCCCTCGAGGCCCAGCGCCGAGCCCGCTACGGAAAAATCGGCGAGTGGATCGAAAAACTCGGCTTTGCCACCGAACAGGAAGTCACGAACGCCCTCGCCTTACAATGGGGATGCCCGGTCGCAACTTCCTTCGATCCTTTTACCATTCAGTCCCTGGGCAGCATTCCACTTCCCATTCTCGAAGCCTTTCAGATGGTGCCCCTCAACTACGTTGCCCCGACCAACACTCTCAACCTGGCCTTCGGAGAACGGGTTGACCACGGCGCCCTTTACGCCATCGAAAAAATTCTCGGCTGCCGCACCCAACCCTGCGTTGCCGAACGGAAGAGTGTCGCCCGCCAACTCGACGCCATGCGCGAACTGCCCCGCCCCAGCGACGTGGAATTCGGACCCATGCACGAGCTCTCCGAGATGGCGCGCATCGCCGCCAGCTACACCGCCCGGCTCAGTCCCGAAGAAGTCCGACTTAGCCGCATCGGCCGCTTCATCTGGCTCCGCCTGCATGTCCGTGCCGAATTACGTCCCAGGACGCGCTCCATCACCACCAACCTAGTCTTCCGCCTCTCCACTGATGCTCCACGTCCTGTCTCGTTCATCCGCACCTTTCGCGACCGCGCCCCCGCCGCTCCGCAGGAATAAAAAAAAAGGGTATGTGGGGACGGGCGTGTGGGGACAGGCGCCTTCGCCCGTCCAGCCGGGCGAAGCGGAGCAGCGCGTATCGGCAACAATGCGCACCGCAATCGTCTTTAGAGGTCATTTTGTAGGAAGCATCGATCTTGGGAAAGGCGACTTCACAGGTTTACAGGCTGCGGAAAAACTCGATCTCGCGCGCCCAGCCGAACGACTAACGACCAACGACGTGTTTCTCCTACAGCGTCCGCTTAAACAACGGCAAGGCCAATGCCAAAGTCACCACCGCAAAAATCGACAGATAAATCATGTCCGGCACAATCGCTCCCAGCCCCGTTTCCTTCAGCAACAGCGACTTGAATCCATGCACCGCGAAGGTAAACGGATCCACCCTCGCAATCGCCCGCAGCCACGGAGGAAACGCTTGCACCGGATAAACCGATCCGCTAGGAAACCACAGGAGCGTATTCAGGATCCCGAACATTGCCCGCGGCACCAGCGGGTCCTCGATCCTTACCATCAGCAAAAACATCATCGTATTGAACGCCGCCGAGGTCAGCGCGATCATTACCACCAGCCCCAAGATAGTCCCCGGATTGAAGATCGTCCCCACTCCCGCCAACAGCGACCCAACCACCGTAATCACCACCCCCGTCATCACCGCCTTGATCGCGCCCGCCCCCACCAACCCCAGCACCAGCTCCGTTTTAGTAATCGGAGTTACTAAGTATCCCTCGTGTACTCCGCGCGCCTTGTCGTCTATATACAGCATCCCGCCGCCGATCATCACCGACACGAACATGGCCAGCGTAATCGATCCCGGCAGCAGGAACTTCATGTACTCGATATACGGATAAAGCTCCACGACCTCCAGCGCCGTCTGCTGCAACAGCCGCGGCGACACGTCCGGCTGATTCAACGCATCCGTCAAGCCGGACATTTCATCTTCGAGCGTCGAACTCATGAAGTTATCGCTGTTATCCACAATCAGCGCGATCCGCGGATGATTCTTCTCGTACACCATCTTCGAATACTGCGCCGGAATAATCACCGCGCCCTGAATCTTCCCGTTGCGCACGTCCTCCCGTGCCTGCACCTCGTTGTCATAAGGGATCGGAATAAACGTGCGCATGTTCGCCCGGATGGCATCAAACGCTTCTTCGATTCGGATCGCCTGCGTGCCATGGTCCTCATCCACTACGCCCATCTTCGCGTCGCGAATCTTTCCGCCAAACGCATTCCCCAGTACGATCAACTGCACCAGAGGCATCACCATCGACGCGAACATCAGTGCCGGCGACCGGAAAAACTTTCGCATCTCGCGCTCGATAATGGCCATCATCCGGTTCATGGTTGCAACCCCGGCCGCGGCGGCATTACGAATGCTGGCGCTTTCACCAGTTCATCCCGCAACTGCCGCCCCGTGTAAAAGACAAACACATCGTCCAAGGTCGTGTTCTGAACCGTAAGCGTCCTCACCGCGACCCCGGCGTTGACTGCCATCTCCACCAGGTCCGTGGTGGTGCGCGATCCATTGGCGGTCAGCACCCGGAACATGCCCGCGCTCTCGTTCTGCACCGACGTCACGTCCGGCAATCCCCGCAGACGCTCTTCCCAATCGTCCGGAGGGTGCTCGAACTGCGCCTCAATCACATTTGTTCCCGGCACGCTGGCCTTCAAAGCTTCCGGCGTATCCAAAGCCACCAGTTTCCCGTGATCCACAATCGCGATCCGGTTGCACAGCCGGTCCGCTTCGTCCATGTAGTGGGTGGTGATCAGGATCGTCAGCTTGCGCTTCGCCTTGATGTCGGTCAGCATCTCCCAGACCGCCACGCGCGATACCGGGTCGAGGCCCGTAGTGGGCTCATCCAGAAAAAAAATCGTCGGACTATGTACCAAGCCTCGGGCAATCTCCAGCCGCCGGCGCATCCCACCCGACAGCGTCTTAGTCTGAGCGTCCCGCCACTTAGTGAGATCCACCGTCTCTAGTAACTCAGCAATCGCCTCCGTGCGCCGCTTCTTCGGAACGTCATATAACTTGGCGTAAATGTTGAGATTCTCTTCCACCGTCAAATCCAGATCGCTGGTCAAAGCCTGCGGGATCACGCCAATCGTATGCCGCACCGCATTCGGATCGCGAGCCACATCGTGCCCCGCCACCCGCGCCCACCCCGCCGTGATCGGAATCAGCGTGGTCATCATCCGGATCAATGTAGACTTCCCCGCTCCATTCGGCCCCAGCAGCCCAAAGATTTCTCCCTCCTTCACGGCAAAGGAAACATCGTCCACCGCCGTGAACTCGCCGTAGCGCTTCACAATATGTTCTACTTCGATGGCATTCGGAGCGTCCGCCGCAACGTCGCCCCGCAAGCTCTGTTCCGACGCGACAACACTCATGCCGTTCGTGGTGTTCCCGCTCGCCTTATTCACTTCATCACTCATGCCGCGCACCCTCAAACTTGACTCTTCCTACTTCAGTTGTGCCGGCGCTACTAACACCTCCGCCGTCATCCCCGGCACATAAGCCCCTTTGGGATTCTCCAGCCTTACCTTCAAAGCAATCGTCCTTATATCCCGCTTGCGCCGCCCCACATCCCGCTGGGTAGCAAAATCTGCTTCCGCCGCCTTGTAAAAAACCTTTCCCGGAAGCACTGTGCCCCCCGGCAGCCGCACCCGCAATGTGTCCCCGATGCCAATGTGATCGGCCGCCGTCTCCGGAATCGCCGCGAACACCCACGTGTCACTGAAATCCACCACCGTCACAATCGCCTGACCCGCACTCACCACTTCGCCTTCGCGCGCCGCCCGCACCAGTACCGTCCCTGTCACCGGCGAATAAATCTTCGTATATCCGAGGTGCACTTCCGCCTCTTTCAATGCCGCTACCGCGTTATCCACCTGCGCTCGCGACGAGGCCACCGTACTCTCGGCCGCCGTAGCCTGATTTGTCCGGGCAATCGCCGAATTCAGATCCGCCTGGCCTGCCGCAACCTGATCTTTCAGCGCCTGAACGCTAGCTTCCTGGGCCTTAAGATTCATCTCGGCCTGCACTCGATCCTGATCCGAAGCTACGCCCGCCTGCGCTAGTCCAATCGTCCGCCGGCTATCGCTCTGCACCCGAGTCAAAGTGGCCTCCGCCTGCGCCAGTTGTGCCCGCGCCGCCTCCAGACGCGCTTGCGAGTTCGCCACGTCTCCCGTCGTCGACCCTTTCGTCGATTGCCGCGTGTATTCACTCTCGCTAACCTTCGAGCGCAAGCTGGAAATCGTTGCCGCCGCGGCCCGCTCCTCTGCCTCCAGTTCCGATGGATCCAGCAAAGCGATCAGATCGCCTTGCTTTACCTGCGTCCCCTCCTCCACCAGCAGCTTGAGAATTCGCCCTTGAATCTGCGGACTAACGACAATCTGGTTCGCATCGACGGTCCCCACCAAGACCAGATCCTTCCCGCCAGGAGTAGAGAAGAAGTAGTAAGTCGAGGCAATCACCAAAATGACCGTCATAACAATCAAAAATCGATTCCGCGCACTCATCAACAATCTCCTAACATCAATCTCCTAACGGATCGCCGGAAAGCCCTCGGCCTTTCTTCGCGTACTCGCGTCGGGGCGCTTAGCGAAACAGCGCCGCCGAAATGAACTCCAGCACAAACACGCGCCGTTCCCGTATCCTCTGTTCGGACAACGGATCCACCTTGGTCAACGTTTTCATCAGCGGCGCCGCCCTGAAATAAAAGACAATCACCGCCGCTACCGATGGCAGAAAATCCATCGGGCTCACCGCCCTGAATTCCCCCGCCCGAATCCCCTCGCGCAAGACGTCCGCCAGCTTCTCGAAGACCGGACGAAAATATTTCCTGGCAATTCTGCGCATCCGGACGTTGCCTGTGCGAGACTGCATCCAGTCGCCTTGCACCACCCGCGTAAATAGCGGATTGGCAGCGAGGTAGTCGAAATACGCGCCCAGGTATTCCAGCATCTTCTTCCGCGGCGGCAATTTACTTTCCAGCACCGGCATCAATCGAGCCCGCATCCCGCCGAACACATGATCGAGCACCGCGTCGTACAGAGCGTCCTTGTCTTCGAAGTAGTAATAAATCAGCGCCTTGTTGACGCGCGCCGCCTGCGCGATGGCATCCGTCCGAGCTCCGGCAATCCCATTTTCGGCAAATTCCGCCACCGCCGCCTTCAAGATCGCGGCGCGGCTCGCCTCGGGATGCCCGCGCGTTCCCAGCCGAGGAGCAAGCCGTTCGCGGCTGGAGTGGCCCTTGGGACGATGCAATCGAGCCGTAGCGACCGATGCTTTCATATAATTAACCAGTTAGTTAGATTATAGCACGGCGCTCTGGTGCGGATAGTCCAAGAGGGGCGGGACGATTAAGGGACAAGACTGCCCGAGCCGGAAGGGCTTCCCCCCTACGTTTTGGGTGCCTCCGCGGGCGGCCCAAACGGTCCGCAGCGCCCGTGCATGGATTGACGGAGCTTCTCGCGCTCTTCGGGAGTCATCTGCTCCCACCGTTCGGTCATGCGGCGCCGCCAGTGCATATGGCCGCCGTGGCGGCCGTGGAATCCGCCGAAAAGAATCTTGCTCAGGACCAAAATTCCGATGGCTTGCCAGAAGCCGATCATGTGCCAGCCGAACAGAGCCGGCATCAGCCAGTTCCATAGCCGCATCACCACATAGCCAAACAGCGGAACAAACACCAGAAAGAACACTACGGCAAACATCATCATCTTCACTACCCTATTCACTACGCTACCCGCCCAGTCTCTTCCCATAGCCTTCACCTCATGATTTCAAAAATTCGTCGTGAATCGCCTGCAATCGCTCGCGCAAATAAAGAACCGCATAATGCTTGCGCGAGAGCAGCGTATTCACGCTTGCGCCAGATTCCGCCGCAATCTCCTTGAAGCTGTGCCCCATCAGTTCATGGGCGATAAATACTTCGCGCTGCTCCTCCGGCAACTCGTCAAGCGCAGCCTCCAGTTCTTCCAGCAACACGTTTCGCGCGTAAAGTGCCTCCGGCCCGGCATCCGGCGACGGCAGCAACTCTTCCAACTGAAGCACTTCCCGATCCTCCACAATCGCAGCCGGATCGCTCCTCAGCGCCTCCCGCTTCTTCTTGCGAAAAAGGTCCGTGATTCGATTGCGCGCTACGCGGAACAACCAGGCGGTAACCTGCTCCACCGGTTTCATCAGGCGGTAGGCCTCCACGAGTTCGTAGAAGACATCCTGCAGGATGTCTTCCGCGTCCTCACGGTCGGGCACGCGCCTGCGGATGAAGTCGCGCAGCCGGGATTGCTCCTGAGCGATCGCTCCCGAGATTCGATCGTCCTGCTCCGTCATCGCCCACCGTTTGGTCAGCGCATCATCCATCTGCTGGTGTAGACGAATGAGCGCGGCAAATATTGTATGAGGATAAGCAGAAGATACAGGAAAAACGGATGCAATCGAAAAGTCACTGTCCCGAAGTGATATGGACGGCCGAAATGCCAAGTGGCACGATCAAAGGTAGTTATGCCGCGAGTACATATCCTCATAGCCGCCGTGATTTTGTTATGGGCGCGCACGTCCTGCACATACTCGGAAACGCGTGCCCCTTTGGCAATCCCTCTGTCTGCCGACAAGCTGATTGCCCTTACCTTCGACGATGGCCCTCGGCCGTATGTCCTGTTCGGCACCAAGGGGGACCATCCGGCTCCAGGCCTTCTCGATACACTCGATAACAATGGTGTGAAGGGCACGTTTTTTGTTGTGGGGTGGCGGCTTACGCCCGGGACTTGGGGAGAACGGCGGCACGAACAGAATGTCGGCGTCACCTGCATCGACGCCGCGCAGCAAATGGTTAAGCGCGGCCACGAATTGGAAGACCACACGTTCACCCATATCGAACTGCGCGGTGCAGAGAGGACAAAGGGAGAGCAGTGGGTGGTCGGCGACGTGGAACGCGCCGCCCAAGCGATCAAGGCAGTTACCGGCACACAGCCAAGGTACGTCAGGCCCCCAGACTGGAGCATCTCGGACGATGCGCGCCTGGACCTCGAACGGCACGGCTATCGCGTCCTAACCATCTCGGCGTCGAACTCCATTGCGCTGCGCGACGTGAACTCGCTCGATTACCTGTGCACCAGGGGGAACTCGACCCAATGTCCTAAACCCTCTTTGGCGGGCGCAGTCTTGAAGCAGGTGCAACAGCGTGAGGCGAAGGGAATCTACACCCACATTATGGTGTTCCATGAGTTGTCGACAACGACGGCGATCATGCCGGAGTTGATCGGCAGTCTCAAAGCGCGGGGATACCGCTTCGTCACTTTGACTGAGTACATGAGGCTGGTAACGTCAAAACCCGCTAGCACGCGGGAAGTAGCGCGCTCTACAGGGCCCGCTGTCTTGGGTGGATCTCGGTAATCTAGACCTTCGTAATTTTAAACCTGCGTGCTCACGATCCGGCCCATGAGTGTAGTCGGGATGTTTCACCACTATTGTTTTCGGGATGCTTCCCTGATAAGTTGACACACCCGAAAGTGACCTTGCTCGCCGCGGTAGCAGGCCTCATCCTCCGCCGTGTGACCCCGGTTGTCCTTAGCTTTCGGATCAGCGCCTGCTTTTAGTAACTTCTCAGCGCCAATCGCGTCCCCGGTCATAGCAGCGGCTAAAAGCGGATTGAAGCCCGTCTTGGTTCTTGCATTCGGATTTGCTCCCGCATCAAGTAGAAGTTGCACCATCGCTCCATCCTTACATCTCTGGGAAGGAGCTTCCATCAATGCGGTCTCGCCGTCCCATTTCGTCGCATTTACGGGTACACCGCCCTTCAGCAGTTCGCTGGCCACCTTCGGATTGCACATAAAGGCCGTCCCTATGAGAGCCTCAGCACCACCGTCGGGAAACTTCGGATCAGCGCCAGCCGACAGTAGCTCCAAGGCAAAATCTGTGTAATTCCAGCGGATGGCTTCGTGGAGCGGGATCGCTCCACACTGGTCCTGAATGTTGAGCTTTGCTCCAGATTTGACCATCGCGCTGGCTTTGCCCAAGTCTCCATCCCTGATTACTTGAACCAATAGTTCATTGCTTGGGCGCAGGCAGTTAGGTTCACTCTGCGCATACGTTGACGCGGTCAACGCGAAAGACAATAAGGCAACACACAATGGCAAGCGTTTCATAACGCGCATCTTATTGGAGGCGTGCCAGAATAGTCTAGGGCATCTGTGGTTAACAGATAGCGCTCATCCTATGAGAGAGGATGTCAAGAAAAAATACTTCCCCTTCCCCTCCAGGGATAGGTGGATGTGGTGACTTACGTCCAGCCCCACCACGTGCGTAGAGGGGGTCTTGGTTTGTTTGCTTTGGAT
>Ga0182027_10001436_pt1 | contig 39961 bp, 38 predicted proteins | sample 712E1DmetaG_FD_121300 | JGI IMG/M metagenome (GOLD analysis project Ga0182027, IMG submission 121300) | Permafrost microbial communities from Stordalen Mire, Sweden - 712E1D metaG (Illumina Assembly) | ecosystem: Environmental > Terrestrial > Soil > Wetlands > Permafrost | place: Sweden...
AGCGCGCCGAACCGCCCCCCAGGGTCGGCCCGCCAAAGGGACCGGCCGGGTTCCGCGTGTCCGCCACGCGGCACGGGGTTACCGGAATGAACTGCAACTGGGCCCAGACCGGGGTTCCGGCAAACATCGTGAGCAGCAGGGCCTGCAAGAATTTTAGGATCACCACTTTTTCTCCGTTTTATGGCCGTTCACAACAGGCAGCGTAAGAGCGACCCAAATTGCCTCACGGAAACGGGGAAGTCCGGTGGTCAGAAGTCCTCGCCCCTGATAAGGTCGGGGTTGGCCACGTACTCGAAGCGGTCGGGAAACCGTTCGACCAGGACGTTGGCATGTTCGCTCCAGAGGGTGGCATGGTCGGTAGGGTTCTCGGTGTCTCTGACGACGCTGTAGCCGAGCTGATAGTTCCTGAAGCCGGCGCTACGCTTGTCATCGTCGTCCCAGCGCTTGTAGAAGCTGCTGTTCTGGATTTCGTTGCGCTCCAGTCTGGCGGCGCGGTCCGCATCCGCGGCCCTGCCGATCGCTTCGATGGCGGCAATTTGGGGAGCCGCAAAAGCAGCGGCCAGCCTGCCCGTGACCGCCCTGTCCAGTTGAAAACTCGACAGGATGGCGGCCGCGGTGGCGCGCTCCCTCGCGGCGAGAGAACTGGGGATCAAGCTGGAGCTCAGAAGCACCAGGTAGTTGCCCGCCTGGCTAGGCGCGACGGTGCAAAGCAACGCATTCATCTCCAGAGTGCCCTTCCCGTCGTGGCCGTCCACGTTGCCGGTGACATGAACGCAGCGCCGGTCTGGGCGAGCCGGCACCTGTTCTGCCCGGGAGATCTGAAGTTCGGCGGGGCCGAGGCCCCAGGCCCTGCGAAACGCCTGATAGAAACCTGGAAAAGCCCTGGTCAGATCCGCGCCGAAAGGGAAATAGATGCCGCGAGTGGCCTGCTGGTGCTGTCGCACCCAGGGATTGTTGGTGTCGAACGCCATCAGGGTCTCGTTGAGACCAATGGCCTCGCCATGGGGGCCCATCACATCGATCGTGCCATTCGCGCTGGAGGGCACCACGTGCCATCCCTCGGGCACGCCCACCGCTGCTGACCGGTCGCGGATAATGACGTTGCGTAAGGGCGCCGCGGGAGCGCTCTGGCCGGAACCGGCGGACCGGGCGGCTTCGAGGGGATGCCAGGCGCCAAACAGCGTGGTCATCATGGGCCCCAGTGTGGTGGAGAATCGCCTCGCATCGTCGGTGACCTGGGCGGCCTCGACATGATCCGTCGTGGCTTTGGCGACGATGATCAGGCCAGCCATCTTGCCGTTGTCCTGGGTGCGCCGGGTAACCGTGAAAAAGACGGCGGCGGATTGGGTGCCGCGGGCCTCGAACAGCTTACCGACCTGCGGCCGGTCGCCATACTGGCGGTGCAAGTTCCTCAGGATGGCGGTTATGGCGCCGACTTCGGTGGTTTGCCCGGTCACCTGCCCGTAGACGATTGTGCCGCCCTGGGGATTGTGAATGGTCCGTTGCGTGGTTTGTGCACCAGCCGTGTCGAGAGAGACCGCAACCATGACTAATGGAATGAAGAATTGCTTCGCGACGCGCATGACGAACTTGCTCCTTGTCTTCTCCCGGACCTCCAGGGATTCATTAAGGTAGCGCGAACCGGGCGAGGAATGACGCAAGGAAAAGGGAAATGTCTCCTTTTCTCCCATGTGTCCTGCCGGAACTGGTAGACTAATGACCTACCAGGCCTGGAACGGAGCGCCGATTGGATTCCTCAGGCGAGATCACGCTGCTCCTGCGTAAGTGGAAACAGGGCGAACCCGACGTCCTCGATCGGTTGATGCCGCTGGTGTATCCCCATCTGCGTCAGATCGCGGCCGCCTACATCCGCAGAGAGCGAGATCCGGGTGTGCTTCAAGCGACCGCGCTGGTCAACGAAGTCTACCTGCGGCTGATCGGCCAGCAAAAGGCGGACTGGGAAGATCGCGCGCACTTTTACACCTTCTCGGCCAAAATCATGCGGATGATTTTGACGGATCACGCCCGCAGCGACGACGCCCAGAAGCGAGGCGGCGGCGCGGAGCACGTCCCTTTGAACGACCAGATTCCCTGGGTAAGGATCGGCAGCGAGTCCATGATCGACCTCAACCGGGCCTTGGATGAGTTGGAGGCGATCGACCCGAAAAAGGTGCAACTGGTAGAACTCCGGTTCTTCCTCGGATGCACGGCGGAGGAAACGGCCGACATCATGCAGCTCTCGAAAGCTACGGTCGATCGGGAAGTGAAGTTCGTGAAGAGCTGGCTCTACCGGCGCATTGGAGCCTCCAAGGAAAGCCTGATTCATTCCGCTGACAATCTACGCTGACCTTGATTGGGAGCAGCCGATTTGGCCTCAGAACCAGAAACACCAACCGTAAAGCGCTGGCACCGGCTCGAAGCCATCTTCCACGAAGTGGCCGAAGCGCCCGCGAACGAACAAACCGCGCGTCTCGAAGCGCTCTGCGCCGGAGACAGCGACCTCCTTCAGGAGGCCGGAGCCCTTCTCCGCGCCCGGGACGAGGAGGAACAGATCACCGCCGCGTACGTGGCGCCCGCTCCCGGGGAAGCTCGTGCGCCCTACATCGGCCGGCGAATCGGGCCGTATCAATTGGAGAGGCTCCTCGGGCGCGGCGGCATGGGCGCTGTCTATCTGGCTCACAGAGCGGATGGGCAATTCGATCAGCAAGTCGCCATAAAGCTGATTGACCTGCCCTTGGCGAGCGACATGTTTCGCGAGAGGTTCCGGCAGGAACGGCAGATCCTGGCAGGCCTCAGTCATCCCCTGATCGCTCGCATGCTGGACGGCGGCGTCAGCGACGACGGCGAGCTCTATCTGGCGATGGAGTACGCCAACGGCCTGCCGATCCAGCGCTACGCGGAGCAACACTCTCTCTCGATCCGGGCGCGCGTCGAACTGTTCCGGTCCGTTTGTACCGCGGTTCGCTTCGCGCACCAGAATCTGGTGGTCCATCGGGACTTGAAGCCCGACAACATTCTGGTGCTCGAAGACGGAACGCCGAAACTGCTGGACTTCGGCACCGCCAAGCTGCTCACACCCGTGGATCGCCTGGCAGAAGGCGAGTTCACACGCCAGGGGTTTCAGTCTTACACGCCTCAATACGCCAGTCCCGAACAGGTGCTGGGACACCCGATCTCGACCGCCTCCGACATCTACTCCCTGGGCGTGCTTCTCTTCCTCCTCACCACCGGCGTGCCTCCCTATGAGTTGAAGGAGTTCAGTATCGCGGAGATGGTCCGGGTGATCTGCCAGGAGCAGCCGCCCCGGCCGAGCCAGAAGGCCGCTCCCGGCACGCTGGACTCCGATATCGATGCCATCGTTCTGAAGGCACTCCGCAAAGAGCCACAAGAACGCTACGCCAGCGTGGACCAGCTCATTGCCGATCTGGACGCGTATCTCGACGGACGTCCGGTGGCGGCACGCCAGGGCAATTTCCGTTATCGCGCCGGGAAGTTTGTCCGGCGGAACAAGCTCGCCTTTGCCGCCTCGGCGCTGCTGGCGGTCACCATCCTGGCGGGAATCGGCGGCGTGTTCTGGCAGTCCCGCATTGCGAACGCGCAGCGCCTCAAAGCGGAGGCTCGCGCGGAAGACCTGCGGACGCTCAGCAACAGTCTGCTTTCGGAAATCGACGAGGCCATTCAGAAGATACCCGGCTCTACGGCCGCCCAGAAGCTGCTGGTGAGCACGGTTCTGAAGCACCTGGACCGCTCGGCCAAGGATGCCGCAAGCGATCCGCAGCGGCAACTGGACCTTGCCAATGCGTTCATCCGGCTGGCCAACGTGCAAGGCAATCCGTACGACCAGAACATCGGCGACGCGCCGGGCGCCCTGGCCAGTCTGGACAAAGCCCTTTCGATCGCCAGGGCCGCCCTCCGCCAGCAGCGCGGCGACGCGGCCGCGGCGCATGCCCTGGGCTGGGCTCAACAATCGCGGAGCGAAGTGCTGTTCGGCATGGGCCGGACGCAGGAGGGCGTGGCCACCATGCGCCTGGCGGCGGCCACCTTCGACGAGCTGGCCGGGCGGCCCGGCGCCAAGGTGGACGCGCTGATGGACGCGGCGACCGCCTACGGGGGGTTGGGCGACCAACTGGGACAGAGCGGTACGGCGAGCCTGAGCGATCCGGTGGCGGCGCTGGCGGCGTTTCACAGATGCCTCGAACTCGACGAACGCATCGTCCAGCTCGATCCCGGCTTCACCCGCGGCCGACGGGGAGTGGCGATGAGCCACGCAAAAATCGCCAACATATTGAGCGAAACCGATCCCGCCGGGTCCTTGACGGATTACCGCAAGGCGATCGAAGGCATGAACGCTCTCCCGGAGGATTACCGGAAAGCCCTCCCCAACCAACGCATCCTGGCTCTCATGATTCGCAGAAGAGGGATGGCGCTGAAAGAGGTTGGAAGGTACCAGGAAGCGCTCTCGTACATGGAACAGGTCAAGCCCATTTCCCAAAGCTTCCTGGCCGCCGATCCCAACGATACGCGGGCTGGGAACGACTTGTTGGCGATCCTCGAAAACGAAGCGGAGTGCTATGAGGATCGCGCGGATGGCGTGTTCCCGGAGGAACACGCGAACCGGGCCGCCGACGCCGCCAGTGCCCTGAACGTTTTGTCGGAGGCGCGTGCCCTGAGCGAGCGCCTTCTTCAGATCAGACCGGATAACGACTACTGGCGATCGTCGCTGGGGCTGATTCTGATCCGCATGAGCACGCAGCAACGAGCGCTCCATCAGACCAAAGGAACGCTGGAGTTGGCGATCAAAGGGGTTGCGATCCTGAAAGCCATCGGAAAGCAGCAAAACGCCGCGGGCTTTGACCTGGATCAGGTTGCCACGGGCTTGGCCAACGTCGTGCCCGTCGAGCTCCGCGACACCCGGCTCGCGGTCGAATGCGCCCAGCGCATGGTGGAGCTGAGCCATCATCGAAGACCGGGCTATCTGCTGTCTCTCGCATGCGCCTACCGCTCCGCCGGGCAACCCGCAAAAGCTCGGGCGACGGCCGCGGAAGGTCTCGCGCTTCTTCCCAGCAACGCCACAGCCCCCTCGCGCGTCCGCAAGCAATTGCAGGAGGAACTCGCCGAGTAGGACTAGGTCCGCTCCCTGACGGTCGCGGTTCGGCATACGGAACCGCGCGCGTAAGCAAGCGGACCGCAGGCCTGGATCCCCCGCGTCCCCAACCACCCTAAGTGCATCTAAAATTAAGACGAAGCTTGTCGCGCCGTGACCGGTGCGGCCGAGAGGGCCCATGGGGATTCTGGTTGGCGTGGTCAAAGAGCAATATCCCGGAGAGCGGCGCGTCGCCGTTGTGCCGCTGAGCATTGCCGCACTGGTCCGATGCGGAGCCGAGCTGCTGATTGAGCGCGGCGCCGGCTCCGAGGCCGGCTTCACCGACGCCGAATACGAACACAAAGGAGCTCGCCTGGCCACGCGCGCCGAGGTCTTCGCCGGGGCCACCGTGCTCCTCATGGTGCGTACGGCGGGCGCCGATCCCGAGGGCTCCCGCGCGGCGTTGCCTCTGCTCCGCGCCGGCGAGGTGGTGATCGGCCTCGGCGAGCCGCTTGCCAACCCGGAACCCTACCGCGACCTTTCCGCCGCCTACGTCACCAGCTTCTCCCTCGAGTTGCTGCCGCGCATCACCCGCGCGCAGAGCATGGACGTCCTCTCGTCGATGGCCACCATCGCCGGGTATAAGGCCGTGCTGCTCGCCGCCGATGCCCTGCCCCGCATGTTCCCCATGCTGATGACCGCGGCGGGCACCGTCGCGGCGGCGCGGGTGCTGGTCATTGGCGCGGGCGTCGCCGGATTGCAAGCCATCGCCACCGCGCGCCGCCTGGGCGCCGTGGTCAGCGGCTACGATGTGCGGCCCGCCGTCAAGGAACAGGTGGAGAGCCTGGGTGCGCGCTTCGTCACCCTGGACCTCGAAACCGCCGCGGCCCAGGACCAGGGCGGCTACGCCAAAGCATTGGGCGAGGACTTTTACCGCCGCCAGCGCGAGCAGATGGCCGAGGTCATCGCCCGCCACGACGTCGTCATCACCACCGCCGCCATCCCCGGACAGCGCGCGCCGATCCTGGTCACGCGCGAAATGGTGGTTGGCATGGCCCCTGGCTCGGTCATCGTGGACCTGGCGGCCGAGCGCGGCGGTAACTGCGAGCTGACCCGGCCCGGCGAGACCGTGGTGGAGCACCAGGTGGCCATCCTTGCCCCGCTCAACCTGCCCTCCACCATCCCTTACCACGCCAGCCAGATGTATTCCCGCAACATCACGACCTTTCTGTGCCACCTGATCAAGGGCGGCGAGCTGGTGGTCGATACCACGGACGAAATCACCCGCGAAACGCTGGTAACCCACCAGGGGCGGGTCGCGCACCACCGCATTCAACAGGCGCTCGGTCTTCCAGAAACGCCCGCGGAAACCGCACTCAACCAGACGAGGTAAATCGAATGCTCACCGATCTCGAAGTCGGCCTGTACATTTTCATGCTCGCGACCTTTCTCGGCCTGGAGATCATCCGGCGCGTCTCGCCGCTGCTCCACACGCCCCTAATGTCGCTCACCAACGCCATCTCGGCCATCGCGGTGGTAGGCTCCATCCTCGTTACGGGAGCGGCCCACGCGAGCACGCTCAGCCGCACCCTCGGCTTCATCGCCGTGACAGCCTCCATGACCAACGCGGTCAGCGGATACCTCATCACCGACCGCATGCTCAAGATGTTCAAGACGCGCAAGCCGGGTGGCGACCGCAAGGGAGCCGCCTGATGACCGACACCGCCGTGCAGTACATCTACATTCTCTCGGCCGCCCTGTTCGTCTTCTCGCTGAAGTGGATGCGCTCGCCCGCGACCGCGCGCCGCGGCGTCTTCGCCGGCGAGGCGGGCATGCTGCTGGCCATCGTCGGCACGCTGATGCGCCATGAAGTGGTGGATTACAAGCTCATCGCCGCGGCCTTCGTCATCGGCACGGTGGCCGGCATCCCGCTGGCCTACCTGATGCCCATGACCGCGGTGCCGCAGCGGACGGCGCTCTCGCACGCCTTTGGCGCCCTGGCGGCGGCGCTGGTCGGGACGGCCGAATACTACCGCGCCACGCCCCACGGCGCCGTCATGGTGGCGCTGGTGTTCGAGACCCTGCTCGGCTTCCTCACCTTCACCGGAAGCATGATGGCCTTCGGCAAGCTGCAGGAGATTCTGCCCACCCGCCCCATCACCTACCGCAACCAGAACGTGATCAACCTGTCGATCCTGGGACTCGCGGTTGCGGCCGGGGTGTGGCTGATCGTTCAGCCCGAGCAGGCGTGGCTGTTCCCAATCTTCATCGCGCTCTCGCTGGTGTTCGGCGTGCTGCTGATCGTGCCCATCGGCGGCGCCGACATGCCCACCGTGATCGCTTTGCTCAACTCCTACGCGGGCCTTTCCGCCGCCGCCATGGGATTCGCTCTCGGCAACCGCCTCCTGATCATCGCCGGGGCGCTTGACGGCTCCTCCGGCCTGATCCTGTCGATCGTCATGTGCCGCGCCATGAACCGCTCGTTCACCAACGTGCTGTTCGGCGCCTTCGGCCAGGTGCAGACCAAGGCCGGCGGCGCGGCGGAGGAGCAGCGCACCGTGCACAGCGCCAGCGCGGAGGAAGCCGCGCAGATCCTCGACGCGGCGCGCTCGGTGATCATCGCTCCCGGCTATGGCCTGGCGGTGGCGCAGGCCCAGCACAAGCTGCGCGAGCTATACGACACGCTCACCCGCCGCGGGGTGGACGTGAAGTTCGCCATCCATCCCGTGGCCGGCCGCATGCCCGGCCACATGAACGTCCTGCTGGCCGAGGCCGACATCCCCTATGACCGCCTGTTCGAGATGGACGACATCAACTCCGAGTTCCCGCAGGCGGATGTGGCGCTGGTCATCGGGGCCAACGACGTGACGAACCCAGCCGCCCGGAGCGACAAATCGAGCCCCATTTACGGCATGCCGATTCTGGACGTCGACAAGGCCCGCACGGTCATGGTGATCAAGCGCAGCATGAGCCCGGGCTTCGCGGGCATCGACAACCCGCTTTACTACCTGGACAAGACGCTGATGCTCTTCGGCGACGCCAAGGCCTTCCTGACCGACCTGGTCAAGGAACTGGCCGAGGTGGCGAAGGCGGCGTAGGTCCGCTCGGCGGCGCCGGCCCGTACCGAACCGCGACCGTAAAAGGAGCGGATGGCCCCCAGGCATTGTAATCCGCAACAGCGCTACTAAACGCAGACTGGGTCTTATCCCCCAGAACGGGTGCGATTCCCATAGGCCCCCGCACTATCTCTCTTGAGACTCTGCCCCGAATAACGGGACGCCCGGGCTAGCCGCCGGTTTGGCCCGACGCCTGCTTATGCGGGGTGGGTTTCTTTCTCAGGAGAGTTGAACTTATGCGTGTCCCAGTAGTCTCGCTTCGCACGGCCATCCGGGTGGCGCTGGCGCTCACGGTGGTGGTGGGTTCGGCGTTGCTGTTCAGCAGCTCGGATTTTCCCGTCTATCCCGCAGGGTTAAAGGCGCACTACGCCCCCGCTGCGATCATCAACTTCGTTCGTCCCGGTCTGGTGTTGAAGATCGAATCGGCGAACATCGCCAATGACGGCACGATCACCGTCCAGTTCAAGTTGACCGATCCCATGACGCTGCCCCTCGACCGAGCGGGCATCACGACCCCTGGTCCGATCTCGACCCGGTTTGTGATCGGTTCGATTCCAGCCGGCCAGACCCAGTACGTTTCCTACATTTCAAGGGTCGTCACGGGAACCACCGGAATGAAGGCCACCCAGGCAACGTCGGACTCGGGCGGGACCTACCAGCAGGTGGGCGACGGGGAATACGTCTACACGTTCGGGTACAAGATTCCGATGCCCCAGAACTCGGCGCGCTCGATGCAGGGCCGGAGCTTGAGGATGACGCCGGAGCAGAGCAGCAGAGCGCTGCTCACCCGGGGCCGGTCCCTGGGCGACGTGGCGGCCGATGTCGAGCCGGCTGTCCAGTCCGAAACGGCCAAGGTCGCGGCCGGGGCGTTTGACCCGCACGCCACCCACACCATCGGGATATGGGCGGCCCGCGATTTGAGCTCGTTCAACCTGACCTCGATCATCGACCAGACGTCGGACGTCTTCAGTTGGGTTCCGGACGGCAGCCCGGTGACGGTTACCCGGGACGTCATCCGCGACCAGACCTGCAACAAGTGTCACGACCCGCTTTCGGCGCACGACGAGCGCAAGGGGATCGCGCTGTGCATCATATGCCACAATCCCCAGACGAGCGACCCCAGCACCGGGAACACCCTCGACATGAAGGTGTTTATCCACAAGATCCACATGGGCTCGCAGTTGCCGAGCGTGGTGGCCGGCACGCCGTATCAGATCGTCGGATATCAGAATTCGGTTAGCGACTTCTCGACCGTGGTTTTCCCCGCGGATCCCCGGAACTGCACTTTCTGCCACGAGCAGAACACCGGTGCGGCCCAGGCCACGGCGTACCTGAAGCCCACCCGGGCGGCATGCGGCTCCTGCCACGACAACGTGAACTTCGTCACCGGCGTGAACCACGTCAACCTCCCCGAGATCGACGACACCCAGTGTGCGGGCTGTCACATTCCGCAAGGCGAGTTGGAGTTCGACGCTTCCATTCTGGGAGCGCACACCATACCGACGTCCTCGAATACCCTGCTCGGCTTCGTCTTCAACATCGTGAGCGTGACCAACACGGCGGCGGGCCAGAACCCCACCGTAACGTTTACGGTGAGGAACAACGCCGGCAACGGCATCGACATCTCCAAGGGCTCGGTCTCGTTGGTGATGGCAGGTCCCACCATCGACTACGCGGCCTATGTTTCGGAAAGCGTGACCAAGGCGCCCGGGACGCCCGATGGCACCTACACCTGGACCATGAAGAACGCGATCCCGGCGACGGCCACCGGAACGTACTCGATCGGCATCGAGGGATACCAGAACACGACGCTTCTGCCCGGCACCGATTTGGCGCAGACCATCCGCGAAGCCGGCATCAACAAGGTTGTCAACTTCTCGGTCGACGGCTCGCCAGTCGCGCTGCGCCGGAAAGTGGTCGATATCGCCAAGTGCAACACCTGCCACTCCTTCCTCAGCGTCCACGGGGGCAACCGGAATGAGATCGAGCAGTGCGTGCTGTGTCACAACCCCAATCAGACCGACTCGCCCTTCCGGCCGGCCGCCCAGGCTCCGAACCAGACGGTGGACCTGGCGTACATGATCCACCGCATCCATACCGGCGACAGCAGCACGGCCGAGTATACGATTTACGGCTATGGGGGCTCGGTGAACGACTTCACGAAGATACGCTTCCCGGGCGACCGCAGGAACTGCGCCGAGTGCCATGTCAACAACTCGGAACAGCTTCCGCTGAGTGCGGGACACCTGAACGTCTCCGATCCGCGGGGCCTGATTAATCCCATGGGCCCGGCAACCGCGGCCTGCACAGGCTGCCATACCGATGTGGACGCGGCGTCGCACGCGCTTTCCAACACGACCACGCAACTCGGCGAGGCGTGCGCGGTGTGCCACGCTACCGATGCCGATTTCTCCGTGCCGCTGGTACACGCACGGTAGTGAGCAACCGACCGTGCCGGAAGGGAGCGGCCAGGCCGCTCCCTTCCGGTCGCGGTTCGGTTAACATGGGACTGTGTTTACTCAGGGGCGTCATCTCCTCATCTGGACAGCGGCCATCCTACTGACCGCTCGGTTCGCCTTAGCCCAGGACAAGCCAGCGGGCTACGTGGGCTCAGATACCTGTCAAACCTGCCACGACGACCTTGCGAAGGCCTTCGAACGTAATCCGCATCATCTGGTGGAGAGCCAGCCCGCGCGGGGCTGGAAAGGCATGGCCTGCGAGGCGTGCCACGGGCCGGGCGCGAAACATGCGGAAACGACGTCGGCCGACGACATCCTTAACCCCGCCAAACTGGCCGCCGCCAGGACGGACCAGATCTGCCTCAAGTGCCATCTGAACCAGCCCACGCAGGTGGGCCGGATCCAGGGCAGCCATCTGAAGAACCAGGTGTCGTGCACGGCCTGCCACGCGGTCCACAAGGGAGCGCAGGCGCTGCGGCCGACGCAGGCGTCCGTCATCAACCAGAAATGCGCCAGTTGCCACCGGTCGGTCTGGGCCAAGTTCCAGAAGCCCTACAAGCACCGGCTGCCGGAGGGCGCCATGTCGTGCGTCGACTGCCACAACCCGCACGGCAGTACCCTGCCCTTCCAGATCCGGACGGTGGCGGCGAATGAGCCGTCGTGTTTCCGCTGCCACAGCGACAAGCGCGGACCGTTCGTCTATGAACACCCGCCCATGAAGACCGACGGATGCGTCGCCTGCCACGAGCCGCACGGCTCGGCCAACCCGCGCATGCTGATCCGGCACGAGGTTCGCCTGGTGTGCCTGGAATGCCACGCCAACATCGGCGTGCAGAACAATATCGGCGGCCCACCCCCGGCGTTCCACGATCTGCGCTCGGCGCGCTTCCAGAACTGTAACGTCTGCCACACCAAGATCCACGGATCGTACGTGGACGCCGCACTGGAGCGTTAGTCATGAGAAACATACTGCTTCTCGCCGTTGCGCTACCGCTCATGGCCCAGGAGCCGCCCGCCGCGGCGCCGGCCGCAACGCCAACGCCAACACCGGCGCCAGCATCAGCATCAGCACCCGCACCGCCGGCCGCCACGCCCGCGGACAAATGGCTGACCGGTACCCTGGACGTCGGGTGGCGCTTCACCACCGGCATCGAGGGCGACACGAACACCTACCGCAGCGTGGTGAACCTGGGTCGCGGACCGAAACTGTTTGGTGCCAATTTCACCATCCAGCCGGAAAAGAACCCCTTCGTCGACCGGATCGATGTCTCGGCGAACTCCTGGGGCGGCGATCCCTACAACACGGCGCGCATCGAGGCCCGTAAGGAGGGCCTCTACGACCTCACCTTCGACTACAGGAATATCGCGTACTTCAACTTTCTGCCGTCGTTCGCCGATCCCGGGACGGTGAACCGTGCCCTGCCCTTCCTCGACCAGTACGGTTTCGACATCACGCGGCGAACCAGCGACTTCCGGCTGGACCTGTTTCCCGGGCACCGGATCGTCCCTTACATCGCATTCAGCCGCAACGGCGGCCGCGGCGATGGCACCATCAACTACATCCTTCAGTCGAACGAATACACGGTGCCGACCAGCTACAGCGATTACACCAATGAGTACCGCGCCGGCGTCCGGCTGGAGTTCAACCGCTGGCACCTGACGCTCGAGCAGGGCGGGTACACGTCCGAGAACAACCAGAGCCTTAACGGCGGCCCCAGCCAGGGGAACGTGCTCACGCCGATTCTGGGCCAGCAGTTGTTTCTGACCACCGGCACCGAGTTCTATGCGGTCCGCGGCGACGGGCTCTTCAGCCGGGCCTTGTTCACGGCCAATCCTGTGTCGTGGGCGGATATTTCGGCGCAGTTCCTCTACAGCCAGCCGCATATGACGGCGAACTTCGCGCAGGCCAACCTGGGCAACTTCATCGACCTCTCGCTGCCGGCGTTCTTCAGCTCGGAGTCGAGCGTGATTGACGCGCTGGCCAAACAGCCGCATCCGGCGGGCAGCGCCAGCGTCGAGTTGAAGCCGTTCCACGGCCGGCTTCGGATCCTGGAATCCTGGATGACGGACCAGTTGCACGATGCCGGCACGGCCATGCTGACGGACCAGTTGCTGCTCAGCAAGCAGGGCGCCACGGGAGGCACTCCGCTCACCCTCACCTCGCTCGACATGCAGCGCTTCGTGGCCACCTATAACCAGCAGCAGACCGACCTACTGTTCGACGTCACGCCGATGCTGACCTTGCGCGGTGGGTACCGCTACGTTTGGGGAGACGCGATCGAACCAGCCTCGATCACGGTCCAGGGCTCGACCGGGGCCGATACCGAGAGCGGCAAGCTGCGACGCAGCGTGGGAATCGGCGGGTTGAGCTTCCGCTCCAAAGCGAAGTTCCGGGGAACGGTCGACTTCGAGGCCTCGCCGGGGGATCGCAGTTACTTCCGCACCAGCCTGAACGATTATCAGCGGGCGCGGATCATGGCGCGCTACGCTCCCACGGCTGGACTCGAGATCACGGCGCGGTTCAGCGTGTTGAACAACCAGAACCCGGACCCCGCCATCCGCTACACCCTGCTGGCCCGCGACAACACGCTGGGGATTTCCTGGAACCCGGAGAAGTGGAAAGGCCTCGGGCTGACCGGGGACTATACGCGCAGCACCATTCACTCGAATATTACCTACCTGGTCCCGAGCACGTTGACGGGGGCCATCTCGGACTACCGCGAGAACGCCCACACGGCAACGCTGGTAGCCGACATGCCGTCGCCGCACTGGGCATTCGCTCCTAAGGTCTCCTTCGGCGGGTCGCTGTTTCAGTCCGCGGGAAGCCGGCCGGCACGCTACTATCAGCCGCTGGCGAGGGTGGCGTTCCCGCTCGGCGAGCACTTGCAGTTCTATAGCGAGTGGCGCTGGTATTCCCTGGCTCAACCTTTCTACGCGTACGAGGGGTTCCGGACGCACCAGTTCGTCACGGCGATTCGCTGGACGATGTAGTCTCTGAAGATCGGCTAAAGTTCGGGCGCATAGGGCCGATCCAGATAGAGGGGCCACACGCTGGCTCCCCTCACGAATGGCCTGCAAACTACCTCCCTTGATTCTGCATCCGTTCGCGGACGCGAACGGGCCCGGCAAGCTCGTGGACGCCTCGCGCGCGAGCCTGATGATTCACGGCTTACTGCCGGCGGACGCCGACGCACCAAGCCGGCTCGAGGAGCGGCTGCTGGTTGGACGCTACTGTGAGATCTCCATGCTGTTCTACCTGGGCAAGGATCTGCTCCGGTGGGTGATGCAGTGCATGGATTTCGCCGAACGGAACGAGGAACTGCAGCAGAGCGGCGTCCGGCCCGAGAGCTTCGTCGTACTGCTGATCGAGGACACGCCGCCGGAGGTGCGGGAAAAGCTGCGCGCCTGGGGCGTCCACGAGTACAATTCGATCTTCGCGCGCGCCCTGGGGCTGCACGCCATCTTCGAGTCCCTGCCCTCTCGCGACGCTCTGGCGCCTGACTTCATGCGACACTACCACCACTTCGCCGACGGCCTGTTCGCCTGCCGCCAGCAACTGTTCCGCTTCCCGCGCATCCCGACGGAGAGTTTCGACTTCCAGCTCTACGCCTCGGGCGAGTACGCGCGCATGCTGGAGCAGGAGTGGGGCACGGCCTAGCCGTCTGACCCCTCGAGGTCCGCTCCCTTACGGTCGCGGTTCGGAACCCCTCATACCGAGCCGCGCGCGTCAGCAAGCGGACCGCGGCATCCACGCCACGCCTAGGCGCGCCCCAGCAGCCGCGTTAAAATTAAACCATGTCGTTTTCCAAGATGCTGCTGGTTCGCCAGAACTTTCCCGACCGTCGTGTCGCGGATATTTCGGGCGCGGTGCGCCGTGAGTTGCACCAGGCGGGTTTCGCCGGCAGGCTGAAGCCGGGGGCGCGCGTGGCGATCGGCGCTGGCAGCCGCGGCATTGCGAACATCGCCACCATCGTCAGGGCCGCGGTCGATTTCTGGAAAGACGCCGGCATGCAGCCGTTCATCTTTCCCGCCATGGGCAGCCACGGCGCCGCTTCGGCCGAAGGCCAGGCGGACGTGCTGGCGCATTACGGCATCCACGCGGCCGGGATGGGCTGCCCGGTCCTCAGCTCGCTCGATGTGGTCCCGCTGGGGCGGACGCCGGAAGGCATCGAGACCTTCATGGATCGGAACGCCTTCGAGAGCGACGGCGTGATGCTGGTGGGCCGCGTGAAGTGGCACACGGACTTCTCGGGAAAGATCGAGAGCGGGCTATACAAGATGATGGCGATCGGCCTGGGCAAGTTCGCGGGCGCGCAGCGCTACCACACGCATGCCTTCCGCATGGGCCTGGAGCAGGTGATCCGCAGCGTGGGCCGGCAGGTGCTGACCTCGGGGAAGATCCTGGGAGGGCTGGCTATCCTTGAGGACGCCAACCACAATACGGCCAAGCTCGAAGCGGTCCCGGTCGAGCATATGGAGCAGCGTGAGGAAGAGCTGCTGGCGCTGGCGAAGTCGTGGATGGGCCGGATCCCGGCCAAGCAGCTCGACATTCTGATCGTGGATGAACTGGGCAAGAACATCAGCGGCGCGGGGATGGACACGAAGGTGATCAACCGCTCGATCCAGTGCCACTACAATCCCTGGCCGGAGCTGGCGCGCATTGAGCGGATCTTCGTGCGCGACTTGAGCGACCTGAGCTACAACAACGGCGTCGGGTTGGGCATGGCCGACGTGACTACGGACCGGCTGGTGAGCCGGGTTGACTGGCATCCGACGCACATCAACTCGCTAACGGCGTCGACGCCTTGCGCGATTCGCACCCCCATTCACTTCGCTACGGACCGCGAGTGTCTGGAAAGAATCGCACCGACGGTGGGCCGTTTCGACACGGCCGACGTCACCATCGCGTGGATCCGCAATACGATGGAGCTCGGAACCATCGCCTTCACGGAGAATCTGTGGCCGGAGTTGAGCGAGAACCCGGCGCTGGAAAAAATGGGCGAGCCGCGTGCGCTGGAGTTTGACCAGAAAGGTGACCTAGCCAATTGGCTGCTCCAGCCCGCTGAACCCGCCCCCATCCACTAAGTGGAAAGGAACCCGTTCCCGCCACGGGCGCCCGGCGCGCTGGCCCTATGATGCCGCGTTGGCCAGCAGCGACTGAATTTTGCTGAAGACGGTGCTGATACTGCTCGACACGTTCGGCATGAGCGCGCCGGCGGCAACAGCCACGAACCCGGCCATCAAGGCGTACTCGATCAGATCTTGGGCCTGGTCGTCCTTCCAGAACGTCGCTAACAGGTGTTTCATGCGCTCTCCTTCTCGCGCCCAGCGGTGGCCTGACGTTCTGACAGTAACAGTCCCGACTCGAAAGGAGAATCGGCGAAACAGCTTAGGAAGGCGTAGGAAAGCGACTGAACGCAAGGCTGGCTTTCGCTGTGGAAAAGGGGATTCGGCGGAAGAAAGAAAGGGCGAGTTGCGAGCTCGCACAGCTCGCCCCGAAAGACTGGAACCACGTGCAGTTTATGATCACGCCCGCGGGCGTCGGCCTTCGCGCGCCTCGGTTCCGCGGCCCTCTCATCGCACCTCACTCCGGCTGCGGTGAGAAGAGCGCTAGCTGGCTGCGTTGGCCAGCAACGATTGAATTTGACTGAATACGCTACTGATGCTGCTCGATACATTGGGCATCAGCGCCCCGGCGGCCACAGCCACGAACCCCGCCATCAATGCATACTCGATGAGGTCCTGGCCCTGGTCGCCCGTGCAAAAGGCCCACAGCAGTTTCTTCATCCGCTCTCCTTCTCGCGCCCAGCGTGGCCTGACAGTACGAACCTATCAGCCCAATGGCGTCAGCAGAATCCGGCAGAAGACTTAGAACGATGACTAAACTGACTGGGGCGAGGCGCCCAGAATCCCCATGCGGCGCCCGACGCGGGTCAGGATATCGATCGCGCGGTCCAATTGCTCACGCGTGTGCGCCGCGGTCACGATGGTGCGGATGCGCGCCCTGCCTTTGGGCACGGTGGGGAAGCCGATGCCGGTCGCGAACAGCCCTTCCTCGAACAGCGCGGCAGAGAACTGGTGCGCGAGTTTCGCCTCGCCCACCATGACCGGCGTGATGGGGGTCTCGCTTGCGCCGGTATCGAAGCCGGCCGCCTGGAGACCGCTCTTGAAGTAGCGCGTGTTGTCCCAAAGGCGCTCGATGCGCTCGGGTTCCTGTTCCAGAATGTCGAAGGCAGCCAGGCACGAAGCGGCCACCGCGGGCGGGTGCGAGGTCGAAAACAGAATCGGCCGCGCACGGTGGTAGAGGTAGTCAATCAGGTCGCGGCTTCCGCAAACATAGCCGCCCAGCGCGCCGATCGCTTTCGACAGCGTCCCCACCTGGATATCCACCTTGCCGTGCAGGCCGAAGTGGTCCACGGTGCCGCGCCCGTTGCGTCCGAGCACGCCGGAGGAATGCGCGTCGTCGATCATCATGATGGCGCCATGGCTCTGGGCGCCCTCGACCAGCGCGTCGAGCGGCGCGATATCGCCATCCATCGAGAACACGCCGTCGGTGATCAGCAGTTTGCGCCCGGGCTGGGCTTCGAGTTCGCCCAGGATGCGGTCGGCGGCGGCGGCGTCTTTGTGCGGAAAGACGTGGATCTTGGCCTTCGACAGCCGGCAGCCGTCGATGATGCTGGCGTGGTTGAGCGCGTCGGAGACGATGTGGTCCTCGGGCGTGAGGATGGCGGCGACCGTGCCCGCGTTGGCCGCGAAGCCGGACTGGAAAACGACGCACGCCTCCACCTTCTTGAAGGCGGCGATGCGGCGTTCGAGCTCCATGTGAATGCTCATGGTTCCCGCGATGGTGCGGACAGCGCCCGAGCCCGCTCCGTAGCGCCGCGCGGCGTCGATCGAGGCCTCGACCAGGCGCGGATGGTTGGCCAGGCCGAGATAGTTGTTCGACGCCAGGTTGATGACCTCTTTGCCGTCGAAGCGGCTCACCGGCTCGCAGGCGCTCTCGAGCTCGCGCGGTCGCTGATGCGTGCCCGCCTGCTTCCAGGCTTCGATCTCGGCGCTCAGATAGGCTAGCGGGTTGGTCTCCACGCGTTCATTGTACTGAACCGCGCGCGCAAGCAAGCGGACTCGTCAAGGTTAAAACGGCGCCTGCGGTTTTCGGCTGACCAGATCGTCCACGGTTTCAACGCCGAAGAGGGCGCTGAGGCGTTCGGGCGGGAACGCGCGATGCTCCCAGCGCCCGTCATGCAGACGATAGACGTAGGCCACCGCCAGCGGCGGGACCTGCCTGGCGGTTTCCTCTCCATAGCAGCCGGCGTCATAGCGGGCGACGAACCCGAAGACCTTGGCAGCCTCATTCACAACGACCTTTCCATCGAGTTCGGAGTTGAAGTCGTGCGGATCGCACGGGACGTTCTGGATGCGGCACCATTCCTGGTCAGGCATGTGCGCCTGGAGCGCGCGGGTGAACTGCTGGCGATATGCGTCCTGAGCCGGAGGATACACCTCGGTCAGTTGCTCGCGGCGCAGGTCATAAACGGCGATCCGCATGTGCTGCACCGCAAAGTGGCCCTCGCTTTCCTCTACGACGGCCAGATCCTCTCCCACCATGCCTAGCAACCAGCCCGAGAGCACCGTTCTCAGCGTGAGGCGCGGGGATAGCAGGAACAGGCATCCCGCCGACGGACCGCCATGGATGTCGATGTGCACCACGCCGTGCACCTCGCCGATGTCCAGCGCCGATCCCAGGCAATCCATGCGGACAGCCCGAACATCGGCGCGCCGCAAACCGTCAACGGAATCGTACCGAATAACGTGCAGTGGTGCCTTCAACTGACCCGACCCATCGTCGGTGTAGTAAGCCATGAGAAACGGCCTGTCGACGCTCTCCGCCCAGCTCGTGATCCGATCCGAAAGGTCTGAGGCTGGGAGCTGTCCGGTCGGTACCTGGCGAGCCCGCAGAACCTCCCCCAGGGTCTCGCCTCGAACCATCGCCGGCAGCGCCAACGCCAGGAACAACACCACGGGGATGTCCACGATCATAGAATAGGGCAAGGATGGGGACCGCGATGCCTGAGATCACCACACTGTTCTGGGACGTCGGAGGCGTGCTGCTGAGCAACGGCTGGGACCACGCCGAGCGAAGCCGCGCCGTGGAGCGATTTGCGCTCGAGCCCGCGGAGTTCGAAGCGCGCCACGAGCGTCTGCTCGACGCGTTTGAGACCAACCACATCGACCTGGACGAGTATCTGCGCCAGGCCGTCTTCTACCGCCCGCGCGCCTTCTCTCCCGACGACTTCCGGCAGTGGATGTTCGCGCAATCGCAGCCCTTCGCGGAGTCGCTCGCGATCGCCGAGGGCCTCGCTCGCACCCGCCGCTACCTGATGGCCACGATCAACAACGAGTCGCTCGAAATGAACGGTTACCGCATCCGCCAGTTCGGCTTGCGCGACTATTTCTCCGCGTTCTATAGCTCGTGCTACGTCGGGCTGCGCAAGCCCTCTGCCGGAATCTTCCAACGCGCTTTGGACTTCACCCAGCGCTCGCCCGCCGAATGCGTCATGATCGACGATCGCCCGGAGAACCTCGAAGCGCCGGCCGCGTTGGGCATGCGAACCATCCGGTTCGAGTCCCCCGCGCAACTCCGCAACGACCTGGCGCGCCACGGCGTGGAAGCCGGGGCGGCGGCCTGACCCCCACGGGCGCCCGCTGAACCCCACGCACTATACACCTCCGCAAGGTGCTTGATTCCCGCCCCAGCCGCCGGTATACTGGGATTTCGATGTCTCGCTTCGACGCCAAGTCGTTTACTTACTGGTACTGGGGCTTTACCCTGTCCGGGTAGAGTGGCGTTGGTTCGAGACCCGAAGCTAATCAAAACCAACCCACTCGCGAGAGTGGGTTTTTTGTTTTCAGGGGGAGGAACGCAACCATGATCATCTCGATGCGACAGCACGCGAGCAAAGAGGAAGTCGACGCCGTCTGCGCGCAGATTCAGGAGTTCGGATACAAGGTCCATACCATCCACGGCGAGGAGCGCGTCGTAATCGGCGCGGTGGGCGTGGGCGATGTGACCGAGTGCCTTGAGCATCTGCAGGCCATGCCCGGGGTCGAGAACGCGGTGCGCATCTCGGCGCCCTACAAGTTCGTCAGCCGCGAGTTTCAGCCGCAGCGCAGCCGCGTCAGGATCAACGGAACCGTGGTCGGGGCCGGCGAGTTCATCGTGATGGCGGGCCCGTGCTCGGTCGAGTCCGAACAGCAGATCATGGAGACGGCAGAAGCCGTCGCGCGCGCCGGCGGCCGCATTCTGCGAGGCGGCGCCTTCAAGCCGCGCACCTCACCCTACGACTTCCAGGGCCTGGAGGAAGAGGGCCTGAAGCTGCTCCGGAAGGCCAAGGAAGCCACCGGCCTCGACATCGTCACCGAGATCATGAGCGACCGCGACGTGGACCTGGTCTCCGAGTATGCCGACGTGCTCCAGATCGGCGCGCGCAACATGCAGAACTTCGCGCTGCTCAAGAGCCTGGGCCGTACCAAGCGCCCCATCCTGCTCAAGCGTGGCCTCAGCTCGACGATCAAGGAATTGCTGATGTCGGCCGAGTACATCCTGGCCCACGGGAACCCCAACGTGATCCTGTGCGAGCGCGGCATTCGCACCTTCGAGACCGCCACGCGCAACACCTGCGACATCTCGGCTATCCCGGTGCTGAACGAGCTGACGCACCTGCCGGTGATCCTCGACCCCAGCCACGCCACGGGCAAGCGCAGCCTGGTGCCGGCGCTGGCGCGCGCCGCGGTGGCGATCGGGGCCGACGGCATCATGGTGGAGGTGCACCCGCATCCCGAAAAGGCGGTCAGCGACGGCGCCCAATCCCTGACCATCCCTCAGTTCGAGGCCATGATGAAGCAGCTCCAGCCTTACCTGGCACTCTGGAAGGAGGCCCGCAGCGCGGAGCTGGCCGCGAGCGCATGAGACCGTGCTATCGTCGCGTGTGCTTGTAGACGTCTCCCCGGGGGAGGATTGCATCGACAAGTATTTCATTCGACTCGAGTCTGAACAGGATTCGCAAACTACCAACGCGAACCTTTCGTTCGGATCCTCTGTTAACGAGATGGTCGGAGGCTTCAACGGGGTTCTTTTGAGCGTCAAGCAAGGCTTCGACAATGCGCCTTCCGGTGTCGGTGTCCAGGCGCCTAAAATAGCTTGCCGCTTGTTGGCTGAACTTCAGCGTACGAATGGGACCACTTAGAAGAGGCTGTCCATAACTTCAAACTCGCCGCGCTCAATCTGATTGCGTCCCTCGTTGATCGCATTCAGTACCTCTTCGTCTAACGACATCTCAAGCGCCTCCAGATAGTCGGCGATGTATTCCCCGCGGCATCGGATCGCCCCAAGTGGACCACTCGTCAGGGAGCGATTCATCAAACCCTTGCGCTTCGCGTTGTAGAGGAGGCTCTCGATAGATCGAAGAAGTTCACGGACCTTGAGGATGTGAGACTGAATCAAGACTTCGCTAATAGCTCCATCGGGAGCCTCTGAAATCAACTTCAGGGACGCGTTGAGCGCCTTGAGGTCGCGACTCGCCCTCCAAAGGCCGTTCAAGAGACCGATTTGCCAAAGCTGTTGTTTTACAGCCTCCTGGGCGCGAAGCAGAGCTGCCATGGTCTCATGGAACAGGATCTGCCACTGATCAAGCGCAACGGTCATGCTTGTTTGGCTCATGGAAACGCCTGGACACCTTATCGTCGGTCTCCGATCCGAAGTTTAGCATATGCTTGTGCGCTCTTAGACCCATGAGACGGCCGTTTGCGTGTATCTTCGTAATGTGAAGCTTCGACTACCGCCGTGGGCCATGCTGCTGGCGCTGGCCGCGGTTTGCACCGCGATTGTGGCCGGCGTGGCCCTCTACCGTTCTCGATCCAGCTCTCCGGAGGCTCTGCTCCGCCGCTTGCCCTCGGACGGAGCCGTGATCGTCTCCATCGATTTCGGAGCGCTTCGGCGGGCCGGCGTCCTGGGCATCTTCGGCGGATCGAAGGTCACTCAGGAACCCGAGTACCGGGCCTTCGTCGAGCAGACCGGCTTCGACTACATCAACGACCTGGATCGTGCGCTGATTTCGTTCCACGCCTCCGGCACGTACTTCATTCTGCGCGGGCGCTTCGATTGGAGGGCGCTCGAAGCCTACGCCGCGCAACAGGGCGGCAATTGCCACAATTCCTTTTGCGAGCTCACCGGCAGCGTGCCGGAACGGAAGATCTCATTCTTCCCGCTTCGCAGGGACGTGATGGCGCTCGCCGTCAGCCCGGACGAATCCGCGGCCTTCCAGATGCAGGCTATCAAGCCGGCCCGCATCACGGAGATCCCCGGCGACCCGGTATGGTCGCTGATCCCGATTGCCGCCCTTAAGCAGAACGGCAGCCTCCCTCCCGCCGCTCTGGTGTTAGTCCGGGCTCTGGACGGGGCCCGAACCGTCCTGTTCGCGGCCAGCCCCGAAAACACGCGTGTCGCGATCCGGCTGGAGGCGACCTGCGGCAACCCCGCCCAGGCCGCCGCGCTGGCGAACGAACTCCGCGAGATCACGGCGCACCTGCGAGACGCAGCCAGGACGCCCGACCCGAGGGACCTTGGTGGCGTGCTTGCGGCCGGCGTCTTCTCGCAGAAGGACGTCCACGTTCTGGGCCGCTGGCCCGTGACCCGCGAGTTCCTGGAATCGCTCGCCGGCGGCGCGCTCTAGGCTGGCCCTACCGCCCCAGGAACTTGTCCAGCTTGTCGGCTTCCTGCTCGGCCAGATCCAAATTCTTCTGAGCGCGATCGGCGTTGCCCGAGTTGAGCGCGGCCTGCGCCTCATCGAGCAGGTACTCCATGCGCTTCCATGACGCCGAAATGTCGCCGCGCATTCCGTAACCCGCCGCCTGCTGCCGGCGCTCCAGGTTGTCCAGGCTGGAATGGATTGCGTTGGCGCGCGGGCCGAGCGTGCCGAACCGGTCCCGCAACTCCTCCAGCCGGCCGTTATCGACCGCGGGAGGCGTGGGCGGCCGCGATGGAGCAACCGGCGGTTCCATTGCGGTCGCCGCCGGGGCTCTTGGGGCCCGGACAGCTTGACCGGCCGGATGGCTGGCGTGCGAAGGCGCGACAGGCGGAGTCATCGCCATCGGCGTGGCAGAAGGTGTAGGCGCGACGGCAGCAGTGGGTTCAGGCGCAGGGGTCGCCTCCGGTGGCGCATGCGGCGGCTCCGGAGCTTCCGCTGGGATGGCGGACTGGCCGCGCGCCCCCGCCCAGGTGCGGTACCATCGCGGTCCCTGAATCGCCGCCGCCGCCAGAAGCAGCAGGACCATGAGCCCGCCCAGCGCCATATACAACCCGCGATGGCCCGAGCGCTGCGGCGGCGCCGCCGCGGCCGAAGGAGGCTCGGCCCAGGCGACTGGCGGCGGTGGAGGCGCTGGCGGCGTGGCTTGCGGCAAGGTTGGCAGCGGCGGAAGCAGGGGCGCGGCCTGCGGCAACGTCGGAGGCTGCTGAGGCCGGACCTGCGGCACCGGTTGCGTGACCGTCGGCGGCGCCGGCGACCCGGCAGGAAGAGGCGGCGGCGTTTGCACGGCCGGCTGCGCGGTCTGACCCAGCGTCTGACCCAGCAACGGCGCTACCGATTCCAGCGCCGCACGGAACGCCGTCGCCGACTGGAACCGGTTTTCCCGATCCTTCTGGATCGCCGTCAGGATAATCTCGTTCAGCGCCGGCAGCAGACTTGGATCGATCTGGATCGGAGGCACCGGCAACTGCTCCAGGTGCGCCACCATGACCGAGTAGTCGCTGCCGCCCTGGAATGGCCGCGTTCCGGTCACCATCTCGTAGAGCGACACGCCCACCGAGTAGATGTCGGAACGGCCGTCCAGGTCCCCGTTCCCCTTCACCTGCTCCGGCGACATATAGAACAGCGATCCCAGCGTGGTGCCCGCCATGGTCAGGCCCCGGTCCAGGACGGCCTTGGCGATACCGAAATCCATCAGCTTCAACTGGCCGCCCGGCGTCACCATCATGTTGGCCGGCTTGATGTCCCGATGCACCACGCCTCGCTCATGCGCGAAGGCCAGCGCCGAGAGCGCCTGGCAAATATAGCCGACCCCCTCGCCCGCCGGAAGGCGTCCCTCCTTCAGCCGTTCTTCGATGGTCCGCCCTTCGACGAACTCCATGGCCATCAGAAGCTGGTTGTCCAGGCGTAGCGCCGTGTGCAAGGTGGCGATGTTGGGATGGTTCAGGCTGGCCAGCACCTTGATCTCGCGCATGAACCTGTCGGCCAGCTCGGCCTCGTTCGACAGGTCCGGCAACAGCACCTTGAGAGCTTCCACCCGGTCCGTGATTACGTTGCGGGCCTTGTACACCATGCCCATGCCGCCCGCGCCCAGAATGCTGAGGATCTGATAGTCCCCGGCCGTATCCCCTACCTTCAGAGCCATACTCTTCCCCTCCCCTCGAACCCGGCCTACATGCTCTTGACGGTATCCCCCGTCTTGGCCTGCGAGGCGCCGTTGAAGTTCCCGACCGAGGACGACTCGTCCACGTCGGTAATCACCACCTCGCCAACCTTGTTCTCGATGCTCCGTATTACCTTGCCCGTGGCTGGATCCTTGACGTCGCGGATCTTGCGGCGAACCTCAAGCCGGTCGCCCACCTTCAGGCCGGCGCGGCTTCCTACGTTGAGCACCAACGTGCCGCCGGTGGCGTCGGCGACCATGCCGCTGATCACGACAACCCTATTGGGCAATTTCGATGCCTGCTCGTTGAGCTGCGCGCACAAGTCCGTGGCGGCCTTGTCCACCGCCTCGCCGATGATGGTCTGGGAGAAATTGCTGCTGGTCATGTCCACGCCGCCGCCCGCGCGGCTGGCTCCGCCACCGGCTCCGAACAGGGAGGTTCCCTTGCGCGAGGATTCGCCCAGGCCCTTCACCGCGGCGATGATTTCCGCCGTATCGGTATTGATCATCCGCGCGGAAATCCCGACCACCGCCTTGGCATCGTTGGTCTTGACATGGCCCATGCCGAAATGGCCGGAAATGACGTTGGCGGCGCCGCCACCGACGCCCATGCTCTTGTCGTCGCGTCCAAACTGCGTAATGCTACCGGTGATGATGGCGTCCACGCCCAGAATGCGGGCGATCTTAGCCGCGGTGTTCGAGTCGGCCCGGTCGCTGTTCGAAAAGTTCTGCTCGGCTATGATCTTGTCCAGCGCCTTCCGCTCGATCACGCTGTACTGGCCGGATTGAACCAGCTTCTCCACGATCAGGTCCGCGATTCCCTTGCCGATATCCTCATCCGTGCCGAAGATCGCGGCCGAGTAGCTCTTCACCGTCGCGTAGTCGAAGTTCATGACCGCGACGCGCTTCTTTTGTTGGGCCGGCGCGCTCGAAACCATCGCCGCCGCCAGCACCAGGCCGATCCACATCCTGCGCATCTTGTCTTCCTCCAAGCCGGCGCCCGTGTCCCTGAGCGCACTCCGGCATGGATCAGTAATAGCATGATCCGGGGCAAATGCCAATGCCGTCAGCCGGGTCCGCTTGCTGACGCGCGCGGTTCGGTATGAGTTTCCGAACCGCGACCGTCAGGGAGCGGACTGGCTCCCCTATCGCACGTTCGCTCGAAGCCAGGTCCCTATCGTTTCGAGCGCCCGGGGCGAAATGGTCTCCTCGCTCTGGCCGTACTCGGTCACGCTGCCGGTCTTCGCGGTCTGGAAAAGGTGGTTCAGGCCCGCCAGTTTCACCAGCGTGAAGGAGGCGACGTGGCCGGCGGTAAACGCGGCGGCGGCCGCCTTCAGGTTCGAATCCGCGGGCACCTGCAGATCCTTGCCGCCGAACAGGGCCAGCACGGGACAGCGCAACTTCGCCAGCGTCTCGGCCGCTGAATAGGCGAACGCGGAACGGATCTCCGGCGTCAGCAGTTTGGCCATGCCGGCCTCGAGTTGAGCGGCAAGCTCAGGCTGCTTGCCATCGTATTTCCAATCGGCAAGCACCTGATGAAAACGCTCCCGGGCTTTGGCATTGTCCGGTTCCTCACGCATAACAGAGTACAGGCGGCGGCTGACCTCCAGGTTGGCCTGTATGGCCGCTTCCGGAGCGCCGCCAACCCGCATCAGCCCCGCCGATTGCTCCGCCAGCAGCTCGTCAAACGGCTGCGCGGGACCTGCCAGCATGATCAGGAAAGTGACATCGTCCGAGCGCACGGCCGCCAGAGGGCCCACCATGCCGCCCTCGCTGTGTCCCAGAATGCCGATGCGTTTGCCAGCGACATCGGAGCGAGCCTTCAGCCAGGCGATGGCAGCCAGCGCATCATCCGTGAACTCCGCGAGACCCGCGGTGGCGAAGCTGCCCGTGGATTTGGCCGTGCCTCGGTCGTCCAGGCGCAGGACCGCGTATCCGGCGCGCGTCAGATAGTCCGAGATCACCAGGAACGGCTTCTGGCCGAAGACCGTTTCGTCCCGGTCCTGAGGCCCGGAGCCAGTCACCAGGAGGATCGCGGCGAAAGGCCCGCCTTGCTTCGGGTGCGTCAACGTGCCGGCCAGCCGGACGTCGCCGCTCGCCACCGTCACCTCCTCGGCGTCATAGGGCAGTGGAGGCACAGGGTATTGCGGCCTGGCCGTGGCTTTCGGCATACCGCGCTCGAACCGGAGAGGTAGTTTCTGGCCCCCCTGAGTGAGCGTGCCTTCAATCTGTCCGCCGATCAGGGTGCCTTCGTAGGAAAGACCCAGCGACTGCTTCGCGAAGCGGATCCGGCTCCCTTCCACGGTGACGGATTCGAGTGGGATGCCGAACGCTCCCTGGTCAAGGCTGTCCAGGGTAGCCGATACGTTGCCTTCCTCGCTCTTGATGTGCAGGCCGATCCGGAGCTTCATCGCGCCGGCGTCCAGCGTGCCCGACCAGGCGCCTTCAAACGCCGACGGTTGCGCGCCCAGTGTTGCGACGCATGCCGCCAGGATTGCCAGGATTCTCACAATGCCTCCATCGATTGAGCGGACCGCCGCCGAAGCAGCCACTGCACCAGCCGCGTGGTCCAGATCAGGAACAGCGGGCCGACCGAGTAGCCGATCGGTATGATCCACCAGCCCAACAACTCGCGCGCTCCGTGCCAGTCCGGGCTGATGAAGCCCAACGAGAAGGCGGGGGGATCGAGCCACAGCCCGATGTGGTTCCAGAAAAATGGTTTCAGCAGCGCGCAGGCCAGAAAAGCGATGCCGAACGAATAGCCACACAGGAGCACCAGGAACACCAGAAAGCCGCGCAGCCCGGTCAGCGCCCACTGAAACGTTGCGTGCAGGAGCGCCGACGGCGCCGCCGAGACGCTGGCGCGGGCCATCAGGCGCTCGCGTTGGAACGACTCCGCCAGCGATTCCGGGCTACCGAGCGCCGCGATGGTCTCGGCCACGATCTCGGCCTGCCCCGTGGTGGCATCCGCCAGGCGCTCTTCTATATGATTGCGTATGTCGGAAAGGATCTCGGCCTTCTCGGCATCGGGCATCCGGCCCAGCCCCGTTCGCAGGCGCAACAGGTAGCGTTCGATTTGTGTGCGTGTGTCAGTTTGCGTCGCCATGGTGTTTTCCTTTCGTGCGGACCGCGGAAACAATCTCATCCATCTGTGCGGAGAAAGCGCCCCACGCCGCGGCCATCTCTTTGGCCTTGGCGCGGCCCGACCCGGTCAGCGTGTAGTACTTGCGCGGGTGGCCGGTTCCCGCGTCTTGCCATTCGGAGGTCACCAGGCCGTCGATTCGAAGTCGGTTGAGAATGGGGTAGAGCGTTCCTTCAGCCACCTCCATTCCGCCGCGGCTGACCAGGGCGCGGAGGATGGCGAGGCCGTAAAGCGGCTCCGCCCAGAGGCTGGCGAGGATGGCGAGTTCGAGGCAGCCTTTGCGAAGCTGCGCGTCCCAATTGTCGGGACCGGGACTTTTGTTGGCCATGGGCATATACTTTGTATTGCTATGTATAGTGTCAGGCATGTTAGATGGCTTGTCAAGGCTTATTTTCAAACGGCAGTGGAAGGGTGGATTGACGCCTAGTAGCTTATAGGCTACTATTGCACGTGGGCCGGATCGAGATCCTTCTGTACCGCAAGGGCCGCTCCACTCCGTTCCTGGAGTGGCTCGCCTCATTGAAGGACATGCGCGCGGTAGGGATCGTGCGCGCCCGGCTAAACCGGATCCGGCTGGGCAATTTCGGAGACTGCAAGTCCGTCGGCGGCGGGGTCGAGGAGCTGCGGATCGACTTCGGCCCTGGCTACCGCGTCTATTATGGCCGGGACGGCGCGGTAGCCGTGGTCCTGATTTGCGGCGGCCACAAGAAGACCCAGGCCAGAGATATCATGACAGCGCAGGAGCGCTGGAAGGAGTATTGGGATGCCAAAAACCAGCGTTAAGACGGAATCCTATCGTGAGAGTCTTTTGGAGTCCCTGCGGAATCCAGACGAGGCGGCTCAGTATCTCAACGCGTGTCTGGAGGACGAAGACCCGCGCGTGTTCCTCCTGGCCTTGCGGGATGTCGCCGACGCCCGCGGCGGCGTCCGAGACCTCTCGCGCGATACGAAACTGAATCGGGAGAGCCTCTATCGTATGCTCTCCAAATCCGGCAATCCATCCCTGGATAGCCTCGCGGCAGTATTGAACGCTTGCGGACTCCGCCTGGCGGTTCAGTCAACCGCTCCCCGCCGCGGGAAACGCCGCGTCGCCTGACGTTCGAGCTGACGGCGCGGCTGGCGCCGGCGCGCGCAACTCGCAATTTGGTAGCATACGGTTCCCGGTGCAACCACTGCTTCGCGACCTTCTACTATGCTCTGCCATCCTTATGCCTAGCGCTTGGGCGCAAGCGCCAGAACGCTTCCATTGGATCAATTTCAAACAGGAGACGGCGATTGTCTCGCGCGTGAGCCTCGCGCTGCACACGGAAGACTACAGCGCTATCCGAGAAATTGGACTGGTGGCTGATTCAGCGCTGGTGTTCACGACCGCACGCGAACCTGGATGGGCGACGCCCGAAGGGGACGCGTGGTCCGTGTACAGCGTCTCCATGGGAGATCTCAAACTGCGCAAGCTGGTGAGCGGGTACGGCCTGCGAGTGGTGGATTGGGTGAGGTTCGTGCCCGCCGCGAACGGCGACCTCGCCATCACATATCTGGATTGCTACGAATGTGAACCGGCGACGCTGTTTACCGCGTTTCACTACGACCAGAAGGAGGGCTGGCGGGTTCGCTGGCCGGCCAAGGATCGCGAAGGGGTCGCAGGCGTACTGCTTATGTTTTCCGACGCGGGAGCTCCCTACACCGACGAGATTGTTGATCAGGTCTGGGCAGTGATGGCTCCCTCTTCTGGCCCGGCATCCGTTGGCACTTGGTATCGATCCCTTGATCCCGCAACCAGGAAGGTCACGAGTATTGCCACGAAATTCGTAGTGGATAGGTCCACCGGCAAGGAGGAGTCCGTGACCATGGAGGGCCCCGCAGCGGAAGCGTGGGAACGCCGCCTCTGCCGGCCTCCGGACGGCGTTCCCGGCCTCACTGGCGGACAGGACAGCGAGAGTTGCAGGCGCCTGTTCCAGACGGCGCGCCCGCCGCACCATTGATACCTCCTCCTACCGCGGCGCGTACAAATCGATCACCCTTTCGATCGCCCGCCGGCACACCGAGCAGAAACCCACCGGGTTGCGCGTGAACATGATGCAGTCCGTCTGTGGGCGGTAGTAGCCGCGCGCTTCGTAGTCGGCGCCCTCGAACGCCCCGGTCTTGCCGGCGTATTGCGGCCCGTCGAGCAACTTCTGGTCGAGCCCCATCTCCTCGCGAAAAAGAGCTTCGATTTCCGTCTCGGGATGGTGCTCGGCCCGCAGCGCGCGTCGGCGCGCCTGGACGCCCTTCTGCTCGCTCTCGAACTCCTGCTTCAGCCACGGAGTGGGCAAAGCTGTGCCCGGCGCAATCAGGTCCGCCCACTTGGCGGCCTTGGGATCGGCGGTCGCGTTGGGCTCCCACGGCTCCAGCCGCTCGGCGGAGGCGTTGTAGGAAACGTCCGAGGTGTAATACTCGTCGGCCAGCCCCGCGAAGTGGTGCCCGAACTCGTGGACGAACACGTAAGGCGTCCATTCGCTGTCGGCGGAGACGGTGGCGTACAGGTTGAAGATTCCTCCGCCCCCGTACTCCCGGCTGTTGGTGATAATCTCGATGAACTCGTACGGCGCCGCCGCGGCCAGCTCGCGCAGGCGCTTGTTGTCGAACGTCAGAATGTAGCGCTCGGAGCCGAAGGCGTCGTAGCTGGTGCGCAGCGGCGAATGCCGCCAGCGGCCGTCGGAGGGCCGCGCGATGCCGCTCTCTTCCGCCGGCGTGTCGATCGCCCACACGTTGAAGTCCGTGCGGTGCTCCTTGAACGGGGATGCCGCAAAGAGCAACTCCGCGAGTCGCCTGGCATCGCCGTGCCACTTCTCCATCTCGCCGGCCGTGTAGCCATCGCCCATCAGCAGCAAATCGACCTTATCCTTGGGCTCGCCGTTCTGCATCACCGCCCACACAGGCACGTGGGGAGGCTCGGCGCGGTCGATCGTCTTGTCCGCCGGATCCACATCCACCGTCCAGACCTGGCGGAACGCATTCTGGCGGTCGCGCTTCTTCAGAACCACTTGCACCGGCCCCGCGGGCATCGGAAAGCGCAGGGACTCGTGAAACGCCCGCTCGCCGCGGCCGGCCTCCGGCGTCAGTTCCCACTCCCCGAAGATGCTGGCAAAGCCGCGGGAATAGAGCAGCCGCTTGCTCTGCCGGTCGATGACTTCGAAGTAGTATTTGCCCAGGTTGGTATGGTCGATCATGCGGTCCGGATGGCCCGGCCACGCGCCCTCGAGCGCCAGGCCATCCAGGGCAAACTGCTCTTGGGACGCGGTGCCCGTGTGAACGTAGTCCAGCCTCAGGGTGCGCGGCGCCGCCGTCAAAGCCGCCGCCATCGCCAGCATGAGAGAGATCAAGTTTCACCTCCGGAAACCAGAAGGTTAGCGCACGGCAGGGTTTGGCACAAGATTTGCGTCCCCCGCCCCCGTCCCATCGTATCTATCCTATGAAAGGTGATGGCAGCAGCCTCCAACGCGGTGATGGGAAACGAACCGCTTCCGGATTTCGCCTCGTTGGTGAAAGCGCATCAGGCCATGGTGTTCAGCATCGCTTTGCATTACGTGCGTGACCGATCGGCGGCTGAGGAGCTGGCCCAGGACGTCTTCCTGCAGCTTCATCAGAGCCTGGCGGACATGCAATCCGGGGAGCACGCCGCCCGGTGGCTGCGGAAGGTCGCGGTCCATCGGTCGATCGATCATGCTCGCCGCAGCAGGTTCCGGCCGCAGGTGGGCCTGGAGGATGCACCCGAGCCGGCCACTCCGGCCGCGCCGGGCGATCCCATGCTATCCGAGCGCCTGCGGCGGTTGGTTGCGTCGCTTCCCGAGAAGCCCCGCGCGGTCATGCTTCTCCGGTACCAGGAGGATCTGGATCCGGAAGAGATCGCCGCCACGTTGGCGATGCCGGTGCGTACGGTGAAGAGTCACTTGCAGCGGTCGCTCACGATGTTGCGTGAGAAAGCGAGCCGGGCGTTCACGCCGGCCGCGGGCCGCCAGAACCTTTCAAGGGAGATGGGAGAAGTCGAATGAGCCGTTTGGAGGATGCGCTTCGCGAGGCGTTTCGAACCGAGGACCCCGGACCGCAGTTTACGGCCCGCGTGCTGGCCGCGGCCGCCGGAGCGCGGCGCAAGGAGCATTGGTGGTCGGTGGCGGGTTTGCGCTGGGCGACCGCAGGGGCGCTGGCGTGTGTCCTGCTGATTGGCGGGAGCCTCGAGTACCGCCGCGAGCAGGAAGAGCGGCAGGGCCGGCTGGCCAAGCAGCAACTCGTGCTGGCGCTCCACATCGCGGGGACCAAACTCAATCTGGCTCGGGATCGGGTGCAGCAACTGAACGCAGGGGATTGAACAGGCCTACGGCCTGCCAAGGAGACTCTAATGAAATACGCACTGGTATTGTTTTTCGCGATCGGACCGCTGCTGGCGCAGGACGTGAAGATGCCCCCGGGCATCGAAAAGCTCGCCAGCAAGGCCTCCGAGGTGGTCGACGTTTCGCTCGACAGCCAGATGTTGCGCCTGGCGGGCCGCTTCCTGTCGAATAACGACCCGGACGAGGCCAAGGTCAAGAGCGTCGTCACCGGCCTGAAGGGCATCTACGTGAAGTCCTTCGAGTTCGAAAAAGAAGGGGAGTACGCGCCTTCGGACCTCGATGAGATCCGCCACCAGCTCCGCGGACCCGGCTGGTCGCGCATGGTCGGCGTCATCAGTAAGCATGGCGGCGACAATGCCGAGATCTTCATGAAGCTCGACAACGACCACATCGGCGGCCTGGTCATTCTATGCGCCGAGCCGAAGGAACTGACGGTGGTGAACATCGTCGGCAACATCAGCCTGGACGACCTTAGCGCGCTGGGCGGCCACTTCGGCGTCCCCGACATCGACGTGAGCAAGGAACACAAGAAGGCCACCAAGGAGTAGGTCATGAGAACCCTTCTCGTCGTGGTGCTGCTTCTAGCGATGTTGGCCGCCCCGGCGGCGGCGGGCGACGGGGACTTCCGCGCCATCGTTCGCGGCGTCGAATCGGGCTATGGCGTCCACCGGGTGCACATTCCGCTGTTCGGGCTGGCGCGTTTCGCCGTCAAGGTCGCCCAGCCCGAGGGTGTGAAGGATTTCGACATGGCGATCTTCGAGACGCCCGATGGTCCGCCCTCCGACCTCGGCCGGTTCGACGGCATCATGAAGAGCGCCGGCGGCGGGCGGTGGAGCTCCGTGATTCACGTCCGCTCGCGCCGCAACGGCCAGTGGGTCTATATTTACGCGCGCCCGGAGGGCCGGGACGACTGGCGTATGCTCATCGCCACGTTCGGGCCGAACCAGACCGTGGTCCTCGAAGCCCAGGTGGATGCGGCATTCCTAACCAACGCGCTCGACGATCCGGAGCACGCGGGCCAGTCCCTCAACGGCGGCGAACGCGAACCGTGATGCTGCCGTTCGCGCTCATCCTCGTAGTGGCGGCCGCCGCGGCCGGCCAGCAACTGGAAACCGCGGATACCATCATGGCCAAGGTGGCCGCCAGCCAGGAAGGCGCCTCTCAACCGCGCTCGAACTTCCTGTTTCAGCAGACCGTGCTGGTCCGTATGCGGCGCGGCAACCACCAGCTCTGCCGCGAGGAGCGTAGCGAGTTCACCGTGACGCCCGGCCCCAAGGGCCTCGAAAAGAAGCTCACGCACTTCGCCGGCAAGTACCCGGGCAAGGATGGCATGGTCGGGTACGATCATCCGCACTTCAAGTACAAGGGCATCGATGTCGATGGCGACGTGATCTCCGATCTCGCCGACGGTTTCACCAACGACCAGAAGTCCCGCGATGGCATTGAGAAGGATCTCTTCCCGCTTACCACCGACGAGCAGAACAAGTACAACTTCAGCCTCACCGGGAAGGAGACGTTTCGCGGCCGCGAGGTCTACCACCTGTCGTTCTGTCCCAAGCCGCACACCAGCGACGCCCCGTGGTGCGGCGATCTCCTGGTGGATGCGGCGGAGTTTGAGCCGGTGCGAATCACCACGCACCTCAACCACGGCCTGCCCTTCCTGGTGAAGACCCTTCTGGGCACCGACCTCAAGTACCTGGGTTTCAGCGTGGCCTACGAGCGCGCCGCCGAGGGAGTCTGGTTCCCGGTGAGCTATGGCGGCGAGTTCGAAGTGCGGGTCGCGTTCTTCTTCAAGCGCGGGATTTCTGTCGCGCTGGAGAACAGCGGCTTCAAGCGCGCCGACGTCAGCAGCCGGATCTCCTACGAAATACCTGCCCCCCAGCCTCCGCTACACTAACAGCAGAGATCCACTCGGAGGGCTGGCTCCATGACAGCACCCACAACCATCGAAGAGCAGGCAATCCACAACCTCGCCGCCGCATTGCTGGACGCCCTCAACCAGGGCGATACCCGCGCCTTTGCGGCCGCTTTCCAGGAAGACGCCGACTTCACCAACGTGATCGGAATGACGGTCCGCGGACGGGCCGTGATTCAGGCCATGCACGACGCGCTGTTCACCGAGCCGCGTACGGCGGACTGGCCATCATTCCGCCAGGCCGTGGCCACCCTCCACAGCGTCCGGGTACGGTTCATCCGCCCGGACGTCGCGGCGGTGGACATCCGTTGGTCGCAGAAAGGCGCCCTGGGTCCCGATGGAGAGCCCTGGGGCGACCGAAAAGGCCTCATGAATTGGGTGGCCGAAAAGCGGGACGGCCGCTGGCTGGTGGCCGCCTCGCACAACATGGACCTGCCCGCCTGACGCTTGAACTCCCGCCGCCGGTGCGGGTGACATAATTGTTGGGGTCCATGAACAATCGTTTCCTACTGCCCTGTGCCGTCGCCACCTTGCTTGCGATCATCTTTCTGCAACTCGCGCTGATGGCGAGTAGGAACTCCGCCACCTGGGACGAGCCGGATCATGTTTACGCCGCCTACATGCAGGCGAAGCATGGGGACTTTGGTCTCAATCCGGAGCATCCGCCGCTCATCAAATCCCTTGGCGCCCTTCCCCTGCTCAACATGCAATTCAAGATGCCCCCGCTCCAGGGCCGCCCTTACCGGTTTGAAGAAGCGGTTGGGGGCAGGGACTTCCTGTTCGGCAATGACGCGAACGCCATCCTGCTCCGGGTTCGCCTCGCGACTTCGTTGATCACGATCCTGCTGGCGACGCTGGTGTTTCTGGCCGCGCAGGAGATGTTCGGCACAGGTGCCGGTCTCATCGCTCTCAGCCTCATTGCCTTCGATCCCACCCTGCTCGCTCATTCAGCGCTCATGACCACCGACGCGGGCGGCGCCTGCTTCATGTTCGCCTCGATTTATGCGTTCTACCGCTATGCCAGGTCGCCATCCAAAACAAGGTTGGTACTTGTTGGGCTGGTGGTCGGGTTGGCGTTGGCTTCAAAGCACAGCAGTGTCCTGCTCTTTCCCATGTTGCTTTTGTTGAGCCTTGTCGAAGTAGTCTGGTCTCCCAGTCTCCGCAAGCGCTCTCTTCAATTCGCCGCCGCACTCGTTGCCATCGCGCTTCTCTCTGTCGGCGTCCTTTGGGCGTCATACGGCTTCCGTTACGCCGCCAGGATCGATGGACTGCGACTCAACCCGACCGTTGCTGCGCAGTTCGCACGCGTCCCCAGCCATGCGGAAGGAGTGGCGCTCGCTACCGCAGCCAAGCTGCATCTGCTTCCGGAGTCCTATCTCTACGGCTTCGCCCACGTCCTGGTCCAGTCAAAGGCGTTTACCAGCTTCCTGCTGGGCACAATCTACCCGCACCCGGTCTGGTTCTATTTCCCCGTCGCCATGGTCATCAAGTCAACCCTCACGTTCCTGATCCTTTTCGCAATCACCGTGTGGGCAATCGCAGCGGGCAGACTTCGCGCTCCACGCGAGATTCTCTACATGGCCCTGCCGGCCGCAATCTACATGGCCTTCGCCATGGCAGGAGGCATGAACATCGGTGTTCGGCACGTCCTTCCCATCTATATCTTTCTCTCGGTCCTGATTGCCGGCGCAGCCTGGAAGCTCGTCCAGAGAGATCGTCGCTGGCTCTACGCGGTCGTCGTGCTTCTTCTGTTTCAGGCTGTTTCGGTAGTCCATGCCTTTCCGGCCTACGTTTCCTATGCCAACGAAGCGGCAGGTGGCCCTTCCGCCGTCCACGATCTGCTCAGCGATTCCAGTTCCGATTGGGGTCAGCAAATGAAGGCCGTGAAGCGCTACACAGACGAGCGCGGCATCGGGAATTGCTGGTTTGCCTATTTCGGTCAGGGAGTCGCGGACTTCAGCTACTACGGCATTCCCTGCAAGCCGCTGATCACAGCCGATTCGCTTCACTTCGATGGCCCGCGCGATGTACCGCCGGCGATCGATGGACCGGTGTTCATGAGTGCTGGTGTCCTGTCCGGCTTTGAGTTCGGCCCCGGCGCGCTGAATCCCTACGAACAGTTCAAACAGCTCAAGCCCGTGGCGGTTATCGACTACGGCGTCTTCGTCTACCAGGGGCACTTTGACATTCCGCTCGCCGCTGCTCTGAGCCATGGGCAAAAAGCGGGCTTGCTGTTGGCGCAGAAGAAGCTTCCGGAAGCCCTGGCGGAAGCACAACAAGCCGAGGCCCTGGCACCCGATTCGGCCAGAGTCAACGCCACCTTGGGCACAGCGCTCGACGCCAGCGGCCGCCCGCAGGAGGCGCTCCTTTTCTACCAGAAAGCGCTGATGCTGGCACAAACCGTCGAGCCTCGGTTCCAGCAGCCTCTGATCAAGGCAATGGCTCAGCGGGTAGCTTCAGCGTCCGCGAAACGCGTCGACTAAGGGCCTGGCCCCACCCTCACGGATGGTACGGAATCGCCTTCAGCGGCGCGCGGCCCTCGAGCGTCTCGTACGCCACCATCTCTTCCAGTTTGCGCTTGGGCGCCGGCTCGGGCCAACGATCCGGAACGCCGATGGGCGTGATGCAGATGCGCTGGTACTGGCTTGGAATCGCAAGCACCTCGCGCGTGACCTGCTCCGGAATGCCGTCGGTGAGATACGCGGTGCCGTAACCAAACGCGCGCGCCGCGATCATGAGGTAGCCGGCCGCAATCGGCCCGTCGTGCCGCTGCGCGTATCCAGTGCACGGGCAACTGGTGTCCACCAGCACGGCCACATACACCGGAGCCGTGAAATAGCCCTCGGTAAAGTGCAGCGCCGCTTCTTTGTTGTCCCCGCTCGCGAACTTCGCCACCAGTTCGAGCGTGCGCTTCTTCATGGCCTCGATCTTCGCCCGGTCGCGGATCACCAGGAACGTCCACGGCTGCTGGTTCATGCAGGTGGGACCCCGGCGCGCCGCGTCCAGAATCTGCAGCAGGTGCTCCTGCGGCACCGGGTCCGCCTTGTAGCGGCGCACCGTCTGCCGTTTTCCGAACACGGCCAGAAGCGCGGCCGGATCGTCTTCCTTCGTCGCGGCGGCGAGCGGTGAGGCCCCCGCGGCGAGCCCGGCAAACTGAAGCAGTTCTCTGCGACTGGTTCTCATACAACGGTTATGACGCACTGGTGTCTTTCAGGTTCCATTATCCTGTATCGCTTTTTTCGCAGGAACGCCGGGCCGAGCAGCACCGTCCTGTTGTTGTCAGCCCCGTCTTACACTGGATGTTAGGCATGCTTTGTCGGATAGCTATTGTTGTGTCGCTCTCGGCGCTGGCGGCCGGAGCCCAGACCGTCTGCCAGCCCACGCCCGCTTACTCGCCCTGCGAGATTGCTTTCGAGCTCTCGAAGACGGAGATGGCCGCGCATCCCGCTCCCTACCGCACCGTGGAGCTCGAAGCTGAGTTCCGTTCGCCCCGCTTCCGCACCTTCCGCATGCCGGCGTTCTGGGATGGCGGCAACCGCATGGTGATCCGCTTCGCGCCCACCGAGGCAGGTCAGTGGACCTTTCGCACCATAAGTAACATCACCCGCTTCGATGGTTTCGAGGAGCACTTCTCCGCCACCGCGTCGGAGTCGCACGGCTTTCTACGCCCCGCCAACGTTCACCACTGGGCCTTCGTGGATGAGAACGTCCGCACACCGCAGCTCTGGATGGGCGACACGCTTCTTCCGCTTCCTTATGTCGACCGCGCGCTGTTCGAGCGAATCGTGGATGCCCGCGCGGCGCAGAAGTTCAACCACCTTCGCGGCGTGCTGCTATCGGCGCCCGGCGGCACGCAGCGCGCGCTGCTCGGTGGCGGAGCGCCGGACGCCGCCCTGTTCCGCGAGCTCGATGGCCGCGTCCTCTACATGAACGGCAACGCCATGGTGGCGGACCTGGTGCTGGCCTGGAATGCCGGCCAGTGGGCCAGCCTGTTCCCCTCCTGGGAGGATCGCCGCCGCTTTCTGCGCTACCTCGTGGCCCGCTACTCGTCCATGCAGATCACCTGGCAACTGGCCGGCTCGTTCGAGAACGACGACAACGCGCGCGCGCTGCTCAAGGAGTTGGGGCAGGCGCTCAAGACCCTCGATCCCTATCTGCACCCGCGCTCGACCGGTGCCCTCTCCACGTCCTCGCCACTGGCCGGCGATGAGTGGATGAACTTCATTACCTATGGCGCCGCCGACGATCAACTCGGCTCCATCGAGCACCAGCTCTATCCCGCCGCGTGCGTCAACCTGAATCTCGGGGACACAGCGGACGCCGACGCCTTCCGTCATCGCCTGTGGAACGCCGCCATGGACGGCCAGTATCCCACCTTCGCCAACACCGGCAGCGATCTCGACTCCCCCGCCGCGAAGCAGATGTCCATCTGGTACGACTTCTTCGCCGGCACGCGCCACTGGGAACTCGAGCCTTACTTCGAACTGGACGGGGGCCGCGCGCTGGCCCTCGAACGCCCCGACGGCGAAGACCTCGAAGGCATCGAGTACGTGGTCTACATCGAGAAGCCGGGACCGGTCGAGGTTCTGGTTCAAAAGCGCGGCTACGATGTCGAGTGGTTCAATCCGGTCAGCGGCCAGCGCATTCGGGAAAAGAAGGGGTTCAAGGGCGATAAATTCACCGGGGAGCCGCCCGACCGCCTGCACGACTGGGTCCTGCACATCTTCCGCGAAGGGCGTCTGGACTCCATGCTGCGCTCCTATAAGTTCGATTCGCGCCCCATCATCATGCAGGAGATCGAGCAGGTTCCGCAGAAGGTTCCGTTCGAGGCTACCGAGCCGGCGACAGACCCTATCTCCATTTCGAAGCCCCCGAAGTTCGCCGCCAAATTGACGCGGGAAACGCGGGCCACGCGCTCCATGATGTGGACCTGGACGGGCGAGATCCCCGCCGGCCAGCAGGGATACAGGGTCATCGGGACCGGCTCCGCGGGCACGTTTCAGATCCCGGCCAATCTCACCTCGAGCTACCCCGCCATGCTCACCGTGCGGCTCTACGGCATCAACGCGCACGGCAAGGTGTACATGATTCTACGGGTCTACCAACTTTCCCAGTGACGCCCAGAATCCTCGCCATCGACACCACCACCGAATTCGGAAGCATCGCGCTGGTCTCGGGCGGCGCGGTGGCCTGGGAGTCTCCCCTGCACTCGAGCGAGGGCTTCGGGCACATCCTGTTCGACCATATCGCGGTGACTTTCCAGAGCGCCGGCTGGAAGCTTGACCAGATCGATTGCTTCGCTGCGGCGGCCGGTCCGGGCTCGTTCACCGGCGTTCGCGTGGGCCTCGCCGCCGTGAAGGGACTGGCCGATGCCCTGGACCGCCGCGTCGTGGGCGTGTCGAACCTGGAGGCCATCGCCTGGCACGGCACCGCCCCGCTGCGCGCCGCCCTCGTCGACGCACGCCGCGGCCAGATCTACGGCGCGGTCTACGATGCAGGCCTCAACCTGGTGTCGCCGGAAGTGGTGGCGGCTTTCCCCGAGTGGCTCGCCGGACTGCCCGAGGGCGACGTCCAACTGCTCTCTACCGATCCCGCCGCCTTCCGCCCGGCGCTCGCGGGCACGCGGTTTGAGAGGGACGGAATCCGCGAGGTGCCGCGCGCGCTCGCCGGCGCCATCGGCCTCATCGCCGAAAAGCGGTTCCTGGCCGGACTGGCAACCGACCCCGCGGCGCTCGAGGCCAGCTACGTCCGCCGCTCCGACGCCGAACTCTTCTGGCACGAGTAGCTCCCCCCTTACCGAACCGCGACCGTCAGGGAGCGGACTCCCTCTGTCTCCCCCTTACCGAACCGCGACCGTCAGGGAGCGGACCTCGGCGAGGCCACGAACCGGTAACCCACACCCCGCACGGTGAGCAGGTGGCGCGGCCGCGCCGGGTCGTCCTCGATATAGCGCCGCAGGCGCACGATGAAGTTGTCGATAGCGCGCGTATCGGTGTCTTCCTGCAGGCCCCAGACCTCTTCGAGCATCTGCTTGCGCGATACCGGACGCCCTTCGTGCCCGATCAGGTAGCGCAGCAGGTTCACCTCCATCAACGTCAGCGGAAGCACCTTCTCACCGACGCGCAGCTCGAAAAGATCGAAATGGACCGACTTGCCATCGAAGCGGAATGTCGAAGCGTCGTTGTTCACCGTGGTGCGCAGCCAGTCGCGCCGCCGCAGCAGGCCCCGAATGCGCGCAATCAGGATCGCCAGTTCGAAGGGCTTGGTGAGGTAATCGTCGGCGCCCGCGGCGAACCCGCGCAGAACGTCATCCGGATGGCCCCGCGCCGTGAGCATCAGGGTGGGCACATACTGCCCGGCCTGCCGCATCTCAGCCATGACCGTGAAGCCGTCTTTGCCGGGCAGCATCACA
>Ga0182027_10001437_pt1 | contig 39913 bp, 37 predicted proteins | sample 712E1DmetaG_FD_121300 | JGI IMG/M metagenome (GOLD analysis project Ga0182027, IMG submission 121300) | Permafrost microbial communities from Stordalen Mire, Sweden - 712E1D metaG (Illumina Assembly) | ecosystem: Environmental > Terrestrial > Soil > Wetlands > Permafrost | place: Sweden...
CCATAAATCAAAGTTAGTACCAGGAGTTGAAGTAATTCCATTTTCTGACAAATTCCCCTTTTTAGATAATTTGGCAATAAATTTGGGAGGCATTACCGGAACACTTGGCTATCAAAAAGAAAGGACTATATTTAGATCAAACGATTCTAAATTTTGCATTGGAACGGTAATATGTTACGAATCTGTTTATGGAGAATATTATTCGGAATTTATAAAAAAAGGCGCAAATTTAATGGTTATGATTACAAACGACGGATGGTTTCAATACCCGGGCCATAAACAGCTCTTGTATTTTTCGAGTATCCGGGCCATAGAAACAAGACGGAGCATAGCACGTTGTGCAAATACAGGAATTTCTGCGTTTATCAATCAGAAAGGAGAAATTTTACTTCATACAGATTGGTGGAAAAGGGAAATTTTAATGGGTACAATAAATGCCAATAACAATGTAACATTTTATACAAAACATGGTGATTATATTGGACGTTTTTCTGTTTTTATTTTACTGATTATAATTTTGGGACTAATAATTCGTTTTCTTTACATGAAATTTATTAAGAAAAAAATTTGATTTATTTTATACAATATTTATAGTATTATCTATATAAAAAGAACCAATTAATTTTAATCATAATTAAATATCAATTATATGCTGGAAAATTATGACATATTCGAAGACAATATTAATAATGTATTTCAAATAAGGACTAAAGATGAAATATTTATAGTTGAGTTTACAAATGATCTGAAAAAAGAAGTTTTTAAAAAAGTTTCTGATATTTTAAAAGAAGATTCTGATATAAGCTACAATAATCTTATAAAAAAGTTAAAAAACTACGATAAAAGTATTGTTTTAGATATTTTACAAGAACTAAAACAATACGATTTATTATCAAGTACAGTAAAAGATGAATTACCTGAGCTTGATAAACCGGGTGCCTCCGATAGTTATTATTCAGAATACGCATTTACAAACACAAAAGGAGCGGTTAACATAGAAGAAATTAATATAGGCATTATCGGTAGTAATACTGTTATGATGGATTTTCTTTCTGAAAAAGCAAAAAATTTTGGTTATAAACATATTCAAAAGCTACATTTAAAATCAGTTAAAGAAGAAGACGTTTTAAAATTTATAAAAGAAAGCGATTTTTTTATTGTTGATGCTGACGATTGGAACCCATATTATTTGGAATTTATTAATAAAGAGGCAATAAAGAACGAAAAATCATGGTTGTTAATAAGAGGGATAACAGGGAACAGCGCAAGTATCGGACCTATTTTTAGTGGTAGGGATACAGGGTGTTATTGTTGTTTGAATTCGCGAATTAAAAGTAATTTGCAATTTTTATCCTATTTTGAACCTTATGAAGATTATTTGAAAAAAAATAAACTGTCGTCTAAAAGTTTTAAACCATCACCATTAATTTATGATATTATATCTTCTATTGCCATTTTAGAAATTAGCAAATTTATTAATAATTGGGCAGTACCCGAAACATGGAGACATTTAATAAACTTCAATATTTTTACGTACGAAACGCAAAAGCACTTTCTATTAAAACAGCCATTTTGTCCTGTTTGTAAGCCAGAGATAGAGTACAATCCTTCTCCCTGGTTAGAATCAGTAACTTTAAAATAAAATTAATAATGGTAAATAATAATCTTACAAGTCTACTAAACGGGAAAAGGTTGCTTTCACCGGAAATTGGTATATTACATCATATTTCGAAATTGCCCCGCGTTTCGGGAGATCCTTTTCAGGTAGGTTATGGGGTATGGCCCTGTAATAACCTGCCGTTAGGTGGCGAAAAATATGGTGGACAAAGTAGTGGAGTGGGCTATGGATGGGAAAATGCTTTACTTGGAACAATGGGTGAAACAGTTGAAAGATATAGTTCCACTTTTATCAATACGGATAATTTGATTAAAAGCAGTTATAAAAACTTAAAGGAACCTGCAATACATCCATCCGAATTTGCATTATTTCATGAAAAACAATATAAATTATATCGCGAGAAAAAAATATCGTTTGTTCCCTTTAATGAAGATACAGAAGTATATTGGGATAAAAGCTATGATCTTACTTCCGGCAAAACAGTATTGTGTCCCTGCGAACATATTTATATGCCTTTCGAAGGTAGGACAAACTATCGTATCTCTGCAACAAGTACAACAGGCCTGTCGTCGCACACAAACTTTTACAAAGCCATATTAACCTCCATTTATGAAATAATTGAAAGAGATTCTTTCGTATTAACCTGGATGCAAAATATCCCGGCTCCTAAAATTACTATTACAAGTGAAATTCAGGAGTACTTAAACAAGTTTTATCCTAAACATTACGAATGGCATTTTATCGATATTACATACGATTTAAATATACCTACGGTGTTCGGGATTTGTATCGGTGAGGCCGAATTTGGCAAATTTATAGCCATTGGAGCTTCTTCGCGCGGTACATATTCCGAAGCATTAAAGAAAACAATATCAGAAATTGGACAGGCAGTGCCCTATTTCAGATATATGCTTGATGGTAAAAAGAAATCTAAACCAATTGCCAATTTTTATGAAATAAACAGTTTTGATGAACATGCCATTTTTTATACAACACGACCAGATTTAATACATGTATTTGATATTTGGAGAAAAAAAGAGCCGCAAAAAATTATTGATTTTAATGAGAATTTAAGCAGATCGGATAGGGAACAAATTTTATATATGGCCAAAATATTAAAAGATAAAGGATATAATTTTCTCGTAAACGATTTGACAACTCCGGATGTAAATCAAGCCAAATTTTATGTTTTAAGAGTAGTAGTGCCACAATTATTATTATTAAGTGGTGCTTACGGATTGTATTTTTCAGGTGGGAAGCGATTGTACGAAGTACCTGAAAAATTTGGATATAAAACTTTTGATTTTGATAATTTGAATTCGTTTCCGCACCCTTTCCCTTAAAATATAAAATTAATTCAACAATAAAACTATTTTGTACAATACACTATGGATATAAAAAAAGTAAAACTCGAATTCGAAAAAGTTGACGGGGCATTATTTAAACCCAGTAAATTTAAAGATTCACCTGCCCTTTTGTACCAGGAGAACTCGAAACTAACACAGAAGGATTTTAGATTATTAGGCTACAGTGTTTCCGGGTTTAATAATCCGTTTATACATGAAAGGGCCAGCCAGCCATATAAAGTATATAACGGTTCGAAGATATTTTCATTAGATGAATATAAAAAATATCCCCCACCTGAAATAAATTTTTTCAAATGTATTGGCAATAGAAGAAGTGTGAGGGATTATAAAGATTATAAAATATCATTGAATGAATTATTTTTAATTTTACATTATTCATATGGCATATCGGGATGGGCAAAAATATCCAATGCTGATGGACATTGGTCGTATCGCAATGTCCCATCAGGAGGGGGTTTATATCCGTTAGAGATATATATTGTTATATACAATGCACAAATTCCATCCGGGATTTATCATTATCGCCCGGATATTAACGCTCTTGAATACATTAAAGAAGGTGATTTTTTACCAGAATTACGTATAACAGCATCTGCAGAACCTATAGTAAATATTAAGAAATCGTCTTGTACAATTATTGTTACAAGCATATTCGGCCGTACCATGATAAAATATGGAGAAAGGGGATATCGTTTTATAATGCTCGAAATAGGTTTTGTATCGGAAAATATAAGTTTAATATGTGATGGATTAGGATTAGGTTCTTGTATGGCAGGAGGTTATTTAGATAATGAAATAAATGATATGCTGGAAATCGACGGTACATTTGAAACTGTACAAAATGTAATTATTGTTGGAAAAAAATAACTATTCTATGGATTGCATTGTATCTGAAAATATAACATATAAGGTTAAAGAAAAAGTTATATTAAATAACATAAGTTTTAAAATTGGAAATGGAGAAGTATTTGCATTATTAGGATATAATGGTGCTGGTAAATCTACTTTTATTGATATACTCACTCATTCGTTTCATGCCGATAAAGGGAGTGTCAAAATTTACGGGGAAGATTTCCCCGCAGTTAAAACAAAGGTAGGTGTTCTTTACGATAGTATTTCTTTAATTCCTTTATTAAGAGTCAGGGAATTAATTCACTTTTTTTGTACTATCTATAAAATAGATCAACAAGAACTCACCCCTTTAATAAAGATTTTAGACTTAAACAGAATTAGCAATAGTATGTTTTCGTCCCTTTCTAAGGGAGAACGAAAAAAATTAGGAATTTTGCTAACTTTAATTAATGACCCTTCATTATTGGTTTTAGATGAACCAACATCCGATCTAGACCCTTTAATCAGGGAAGTTTGCTGGTTGAAAATTTTTCGTGCTAAAGGAAGGACTGTTTTTTTTACCACTCATATTTGGGAAGAAGCTGAAAAATATGCTGACAAAATTGCCTTTATTCATAAAGGTAAATTACTCACAGAGCCCGACAGCCCTGTTTCTTTTTTATCTGAAAAATATATTAAAGGGAACAAAAAAATTGGTTTGCCTAAAAGTGAAGGTCTGTTAAAGTTAATTTCAACCTATGAATATTTAGAAGATGACGATTCATATTATGTTTTTACTTCTGAAACTGAAAAATTAATTTCGGAAATACAGAAACATACGATAAACTATTCTTTGATAGTGAAAGATTTAAAAGATGTTTACCAATATTTAGTGAATAAATACCATGCTTAAAATATTTTTAGTTTCGACCTATTATCAATTTGTTATTTTTGCCAGAATCAAAGAGGCATTATTTTTTTCAATTGTATTTCCACTTTTCCTATTTATTTTGTTTTGCAGCATTTGGGGCGGAGTAGGAGATACTGAATATATAACATTTTTATTATCAGGTGTAATTTGTATGACTGTTAGCAGTGAGGGTATGTTTGCTATTGCTAATGTGATTAAACAATACTATTCCAATAATTTCATAAAGGTCATCAGAAATTTGCCATATAATATTACCGTTCATATTTTAAGTCTGTGTTTAAGCAGGCTAATTGTTTTATTTAGTGTTTTAATATTATTAATATTATGTTCGTTCTATTTATTTCATGTTAAAATTTCATTTGAACTGATTTTACTTTATTTGAGCGGTATAGTATTAGGACTTACTATTTTTACGTTTTTTGGATTGTGTATATCATTTTCAAGCAACACCGGAGGAGGCAGGGGCGCAATTAGTTTTATTTATTATATTATGTTATTTTTAAGTAATGCTCTTTTTTCAATTGGGAAGGTAAACCCTGTTTTAAATATTATTTCACATATTTTTCCTTTAACCCCATTAACTGCTTATATGCGTGGCGAATACACCCAATTGCCTGTCATTTTAATATGGTTGGCCGGATTAATTATTATTTTTAATATTATTTATTCAAAAAAGCAGATTAAAAGATAATCAGTATGTTTTTAGTTTTAACAACTGTGGTTTTTTTTGTGCTTATTTTTTTTCATGAGTTGTCGCATATTGTTACAGCTAAAAGTTTGAAAATAAAAGTCTATAAAGTTGGTTTTGATTTCAAACCATATCCACATTTTTACGTATGGCCAAGCTTAGAACATTTTGATTATCGAAAAAAAAACAATATTTATTATTTCATATTTTCCGGAACATTCAGTACAATTTTGTTTTTTATTTTTTTATTAATATTCTCTTTTTTTCATTTAAAATTTCTCTACTATGGCATTTGTATTCAACTTACTATTGAAACAAATCCTTTTTTTTCTGATTTCACCATAGCCATAACATCCATGTTTTATGGTAAAAGTGATTTTAAAAATATATCGAAAAATCAAAATTACCTTAACAATCAATACATTTTTACCAAATATTGGTATATACATTTTTTTTTATGGATGGTTTTAATAGTCGTATTTTTTTCCAAAAATATGCTAATTAGGGTGGTACTATAAATTATATTATAAATAATTATATATGAAACACCCATGATTTGCAATCACAAACACGAAAAAATAATATTCGTAATGGATGTTCCATTATACCTTAACCTTAAAACATTATATGATGAAAAAAAATATTGCTCTTTTTTTACTCTTAGTTTCAGTAATTTGTAAAGGATATGCTCCCGATCCTGCGAATGTTTTTTTAAAAAATATTCAGGATAAAATTAACAATACTTTTGTTAAGTGTTGTATCGATAAAAATATTGATAAATTAAGTGAAATTGAAAGTAAATTAGACAAGATAAAAAACAATAATATTGTTCTTTACTGGAAGGCTTATACAATTTATTACAAAGCGATATATCATTACATATACAAAGATAAGGATAAAAGTAAACTGGAGATTGAAAGGGGGTTATTGGTATTTGAAGCTATTAAAATGAAATCATCCGAGGATTATGCTTTACTATCCTATATGCAAAGTTTTTCTATTCAATATTCATCTGGAATAAGGGCTGGGTTTCTATCTACCAATGCTAAAAAGAATGCGCAAAAAGCTATTGACATGGACAATAAGAATTTAAGAGCTTTTTTAGTAATGGGAGCTATTGATTTTTATACACCAAAGCAATATGGAGGGGGAAACGAAACTGAAAAATTCCTTAAAAAGGCAATAACCATGAAATCACAGGAGGTAAAAAATGATTATCTGCCAAGTTGGGGTCAAGAAGAATCATATGAAATGTTAATTAAATATTATATTCAATCTAAAAAATTTAATTTGGCAAAGCAATGTTTTAAGGAAGCTATTAAAAAATATCCCGATAGCTATATTATTGAAAAACAAGGCAGATATTTAATTGATAAATAGATGAAATTAATCGTATTTATATTAATCGTATTTTTTAATTATATAGATTTTGTATGCAATGGGCAAACATTTGTTAATGGGAAAGTTACTAATGAAAATGGAGAAGGCATTTTTGCAGCTAATGTTTATTTTAAAAAAAATATTACTTCAGCAGTACCAACTGATTTTGATGGCAATTTTCAAATTAATGTTAAAGATAAGAGTTTATTAGAAGATACATTAGTTATATCGTTTATTGGGTATAATACCAAGTATATCGATTTAAAAAAAGTTACAAAATATCCAATTAATATCGTATTAAAGAATAGTACACTGTCAATGCAAGAGGTCTATATATCGTCTAAACGCCCTATTGCCGAAAATTTTTCTGTAACTAAATTAAACAAAATAGATATTTATTTAGACCCTTCTTCTTCTGGAGATCCACTTAAAGCATTAACATCGTTCCCTTTTTCAACTAATACAGATGAATCAGCCAATCCTTCATTAAGGGGTAGTAGCCCAAATCGAAGCAAAGTAGTTTTTAACGGAGTACCAATTTATAATCCAGTTAGAAATTCACAAATTAATGGAATGGGTAATTTTAGTTTATTTAATACAGAAATTATTGAAAACATGCTTGTGTTTCCTAGTAATCCTCCTTTAACTATTGGTAATACAAGCGCTGGCTTAGTTGAAATTGAAACCGAAAATAGTATTGAAAAAGATAAAATAAGTTTTTCAGATGCATTAGCTAGTACCGGCTTCTTTTTATCGAAAAGGTTAAATAAGTATAAATCGTCTGATTTTATTCAATTATATAGTAATTATCAATTCCCTAAACTTTTTCTGGGTCTTAACAAAAAAAGTTTTGATTATATAAATGACTTTAAAACAATAGATGCTGGGTTAAATTTTCATAAAAAAATCGATAATTATTCTTCATTAAATTTTTTTAGTTATGGTATTGACGAATCATTTAATCTACTTGCTCATTTTATGACAAGTTCTGCCAATATGGATAAGTCACAAAAAAGAAATTTTAATGTTCTTAATTACAGGTATTGGAAAGGAAAAGAATTGATAACATTTAATACTGGGACAAATATAAGCAAATCCTTATATTATTTTGGTAATATTGGGTTTACGGGAATAGAGAATCAGCTATATAGCTCCATTAACTACAAACATTTTTTTTCAGACAATATATCTTCTCAAATTGGTGTGACCTATGATTATAATAAAACAAAGATGAATGGCAAAACTGCTATTTATTATTATGCACTATCCGATACTTCTCCTACTAATAACCTTGACACATCTATGGTAAATAGAATATTGGAATATTATATGTTTAATAAAATAAGTATTGCTAATAATAAAATAATTTTAGGTATAGGTATAAGAAAAAATTTCGCTTTTGAAAATCAAATTTCATATCTAAGTTACCAGGGATCTTTAAGATATACACCTGATGATTATAATACATTTTTATTATCTGGTGGAAAATATCATAGTTATAGCATTGCTAATCAAATAACACCAGCTATTTTATTATTAAAGGCTATTCAAAGTGCCTTTGAATATGAGCTAAAATTTAAAGCTACATCACTCCATCTTGCCGGATATTTGAAAAAAGAGTATGGAAGTGAATTTGTTGATTTTATTTTTTCATCAAATTATAAGCAAAGCCTTGGAATTGAATTCTTTTGTGAGCAGACAATTATGAAAAATTTCAAAATATCCATAGCAAATACATATCTTGATGTTACTTACAATAAGGATGATAGTATAGATAACTCTCCAAATTCATTGAAATATTTTATAAAAGGAAGTATTGAATACCAAAATCCGAAATTTTTTAATCTTAGTTTAAATTGTATTGCTAATCCTGGTTCATATTACACTCCAATAACATCTGCATATTACATCGATGCCTTGAAAGTTTATAAACCAGTATATAGTAATAAAAAGTATTCTGCATATTACAATGGTTATAAAACTTTTAACTGTACTATAAATAAAAATTTTGTTTTATTAAAAAAATTCCCAACAATTTTATATTTTACAGTAACTAATATTTTTAATTCAAATAACGAAAAAACCGTTTACTATAATACGGATTATACACAATCTTTTTTCGATGACTATCAAAAAAGAATGTATTATTTTGGTTTAATCATAAATTTTTATTATTAATAATATTTACTTAAAAACTTCATTTTATTGCCTCATTTAAATGTTTGTGGGATGGTAAATTGCTCTATTGTCAGGTATTTTTCATTCTTAAAACAGATAATTACGAAATTATCTATTAAGTATTTAACTATAGTACTATTATTATCGATTGTATTTCTTTATTACTGTGATAATAAAGTTTGTTTGCTTTTTATCATAGCCCTTTTATCGTTATTTATGATCAATATTTTAATAAGTAAAAAATACTACTCCTCTGTAAGTATAGAATTAAATATAATAGATATTTCGTTTATTGTTTTATTATTATTTGAATTGTTAAATTATTCAAATTCGGTTTATCAATTAAATAGCATTTATTTTCTTTTTGACATTTTTATAGCGTTTATAATATACTGGCTATTACGTTTAGGATTAAAAACTGAATTTTTAAAAGAAAAACTTTTTATTATAATTGTTGTAATCGTCTCAATTTTATCCATTTTAACAATCAGATACTACTATTTATTTGCTTCTTCATTAAAGTCGCTTGGTTTCACAGACTATACAGATTTTCGGCATTTATTCACCCCTTTTAATTGTCTTCCCAATGAATTGGTCACTGTAGTTTTATGTTTTCTTCCGTTTTCAATATTTCTGGTGGTCAAATATTGGGATCGTTCCCTTTTTAGGTACTTATTTGGTATAATAGCATTACTGAATATACATACTGTTCTTATTTTTTTTTCACGAGGGGCTTTAATTGCTTTAATTTCGTTTTTTATTATTAGTAGTCTTTTGCTTTTATTTTTTAAAATAGTTAATTTCAAAAAATTGTTGATTTTTAATATAATCGTTATTCTTCTTTCTTTCCTATTAATACTGCCTTATTCAAAATCGGTAATATCAACAATATCTATAAATAAGTCATTATCACATAAAAGGAGTATAGAAGGAAGGCTAAATATTTGGGCAAGTTCAATAAAAATATGTAAAGATTATCCTATTTTTGGTATTGGTTCAAAAAATTTTGGTTTAGTAAATATTACTTATAAAATTAAAAACCAAGATATAAATTACACCGGAAGAGTTTTAAATACTTTTTTACAAATCTTAATTGAGAAAGGGATAGTAGGTTTCATTATTTATGGGGGGTTACTAATTAGTTTTATTTTAATATCAGCCTTATCAGTTTCTAAAATCAAAAATGACAAATTAAAACAGATTTTGATTTGTATAAATATTGCTTCAATTGTATCAATTTTAATTCGAGAAATAACATATTCATCTATACTGGAGAATAAGGCCATTATTATATTAGTTTCAATTATTTTCGCTATAAATTCAAACGAATCTCATAAGATTTTGAATATTGACAAATTAAACTATAAGTTAGGAAAATTATTATTCCCCGTTTTGATACTTTTAATGCCAGCTCTTTGGTTATGTTTTAAATCATTCAATATAAATACAATAATCAAGCATAATAGTCAGTTTATTAATTATTTTAGACAAGATAGATATTATGAAGCTAATGTTGCCGTAGATAAATTAATTAGTATTTCGCCTGCGCATGCATACTCTCAAAAAGCTTTGTTAATTGTAAATTCTTTAAATGGTATATTTATTAATAAAATTACAAATGATACTGCAATAGTTTCCCTAAAGAAGAAAGAATTGGAGGAAGCAATTATCTTATATGAAGAAGCGCTTAAATTAAATCCTTATGATGATTCTTATCATCACAACCTGAGTTGGTTATATTTCATTACGCACAATTATATAAAATCTAGGGAACATATAAATACTGCAATTCAAATTGATGATAAAATAGCTGTTTACTATATTACAAAAGGCAGATTTTATGAGTATAAAAACAATATACCCTTTGCTTTTAATGAATATTGCAATGCGATTAAATTAGCTCCTGATATTCTTGATTCAGAATTTTTTGAAGATATTCAAAAGCGATATCCAGTTTTGGCGGACAGCATAATATGTTCAGCAATTAATTATTTAGATTCTATTGTAAGTATTGAATATAATCCGATAATGAGTGCCAAACTAGGTAAATTATATATAAATAAAAATAAATTTAATTTAGCATCGTTAAATTTGGAAAAAGTCACAAAAGAGCTACCTAATCTTAATCGTCCTTGGTATTATTTGTCAGTTCTTGATGAGAAAAACGGAGAAACTTCAAATATTGAACTTTATTTAAAACGTTCAATATTTTTAGACAATACTGATTTTTTACCCTATATTAGGTTAGGTGATTATTATTCAAGTAAACCGGATGATGATAATTGTCCGAAATGTAACAAAAAATTGGCTTTAGACTGTTATGAGAATGCTTTAGATAATTGGGTAAAAGTTTCTTCAGTGCATTATTCAAGAGTATTTTGGATGTATCATTTAAAATCAATTAATAATGATTTAATTCCCTGTGATTTATTAACCTATTGTATGCCATATGTTAATAGTAATGAATTATGTCAAAAGATATCAAATCTATATGCAGAAACAGACAATAAAAAACTACCGAAATACTTTTTTGATACTAATACAGGAAAGATCAAGAGGATGTTAAAATAGAATAGGTTTATGAAAATACTCACGTTGATTTTTCTGCCCTGTTAACACATGGGCCGCTTAAATTCCTTCGTCCTGTCGAACAAATAACGGTAAGTAACATGATTTTTTTGAATGGATGCACCAATTTTTTCAGCTATTTTCATCATTGGAGGATTAAAATCACCAATCCAATTTAATTCGAGTGTGGTAAAATTGAAAATCAAGCAGGAAAAGTATTATTGAAAATTCTATGATTATTTTTTATTTTGCAGAACAATCACTTTTAATTCACCTAACCCTAAGTTAAAAATAACACTTATGAAGAAACTTATTGTTATCATTGGATTAATCTGTTTACCCTTATTATCATTTTCACAGGTTTTTAACACTGCGTCTATATTAAAACCGGGGAGTTTCTCTTTAGGTATCGAACCTGTGATCATTCAGGATAATCTGGGCGCTTTTTTTCAGGCTGGTGTAGGCTTAGTTCGTGGCGTAGACTTGGCGTTGAAGGCAGGTTTTGTTGAGAATACACCTACACCCTATATTGGGGCCGATCTTGAATGGAAACTGAAAGGCTCAAAACCAAGCATATCCATTACCACAGGAGCACACAGGAATGAATTCGGTCATTTTGGCCTGGATGGATCGTTTAACTTCTCTTTTGCTATTGGGAGAAAGGTATTTCCTTATCTGGGCTTCGATTCCGACCTGAATTTTGATCACCATTATGAATATTATTATTATGGACATTACTATGACGATACTCACCTATTGATGTGGATACCCGTTGGTGTTGAAATTTATTTGAGAAAAAGCATATCCTTTATACTCGAGGCAGAGATTCCACTTCAAGCCTATACTTATTATGTGATGGGTGCCGGATTTACTTTTTATATTAAATAAGATGGCTATCATTTAAAGAACCTTTTCAAAACAATAAAAGGGAACTTTCTGGGCCTGCATCTGCATTTGACCGGTTTGTTGGTAATGCAAATTGCTATATACTGAAATTGCCTCCTGATTTTCGGCATAGACATCAAGACGGAGCGATGTAAAACCTTGGTCTTTCGCATATTCTTCAGCAAAGGCCAGCAAATGGTCAGCAATTCCGTGCTTTCGCCAGTTCGGATGAACGATAAGACGATTTATGATCAGTGGCTTTTTAGATGAGTCCGTCCATTTCACTTCCTCATATCCTGGCAGTACTTCAGTACTAAAAGTAATCATTCCAAGGCTGTGATAATCGGTTTTATATAGGAACAAAGAACCCTTTTCAACATCTTTTCGCAGCAACTCGAAATCTAAATTCCAGTATAACCATCCCTTGGAATTCATCTCTTTAACGCATCTTTTTAGCAAATAAAAAATTTCAATAAGGTCAGCCGGTGTTGCCTTTATAATGTTCATTATCAAATTTAATAAAAAGCTCTGATTTAAAAAATCAATACTGAATTCAAATTTATAATTTTTCGATAATCAGCACATCACATAAATTCCTTTTTTTTCATTTATTTTACAATAATATTTATGTCGAGGGTGTTATTATGATTAAATAGGGTTTGTTTTTAAACTTAGCTTTTTGAACTATTTTCAAAGATAGATATGCGTCTCTTTCATATGCTTGTTGTTTTACTTTTAATTCTTGCTTTCAACACGATTTCGTGCAAGAAGGAATCGTATTATGAAGGACAAGACGCTACTCTCAGGTTCTCTAAGGATACTATAGCATTTGATACGGTTTTTACAAGCATTGGCACGGCTACCAAACAGCTTATGGTTTACAACCCATATCATAAATCAATTAAAATTTCAAGCATACAGCTTGCAGGCAAAAGCACTTCTCCATTTATTATAAATATTAATGGTAAGCAGGTAAATTCGTTAAATGATGTTGAAATTTACCCTACGGATAGCTTATATATTTTTATCCAGGTATTTATTAATCCAACGGGACAAAACTTACCCTTAATGTTTCACGATTCGCTGGTATTCGATGTAAACGGTAATATTCAGAATGTAAACCTATTGGCGTATGGTCAGGATGTTCACTGGATAAAGAACGAAGTAATTAAGACCACGATATGGGACGCTGATAAACCCTATCTTATTTATGGTAACGCTACAGTTGATACACTTGAAACACTAACTATCAGCAAAGGAGCTACTATCTTTTTTCACAAGCAATCGAATTTGTTGGTAAAAGGGACACTAAAAGTTCAGGGCGAATTTACTAAACCAGTGATTTTTCGAGGCGATCGCCTCGAAAAGTATTACCAGGATTATCCAGGCCAATGGGGTGGAATCATTTTGTTGCCCGGGAGTAATAATCACGTATTCAATTGGGCAATAGTAAAAAATGGCACTTCAGGTATCCAGATTGGTGCTTACAACGATTTCTCAAAACCAAACATTGAGCTATCCAACGTAATAGTTCAAAACATGTCGTATAGTAGTTTGCTGGCTATAGGGGCCAAAATTAAAGCTGTTAACTGTGTTATTGCCGATGCAGCTACCTATACCTGTGGCCTCATTGGTGGAGGCGACTATGAGTTTTACCATTGCACGTTTGCAAATTACTTTGGAAGCTATCTGGGAGCTGACCGCAGGTTTGGGTATCCAACATTAGTTATCACAAATTATTATTCTGACCCCATCAATGCTGGTAACAATGTTTTCACTGATCTTACCAGGGCCGACTTTTATAATTCTATCGTTTATGGCAGTAATGCGGATGAAATTAAACTTGATTCCTCCAAATCATCAGCATTGTTTCAATACAAGTTCGATCATTGCCTGTTAGAGAGCAAAGAGTACGGTAATTCTTCCAATAATCCGCCTTTTACAAATATAATATGGAATAAGGATCCGAAATTCAAAATGGTTGATAGCATGAGGTTTGAACTTGATACGCTTTCGGCTGCCAAAGATAAAGGCGACATCGAGATTGGGAAGCTATATCCTTTAGATTTGAAAAACAAAGACCGGACAATAACGCCTGATCTTGGCGCTTATGAACGAGTTGAATAAATTATAAAGAATGAAAAAAATATTTTTTGTGATTGCTTTTCCTGCACTCTGCTATTGGGGTTGCAACAAGGCCGATTCCCAAATTCGGGCTGACGTAAGGATTATGTTTTATAATACAGAAAATTTTTTTGATACAGAAGATGATACAACGACTAATGACAATGACTTTACTCCCGATGGCCGACTGCATTGGACTCCTGACAAATATACCCAAAAATTAACCAATATTTATAAAGTAATTGCAGGTATTGGGGGATGGCAACCTCCCGAAATTATTGGTTTTAGCGAGGTAGAAAACAGAAAGGTATTGAACGATTTATTGTTTGAAACACCATTGTCGAAATACCAGTACAACATAGTGCATTACGATTCGCCTGATTTACGGGGAATTGACGTTGCTTTACTGTTTCGTAGCGATAAATGTCGTCTGTTGAGCCAGGAAGCTATTTACATTCCATTTAGGACACGAAATATCCTTTTAGCTAAACTATTGGTAGCCAATACCGACACATTGTGTGTTTTTGTGAATCACTGGCCATCCAGAAAAGGTGGTGAAATAGAATCAGAAGATTCAAGAATCCAGGTAGCCTCTATTTTGCGCCATAAAGTCGATTCGCTCCTGAATGATAATCCCGAGGCAAAAATTGTAATTATGGGCGATTTTAACGACGAACCAAACAATGCGAGCATTGTGCAAACTCTAAAAGCTCAAACCTCCTATAATGATATTACAAATAGTCAATTATACAACCTTTCTGCTAAACTCGCAGAAACTTCCAAAATCGGGACATATAACTATATGGGACAATGGCAGATATATGACCAAATGATTGTTTCGGGTAGTTTGCTGACTCCAAAGCATGGATTAGTAACAAATGTAACGGACATCCATATTTATAATGCCGAGTTTTTACTTCAAACTGACGATCGTTATGTTGGAATCAAACCTATACCGACCTATTCCGGCATAAAGTACATTGGTGGTTTCAGTGACCATTTACCGGTATTCCTCGATCTTTTTCTTAAGAATTAAGGGATAACTCTCCTATGCTATAGATTGAGTTAATAAGCGATTAGAATAATAAAAGATTAAGTGATTAAGTACAAGCTAAGGTCTAAAGTTTGTCTTAATCACTTAATTACTTATCACTTAATTATTTTTTGGCGTTTCCCGGGCGAAGCGCACGTACCTGAATGCCAGTCTGCCACATTTCTGATTCACGTAATTCTTTTAATTCTTTTTCAAGTAATTCTTTGTAGTTTGTTCCACCTGTAGATTCGAGAACGCGTTTGCATTCGCGGCCGTCCTTTACGCGAGCATATAACTCTTTAAATACGGGTAATACAGCATCGCGGAATTGCGGCCTCCAATCAAGGGCGCCACGTTGAGCTGTAGCACTACAGTTAGAGTACATCCAGTCCATGCCGTTTTCGTCAACCAGGCGTATTAGGCTTTGGGTTAATTCTTCAACGGTTTCGTTAAATGCTTCGCTGGGCGAATGTCCGTTATCACGAAGTACCTTGTATTGAGCATCCATAATACCTGCTAAAGCACCCATCAATACGCCGCGCTCTCCGGTGAGATCGCTGAATACTTCTTGCTCGAAAGTAGTTGGGAAAAGGTATCCGGAACCGATAGCAATACCCAGAGCTATAGTTCTTTCTTCTGCGCGTTTAGTATAATCCTGGAATATTGCATAACTCGAATTAATACCTTGTCCTGCGAGAAAATTACGACGTACACTAGTGCCCGATCCTTTGGGCGCTACAAGAATAACGTCAACAAAGTCGGGAGGTATAACCTGAGTCTGCGCTTTGTAAGTAATTGAGAATCCGTGTGAAAAATAAAGAGCATCACCAGGATTGAGACAGGGTTTAAGTTTTGGCCACAAAGTACGCTGCGCAGCGTCGGAAACAAGATATTGAATGATGGTAGCTTTTTTTGCAGCTTCTTCTACACTGAAAAGGGTTTGACCGGGAACCCAACCGTCTTTAACGGCTTTGTCCCAGTCGGCCTTAAACTCAGGCGCCTGACCAATAATCACCTTGATTCCATTATCGCGCATATTTAATGACTGGGCTGGGCCCTGTACCCCGTAACCAATAACGGCTATGGTTTCGTTTTTTAAAACTTCACGCGCTTTGTTGAGGGTAAATTCTTCGCGGGTTACCACGGTTTCTTCTACCCCACCGAAATTTATTTTTGCCATAATTTAAATATTAAATTTATTTGTTGATTATTAAAACACTATATGTATTCAATTTCAGTAAGATATTCCGTAAGCAGTTCTTTTGGATTCTTAGTTACTGCCACTGTTCCAGAACGGGTGAACTGTGATACACCCCACTGATTAAGTTTCTGAAATAAATCCTGGGTTTCTGATTTATAGCCGGTTTTTTCAATTACGGTATAATCAGGAGTTATTTCAAGAATGCGGGCGCCGGAATTACGAACCAGGTTTTCAATTTCCTGGCTATTCATTAATGCCTCTGTAGGTACTTTATAGAGCGCAATCTCCTGTTGGATTATTTCATCGCCAGTATGATAGAAAGCTTTTAACACTTCCACTAGCTTGTCTATCTGCTTCGTAACCTTCTCTATTTGTTCCTCTGTAGTGTTCACCACAATGGTAAATTTATGCACTCCGGGAATGGCCGATTCGGAAACATTGAGACTTTCGATGTTGACATGACGTCTCGTAAAGATAATAGTGATACGGTTTAACAACCCAATGCTGTTTTCCGAAAATGCTGTTATTGTATATTCTTGTTCCATACGTCAAAATTAACGATAAATGTTTAAACACATAAAATATTATTCGAGCCTGATATCAGAAACCGAACTGCCGGCAGTTACCATGGGAAATACATTATCCTCTTTTTCTACTTTAACTTCAAGCAGATAGGGACCTTTGTGATTTAACATGGTATCAATAGCAGCATCGATATCAGCACGGGCTGTTACTTTTTGTCCTTCAATGCAATATGCTTTAGCTATAGCAATGAAGTCAGGATTTATCAGCGGCGTTGAGGAGTAGCGCTTGTCAAAAAATAATTGCTGCCACTGTCTAACCATGCCCAGGAAGTTATTGTTTAAAAGAACAATTTTAACAGCAACTTCGCTCTGAAAAATAGTTCCTAGTTCCTGGATGGTCATCTGAAGCCCTCCATCACCACAAATAGTTATAACTTCCTTTTCAGGAGAACTGATTTTAGCTCCAATTGATGCAGGCAGACCAAATCCCATGGTGCCCAAACCACCTGAGGTGATAAAGGACCTGCTCTTGGTGAATTTACAATACCTGGATGCAACCATTTGGTGCTGACCTACGTCAGTAACCAATATAGCTTCTCCCTTTGTTTTTTCATTGATCCTGCGGATTACTTCACCCATGGTTAACCCTTCTTTCTCCGGATAGAGGTCTTTTTTAATAACCTTTTCATACTCAATATCCATGCATTTTTTGAATTCAGCAACCCATTCAGGATATTTGTTGGATTTCACACGTTCTGTCAATAATGGCAACGATTCTTTAACATCTCCAATTACAGCAACTGTAGTTTTTACATTTTTGTCAACTTCCGAAGGATCAATTTCAAGGTGAATCACCTTTGCCTGTTTGGCGTAGCGTTTAACATCTCCTGTAACACGGTCGTCAAAACGCATTCCTATGGCAATAAGTACATCACACTCGTTGCTCTTAATGTTAGGACCATAGTTTCCATGCATTCCCAGCATTCCCATATTCAATGGATGGTCTGACGGAAGGGCTGAATTCCCTAATATTGTCCAGCCTGCAGGAATACCGGTTTTTTCAAGAAATGCACGCAATTCGGCTTCGGCCCCACCCAGAATAATCCCCTGACCAATCAAAGCAAAAGGCTTCTTTGCTTTATTAACGATTTCGGCAGCTTCTTCAACTTTAGCAATGTCAATTTTAGGAATCGGGATATAGCTTCGAATTCGTTCACATTTTTTATAAGCAAAATCGCATTGCGCAAATTGGGCATCTTTGGTAATGTCAACCAAAACCGGACCAGGCCTGCCAGTACGGGCTATATAAAATGCCTTAGCAATAGCCTCAGCTATATCCTCAGCCTTGGTTACCTGAACGTTCCATTTTGTAACAGGCATGGAAATACCTATTACGTCTGTCTCTTGGAAAGCATCAGTTCCCAGTAAAGGTGCGCCTACCTGCCCGCTCAGACAAACCAGGGGAGTTGAATCAATCATAGCATCCGCTATTCCTGTGATAAGGTTCGTTGCCCCCGGGCCTGAAGTAACTAATGCAACTCCAACCCTGCCGGAAGCACGGGCATATCCCTGGGCAGCATGTGCTGCTCCTTGTTCGTGACGAACCAATATGTGCCTTACCTTGTCCTGGTAATTGAAAAGAGCATCATATACAGGCATGATCGCCCCACCGGGGTAACCAAAAATCACATCTACACCTTCTTCGATTAGCGAAAGAATAACTGCTTCTGATCCGGTGATGCGCTTTGTCGCGTGACTTTTAATCTCCTCATCTTTCTGTTTGGTCATTGTTTCCATGTCTGTAATTTATTTATAAAGTTCTTATTTTATTATTTGTTATTGTTGAATTAGCTTTTGGCTGCAAGCTTCAAGCCACAGGCTAAAACTTGCAGCTTGAGGCTAAAAGCCTGTAACTATATTATCCTCACTGCTCCCATATCGGCCGAACTTACCATTTTTGCGTAAGCCTGAAGCGCTTTGGATATTTTTCTATTGCGTTTGGTCGGAGTATAAGCTTTATCGCCTCTCTTTTCTTCCTGTGCCTTGCGTTTGGCAAGTTCATCATCGCTTATTAAAAGGTTAATGCTGCGTTCAGGAATATTGATCTCAATCATATCACCGTCCCTTACCAATGCTATTTCTCCTCCTGCTGCTGCTTCGGGCGAAACATGTCCAATCGAAAGTCCCGATGTTCCACCAGAAAACCGTCCGTCTGTAACCAATGCGCAGGCTTCACCTAAGTGTTTCGATTTGATGTATGATGTAGGATAGAGCATTTCCTGCATGCCAGGGCCACCTTTAGGGCCTTCGTAGCTAATTACCACCACATCGCCGGCTTTCACAGTATTATTAAGGATACCTTCACATGCTTCGTCCTGTGATTCGAATACTTTCGCTGTTCCTTTGAAATTAAATATCTTTTCGCTCACTCCGGCAGTTTTTATGATACATCCTTTTTTGGCAATATTTCCGTAAAGAACTGCTAAACCGCCGTCTTTATTATAACTATTTGCAATATTTCTAATGCAACCTTTTTCACGATCAAGGTCGAGTTCATTATAACTAGTTTCCTGCGACCCCATTACAAGGTTTCTACCACCGCCGGGAGCGCTTTTAAAAATATCAAATGCTTCTGCAATAGCCGATTTTCTGGTTATATCATAAGTTTCAATAGCTTGTTTCAATGATAATTCATCAACACGTTTTACAGAAGTATCCAGCAATCCGCCCCGTTCAAGTTCTCCCATGATGGAAAGTATACCACCTGCGCGGTTTACGTCTTCTACATGATAATGTGAGCTGGGGGCTACTTTACATAATACTGGTATTTTTCGGGAGAGTTGGTCAATATCTTGCATTGCAAAATCGACACCTGCTTCATTGGCAATAGCAAGTAAATGAAGAACAGTATTGGTCGATCCGCCCATGGCAATATCTAAAGTCATTGCATTTAAAAAGGCCGCTTTTGTAGCTATTGATCGCGGTAACATGGCTTCTTTGCCATTTAAGTAGTATTCATTGGCAAGTTTAACAATCTGGTGTGCGGCTTTCTCAAAGAGCCTTTGACGATTTTTATGAGTAGCAACGATGGTACCATTTCCCGGAAGCGCCATTCCAATGGCTTCATTGAGGCAGTTCATCGAGTTGGCCGTGAACATCCCAGAACACGATCCGCAGGTAGGACAAGCCGATCTTTCTATTTTTGCAATCAACTCATCTGAAACCGCACTATCACCGGCCATTACCATAGCATCGACAAGGTCGTATTTTTTGCCTTCACTAATACCAGCTTCCATTGGGCCGCCTGATACAAAAATAGCAGGTATATTAAGCCGCATAGCCGCCATAAGCATACCCGGTGTTATTTTGTCGCAGTTACTAATGCAAATCATGGCATCGGCCTGATGGGCATTAACCATAAACTCAACGCTATCGGCTATAAGGTCCCGTGAGGGAAGAGAGTACAACATACCATCGTGACCCATGGCAATGCCATCGTCAATGGCTATGGTGTTAAATTCGGCAGCAAAACAGCCGAGAGATTCAATAATAGCCTTAATTTGCTGACCAATATTATGTAGGTGAACATGGCCAGGAACAAATTGAGTAAACGAATTGGCAATTGCTATGATTGGCTTGCCTATTTGATTTTCTTTCATTCCATTGGCCCGCCAAAGACTCCGGGCTCCTGCCATCCTTCGGCCTTCTGTGGTTGTTGTACTTCTTAATTTATTTGGCATAATTGACAAATTTTAGTTACAGCTAATTAAATTGAAAAAGCCTTTCTCGTTAATGTGAGAAAGGCTTTTTCTTATTTTGTATATAATAATCCGCTCTCACATCAGTATTTTTCTGACAATGACCACAAGTACAAGCACTAAATTGGTAAGCGGATTAATAAACATAATATTTTCAACTTTATTTGAGGCAAATATATTTGATAAAAACCAAAAATCAAAACTCTAAGTGCAATTATTATAAATTATTTTTTAAAATAGGTTGTTAAATTCATTCTTCAACGATGTATATAGTTGACTGAATGCTGCTCTTTGCTCAAGTTAATAAATAAATTTTTTTCGACGATTTTTTAGAAGTAATATACTGATTGTAAAACGAAAAAATAAAAACCCTTGAATGTAAATATTTATTTATCATGAATTTATAATACAAATAAGTTTCATAAAAAAATATATTTTTGCCCAATCAAAAAAAACTATAAGAAAATGGCAGAAGTTACGAATCCTAAAGTAATTACAAAGAAAAAACAAGTACCAGTGCTTGTTGAATATTGTTTGGAAGAATCAATTGAATTCAGTGTTAAACAGCAAGCTTTCCCTGACAATGACTGGGAAATAGAAATGAAGTTGAAAGACTTAAAATCAGCAGTGCAACTTGGTATGTTCCTGCGCGAAAACCGCATTGATATGGATGGAATAGACCCTCAAAAATACAAACGTTCCACTAAAAAATCAGAGGAGAAGTCCGATGTTTCTGCAAAAAACGGTTCCCCGGCCAAAGAAGAAAAGCATAAACAAGACAAAACATCTGAGGTGGAAACTACCGAATCTACTGAACCAACATTGATGTAATTTTTCAATCAAGGGTATGAAACCCCAGGGTAAGCTATGTACACAAATATCGTCCCAAGGGACGAGGTATTATACCCTCCGCTTTCAGCGGGATTGTTCGACTAGCAAATTTCAATGCACTACGTTTTTGAAATTTGAGTCTCACAAATAAAATTATAGAAGCCCTGGTAAACTAAATTACCGGGGTCTTTTACAAGGAGAGCAAAGCAGCATTGGAATTTTAAAATTAATTTTAATACCTTTGCACCCCGAAACCATTGAAAATTGATTATTGTTTTAATATTCAATTGTATTGACTCCGTTCCCGATAGTTATCGGGACGTTGGTAGAGCAAATGCCTTACCGATATATAAATGACTCCGTAGCTCAGCTGGTAGAGCAATTGACTCTTAATCAATGGGTCGAGGGTTCGAGTCCCTCCGGGGTCACCATAAGGGACAAGTCGCTAAATTTAGCTTCTTGTCCTTTTTTCTTTTCGCCAAAACTATTGTTATTGTTGCAAAGCATTGTTAATATTTCATTTGGTTGAGTGGTTCGATATTTACCATTCCCAAAAACCAATTTTTCAGGAAATATCAAACCAAGCATTTTTTGTTTGCCTTCCAAAGTAGCGTTACTATAATAATAGGGTAAGTTGCTTAATAATGAAATACCATAACGACAATATTCATCAAAGCCGCTTTCAGCCCGTTTCAGTTGATCAATTCGCAAACGAATTTCATTACATTCCCTTGTAAGATTTTCTTTTAAACGTTTATAAGCGTATTTATCAAGCTCATCATTAACCAGTTTTTCAGCTGCCTTGTCCATCATTGTCATACGTTTATCAAAGTCGGCTTCAAGTCTCATTATTTCCGAATACCTGTCACCTTCATTTGATTTGAAAATATCATCCATAACAGCCAGATAAAGCTGGGCAATTTCAGGCTTAATAGAAATACTGCTAAACCATTTCATTAAAGCATCATGAGCAATATCGTTTAGATATCGTTCCTTACAACCTTTCTGACAATGGTAATAAAAATATTTGCCCCCATTTCCTAATGAAGAGCTTCCTGTTAAATTTTTACCGCAACAACTGCATACCAGGTAACCTCTTAATGGAAGTTCTTCCCTTGTTTTTGAATATTTTGCGGTAATTTTCTTTTTTCCATTAAGTACATTTTGAACCTCAAAGAATAATTCTTCGCTGATAATTGGTTCATGTAGTGCAGTTACAATTTCTTCTGGTTCGCTACGATATGCTTTAACCTTTATTTTTCCGCAATAAATAGGGTCACGAAGTAGCACCCAAAACCTGTTTTTGCTAATGTTCAGTCCCTCTTTATTCATTTGCCTTCTTAACACATCAATTTGATATGTGCCAGTTGCAAATCGTTCAAACGACTTTTTAATTAACTCTGCAACATCCGACTTTACTAAAATAGGCTTATTGAAAGTATCACGCGCATTTTTATAACCTATTGGCGCAGTGCTTACCCATCGACCCTCTTTCAATGCTTTACGCATTCCATTTGTTGTATTTAATGAACGCCTTGCATTCTCTACCTGTGGAGTAGCTAAATAAATGGCTTGCATTATTAAATTTTCAGGTATATCATTGTCTAAAGGCTGCTCAATAGCTTCAACTTCTATTTTTAAAGAACGTAATAGAGTTATCATATTTAACGCTCCTGACAAATTTCTTGAGAATCTATCCCACTTTTGAACTAAAATTTTATCAACAAAGCCTTTATTCGCCCGAATAAATTCTAACATTTTTTGATATTCGGGTCTTTCAAATGTCTTAGCAGAATGTTCATCTTGGAAATGTTTTATAATCACAAAACCCTTATCGGTACAATAATTTTCAAGTTTTGCCTTCTGATCCCGCAAGCTATAGCCTTTTTCTGCTTGTTCGTCAGTCGAAACCCTTGTGTAAATTATAACATTAGCCATTCTTCTTTTTTTTATGTTCAATAAATAGCTGATAATCTAAGTTGCCCAGCTTGTAGAGCAAGTGCCTGATTTGTTTTACTTGTTCGTCTGTGTAGGTCTTTCCGGTTTGTTGTAAAATCTTTTTACATTTTTCTAAGTTTAACATTTTAAAATTGCTATTGCCTCCACTCTGGGAACACCAGTCATTTTGGCCATTTGCAATTTATCAGGGAAACACCCTTTTTATATTATAGCTTCTTTTTTCTTGTCCGTAATACGCTTGTGACTTTACCGCCTTGACGCTTAATTTTTATTTCATCATAGGCTTGTTCTTTCATGATTTCCGCTACTCTGTTGGTGGCAATCCGCTCAGTTCCCTCAATTATATCAATCCTGCCATCTCTGTAGCGCACCTCTACTTTTTCAAAATCGCCAAGCCGCATAAATGCCAAAAGTTGCATTTCCTGAACTTGTACAGGCATTGCCAAATCTTCTTTTGCTTTTAAATCCAAATCAGGAAACATACTTTGCAACAAATCATTCAAACTAACCTGTAAATGATTTTCTATTATTGCCATTTCCTTTGCAACCTTGTATTGGGTCAAACTTGCAGGTATAGCCACCCCATCCTTAAAAACAAGCAAAAGAACAGGCATTTTAACACCGATAGCAAAAGCTGTATAAAACTCTAAAAGTGGCATGGCAACACCACATTTTTTGTTTTCAAATTCCAAACTTTGTTTGGATATTTTCAATTGCTCACGGCTTATTCCAAAATCTCGTAATTCCTTAATAAGCCTCACCCAAATAGCCTCCATTATACTGAACCTTCGCCATTCCCTACCTTCACGGTTACCAATAAGTAATCCTTCTTTTTCCCAACTATTAAGTTGCCTATATGAAACAGAATCAAACCTTACGTTGCGCTCTTTATTATTGAGTACCTGTGATATTTTGTTGTTTTTCAAGTCTTTGAAGTAGTCATAAAAACCAATATCAAACGCCTCATTTTTATATAAGGCAACTATCTCGTTTTCTTTCTTTTCTATTGGTTTATTAAGTCTCATGGAATGTCACTCACTTTCTACACAAATATATGAAAATAATTATACCTATTGGTAAGATTTGTATTTATTTTTTATTACATTTGATTTTTTAACTTACTGAGTGATTATGACTAAAGTTACTAAACCCCAACATCCAAAACATGTTTCATTTGAGGTGTTTCGTTATCAGTTAGTAGTTGATAAGGCACTTCAAATGGATATGTATGATTACAAAAATGCCGATGAATTAAGAGCCGATAAGAATAACCTTTTTCAGAAGGTGCTTACTAATGAAAAGTTTCGTTTTCAAACTTCACAATCCGACATTACTTCAAAGTTACTACACACAAGTGGTACATTGAGCTATTTCAAACTGGGAGTAAAACGTACTACCAAATTATATAATAAAGATTTTTCTGAAAATTTTATTGATAATTACCCAAACATTATTGTAGCAATAAACAACGACCCTGATGTTCAAAAAATAGCTATACAGGACAATGTTAAAGCCTTTGCCGATTGCAAAACAGTAAGTCACATCATCCAGAAATCTGTTGAACTCAAAGTAAAACAAAACAATCTTTTATTTTTTGTTGAACCTCTTTTTGATAAGCAGGAGTTTTGGAACCTGGTAAGTAAATATCCCAAGCAAATTAAGCAGGTAAAATTTAACCTTATTTCGCCCAATCTTGCCAATATTTCCAAAAACTTGCAATTAAACCTAAAAGAACTATACGAGGACACCAACACCCAGAAAACTAATATTGAGTTAAACGCTGAAGAAGAAAGTTACCTTGATATTAAAGAAAGCAGTAAGTTTGTAAATAGTCTGGTTGATTATAGTTCCGAAGGCGGTGGCAACATACAAATGAGGGTTGCCGGATTACGAAAGCTTATTCATACTGCCCAGTCGCCTAATGAATTTAATGTAGAAGAACAACTTTTGAAATCAAATGATTGGGATAAGTGGGATGAATTGTTTAATGATATTTTGATTTAATTCTCCTATAAAACTGACGATTTTTTTAGAAAATACCTTTTCAGTAAATACTTTGTTAAGTAATATTTTTCTTAATTTTAATTATTTCTATGTTTTATGGATCAATATGAAAAATTACTAAAATATGTTTATGAACGCGGAGTGTTTAAAACTGATAGAACAGGTGTCGGAACTAAAAGTATTTTTGGATATCAGATGCGATTTGATTTAGCAAAAGGCTTTCCTTTAATTACAACCAAAAAAATGCATTTGAAATCCATTATATATGAATTACTTTGGTTCTTAAGAGGAGATACTAACTTAAATTACTTACACGAAAATGGCGTTACAATATGGGATGAATGGGCAGGTTCAAATGGCGAGCTTGGACCAATTTATGGGTACCAATGGAGAAGCTGGCCAACACCGGATGGAAAACATATTGACCAAATAAGTCAGGTAATAAAACAAATTAAGGAAAGCCCTGATTCAAGAAGATTAATAGTCAGTGCTTGGAATGTTGCAGATATCGAAAAAATGTCACTTCCTGCATGTCATTGTCTGTTTCAATTTTATATAGCTGAAGGCAAATTATCCTGTCAAATGTACCAACGTAGTGCTGACATGTTTCTTGGTGTCCCGTTTAATATTGCTTCATATGCCCTATTGACAATGATGGTAGCACAGGTTTGTGATATTTTACCTGGGGAATTCATACATACCTTTGGCGATACTCATATTTATAATAATCATATGGAGCAAGTCAAACTTCAGCTTAGCCGAAAACCAAGGCCATATCCTATTATGAAAATTAATCCATCAGTAAAATCTATATTTGATTTTAAGTATGAAGATTTCCGTTTAGAAAATTATAATCCATATCCACCCATAAAAGCAGATATTGCTGTATGACGAATTATCAAGACTACTTAGATGAAAAAATTCATCAACTTCGGATTGTTTCTCAAGCTCAATGGGATTATTTAAAATACTCCCATTTATGTGAGTGGCTTGAAGATAATTTCCATAATGATATTGAAGGACAATACTATGCAACTAAAATTTTATTACACACGATCTATTATTCAAAAAAAGACATTGAAAGATTGCTTAATTTTGGATTGAATGATAAAATTTATGGAGAGATAATAAAGTCAGAACTTATTGAAAATAAAAACATTTATTTGAGCACAAGTGAAGCAGAAGCTAAAGTTTATAAATTAAAGCAATCATCATTTTTTGTTCCATTATTAGACTCAAATAAGCCATCTGAAAGTGGAAATTCCGTTATTGGTGATATCGTTCACAAACTTAACATTTCTCAAAAACAAGTAGCTTTCCATTGGGATATAACTGAAGACTTACTAAAAGAATATAGATTATTGATATTTGTTGACGATTGTGTTGGGTCAGGGACTCAACTAAAAAATTTTTGGAATTCTGATAAAACAAATAAAATAAAAGCAGTATGTAAAAAATATGATATTAAAATTTATTACTTAGTTCTTATTGGATATGATAAAAGTCTAAAATTATTGACTTATAATCAAAACTTAAACGATATAAAAATAGTAATTTGCGATGTTTTAACAGATAAAAATAGAGTATTCTCAGACGAAAGTGTTGTATGGGATAGCTCATGTAACGAAAAAGAAATGGCTATCCAATATTTTGAACGAATAAAAAAAGAAAAAGGTGTAAATTTTTTAGGATTTAAAAAATTGGACTTCGCTGTAATTTTACATGATAGGCTACCTAATTGGTCATTACCAATATTTTGGAAAGAAATGACAGGATGGAAATGTCTACTAAGAAGAAAAACAACTTGACAAAAAGCTTAAAATATGCAATATAATAATCCCTTTGCAAAAATTCGAACGGAGCAGATGGGCGATTCAGCTTGGAAATATTTTGTTGAACCAGCCAAAGATTATATTGGGGCTAAACCTTTGATTTTTGAAGGTAGTAGAGGTACAGGTAAAACTATGTTCTTTAAATGCAATTCATGGAAAGATAAATTTGAAGAAGCCAAAACAAAAGGATATGATGTAGCTAACTTTATCAAAGTCAATAAACATCTGGGTTTTTATTATAAAGTAGATGGAAGATTCGTAAAAAGTCTAGCAAAAAAGAACATTGAAGATTGGGTATGGACAGGAATTTTTAATACTTATTTTAATGCCGTAATAGCGAAAGAGTTAATCCTTTTCCTTGATTTTCTTATTAATGAAAAGCTGATAAAAATAGAATCGTTTAAAGATGCGATGAATCATGTCTCTTTGATGATTGAGGAAGGAGATGCTAAGGATTTAAATGATTTAAGATCAAAACTGGATACTACTCTTCTAAAAATTGAAAAGTTTTCTAATAATACTGAAAAGGAAAAGCCTATTGGCTTAAATGCAGGAACGATTATTGAAAAATTGATATTAGCGGCAAAAGAGAATGAATGCCTAAAATATAGTACCTTTCATATTTTCGTTGATGAATATGAAGAATTAAATGAATTACAGCAAGTTGAATTAAATACACTTCTTAAACAAAGCAACAATAATATTGTATATGACTTTGGAGTGATAACAAAAGGTATTCAAACCTTTAGAACGGGTTCTGGACAAGAGATTAGGCCAAAAGATGATTTTAATATATATAGTACTGACAGTTATGGTTATTATGAAAAGAATGAATATAGTCAACTATTAATTGAAATATGTAAGAAAAGATTAGCAGAGCAATTAAAGAATTCAAATAAATATGAAGAAAAATATTTAGATATCTCATTTTACCTGAAAAGTTATGGGAAAAGGTACGAGGAAGAGTTATTCGTGAAATCACAAGAAATATCAAAAATTAAAGATAGAGTGCTTCAAGAAATAAAAAAACATGGAATAATGTTTAATTATTCTGAAGAAGAGGTTGAACTTTTCTCTAAAGAGCTTACTAATGTTTCTCCTATTCCTTTAAGAATGCACCTTGCGTTATTATTAAGGAGAAACCGGAATATGATACCTGCAAAGGAGTTAGTAAAACACATGAAAGAAGATAGTGAAAAATACAGAGATTGGGTACATAACACAGAAACCGCTGTAATTTATCTCTTGTGTTATGAATTAAAAATCGATAAAAAGTATCATAGTTTTAATGTATATTCAGCCTTGTCATCAGGCATAATTCGAAGTTTTTTGGAACTTGCAGAATATGCATTTGATTATGCTTTCAATAATACAGAAAACCCATTTAGATTTGATAATCCAAGAGAACTTACAGTAGATGAACAAACAAAAGCAGTATATTTTGTCAGTAACTTTAAAGTAAAGGAAATTGATAGTTATGAACCATACGGATATAGATTAAGAGATTTTACTAGAGCTTTAGGAAAAGTTTTTAATGCAATTCAAACTAATCCTGATGCAACGTTGGGTGAAGTAGAACAAAATCACTTTGAAACAAAAGCAAATGAATTAAAAAAATACAATTCAGAAGCCTCGAAATTATTAAAATATGCAATTAGAAATAAGATCCTTGAAGAAGATAATCCTACAAAAACAAAATCAGATGAAATCGTTGAATTTACAGATTATCACCTTAATCATATCTATTGTCCAGCTTTCAAGATTTCCCACCTTAGGAAAAGAAAAATACCCATATCACATCTAGATTTAGCCAAATTGTTTTGTGGTTCTCATAAAGAATTAGAAGATGTTGTTAGAAGACTTTCAGGTATCTCAGAGATTTTAGAAAATAAAGAACCTAACCTTTTTTCAGAAAATAAATGAACTATCAGGAAAAATTCGATTTAACTGAAAATAATTCCTCATACTTCTCACAACAATTTGATATTTTAGTTATGGGATTTCGAGAAGAAGAGGACGAAAGACATTCGTATATTAGAAAATCCCTACATGATTATAAAGGGATAGTATATTCTTTTGATACATGCGAAAATGCAGACAAATTTCATTATAAAATTGAAACTTACAAAGGTAAAATAATAGAACAAACTGAAAATAAATCTTTAATACCTGATTTGCAAAACTTACTTAAAAAGAAAGAATTTCAAGGAGCAAATGTTTGTATAGATATCACAACGCTAAAACAAGGAATTCTATTTCTTTTGATAAAATTATTAATTAGAGAAATTAAACCGGCACGGTTATTTGCAGCATATACTGAACCAAAGGAATATAAGAAGAGATCTATTTCTATTGTCGGAGAAACCGAAGAATTTGATTTATATGATAGGATAATGGGCAGTTCGATTGGAGTCCCTGGATTTATTAAGCACCAAAGCTCTAATGATATTCTTTTAATAGCTCCGATGGGATTTGATTGTCAAAGATTACAAACTATATATGAAAACCTAAAACCAAAAAAAATTATTCCAATAGTCGGATTTCCCTCCTTTGTGCCAGGATGGAATATAACTGCTATTAAAACGAATTATATGGTATTAAAATCTGCAGGATGTTTTGATATGGTCAAACCTTGTGAAGCCGCGAGCCCTTTTGAATTGTATGAACTTCTTACTGAAGAATTTCACAGATACAATAATTCTTATGACATATACATATCACCATTGGGAACAAGACCACATTGCTTAGGGGCGGCAATATTTGTATCTAAAAATCCAAGTTCTTATCTTATTTACGATTTTCCTATCGAAAAGAAGTATAGAAGTGATAATATATTGAAAGCAGATATTTATAATTTATCTAGATTTATAGGGTAATAATTATGGATTCGTTAGCCAGATTTTATACTGAGAAAATCATTTCCAATATTCTAGTTCAGGAAATATCATTATCAAATCCTAAAATAGTCATTGATTTAGGAATTGGAAGTGGTTCTTTAACAAACGCGGCATTTCAAAAATGGAGTAATGCAACTTTTCTAGCAACAGATATTGATTTAAACCAAATTAAACAAACTGAAAAAGATTACCCTTTTGTGAAAATTATAGAAGCTAACGGGCTTGATAAACACATTGATAAAAAGTTAAACATAAAAATAGGAAGTGTAGACGTAGCTATCTGCAATCCTCCTTATTTAAGGATACCTTCCAAACATGGTAACTTTAAAAGCTTGTTTAGTAGTGTAGGGCTATCTAATTGTAATAAGCTTAAATATCTTACCTCTGATTTGATTTTCCTAGCACAAAATATTTTATTGCTCAAAGAAGGTGGGGAATTGGGAATTATTCTACCAGACGGATTATTATCTAGTAAGGAATTTAACTTATTGAGACAAGATTTAATCAGTAATCATACAATTATTTCTGTAATACAATTACCAGATAAGATTTTTAAAAAAGCTGAAGCGAGGACACATATACTTATAATAAAAAAAGGACGTATAAGTAATAATAATGTCAATTTATTTCTAGCAGATTATAAAGGTAAATACATTGATTATCTTTCGGTTCCTACTCATTTACTTATTGAAAGAATGGACTTTCTATATCACAAACTACATCAAAACAAATTGAACCGAAATTATGCAGTTAAGACACTTTCAACGATTGGAGCAGAAATTAAAAGAGGCCAACTGACTCATGCTGAACTTAAATTTTTAAATGAGAATTACATTCATACTACTAAGCTTTTTCATTTATCAGAAATTTCTTTAAAGAATGATATCTCTAATAAACAACTGCATTACATACACACAGCTAAAAACGACATTTTGTTAGCTCGAGTTGGCAGAGGATGTATTGGCAAGGTTTCATTGGTAAAAAAAGGTACCCAATTAATTTCTGATTGCGTCTATCGGATAAGAGTACCTAATGAGTATTTAGAAATGGTTTGGGATTCTTTTTGCTCAAAGGAAGGCCAGCTTTGGTTAAAATCAAATTCCCGTGGTGTTTGTGCCAGACTGATAAGTAAAAGTGACCTTCAGAATTTTCCAATCAAATTTTAGTTCGTCAAATTAATTCCAATTAACAATTTTATTGATTAGTAAATTCATTGTGTTGTCAATATCTTCCATTAAAGTTAAATACTGATTTAATATAAATTTATCTACCTGATTTTGTTGACTAAAGAAACGTTTTCTGTTCTTGTAAATTACTGGTTTATTTTTTTCTAAATCCCACATAAAACAAATCATATAGTCAATGTCCTTATTATTTACCTGTGGAGTTCCGTTACCTCTAAATATTTGAGGAATTGGACTTATAAAACTATTATGAATTAAAGCATTTCTTATCAAGCCTAATCCTTCGTATTTATTGGTCAATTCAAATATTGTATTAGATAAACCGAATATTTTGCTTATCTCTTTGGCATTTGAATAATATTTTGAACTATAATGAAGTTTTACATTCGAAGAATAATCTCCAGTGTAATTTTTTAATTCATAAAGCACATAATATAATTTTGAGATTAAATCAAGACATGATCTTAATCCTATTATACAATCTGAATACAGAGCATTCAGTTTATAATTTGTCAATCCAAATTCTGTAAACTCTTTGCCTTTTCCGTAAACCCCCTGATTATTTTCTAGCCAATGGTATTGCTCAACTCCTATATTAATTATTCTTTTCTCGCACGCAATTACTTGTGAAATTGCATCATCAATAACACTTTGAACATCGAAATACAACAAACATTTGTGATTGATGACTGTTTTTTGTGAATTTAAAATATGTGACAATTTATCTTTACTTAGAAAATGCTTTTGGTCTAAACCTGCAAATTCTATTTCAAGTGGAATGATATCAAAAAGATCATCATAAATCTTTTTACTGCCAAATATTTTATTTATAACAAATTCACGTATTTTGAAACCATTTTCACTTAATTGTTTTGTAAAATTCTCACTATCAAATAAAATCCCATTATTAATTGTAAGTATCTTTTCATAATTGCTATTTCTATTAAATACTCCTAACAATCTGATATTATAATCTTTTTCTATTGATTCAATATTACTTATTGTTAATTCCACCTTTATATTGCTAGTGGTTCTGCCTGCAACTAACTCATAATCTATTGAATATCCATAATTAATAGTTTTTCTCAAATAAACTCCATTTGTGAATATAAGAATTTGATGTTCAGATAATTCTATCTTATTCAATTGTTTAATAATGTTTAAGAGTTTCAAATAGTCTAAGTTTTAAGGCGAAGATTGTTTTTATGCTAATGATTTATTTACCTTTTCTATCAAACTACCGAGAAAATCAGATACTCCATTTAAATACCTTTGCATCTCTAAAGGTACCTTTTCTATATCTTGTCCTGAATATTTGGTAAAATATGCAAATTGCAATAATCTTGAACTTACTGCAGGGGAATGCTTAATTGAATTATTCAAAACACGACATTCATCTGCGTTTTGGTAGTTTTCACATGTCGTCAAATCAATTCCAAGGTTGTTATATTCGCGATTAAAATCATCCCATCTATAAGGTGCTTGAATATTGAGTTCTGGTATTTCATTTTTCTTTGATAAGAAAGCTTTATAAATTTTACCTAAAAATTGTTCTGCAATCGCCCACAAACCAACTACTGTCATTTGATCGACAAAATTAGTTACTCTTTCATTTTCATGAACTTGTCCAACAATATAATCCATTTTTCTTACTTTATTTATATTTTCAAGATCATCTTTATTATTTGTTAAAGGTTCAATATCAATCTTGTCTAAATACACTTCGATATTATTAATTTCTTTATAAACAATTTGATGTATCCTGCAAAAGTCGAATAATCTCCATTCCAATTCTCCCTGAAGGAATCCTATTGGTCCTCCAATATTTGAAAGAAATGGAACTGGCCCATTTTGTCTTTGATCTGGAGCTATTTGCATCACAGTGAAAATTGGACGTAGAATCATATCTAATTAATTTAAGTATTTAATGTTTACAAATCACAGAATTTCAATATTTCATTATTATGTATATTGAGGGGTGTTACATACAGAATTAAGAAAATAATATTTCATTTCAAAATAGTCATCTTTATATTAATAGTAACTATAGAATTATAATCAATCGAACCATCCGGGAATTCCAGATAGTTAACACTATTAGATATACCTAGTCACAGTATAGTATCATAAATGATGCTACACTAACAATATTATACTAATTAAAGATTAATTATTTTCAATAGTATCATAAAAGATACCATTTGGTTGTTTTTTAGTGAAACATATCTTATCTTTGCTCAATAATATCATATATGATACTAAACTGATTTTTTGGAAATGACAAACGATGAGATAATAAAAATAATAAAGGAAAGAAAAGATATTTTAAAGATAAACCAGGAATATCTTGCAGAACTTTCTGAAGTAGGTATTGCAACTTTAAAGCGTCTCGAAAGCGGCAAAGGAAACATAACATTGAATAATTTACAGAAGATTGCTGATGTATTAGGACTTGAAATAAAACTCGAATTGAAAAAACTTAATAAATGAGAAAAGCTGAAGTCTATAGAAATGGTATTTTAACAGGTATATTAGCCGAGACAGATAGTAGTACATTCGTATTTACATACGATTCTTTGTACTTTAATGATAAAACAAAACCTGGAATAAGTCTGACCCTGCCAAAGAAACAGTTGGTGTACACTTCAAAACATTTATTTCCTTTTTTCTATAACATGCTATCTGAAGGCACAAATAGGGTGGTTCAGTCAAAGCAATTAAAAATAGATGAAAATGATTTTTTTGGTTTGTTATTGGCCACAGCTCAATACGACACCATTGGAGCAATAACTATTAAGCAAATTAATTAGAGATAAATACTATGGAAATAAAAAATTGCCCTGGATTGTTATTAGAAGGGTTTTTAGAATATAGTCCGCTTTTTCTTCGCAGAATGTTTGATGGGCGAAAGGTTAGCCATATCTTACCCTATAATGCTCCCGAAATTGATGAAGAGGATCAAAAGAAATTTATGCAAAACAGAAAAAGAATTTCTATTTCAGGAGTGCAGGAGAAATATTCAGTTCTGCTTGAGAAAAATAACCTACGATTAACTGAAGAAAAAGAGCAAGGCACATATATCCTCAAACCAAAACCTCATGGCCTACAAAAAACTGGCATGGTGCCCGCAAATGAGCATGTAACTATGCAAATTGCCAGTCAAGTATATAAAATCACAACTGCAGAAAATGGATTAGTTTTTTTTAGCAACGATGAACCCGCATACATTACCAAACGATTTGACGTTGGAGACAATGGAGTCAAATTAGGTAAAGAAGATTTTGCATCATTGGCAGGTAAAACAGAGGAAAATGCAGGAAAAAACTTTAAATATGACTATTCCTATGAAGGTGTTGCCGAACTTATAAAAGAACATGTTGGAGCTTGGAAAATTGAAATGGAGAAATTTTATAATTTGGTAGTTTTTAACTTTTTATTTTCCAATGGTGATGCTCACCTAAAGAATTTCTCCTTACTTGAAACAATAAATGGTGATTATGTTCTAAGTCCTGCTTATGACTTGTTGGATACCAGAATTCATGTGGAGGAAGAAGGTCTTTTTGCTTTAAATGATGAATTATTTAAGGAATGGCATTGGTCCGATTGCAGAATCAATAATCCCCAGCACAATTTATGTAAAGAAGATTTTATTGAATTCGGAAAAATAATTGATATAAATGAGAACAGAGTAAACAAATTACTTGAACCATTTCTTCAGAAACAAATCGAAGTTGAAAAGTTAGTAAAAAGATCATTCCTTGATGAAGAAACAAAGTCGCAATACTTAAGTCATTATAATGAACGATTGGCAATGTTAAATTTGGTTTAAGCAGATATACTTAAATTAAAAGTAGTTAACTACTCATTTTTAAGTTCTATAACTTTCTTTAATGAATGATTGGCATAGTTAAAATCTTCGCACCATTTTCGGCATTGTTTCTTCTTTGAAGCATCCAAATAACGGTCAAAATAATACTCATATTTGACCATGGCATAAGTTGAATCTTCATAAAGGTCTATATACTCAACCAATTTAAATTTTTCAAACTCAACTTTTAGAGTATTGATATGGTTTTGAATAATTTCCAATGGAGGAGGTGGGCATGGTGAGGTTTGAACATTTTTTGGTCCTTCAGGCAATTGGAAGTGTTTCCCTTTCTTTTCCCCTTTTTGTGCGCTTTTAATATATTTTTTGAATTTTTCTTGATCATTAATAAGCTCAATATATCGGGCAAGATTGATATTCCGTTGTTTCAATTCATTATTAAGTGCCATCATATCTTTCCGGTTGAAATACTTTGTTTTACCTCGAGTAAAGTAGTTATTGAACCCAAATTTCTCAATGATAAATTTACCTGAATCATAAGGTGCGCCCTTTATGATTTTCGAAATATCACTAATCCACTCTCCATGTTGAATCGATAAACTTTTAAATTCCTCTGCTGCCTTATCCAAAGCCAAGGTAGAGAATCTCTGTTTTTCAGGCAAATCAGATGTTCCAATTAGTTTCGAAAGTAGTCGACGTAATTCCTTTATTTCCTTTAGAATTTGATTATCCATTTTCTATTGATTTTAGTGATACTGTCTTTTTTGTTTCTTTATATCAGATATGTGCTTAAAAATCAAAATTAAGAAATTCTGAAAATCAATTGTCCACCGCATAAATCAGGTTATATGGTGTTCCTCTTCCTTCTTCGGCAAGCCATGCGCCAGCCCGTTGCAGTATTTGCCCATAATCAAATTAATTTTTAAAGGTATAGGCAAAAACTTCAACGCCCTTCGGGTTGCTGTCGCAAGGTTGTCACACGTCTTGCAGCTCAGTCGTCATCGTCACTGCAGCCGGTGGACTTTTTAAAGCTTCACTCATTACAGCTTCATTACATTTCAGGGCTTCGCTGCACTCAGCACCTTTCATTTCATTACGCCTCCATTCGTTTCAGCCTTAAAAAGTCCACCGGCTGCATTAATTGGCTCGCCTGCGAATCGCCCCCGACTGCGTGGCTGTCATGCCTTTTGTAAGAAGAAAAAACAAAAGCCCCGCCAGCCTCTTGCTGCAAGCAGTAGCCATCCATCACCCTAACGGGCTTAAAGTCTGCCACCGGGGGCTCAACTCGCAACGGCTCGACCGCACACCGGCTGCAATCTGACGCACAAACCAACCCTTTGCAGCCGCTCTCCTGACGCTTGCTCAAGGCTGTATAACCTGCTTTCTCGACCCACAAAACAAATACAGAAGACTTGTAATCACAGGAAAAATCATTGATATAACAAATACACCAAAACATAATAGCAAAGTTACAGGTATGGTTGCCAAAGCTGACAAGGGTTCGCTTCGCCAGCCTCAAAAAATCTCCACACCTCCTATCGTCGGGTAGTATTTTTTGGTCTGCCCTTGCATCTTTGTCCCCCAACCTGTGTCCATCAAGCATTATGTTTAAGTGTATCTTTCGTCGTAGGTTAGCTGGCTGGTGGTTGGTTGCCTACAGTTGCAGTACGGTTCGCTTTAACTTCTATTATTTAGGTGGTGCGGTTCCGTTGGTTTCTATTCAGCTTTTGTGGCTGTCATTCTCTATTGGTAGGCTGCCCTTTTAGGGTGGCTTACTTTTTTTTTGGCCTATCTGCTGTCAACCTGACGCTGATTGAGGATTTTCTGAAAAAATAAAAAATACAGCAAAGATAGGCGGGTTCGCTCAAAGCCTCCCCAAAATATGGTTTCAAGGTCAAGCCCTATGGGTTTTGCAATATTTTTTGATGTATTCCCTAAACATTTCTTGTTGTATAAAAAAATATCGCAAAAACCTTGACACCATGCCGCAACCCGCCTGTCTGACATGCTTTCTTTTTTCTTTTTTTGGTTTTTCTTTTTTCTTTGTGAAAATATTATGATAACAATAAAACAAGAAAGGCTACCCGTAATGGATAGCCTCAACTTGACTGAATGATTTAGTTATTTAAGCGGTTTCGATTATTGCAAGTGTATTATAAGCGCCACTTTTCAATGGATATTGAACTGCATTTAGTAATTGGAAAAATTCAATTTTTATAAGGAAAAGTTTTGTACCAGTTCCGGCAGGTAAAGCGGTCGGTGTTAATGTCACTGCAGTTGAAGTTGTATTAATCGCTAGGTTCTGAATATTAGTAAGTCTTACATCCCAAATACCAGTTGCAAAATTTACATTACCCATTGCCCCAGTAAGACTTAAATGTGTTGCACCTGTGGGGTAGGCAATATCAGTTTGAGGAACAAGACCAGCAATAGTTATTACCCCAGTAGTCGTATTGACTACATAAGGTTTATAAAGTATAGCTCCAAGAATTGCGCTGTCATTAAAATTCAAGCCTTTTAGTAATGCCCGACCAGCAGCAACACCAATACCAACGGCAACAGTCCGTTTGCCCCTCACTGAAGTAGTATCCATGTTCTTGATGTCAGTCATTACCTGAGTGATTCTCGATGTTATCCTATTATCAGATGCATTCATCATAAGATTGCGAACTGAATCACGAAGAAGTTTTCCGGCAGTGGCAGCATTTCCAAACTCAACGCCATTTTCCCTTGTTCTTTGAAAGTTCGGGTCATTTGCAATTCGGTCAGCAGATACGCCACTTTTTGTTTTAACAAGATTTCCGTCTTGTGTTTTGTAGAAGGTAAGATTTTCAAGTGTACCATCTATTTTAATAATTCCATTTTGACGTGCCATAATTTTACTTTTTTGAGTAAAGCTATAATATGCCGGAATCCCTTGCAAATAATCACTTCCGCTTACTTCCATTTCTGCCGATTTTTCCATTATAAACAAATTATTCATCCCTAAAATTTAGTATCTTTGTACTGAGCTTCAGTATAGTTAGAGTATGGCTGAAGTATAGATAATATATTAAAACAGTATTTTAAAATGGAGAGGATTTGTATTTATCCTAAAGATGTGCAAATTGTAACAGGAAAGAGCGAACGATGGGGTCGTGATGTTCTTAGAAAGATTAAGAAGCAGTTTAGCAAAGAAGAACACCAATTGGTTACTGTAGATGAATTTTGTAACTATATGGGTTTAGATTCTATTTCAGTGAAAGAACTTTTAAGAAATTAACCCTGAATGACTTTTTTTCTGTTTTACTTAATCTATAATCTAATGGTTAGATATCTGTAAGGGAGGATAAAAACATCTAAATTACCTTTCTCAAGCGTTGAGGCAGTGTAACAGGTTGAAGCAGCGTAACAGGTATAACATCTCTTAAATCATAGATTCGCTTGAAACTCTCCATTAATTGGTTCGATAATCGTACCGCCGGGGTCACCATAAGGGACAAGTCGCTAAAATTAGATTCTTGTCCTTTTTTCTTTTCTCCAAAACCATTGTTATTGTTGCAAAGTAGTGTGAGTATCTCATTAGGTTGAGTGGCAACGGAAGTAATCGGTTATCAGAAATTACCGGCAGATTAAATAAACCAGCCACACAATTGTCTCAACCCATTGATAATCTCATCCAACTTGAATATGTCAGACGCGAGGTACCCTTTGGTGAATCAGAAAAATCAGGCAAAAAAAGTTTGTGTCGAATTTTCGATCCTTTTATGAATTTCTATTTCACGTTTGTAGTTCCAAACCTATCACGTCTCGAAATGGGATTGACTAATCAGGTATACAATTCCTTTGAAAACAGAATAATGAATTTTGTTGCTTCAGAATGGGAAAGCCTTTGCAGAAGATGTATACCTATGAAACCAATTAACGGAATCGACTTTGACATTGCCTTCAGATGGTGGGGAAATAACCTGATAGGTGAACCTATGAAAATTGATATAGTAGCCGAAGCTCTTGATAAAAAATATTTATTAGTGGGCAAATGGTCTCATATTGCAGATACCCAAAGTTTAATACAGAAAATAGAGCAAAAAACTAAGCTATTGCCTTTTGCTAAGGAAAAACAAATTATTCCGTTGCTTTGCCTCAAAGAAATAAGTAATAAGAAAATGACACCAAATATATTCCTACCAAAAGAAGTTCTCAATAGGTTAAAATAGACATTTGTGGCCAGTTGGCGGTCAAATATTTAAAACAACTTCAACTGCCCGTAACTCTTGTCCTTCTTTTTCACCTTCTCTTTAATTTGCTCAGTGAA
>Ga0182027_10001438_pt1 | contig 39911 bp, 42 predicted proteins | sample 712E1DmetaG_FD_121300 | JGI IMG/M metagenome (GOLD analysis project Ga0182027, IMG submission 121300) | Permafrost microbial communities from Stordalen Mire, Sweden - 712E1D metaG (Illumina Assembly) | ecosystem: Environmental > Terrestrial > Soil > Wetlands > Permafrost | place: Sweden...
GGGGCAGTGGGCCCGAAGGGATTCGAACCCATGACCGCCCGGTTATGAGCCGGGCGCTCTAACCGGACTGAGCTACGGGCCCCAAACGCCCCCCACAGGGCTCGAACCTGTGACATTCGGATTAACAGTCCGACACTCTACCAACTGAGTTAGGGAGGCATGCTTCAATGCGCCTTCTTAGTTTCTTTCTGAGTACTTTTAAAGGTAACTATGAGGATGAAAAGGGAGAGATCGACATATGGGATCCCCTGCTCCAGTGATCATTCCTTTTTCATCTCAAACAACAGGTGGATGAGGTCATCCAGGTCCTCGTTGAGGTGCAGGAATAATTCGTGGGTCTGCGGGGTTGCAACGGCCCCGTCAGGAGATGCGCGAATATACCCGAGCTGCTCCAGCACATGCAGGGAATACCGGATACGATGAGAGGGTAAATCGAGCAACTCGGAAAGTTTCATGATGCCGATGGGCTGAAGATCTGCAACAGCCTTTGCTACTTCGAGATGACGGCTCAGGAGTTCAATTTCATCTTTCATTTTCCTTATCATAATACACCTGCATCCTGCTGACAGGGAAACTACAATTCGTTTTCTTTCTTAAGTTCTTTCCCTTTTTCAGCGTTATCATCAAGCCACACTTTGGTCTCCCGGTATTTTTTAATACAATCCAAAGACAGAATAAGGGCAAGAGCCAGCATCCCGATAATAACCGGCACCGTGTAAGGGGAATGAATAATTAAAAAAACGGGTATGGACATTGCGACGAGTAATACAATTATATTGATCTCTACAGTGAGACGGTAAAATTTCCATTTGAACTGGGCTTTTGCATTCTCATCCATCACAGATACGTCAACTCCGGAATAAAAGTACTTGATGTTTCACGACAAATATCCCACCACATGGATCCGCTTTCAGAAGCGATCAGGATACGTGGCACTGACGCTTATGTTGTATATGCCAACTCCCGGGATGCAGATATGAGGTACCTGACCCATTTCACGACAAGTGATCCCTTTGTCTATTTCAGGAAACCTGGGGAAAAAGGGACTATCATTATCTCCCAGATGGAGATCGGGCGCGCGTCGCGCGAAGGGATATCCGCGGTCATGACCCGCGCAGAGGCCGGGCTTCCGGAAATTATAAAAAAAGAGAAAGACCCGTACCGGGCGACCGCACAGATGATCGCGGGACAGGTAGGAAAGAAAATACTGGTTCCCCCGAATTTTCCCATTGCACTGGCAAATGCCCTTGGGGAATTCTGTTCCGTGACGGTTGACAGGGGTACCGTCCTCTCGATGCGGGCGAAAAAGACCCGTTCCGAGATCAAATGCCTAAAAAACGTCCAGAAGGTAACGCAGACCGCAATGAGACATGCGGTCTTGATGATCAGGCACGCCACGGTGAAAAAAGGGATCCTGCATTTTGAGGGAAAACCCCTGACATCTGAACACATAAAATACACCATGCACTGCATGCTTCTGGAACACGGTTGCTGTGCGGAGGATACGATTGTCTCCTGCGGGGAGGATACTGCGATCCCCCACATGACCGGGACCGGCCCCCTCCGGGCAGATGAACCGATTATCATCGATCTCTTCCCGCTCCATGAAAAGTCGGGGTATTACGCAGACATGACCCGGACATTCGTCAAAGGTGAACCCTCATCGGAAATTTTGGAGATGTATACAACCCTCCGTGAGGCAAAACACCTTGCGGTTTCCCGGATTAAAAGCGGTGTTTCAGGAGCAGACCTGCATCAGCTCGTTGTGGATTTTTTCAAAGAACGGGGATATGACAGCAACACAAGAGGATTCGTGCATAATCTCGGGCACGGGGTCGGGTTGCAGATCCATGAGCTGCCAACAGTCGGGCCCTCAGGAAAAACGCTCGAAACGGGTAATGTAATCACCATCGAACCGGGGTTGTACTATCCCGGTAGTGGCGGTGTCCGGCTGGAGGATATCGGGGCAGTTACAAAGAAGGGCTTTGACAATTTCACCGTATTTCCCGAGGATCTGGTCATATGAATGATGAAATCTTTGATAAATACCGGGAAGCCGGCCTCCTTGCAGCAAAGATCCTGCGAGACGGTGCAAAGGAGATCCGTATAGGTGCTTCCTATCTGGATATTATTGAATCAATAGAATCGCGGGTAACCGAGGATGGAGCTGCGCTTGCATTCCCCCTCAACCTGTCATTAAACGAGGATGCTGCCCATGATACCGCTTCCCCAGGGGACACCCGCATATTAACCAAAGGGGATGTTGCCAAACTGGATCTCGGAGTACAGGTGGACGGGTATATCGCGGATACTGCAACAACCGTTGACCTTGGTGTCAACTCCCTGCTTGTTGATGCTTCAAAACAGGCCCTTGAAGCAGCCATCGGTATTATCCGGCCCGGCGTAACTGCCGGGGATCTCGGCATGGCGGTCCAGACAACAATTGAGAACCGGGGATACCGGCCTATCGCCAACCTTACCGGACACGGGCTCGACAAGTACGTCCTTCACCGGTCACCCACCATCCCCAATATCGGAATAAAAGGGGGTATGGTTCTTGAAGAGGGATGGTCTTTGCCATTGAACCATTCGCGACAACCGGCAGCGGGCATGTCATGGAAAAAACAAGGAAGGAGATTTACTCCCAGATCTCCCAAAAACCCGTCCGGATCCCTGCCGGCAGGGCAATTCTTGAACAGATCAGGGACCGCCACGGGCTCCCGTTTTCGCGGCGCTGGCTGAAGGAGAGAAAAATGGATCTCGCACTCCCTGCCCTTATCCGCTCGCAGGTACTCCATGTATACCCGGTTCTTTCTGACATTCCGGGGTCGCTTGTCTCACAGGCAGAGCATACCATTATTATAACGGCTGACGGGTGTATTGTTACAACCCGGTGAGATAGGCTTATTCAATTACAAGAAGAATAATTAAGGTTACTGCCATGACCGGAGATCCTGATGCCCTGCACATAATGGAAGTCGTTCTGACCGCAGAAATATTCAACCAGAACCCAAAGCTGGATATCAATGATCTGACCCCAGCATGCCGCGAAATTTTCAGTATCGCCCATGCAACAGACGCCAAAAGACCGGTGTATGTAAGTGACGGGTTGATCAAGCGCACCCTGGGTATATCCGATGCACATCAGAAGATGTCAGCAAACCCGTTCGTATCTTACGAGGAGTTCGGACAGCGTCTCCGTATCACCGCACTTGAGCCGGCAGCACAGTGGTTCCTCAAGCAGGGAGGGAAAACCATTATCGAGAGAAACCCAGCGCTCGCTTTTTATTTTGAGGGTGTTGATTCCCTAGGAATATCCTATGAAACCGTCCGGGCAGGAAATCCACTCTACGAGGATACCAAAGCATTCCTAGATATAAGGATTTCAAAACTGGTCGGTGAAGATGAGAAACTTCGCGGGGCTCTCGATCTTGTCATCGTTCTTGCCCCGGAAGAGGTCGAGCAGAGAATGGAAGACCTTGTCTGTACGCACGGACAACTCGCGGTCATCAGTAAGATCCAGAACGCGATTGTCCACCAGGAATTCCTCAAACATCACCGAATCTATGAAGTGGGAAAACTTCTTTTTGTCGGACCACCGGGAACAGGAAAGACTTCACTTGCCCTTGCCATGTCCCGGACCATGCATATGCCAATCCTCGAGGTCCGCCTTTCCATGATCACATCGCAGTATCTCGGTGAGACCTCCAAGAACATAGACCGTATCTTCGATCTGGCAAAGAAACTCTCACCGGCAATTCTCTTCATAGATGAATTTGATTTCGTTGCCAAAAGCCGGGTCGCTGACGATCACGGCGCGATGAAACGTGCTGTCAACTCCCTGTTAAAAAATATCGACAAGATGAATCTCGTCAAACATAGCGTTGTCCTGATAGGAGCAACGAACCATCCGCAACTGCTCGACGAAGCAGCATGGCGCAGGTTCGACGAGGTGGTAGAGTTTTCTCTCCCCGATGAGGATATGCGGAAAAACATCCTTAAGAAAGTGACAGAATCACTCCACTGTACCATCGATTACCAGCATCTTGCCGCCCAGACAGAAGGATTTTCAGGATCGGATATCCGTATGATGGTCAAGGAAGCTATCCTTTCCGCTCTCATGGACAAACGGGAGAGTATCGGTGCAGAAGATATCGAAAAAGGGATTCACATAGTGAAAAACAGGGAAGCAATTCGTCACCTGAACTGGTTATAACCATGAGAATTACCCTTCTCGGGACCGGCGACGCGATCGGTACGCCAAAAGTCGGGTGCACGTGTCCCCAGTGTGCCCATGCGAAAACAACTGGTGCAATGCGCCTCCGGACTTCTCTTCTTATTGAGAATGAAGGATTTCACCTGCTGGTAGATTCCACTCCTGATCTCCGCCAGCAGCTGCTGCGGTTCGAATCCCCGCATATCGACGCGGTAATCTGGACCCACGGGCATTACGATCACTTCATGGGATTCGGGGAATTTTACCGCGTCCAGCATATCCCGCCGGTTTTCGCCACTCCTCCAGTCATGAATTATTGCGCGGAGATCTTCAGGTTTCTCACTTTTGATAGACGGATCATCCAGCCATACGAACCATTCAGCATTTCCGGCATTACCATAACCCCGTTCATAGTCAAGCATCCCCCGGCGTATACTTGCGGTTTGCTCTTCGATACCGGGAAATCCCGGGTTGGGTTCACATCAGATACGAATATCGATATCCCCCAGAGGAGTCTTGACCTGCTGGGGAATCTTGATCTTCTCCTGCTGGATGCACTTGTTCCTTCAACTATAACAACCATCCACAAACATATGAATTATCTCGATGCATGCACGCTTGCAGACAGGCTTAAACCGAAAGATTTCCGTTGTGTCCATCAGAGCCACCTGCTTCCCTGGGATTTACCCCACCTCGGGATAGATGGCGATATCTTCGAATTCCCGTGATAGTAGCCGGACCCCCATCTATCGGGATAGTCCCGGCATACCGGGACGGGTGTTCGTCTCTACCCATACTTTAATAGTTTTCAGGTTCCCAAACATAGGTGCATGATTGTAAAAGTACTTGAGCTCGAAAAAGACAAGGCACGCCTCGTCATTCAGGGTGAGGGGCACACGTTCATGAATGCCCTCATAGAGGAGCTGTTACATGATCCTGATGTCGATGTTGCCAGATATATGATCGAATTCCAGTTTTCTGACCCGGAACTGTTTGTTACAACCAAAGGAAAGAAAAGCCCCATTCCCCTCATAAAAAAGGCCTGCAAGCGGATCTCCGGTCACTGCGACGAGCTCATCAAAGGTTTAAAAAAGCACTGATTCTTTTTTTATACTTTTTTCAGGCAGATGAAATGTACATTCTTCGGCAATTTTTTGTCTACCTGTACGGTATGATCCCATAACAATTATCTGGATAAAAAATATAAGCCGTAACTACTATGATTAGGAAAAAATCCCTTTTGCTCGTGGCCGTACTTCTCATAGCAGCCGTTTGCATCGCAGGTTGCACGATAAATTTAGGTACACCAGCTTCAACACAAGCCCCGACTCCTGTTCCGACAACTGTCCAAGCCATTCTCCCAACAATAACTGCTGAACCAACGACTGTACTGGTTAACACTACTGTCGTTACTACAGCGGTCACGACGGCCCCGGTCGAGAAAGAGGTCCTGCATGAAACAGGCATTCTCTCGACAAAATCCTACAATACCTATGACTTCAAGACACAGATGGGTTTCAAATTCCTCTATCCGAACGACAAATTCAAAATCACCATCAAGTCAGAAAAACCGGTCTTGGGATATGCCGTGAATACTGAGCAGGCAGGGCAGTTACAGGGATCACAACTGATTCCACGGTATCAGACTTATATTAAAGGTGTTGACTGGGGTCTGATTAAACCCGTCATGGTCATCGAAAAAGCCACCAACACCACCGCGGAGTTTACTCTCACGGATGTGGCGCCATTAACCTATGTGATTGATGGCAGATGGATGGGTTACGACAGCAATTATGACAATACACCGCCCTTTACCTATGAAATAACCATCGTGAAGACCGGCGGTCCGACACAACAAAACTTCGATTTCGCAGGTTTGCAGAGCGAGAAAACGCTGGTTTCCAGAACCAAATCACCCGAACCACTACCTGATTCTAATTAACTACTCCTTTTTCATTTTTAAAAGATGGATTTTCCCGGTATACTAATATATCATCCCTCACGGAGGTAATGAAAAAGAGTGCCCATATATCATTCAGAAGAAAAAATGAAAAATAAGAATTATTCTGTTGCCCGTTCGGTGAATACAATCGATCCAGATATACGGGAGATCTTGATCTTGACTTTCTGCCCGGGCTTTGCATTAGCTACATACATAATATAACGGCCCATTTTCACGACGCCATCACCACGCTTGGAAATGGACTGGATCTCAACATCCAAGACTGCACCTTCCTCAAGATTTTCTGATACCGGCTCGGTCCTGGCCTTGCGTTTTCTCACCGGGCGGTGGCTTCCACAGGCATCACACCGGAGAATCATGACCCGGTCGTCTTTCACCAGCCGCGTATCAGGCTTTCCGCACTCTGAACAGATGACATAATCCTCAACATAGCTCTTGATGATCATCTTGATGAGCGAGATCTCAAACTTCCCGTTGAAAATAGCCCGATTCCCATCGATTTTGCCGCTGGTTCCGAGCTCACCGAGAAGGAATTTCATAAGATGATCCTGGTCACGACGGACTTTACCGGCAATTTCAGCGAAATTTTCAAGGACCGTTGTCTTCCCTTCGACGTATGCTTTCGCCTCGGGAACTACAAAACGCTCCGAAGATTCTGTTATTTCAGTAATATTGGAGTATGCCTGTTTGAGGAGGTTTTCATAGGAGTCCGTCATAGTTGTATAATATAAAGGTTCGACATCTCCAAAAGGCTTTCCACGGGTCAAAGAGGTATATGTTTCATCCTTCCCTCTTCAATCAGCCGACAGATTATTTCCGGAAAATAAGATTGTTATTGAAGAAAATGGCAGGATTTTTTTACTATGTTCCGGTGGGAAAAAGTCAAGTGATGGAGGATCCGTTTTAAATTGCGGGGTTGTTTCACCAAGGGATATAGATGAAAAATAAATTCCCGGATGGATTTATTTTCTGAACCGTACGGGTGGTCTCCCGAATGGAGAAAGAGAGAAATTCCGAAGGAATCTACCTGCGGAACTGGGGCATCAGCCCGCGGACCTCTTTACCCACATCCTCGATAAGGTGTCCCTCGTCAGCTTTGGTTAGTGCAGTAAACACAGGACGGTTGACCATATTCTCGAGCATCCATTCCCGAGCAAACTTGCCGGACTGGATCTCTGCGAGAATTTCCTGCATCGCTTCATAGGCTTCCGGTCCGATAACGCGGGGACCTCGGGTGAGGTCGCCATATTGTGCCGTGTTGCTGATAGACGAGCGCATGTTGGTGAGCCCGCCTTCATAAATGAGGTCGACTATCAGTTTCAGCTCATGGCAGACTTCAAGATAGGCCATCTCCGGCGCGTATCCGGCATTGACAAGTGTCTCGAACCCGGCCTTGACAAGAGACGTGCAGCCGCCACAAAGAACCGCCTGTTCGCCAAAGAGGTCTGTTTCAGTCTCTTCGCGGAATGTGGTCTCAAGCACGACCGCGCGGGTAGCTCCGATACCCTTGGCATAAGCAAGAGCAATCTTGTGCGCATTGCCCGTGTGGTCCTGATGAACAGCAATGAGTGCTGGCACCCCGTTGCCTTCCTCGTACTGGCGGCGGACCATTCGGCCGGGTCCCTTGGGCGCGACCATAATAACATCAACGGTTGCCGGCGGCACGATCTGGCCGAAGTGGATATTGAACCCATGCGAGAACATAAGACACTTGTTCTCTTTGAGATGGGGGAGAATCTCATTTTTATAAATAGCTCCCTGGTGTTCATCCGGAACGAGGATCTGGATGATATCGGCCCCTTTGACCGCATCGGCAACCTTCATAACCTTCATGCCATCCTTCGCTGCAGCATCCCAGCTCTTGCCGGGCCGGAGACCGATCACAACATCAAGCCCGCTGTCTCTTAAGTTCAGGGACTGCCCCCGGCCCTGCGAACCATAGCCGATCACCGCGATGCGTTTACCTTTCAGAACGCCGATATCTGCATCAGCTTCATAAAATTTTTTTAACATAGGGTATCGATAACATATCAGCAACAAAGCACATAAATATTATATAAAAAAACTAAAGAAGCACACGTGAATAACCCTCTGGATGCGATGACCTATTAAAAACAATATTAACGATCAGGCCCCGGACAAATCCTTCAGCAGAGAACTGCCTGATGTTCAGGCTTCTTCACCTGACGTCCGTATAAATCTTACCCGAGTTGGAGTCAAAAACGTAAAAAAACTCGTTGAAGTACATCGCCACGAAAAACGACCAGTTATTTTCATTTCCAATTTTGATGTGTTCGTCGACTTGCCCGGCAGCCTCAAAGGAGCCAACCTTTCCCGGAATTTCGAGGTAATCGATGAAGTGCTCCAGCAGGCGATAGACGGGGATGTTAATATGATTGAAAAACTCTGCAGCGTTGTGGCACGGAAACTGCTCGACCGCCACGAATATGCGGACCGGACAGAAGTGCTCATGCGCAGTGAGTACATGGTTAAGCGCGAGACCCCAGTCAGTCACACCTCCTGTGAGGAAGTAGTGAAGGTACATGCACGTGCTGTCGCCCGGCGGACGTTCCGGACCCCAATCGTACGAAAGAGCATCGGCGCGGAGGTTACGGGCATGACTGCCTGCCCCTGCGCACAGAATATCATGAAGGAGCGGGCAATGCGCGTTCTGGAGAACCTTGATGTCAGCAAGGATAAGATCGACGAATTCTTCGTAGCAGTCCCCATGGCTACCCACAACCAGCGGGGACGGGGGTTCCTCTGTATTGAAACTGATGATGACCAGCATGTGGATCTCGAGAAGATCATCCGTATTGTCAAGGACTCGATGAGCAGCGGCATCTATGAGCTCCTCAAGCGGGGAGACGAAGGGGCTGTGGTTCTCGCCGCGCACAAGAATCCCCGGTTCGTGGAGGACTGTGTCAGGGAAATGGCCAAGAAAGTCCTTGCAGAGTTTGAGTACCTGTCGGGTGATTCGGTGGTCACGATCAAACAAACCAACGAGGAGAGTATCCATCAGCACGATGCATATGCCGAACGGCGGGCCACAATTGCCGAATTAGCCGATGAATTGAGCGTAGAAAAGCATTCTACGGATTAAAATTTTTTTTATAATTTATAAATAATTATAAAATTAAACAAGTTTTGATTATTTTAATTTTTCCGGGCAGGTTTTCGCCGAATATTTTTGAAAATGCCAATTTCAGAGTATATTGCCAAAACAAGCCCTGATTATTCTCTTTTCCCGTCACGCAATCAAGTCATAAAGGTTATAAAACCCGTGGTGTAAGATAGATCGAACGTACTTTGTACGGTCAATTATCTCTAGAGATGAGAGATCTAAGTTAACTTTGTACAGTAATTTGAACAACTCAACATAACATGAGGCGATAATATTTGTCGAAAGTTGTAGAGATTTCCCCAACCACAAGACACGAGGGACACTCCAAGCTCGTCTTGAAGGTTAACGACGCAGGAATCATCGAGACGGGTAACTGGTGCTCCATTACCCCGGTGAGGGGCGTCGAGAAGCTTGCTGTTGGCAAGACGCCCGAGCAGGTGCCCAAGATCGCGTCCCGTGTGTGTGGTATCTGTCCGATAGCCCACACGCTGGCAGCCACCGAATCAATGGAAGCATCCATCAAGTGCGAGATCCCCAAGGACGCACTGATGCTCCGTCATATTCTTCAGATGGCAAACCGGCTGCACAGCATTGCACTGCATGACATCCTGATCCTGCCCGACCTGTATTTACCAGGCACCGAGACCAAGATCAACCCGTTCACGGCAGAAGAGCCGGTACGCACCGTTGCAAAGCGCATCCAGAGGCTCCGTGAGATCGGCCAGACCATCGGCCAGATCGCTGGTGGCGACTGCATTCACCCGAGAAACACCCGTATTGGCGGTATGTACCGCAACTGCTCCGAGAATGCCAAGACCAAGATGCATGACCTCGCCAAGGAGGCACTGCCTCTTGCAAAGGCCCAGATGGATCTCATGATCGCGATCCTCCGGAACTACCAAGCACGCGAATCAGTAGACGTTGGCGGCATGAAGGTCGCCATGCCCAAGACTCTCGGTTACCACAATCAGGGCTACCTTGCAACCCACCCGTTCTATGGCAGCTCGAGCATGGAAGAGCACCCAACTTGGGATATCGAACGGTTCAAGGAAGTCCGGCCATGGGACTGGTATATGGGTGAGATGGACATTACCCTTGAAGAGCCCCGGTACCCGATCGGCGGGACTACTAAGCTCGGCACGAAGTGCAACCCGCAGATGGAAGCCTGCACCGGCATTCCGCTCTACGACGGCCAGCCCGTTGAAGTCGGCCCGCGTTCACGTCTCGTCAAATACAGGCATTATGACGAGAAAGGTACCGTCGGCCAGAACGTTGCCCGGGAGATGGAGTACGTAGACAGCCTTTATGAGATGCTCGATAAGATCGACGCGCTGAACACGAACGGCAAGGTCGTTGCAGACCACATCCCCGACGGTGACGGCTCCCTCGGCTGGGCATCCAACGAGGCCCCCCGTGGAACGGATGTCCACATCGCACGCGTCAAGGACTGGAAGGTCCAGTACTTCAGCATGCTCGTCCCGACCACCTGGAACTTTGCAACCTGCAGCGCTGCACTCACCGGTGCACCCTGGCAGCTCGCCGAAGTTATCATGCGCGGATACGACCCGTGCGTATCATGTGCAACCCACATGATCGTACTGGACGAGGACAACAAGGTAGTGGCTCAGAAGCTCATCCAGTGAGTGTAACCTGATGTCGCATCCTGAGATCGCACCTCCATCCGAGAACAAGAATCCAGAAACATTATTTACTGAGATTGTAATAGTGGGTTGTGGAAACCCCCTATTCTCAGATGATGGCTTTGGAAAAGCTGTGTTTGAGGAATTGGAGAATCTCACACTTCCCGACAATGTAAAAGTAATCGATGGTGGCCTTGGTGGCCCGCATTTTATTTTTACCCTGCTCGACCCGGAAGTAACAAAAAAACTGGTCATCATCGATATTGCTGATTATGGTGCGAAGCCCGGGCAGGTAACAAAACTCAAACCTGAGGATTTACCACCGGGTGCCTATCGTGACGCCCACTCGTGGGATCTCGCCGAACCACTTCAGCGAATCAAAGACCAGATTGACGTGACGATCATCGGGTGCCAGCCGGCACGGGTTACAGCCCCTGAGTTTGAACTCGGGCTTTCTGATGAAGTTCAGAGAGCAATTCCGAAGACAATTCGGGTGATACTGGAAACTATAGGAGTGGATTATGGGACTACTATCAATCTTCAAGAAGAAGGACGCCAGCCAGGAACCGCCAAAAGTAGCGGCTCCCCAAAGAACGGCTGACGCAGCACCAAAAGCAGCAGAAACTAAAAAGGAGGTTAAGCCTGTGGCAGACAAAATTACATTGGGCTACACCCACCTCAGTGGGTGCACCGGTTGTACTGTAGCATTAGCAGACAACTATGCCGGATTATTAACACTCCTCGACAAGTATGTCGACCTGAAATACATGCCAACACTTGCAGACGCAAGGCATATCCAGAAGGTCGATGTCTCGTTCGTCGAGGGTTCAGTCTGTATTAACGACAAACTCGCAGTAGCAGAGATCAAGGAAACCCGTGAAAAGTCGACAATCGTCGTCGCACTCGGCGGCTGCGCCTGCTATGGCAACATCACCCGGTTCTCCCGCGGTGGCCAGCAGAATCAGCCGGGACACGAGGCATTCCTGCCGATCGGCGACCTGATCAAGGTGGATGTGTTCATCCCTGGATGCGCACCAACCCCGCAGATGATCAGGAACGTTGCAGTCATGGCATACCTGCTCCTCAAGGGAACCAAGGACCAGAAGGACCTTGCAACCGCATACCTGACCCCGCTCATGAAGCTCGCAGCAGGTTGCGAAGCATGTGCCTGTGATATCATGACAAGTGTGATTAACCAGAGTCTCTGCATGGGATGCGGCAGCTGTGCAGCATCCTGCCCGGTCAATGCCATTACTATGGAGTACGGCAAGCCCCAGCTTGAACGCGACCTGTGCATCAAGTGTGGAGCATGCTCTGCCCAGTGCCCGAGAGGGTTCTTCAACACGGATGTCATCAGCAATTACGAGGCGATCAACGAGGCCATTATGGCGGCACTCCAGTGAAGGTGATTGAAATGGGAGCAGAACTCGGAAATTACAAATCATGCGTCTCAGCCCGAAGCACCGACAAGGAGCTTCTCACGCGCGCTCAGGATGGCGGGATTGTCTCGTCCCTCTTTGCATTTGCACTCGACGAAGGCATCATTGATGGTGCAATCGTTGCAGCAACCAAGGAGTTCGCGGCAAAGTACCCGGCAAAGTGTCTCCAAGACAGCTCGAACTTCGAAATGATCGAGCCCTGGAGACCATTCCCCGCGATTGTCAACACTAAGGCTGAGCTGCTTGCAGCAGCAGGAACCAAGTACAACATCAGCCCGAACATTGCACTCCTCAAGGAGGCAACCCGCAGCTTCGGCCTAGACAAGATCGGTATCGTCGGTACCCCATGCCAGATGCAGGCAATCCGCAAGGCACAGCTGTATCCGATCGGTATGAGGGATGTCGGCGCAAGCATTGCACTCGCAGTCGGTATCTTCTGCATGGAGAACTTCCCGTACCAGAGCATCCTCCAGCTCGTGGAAGACCACGCGGCGATGAAGATGGATTCTGTCAAGAAGATGGAGATCGGCAAAGGCAAGTTCTGGGTATACGGCAAGCGCGGACAGGTCGTCCAGCTACCACTCAAGGTGACCCACAAGTACGAGCAGCCCGGCTGCCACGTATGCCTTGACTACGTTGCCAACCTCGGTGACATCTCCACCGGTTCCGTCGGCAGCCCTGACGGATGGAGCACCGTCTTTGTCAGGTCCAAGATCGGAGACTCTGTCTGGGCAAAGGCAATGGCAGCAGGTTGCTTCGAGACCCAGCCGATCGAGAAGGTCAAGCCCGGTCTTGAAATGGTAACCAAACTCGCTAACGAGAAGATCACGAAGAACAAGAAGACTCTCGAAGAGCGCGCAACATTCGGTGCAGGCAAGGCTCTCCGGAACCCCTACATCTAAATTTTTTTCCGCCGTCGAGGGTTATCAACCCCGAGTCGTGAGAAGAAACCGCAGGTTCCTTCGAATTGGCGAGAGGGTTTCGTATTTTTTCTAAGGGCTATGAAGTAGACATAGATATTTTTAAGAAATTTATGATAGTCAAACCTGGAGAAGAACGAAGTTCTTCGAAATATTGGTGTGAGACCAGAAAACCCGAACCGTAAGAAGAAACTGAAGGGTTTCTCGAAATTATTTAAGATCAGTGTTTTTGGGAAAGTCACATAATCATGATATAAACTGGTTTTTTTAAGTAATTTTGCAGATAAGATCTCTGATTATTATTCTCTAAACTGTTTTTCAAAATACAAATTCCCTTTTCGATAATGTATCACAGGAGAGACCTTCTTGGGAGACCCGATAATCCACTGAAGAATTCCGGTAAAAGCTATTTCTATGATCAGGGAGCCCGATGGACTTTAATCTTATTCCCGTTTAACTATTGGATGACCACCAAATCATCCAACACTTAAGAGAAGTACTTTGAATCTATGAATCGTGTAAACCCGATTTCTCCATGATGCGGCCGGAGATCCCCAAGATCCAGATATTTCGTAAAAAATGCTCATAAACTACCGGCTGATATATACAATTCTCCAAAATTTTAAGATTGATTGTACAAGACTTCTGTCAATTAGATACGAGAAAATTACGACAAAGTAGTAGGTAATGCCCCTCGTATAATACCTGAATAAACGATTAAGACAAAATCACCTGACGACAATATCCTGCCGGATTCCTGATTTAAGATTAGGTTGGATGGCCGGGTGCTTTTTTACCGGCACAGAAAGCGTTTAACAATTCACAGGTTAAAAGATCCTTATTCAATAAGTACTGGTGGGGCTTTGAGTGAGAACGGTTAGAGGAGAGGCAGCAATTATCATCCTGCTCTTCACGATCATAGTAATCCCGGTTAATGCAGCAGTCTATTTTACGACAAGCGCCCCGGGGATCATCACCAAGGGAGACTCTTTTTCCGTAAGCGGGACCGGGGCAGTCAATGGAACGGTAGGGATATGGATTGTCGGAAGGGATCATTTCGAAGTTCTGACAACCGCCCCTGACCGTCACGGGAATTTCTCGATCACCATCAAACCGTCTGCTACGGATAGTTTTTCCAGCGGCCAGTATGCCATCGTATTCCAGGATCCAGGTGCAAATGGCGTCCTGGATATTGGAGGGGGGACAGATGTCAATGGTACCCTCACGGTCATGAATCGGGGAAAAATCGTTGCAAGACTCGGGCCTCGTCAGGAATTGGGAGAGAATGTCCGCATGGTGGTGGATCAGATCCTGAACACTTCCACCATCCCTGGCGTTGATGATGCCTTTCAGGTAGAATTTTTCTTTGTTGAGGAACCTGCCATCCATTTCGACAACCTTATACCGGCTTCAGGGTTCCGTCTTCCTGATCAGACAACGGGTGAACGTATCGTCATCTCCGGAACAACTAATATAGGGACTGAAAATACGATCGGCACTGAAATCCACATACAGAATACCAACGATATCGTTACGGTAAAAACCATCCCGTTGATAGGAGGCAATCCTATGAACACCTGGACATGGGATCTTGATGCACCGGGCCTGCCGCCGGGAGACTACGACCTGACCCTTACGTGGGAAAAAGCGAATATCTCCAGTAATGGAACATTCACCGTAAAATATCCCGCTCCCCCGTCATCCACTCCGGTAAAGCCCTTGGATGAAAAGATCCCCCGGCAGGATGATTACACATTTCCTGTTCTCGTGGTATGCTCATTAATCGTTCTCGCGATTGTCCTCTATTATGCAGGCCGGGAGTGAACGATCCGTCTTTATCCCTCACGGTCACCGGATTCATTTGTCCAAAATACTTTACTGCTAAGAGACCGAGATCTATCGGAGATATCAGCGTGGGGGAAGACATTTTTTATAAGAGGGGGAGGATCCGTATCCTCAATGATGATGTTTTTACAACTAAGACAATCGAATCCGGCAGCGTAGACCTTGTCATCACATCACCTCCGTATAATCTGGATATCCAATACAATTCCCATAATGACCGGGGATCCTATGAGGAGTATCTGGTCTTTTCAGACACTTGGATACGGCGGTGCCATGACTGGCTCAGGGACGATGGAAGGTTCTGTCTCAATATCCCGCTTGATAAGAACAAGGGAGGCCAGCAGAGCGTTGGTGCGGATCTTACCACTATTGCAAAAAAAGCAGGATTTTCCTATCACTCGACCATTGTCTGGAACGAGGGTAATATTTCCCGAAGAACCGCATGGGGATCATGGAGGAGCGCCTCCGCACCGTATGTCATAGCTCCAGTTGAGTTGATTGTCGTTCTGTATAAAAACACCTGGAAGAAGACCAGCGGGTCCAAAGAGTCAGATATCTCCCGGGATGAGTTTATGGCATGGACGAACGGGCTCTGGACATTTAACGGGGAAAAAAAGACAAAGATCGGTCATCCGGCTCCGTTTCCGGTTGAACTCCCGCTCCGGTGCATGAAACTCTTTTCTTTTGTCGGGGATACCGTGCTTGACCCGTTTATGGGCAGCGGTTCAACGCTTGTTGCAGCGTCGCTGTGCAACCGCTGGGGAATCGGCATAGAGATCGACCCCCGTTATTGCGAGATTGCAGCGGGAAGAATAGAACGCGAAGGACGACCGTGATCAAAAAAACTCACGAATGACACCCACTACTGCATACGTTGATATGGAATTTGCAGGGATCTACGGCACACACCAGGGCATGCAGATCCCCATAGAGATTGGTGTGGTTATCCACCAGCCGGATACAGACACGCTCTCATTTACCGGAAAATCTTTCAACCGGCCCATCGACGTCGAACTCTGGAAAAATATCACGGATGACGTGGGAAAACGGATCGAAGGGCAGCGACGAATATTCAATCTGGCGTCACCGGGTCATACAAATTTTTTTAACAAAACGTTTCATCTGGGTACTGAGGATCGGACGGAGGCACGCCGTACAATTGCGGGGGTGCATCGAGATCTCCAAGAGTTCATGCAGGCACTCAACCAGAAGAACATCAATAGCCTTGTTTTTTTCGCCCGCCGCCGTGAAATGGAAACGTTCCGGTATTCCCGGGTTAAAACGGACGGTTTTTTAATCCGCGACCTCCAGGAGGAGATACGAGATTATTTTCATCTTAAGGAGCACGTATCGCTTGACCGGGTGTCCCTTATTACAAATTTCGGGATCGGCATGTCTACGATCACTTCTGCTCATTTTTCGTATACCCTGCCGGAAAAATTCCGGTACCTGATAAAACCGCATAAGGCAATCGGTGATGCTGCCCGTATGTTCCTTGTCGATTTGGAATTTCACCAGTACCCGGAAAAATTTAAGGAGCAACTCATGGTACATATCGACGAGTACGAGCGCAGGAAAGTGGCAGATACCCAGGTACCGGACGACGGAGACGGACAGATCTGACCACAAACTATGTCAATCTCGATATCCTCGTACTATGATCATGCACTACACCATTATCACGGAATCGCACCAGAAAGGCGGTTTTACCGCCCGGTGCGTGGAGATTCCGGGTGCTACGGGATACGGAAGCACGCAGGGCGAGGCCTTGGCCCGGATCCGTGAAGCAATCGAAGTGGTGCGGGAAGCCCAGAATGCAGAGTTGCACAAAACTATTGCAGCGGTCCATTCTGAGATCATCAAGATCGAAGTCGCTGACTCCGCATAAGTCTCCGGGCCAATGCCCGCGGGACAACAAAATTCTTCTTTTTTTGGTATCTGCTAAAAAATACTACCAGCGGATCATTAGTTTGTATCTGGTTATTCATTACAGAACCCTATGAGAGTTGTACTACCCGCAGACTGAGGACAGGAAACATCCACGGTATGGATATATATCCCGATCCGTTCAATCCGGTTGGTAAGGGGGGAGTTTCCTGCAGTACCATTTTGCAGCCAGGATTTACCGCGCACCTGAGTCATTTCTAGATGAACTATTCCGGGTATCAGCTGATCCGTCTATCATCTCATTTGCAGGCGGGTTACCATCATCTGAACTCATCGACTGCGAGGGGATTACACGGGCAGCCCGTGAGGTCCTTGAAGAGGACGCAGGTGTCGCCCTGCAGTATACTACCACCGATGGTTATCTCCCCCTTCGGGAATATATCGCGGACCGGTACCGACACCGCCTTAATATCCCGGCAACTGCAGGTGAGATCCAGATCGTGAACGGCTCCCAGCAGTGCCTCGATCTCTTTGCCAAGATCTTCCTGAACTCCGGGGACCCTGTCGGTATGGAACGGCCCGGTTACCTCGGGGCAATCGAGGCATTCTCGCTCTACGAACCGGTCATCCATACCGTTCCTCTCGAAGATAAGGGGCTTGACCCTATCGCCTTTGAGTCCCTTGTGAAAAAAGACCTGCCAAAATTCTTTTATGGTATTCCCAATTCCCAGAACCCATCGGGACGGACGTATTCGCAGGAAAACCGGAAAGCCGTCGCTGATATTCTCAAATCTACGGACACCGTCTTTTACGAAGACGATGCTTTCGGAGAACTCTTCTTCGATGCGCGACCACGGCTGCCCGTGAAAAAATTCCTGCCGGATCAGGCCGTCATATCAGGATCGTTTTCCAAGATCGTTGCACCGGGAATGCGGATCGGGTGGATGTATGCACCAAAGGAGATCATCATGCGGTTCAATGTAGTCAAGCAGGCAGCCGATCTTCACTCCAATTTCCTTTCCCAGATGATCCTCTACCGCTATCTCACAACCAATAACCTCGATGACCACATCCGGAAGATCACCAGGGTATACCAGAGAAAGTGCAGGCTTATGTGCGATCTCTTCGATGATTTCCTGCCGCAGATCGCCCATACACACCCGGAAGGCGGGATGTTCCTGTCTGCTACACTCCCTCCGGGCATATCATCGCGGGTGGTATTCGACGAGGGGGTACGACAAAAAGTCGCCGTACTCCCCGGTCTGCCGTTCTACGTCGATGGTGGGGGTACGGATACAATACGGTTGAACTTCTCCTCTGCACCGGAAAAGCAGATCACCGAAGGGATGCACCGGCTGGTACAGGTTATCCGCCGACTTGGAAAACGATAATTTTTTTTCTATTCCTGTTATTCATCCCAAACTCATGAAACATATTACATAAATAGCATATTCACCTTCTGTATCAGTACAGGATGAGATAGTATGAAAAAAACCCTCGCAGTAATTCTGATTGCAGCGATCCTTTGCATACTCTTTATCACGGTTGTCATACCGGTAGCCGCAGAAGATAATGAAGTGACGGTTAATCAAGTAACACAGCAGGAAACAGAACTCCGGACAGTAGAACCCACGGAAATGCCTACCGTAAAGCCTCCGACAGCCGAACCAACTGAATTGCCTACCGTCCACCCCCAGACCACAGAGGTTACTGAGATCCCCACGGTCACGGCACCACTGACAGAAGAACCTACCGCGGAACCATCAGTCCTCGGGGGAGGGAAAGGCTATATCGACACCTACTCCAATGTTGACGGTGCGTCCGTCAATTTTGATGGGCGGTACGAGTGCACGATCGCCCAAGGTGTGTGCACTATCGGTGTGAGTCCTACCGGTCATATCTCGACCATCACGGTTTCAAAGTCAGAGTATACAACGTGGTCCGGTTCGCTCTCCAGCATGCCGGCAGACAAGCAACACGTTGCTGTGTATGCAACGCTCAACCCGGTACCTACCCAGACCACCCCCCCAATCGTCCAGAAAGGGACAATCTATGCCCAGTCAAACCCAGCAGGTGCGGCAATTTACATGGATGGTATCTTCCAGGGATATTCCCCGATCACAATCCCGAACCTGCCGCCGGGTTCCTATTCCATGAAAGCTTCCTTATCCGGTTATACACCGGACACCCAGTTGATCGATGTCTATTCCGGCCAGACTGCCACCTATTACCCGAACCTCCAGCAATCCCCGCCGGTACCACGCAGCACCGGCACGGTGTCGGTGACATCGACTCCGAATGCTGTACTGGTCTATGTGGACGGTAATTACCAAGGAAAAGCACCCCTGACCATCCCCCTGTATCCAGGAAGCCACAGCTTCCGGCTGAGTCTGTGGGGCTACAATGATTATACGGCATCGGTATATGTCACTGCCAACACCAACCAGAAACTGAATGCAGTTATGAATACGGCCGTGTTCGGCACGGTTGCCATCTCGTCCATACCCGGGGCTTCGGTCTGGATGGACAGCAACTCCCAGGGCAAGATCCCATCCTCTGGAACATTGACCCTTTCCAGCATCACTAGCGGAAACCACATCTTCAAAGTAACCGCCAGCGGGTATAACGACTGGATCAATACAGTATACATCCAGCCTAATGCCGATACCCCCATCAGTGCGATCCTGATTCCCTCAGGAGGACAACCGACGCCAGTGCCGGCAACCGGCGGATTTAACATCGTGTCGACTCCCACAGGAGCCCAAATTTTTATCGATAACCTGTTCCGGGGATATACCCCATCAACACCGGATGGCATTGCGGCCGGGCAACACCAGGTACTGCTGAAGTATACCGGATATATCGATTATTCCACGACTGCTACCGTCAATGCCGGCCAGACAACCCCGCTTGCGATCGGCTTGCAGGCTGCACCAACTCCCACACCCGAATCAGCTCTCTCGCCCGCGCTTCTTGCAGGGGAACTTGTCGTGATACTGGGTATGGGTGTATTGTTAAGGAGGAGATCCTGAAATGACAGAAACCTGTCCAGCAGCAATAAAACTCTGGGTGAGTGCATTCCTTGTCGTCATCGTCATCAGCGCGCTCACGGCGTTTGCCTACACCAGCTCAAATGACGCCCTGAAGGATTCCGTGCAGCAGGGAATGAAATCCACAGCCGCGGTAATGGCCACGCAGATCAATGCAAGCGATATAACCGGCATCAAGCCAGGAGACGAAACCTCTCCGCAGTACATCGCAGTGGTAAAACACCTGCAAACCATGCGCAGTCTCGACGACAACATCATCAATGCCTATATCCTCAAGGTAAATCCGGACCAGACAGCGACCTTCCTTGTGGATGATCTCATGATTGATGACCCGCAGGGTTCTGCAAAAATCGGGGAAGTTTCAACAAGCCCGGACAAGATGGAGATATTTACCGCCCTCTCAGTCCCGACTGCCTCAAAAGAGCCTTACACAACAAAGTACGGTTCATTCATGTCAGCCTATGCACCCATTGACGATGCGGCTGATAACTCGACCGGTAACACGTATGCTGTGCTGGCAATCGATATGTCGGCCAGCGACTATAATGCCGCTACCGCGAAAGGTGGGCTCATCCTCGTTACTGGGATCCTCTCGATGCTCATTGCTCTCGGCACGCTCATGGTCTGTGGCATGAAAGGCAAGGAAAGGAACTGACCTCCCTGACGAATATAACGGGGCATGACCCCGCGTAATATCTATTTTCTTTCCCAACGAACCGGAATGCCAATGTCATCATGGTGTTCATTATTCCTTGCGGGGATGCTCATCGCCGCGCTCGTGATCTCTGCGGGGTGTACTCAGCAGCCGGACAAAACCGTAAAGACTGGATCGAATACCGCATCATTACCGCAACCACCTCAGGGACAACTGCTACCCAGGTGCCACTGACTGCTGCCGAAACGGTATCCACAGAGGAGTCGTGGAAGCGGGTACAGCTTGAAACATCGATGGGAAACATCACCATCGCACTCGATCCCGCCATGCCGGTCACAGCGGGTAACTTCGAAACGCTCGTGAACAAAGGGTTCTATAACGGCGTAATCTTCCACCGGGTTATCAACGGATTTATGATCCAAGGTGGCGATCCAACCGGTACCGGACGCGGCGGACCGGGTTATTCAATTCAGGACGAGTATACAAATCACAACAAGAACAGCCGTGGCGCAATTGCCATGGCCAACACGGGGCAACCTAACAGCGGAGGTTCCCAGTTTTTCATCAATCTCGCCGATAACAGTGCCCTTCAGGATAGTCAGTTCGACAAGAATTACCCGGTTTTTGGGAAGGTTGTTGAGGGAATGGACGTTGTGGATGCAATTGGGAAAGTGCAAACATCCGGGTATCCCTACGATCGTCCGCTCCAGAATGTTACCATCATCCGCGCTGTGATGATCTAATCTCTTTTTTATTGCGTGTAATTTTCAACAACCAACCGGGGATTCACAATATAAATGAATCTGGAACACGTATATTCCTCCAGCATACCATGACAGCACCAGAAGGAAAAACCATAAAGCTCGAGACGAACGTGGGCACGATCGTCATCGCCCTTGCTCCGGACATGCCCATAACCACGGACAATTTCGAGACGCTTATACAGAAAGGCTATTATAACGGCGTAATCTTCCATCGCATCATTGAGGGATTCATGATCCAGGGAGGGGACCCTGACGGCACCGGATGTGGCGGACCGGGCTACGCGATAAAGGATGAATTTTCACCCGTTAACCGGAACGATCGCGGGACTATCTCCATGGCAAACGCGGGTCCCAACACCGGCGGCTCCCAGTTCTTTATCAACCTCGTCAACAACAACTTCCTCGATGGTAAGCACCCGGTCTTCGGCAAGGTTGTCGAAGGGATGGATGTGGTCGACAAGATTGGCAAGACCAAAACCGGCCCTGGTGACCGTCCGGTGAAGGAAGTCAAAATTGTAAAAGCCGAGATCGCGTGAAATTGTTCGTATAAGAACTATTCCACTCTCTTTTTACATATGAACACCCGCGCACCGGACCCTTAGGAGAATAGAGTATCCGGTCAATGGGGATCCCAGCCATCGCGGTAATTGGGGAGATTCTTGAAAACGGTTACATCATCTGGTTTTTACTGATCACCGTTTCCTCCCGGTACACACAACATGGTGCCGAGACTTGAGGGCGACAGACCTGTGGGTTAGAGGTTTGGCAGCTATGGTATCACTTCGATAAGTGTTGTCATGATCCTTGTCGGGGTATATTACCTTGCGACGTGGAATTTCCCGCAGGAAGAAAAATTACCAAGGGTATCCTGATCTGGTTGGGAGCAGATGCGTTTTTATTGCATCGGTACCGGTAGTACCGGTCGGGGCTGGGATTCTGGTGCATCATGGCCACTAATACCTGCAGATGTACCTTTATAATATTACACAAGTGTTTAACTTTTTTCAATTAGCGTCTCCTTTAAGAAAATTTATCAAGATCCGGTGAATATTTTTCAATCGGGATTCAATTGATTCGGATCTGGTTTTCTATCGGGATCCTGATCGTGATGAAAATTTTTCAATCAAGGTTCGGTTATAAAAAGTTAAACAGATCTGTAACAACCTTTCTCGACGGAGAGGTAAGGGGTCGGGCTCATTTTTCAATCAAAGTCTGATTAAAAAAATAAAATCAAGGTTTGATCGAAAATAAAAAATCAAAGTCTGCTTAAAAATTTTCAATCAAGGTTTGATTGATCCGGATTATATTTTCGATCGCGATCATGATCGCGATGATACCTTTTCAATCAAAGGGTGATGTTTGTCCAATCGCTCAGGAAGTATGATTTTGCAAAATTCATGTGTGTATGCTATCACATAAAAATTGGTGAAGTATGAAATCAAACATTGTTGTGGGTATGTCCGTTATGGCACTGCGGTGTCAGCGTGCCGGCAAACTGCAGGACTGCGTCCATACACTGCCGCCGGTCTTTGGCAGATACTTTCCGTATTTCCGATAATCCGAACTGTCCGCAGAACATTTCAGGATTTGCCCCGGCACCATCGCACTTGTTCAGAAATACGATAAACGGTACCTTTGCCTCATGCAGGGAGTCCGAGAGGTGGCGAGTGAAGTCATCGATTTGAGAAGTTGCATCGACAAGAAGGATCGCCCCGTCCATACCGGTTGCAATGATCTCCCGGGCGAATTCGAAACGTTCCTGCCCGGGTGTGCCAAAGATATGGATGTGGCAGCCGTCCTTCTGGATGCGGCCGAAGTCCAGCGCGACCGTTGTTGTTCCGCCGGCGCAGTTCGCCTCGATATGTTTCGATTCGGCGTCGATGGTCTTGATAAGCGTGGTCTTTCCTGCCCCAAAGGCACCAAAAATGACAATTTTCAGTTTTCTCTCTGCTGCCATCCGGATAAAATTGGGCAGAATGAATGTTTACCGTTTCGGTCGGATAAAGGCATAACAACAGTAAAAAAATAAGGATAGGGATAATAAAGAGAGAAAGTTATACCGCGAGGTAATCGCTCGGGTTGGGCATCTGCTCTTTCAGGCCCTTGCGCTTGCGGATCGCAACCACGACTTCCTTGACCATGTTGTTGGGTACGAGCTCAAATCCTGCGAACTCGGTGTTCCACATTGCACGGCCTTCAGTCGCTGACCGGATGTCCCCGGCAAATCCGAAGAGCTCGGCTACCGGGGCTTTACCAACAACGGTAATAGTGTCGCCTTCGCTCTGCATGTCGAAGACCTGACCGCGCCGGCCCTGGATCTGGGAGGTTGCGGCACCCATCTGGTCCATCGGAACAGTGATCTGGATCTTCTGGACCGGCTCGAGAAGTGAATCCCCAGCAATAAGCATACCACCCTTGATAGCGCCGCGGACTGCGGGGATGACCTGTGCGGGGCCGCGGTGGATAGCGTCCTCGTGGAGCTTGACATCGACGAGGGTCATCTTCAGATTCTGGACCGGCTCATCGGCAAGGGGGCCACCGGCAAGTGCCTCATGGATACCCTCGATGATCAGTTCCATCGTCTCATTGAGGTACTGGATACCTTTTGTCCTGTCGATGAGCATGTTCGTGCCCTTGATCATCTTGACGCTCTTGGCGTCATCCTTATCCATTCCTGCCTTCAGGAGTACATCACGGCGCTCGATGGCCTGCTGGTTCATCGAGACATCGCCTTTCTTGATCAGGTCGACGATCGCATCGGGCAATGGTTCAAGGTCAAAGTAGAACCGGTTGTGGCGGTTCGGGGACTTACCTTCGACCGCCTCGATCTTTCCGGTGACAGTCTCACGGTATACCACGATCGGTTCTGAGGTGACGATCTCGACACCTTTGTCACGCTTGATACGGCCGGTGACGATCTCGAGGTGCAGTTCTCCCATACCGGAGATGAGGTGCTCGCCGGTTTCCTCGTTGATGGTGATGATCAGCGTCGGGTCTTCCTTGGCAACCTGCCGGAGCACTTCAACGAGCTTGGGCAGGTCCTTCATGCTCTTCGCCTCGACCGCCACGGTCATGACCGGTTCCGAGTAGTGTTTGAGCGACTCGAACGTGTCCATTTCCATGAGCGAGGTGACGGTGGATCCGACGTAGGCATCCTTGAGACCGGTGACTGCGGGGATGTTCCCCGCAACGATCTCCTCAACTTCCACACGCTTGGGTCCCATGAAGATACCTACCTGCTGAAGACGGTTCTCCCTCTTGGCCGAACCCATAACATAAAGAGTGTCGCCCCGCTTGAGGCTGCCGGAGAAGAGACGCCCGGTGGCGACTTCACCTGCATGGGGGTCAAAGGAGATATCAGTGACCATCATGCATACGGGACCATTCGGGTCGCAGGTGAGCATTGCCTTTCCTTCCTTGGACTCCTTGTCGCCGTGCCAGATAACCGGGATACGGCGTTTCTGTGCTACAAGCGGGTCTGGCAGGTGGTGCACGACCATATCGAGTACCACTTCGTAGAGCGGGCTCTTCTTTGCAAGATACTTCATGTCCCCGGCACGGCACTTCTCGAACACCTCCTTGAACGAGACCCCGCCCTTCTTCATGTATGGCACCGAGACCGCCCAGTTGTAGAGTGCAGAACCGAAAGCAACTGTACCCTCGGATGCATCGAGTTTCCAGCCGTTGTTGTATGCATCTTCATTCATGCCCTTGATCAGCTTGTTGACCTTGTCGATGACCTTGCCGAGACGGATCTGCATCTCTGTCTCGTCGACTTTGATCTCATTGACGAGCCGGTCGACCTTATTGATGAAGAGGACCGGGCGGACCTGCTCCTTTAATGCCTGCCGGAGCACGGTCTCGGTCTGGGGCATAGTGCCCTCGACCGCATCGACGAGCACTACAGCGCCGTCCACCGCACGCATGGCACGGGTAACGTCGCCACCGAAGTCAACGTGACCTGGTGTATCGATCATGTTGATCAGGTAATCCTGACCCTCGTACTCATGCACCATCGAGACATTGGATGCGTCGATGGTGATACCCCGGGCCTGCTCCTCTTCGTCAGAGTCCATGAAGAGCTGTTTGCCTGCAAGTTCCTCAGAAATGATACCGGCACCTGAGAGCAGGTTGTCGGAGAGGGTAGTCTTACCGTGGTCGATGTGCGCTACAATACCGATGTTCCGAATGTGCTTCGGTTCCTTCATGAGCTCAGTTACGCGCTCAACTGATTTTTTGCCGCGGACCATGAAAATTACCTCAAAAAAAGATGTGATTAACGGGCGGATTTTGCAATGCGCTCGCGTTCTTCCTTTTTCCCGACCGAGTAGCACTTCATGTCGCCCTTGGAAGCGGCAATGAGTTCATTAGCGAGGACTTCACTTGCATTCTTTTTACTGGAGCTGGACCCTTTCAGGGTTGCTTCAGCGAGGAAGCAAATTGCCGTGTCGACCCTGCGCATAGGTGCGGTGTCAACCGATTTCGGGACGTTGATGCCGCCATATTTCAGGCGAACTGTTTCTTCTCTGGGACCGGAGTTGCCGATTGCTTCAACGAGCACTTCAATGGGATTGCGCTTGGTCTTCTTGTTGATGATCTCGAATGCATCCCGCACAATCCGGATGCAAAGCTGTTTCTTGCCGGTATTTTTCTCGGTCTGCATGAGGCGGTTGATCAACCGCTCGACAATCATCATGTTGCTCTTACCAAATTCCTGGCGGGAGAACTTGCCGCAGGTATGGGGGATAATCATGGAGGTGAGGGTGACGTAGCGCATAAGGCTGGGGTCGGTGACCTTGACTTCGGAGGCATCCCACTTGTTGAACAGGAGTTTCTGGCCTGCTGTCTTACCTTCAGTTTCTGACATCATGATCACCTGCGCGGTTTCTCCTTCCTGCCAATGACCATTTCGTGGAGGCAGACGTTGTTCACCTTGGTGACGACATACCGGACACCGGGAATATCTCCCATAGACCGGCCAAGACGGCCACCGATACCCTCGATCTCGACCTCATCGTGTTCATCAATGAAATTGATCGCACCATCACCAACGGCAAATGCGCTTACCTGCCGGCCGTTCTTTATGAGCTGCACGCGCACGCATTTCCGGATGGCGGAATTCGGCTGTTTTGCCTCAACACCGATCTTTTCCAGTACGATACCTCTCGCCTGCGGGGCACCCTCAAGAGGGTCCGATTTCACATCGAGATTGAGTTCGCGGCGGGCGTAGTTCTTGTCTGCCCACCGGAACTTATTGGAGTCCCGAACCAATTTCCTGGCTGCAAATTTACCCTGTCCCATTAAAGAGCCTCATGTAAGTTGTTTTTGTGGTTATCGATAACCCACATTGGGATATGTACTAACGCGGGTAATCGATTTATAAATTGTGGCCTCCCACCTGCCTGTCTTATACTATTGATCTTCAGCCATAATAACATTATATCCTTACAAGGACAATGATGAACAATGAAAACCGGGATCTATAAGGAGGTGCAGATTGATACCAGTCACCGCCTGCTCTACTATGCGGGGAAGTGCGCAAACCTCCACGGGCACCGGTGGAAGGTGGAGATCTGGATTGAGGGTGTACCGGACCCGGCAACGCAAATCCTCATTGATTATAGCATGATCAAGAGAATTGTTGACAAGTACGATCACCAGATCATCTTAAACCAGGATGATCCCATGGTTCCCCGCATCCGGGAATTCAACCCGGTCATCACGACCCCTGGTGATCCGACCAGCGAACTGATGGCATCGATTATCCGTGATGACCTTTACGCGTACTGCCGGGAACAGGGAATCGAGGCAACCGTGACGAAGATCCGTATCTGGGAATCACCCACTGCTTTTGCCGAGCTTTCTGAATGAAGATTGTGGAGATTTTTCGGAGCCTCCAGGGGGAGGGTAAAAACCAGGGAAAGCCCTGCCTCTTCATCCGGCTGGCAGGCTGCAATCTGAAATGCCGCTGGTGCGACACGCCGGCTTCCCAAAGCAGGGGAAGGGAGATGAGCCTTGACACCATCGTGAAGCAGGTCTGGCGCATCAACCCACCTTATGTCTGTGTCACGGGTGGCGAACCACTCCTGCAGGCTGACGAACTGGAGCTCCTCCTTTCTTTCCTGAAGAAGCGCGGAACCGAGATCGATATCGAGACGAACGGCACGGTGGACTTCACCCGTTTCCAGCCGTATGCTTCGATCTGCATGGACGTGAAATGTCCATCATCGGGGGAGGTCAGTGATCTCTCCCTGCTGACTTTGATCCGACCTAAGGATAGCGTAAAGTTTGTCGTAAATGACGAAGCCGACTGCCGGTACGCGCAGGAGGCCATGACGGCACATGCTATTGCCGGCGGGGTTTTCTTCTCACCGGTGTCTGGTTCGGATTACCAGCCAATCATAAACTTCGTTCTTGCTAGTAGCCTGCCGGTCCGGTTCCAGATCCAGTTACATAAGATTCTCGGGGTACCATGATGAAAGCGGTATGTTTACTCTCGGGAGGTATGGACTCCTCCACGCTCGCATATCTTGCAAAGAGCAAAGGCTACAATATTCTTGCCCTTCACTTGAACTATGGCCAGCGTACCGAAGGGAAAGAGCTTGCGAGCGCAAAAAAGATCGCTTCCCTGCTGGATGCAGAGGCCTTTGTCGAGATTAATCTCGACTACTTCACGAAGTTCGGGGCAAGCAGTCTGACGGATAAAGAGATAGCAGTCGAGGAATTTGACCCCAACCGGGCACACATGCCCAACACCTACGTGCCGTTCCGGAATGCCAACCTCCTTGCAATTGCCACGAGCTTAGCCGAGGCACGCAGTGCTAATGCCATTTTCATTGGTGTCCAGTCGCTTGATTATAGTGGTTATCCCGATTGCCGCCCTGAATTCATCGCGGCGTTCCAGAACGTTATCAATCTCGGGACGAAGGACACGACGAAGATCACTCTGTTCACACCGTTCATCCACATGACCAAGACGGATATCCTGCGCGTGGGGCTTGAGCTGGGTGTGCCCTATGAACATACTTGGTCCTGCTACCGGAACGATGGAAAAGCCTGCGGTACCTGCGGCTCGTGCCACTTCCGGAAGGAAGCCTTTGCCGCGATTGGCAGGAAAGACCCGATAGAGTACGAGGGCTAAATGGAGATCTTTCGCGGGAGGAGACTCTGGATTGAACAGCGGAACGTCAGGCTGCCTAACGGGCTCGAGCGGCAGAAGGTAATCGTTCACCCGAGTAATGCGGTAGCCATCCTGTCCATTGAGGGAGGGCAGTGTAAACTGATCCGGCAGTACAGGTACGCAATTGATGACTATATCTTCGAAGCCCCCGCCGGTGTGCTGGAAGCTGGTGAGGATCCAATTGAAGCGGCAGGCAGGGAGCTGATTGAGGAAACCGGATTTGCCGCACAGATAATTGAACCCAGGGGAGTTATTATCACCACCCCGGGCTATACGGATGAGAAGATCTTTCTCTTTGAAGCACACGGTCTTATACCTTCACAGGAATTTGATAAGGATGAAGATGAAGTGATTGAAGTGGTAGATATACCTGTCAGGGATCTGAACAGGATGATCCTTAATGGTACTCTCGTGGATGCCAAGACCATCTGCCTTATCCATCGTTGTCTGGGGTGCTGAATATGCGCATCGGCATAACCGTCATCGGTTTCCTTATCCTTCTTTCAGTTATTGCCGGCTGCGCCGGAACCCCATCAAAATCAACATATTCCGTTGACGACAAAGGCGTACTTTCCCTCACGTGTGCTCCTGTAACAACCACGGAAGAGGTACTCTTTGCAAACACGACCTACACCAAGTCCAAGATCGTGTTTCATACCGAGAACGGGGACGTTGTCAGTTATCTCGGGGCACCTGAACAGCCGAAGGCTGTAATCGTATACGCACCGGGTGCCGGTGAGAAACTCGCGGGGCATGAAGAACGGATGGTCCGGTTCGCGTCCGCGGGATATGCATTTCTCTTTGTGGATACAAGAGGGAATGGAGGCGAGACCCCCGGTATTCCGTTCAGCCAGCAGCTGATTCAGCTGGATTATGCGAAGTTCGAGAAAGGCGAGATGCCCCAGTATTATATGAGTATCTGTGATCTGGTTTCAGCACAAAAGATAATGAGCGCCAGATATAATGTACCGGTCTATGCAGTAGGCTCAAGTAACGGCGGCCGGTATGCTGCAGTTGCTGCAGGTGTTGATCCGGCATTTGCCGGGTATGTCGGAATATCCACATCAGACTGGGGGTTGCTGGATTCGGTAACACAACAGGGTGTGACAGGAGATCCTGTGCGATTTGCCACTTCATTTGAACCTAGTACATATCTTTCTAAGATCTCCCCCCGCCCGGTCTGGATATTCCACGCGAAAGCTGACCCCATTATCCCGTTTGAGAGCGGGCAGCAGTTCTTCGAAAAAGCACTCGAACCAAAAACATTCATAGAATTTTCCGGGGGTCACGGGATTAACACAGATGTGGATGAACGGATCATTGTGCAATGGGCGCAAATTTATGGCAACCGCGGGTGAATAAGTAATAGCTTTAGAGAGGTTTGGATCCGGCAATGACTGAAGAGGCGGAGATGGATGACGCGCGTAAGCGTTATGAGTTCAAAAAGGTCCTGGAGAAACTTCAGTCCCAGCAGGGGGATGGTACAGAGCTGATTACACTCTACATACCGCCAGACAAGCAGATCTACGATGTGACCAACCAGCTCAAGGATGAGTTTGGCCAGTGCGCCAACATCAAGAGCAAGCAGACGCGGACCAATGTCCAGAGTGCTATCTCCTCCATTCTCTCACGTCTCAAGTACTACAAGCGCCCGCCGGAAAAGGGTCTTGCAGTCTTCTGCGGTACCGTAAAAACGTACGGTGATCGCACCGATCTCCAGTGTACTATTATCGAACCACCGGAACCGCTCAATCTCTATATGTACCGCTGCAGCTCGAACTTTGAACTTGAACCATTAAAGCAGATGCTCGAGGAAAAGTACGTATACGGCCTGCTCGTCCTCGACAAGCGCGAAGCCTACTGGGGATTTTTACGCGGCAACCGGATCGAACCGATGGGCGGGGCAAACTCAACGGTACCAGGCAAGATGCGAAAAGGCGGTCAGTCTGCTGCCCGGTTCGGACGCCTGCGTGAGATCGCCATCGACGAGTTCTATACCAAGATCGGCGAGCGATCCAGTGCGATCTTCCTCGCGGAAAAAGATTTTTTCGTACGGTTCAAAGGTGTCCTGATCGGGGGCCCCAGCCCGACAAAAGAGGAGTTCGAGAAGGGGTCTTATCTTCATCATGAGGTCCAGAAACGGATCATCGGTCTCTTCGATGTTGCGTACACCAATGAGGACGGGCTCTCGGAACTGGTTGATGCCGCAAAGGATGCTCTCAAAGGGATGACGGTCATCAAGGAGAAGGCCTTCATGGATCGGTTCTTAAAAGAACTGGTCAAGGATGACGGGGTTGCCGCGTATGGTGAGGAGAGCATCCGACACAATCTCGAGATCGGGGCGGTCGATATGCTTCTTCTCTCAGCAAATCTCCGGAAATCACGGCTCCGGATCAAGTGCCAGAGCTGCGATTATACCACGGAGAAGACAGTCGGTATTGAGCCCGGCAAGACGCTCGCCGATATTGTGTTCGGCAGTTGCCCGAAATGCACGGCACCGCTCGTGCTTGAAGAGGAGATCGATATTGTCGATGAGCTGACCAAGCTCGCAGACCAGAGCAGTTCCAAGGTAGAGCTCATCTCAGACGACTTCGAAGAGGGATCAATCCTCTTCTCTGCATTCGGCGGAATTGCGGCTATCCTCCGCTACAGGACGGGATACTAAATGCCCCACGACATATTCACTATCATTGAAACAGCAATAAAAGAGACGACCGGTGCTGCGGATGCCCTCCTGACCGATGGGGGAGAGCACGCAGATCTCGCATCAACCGTGGCATTTGCCCAGGCAAAACAGAAAAAACAGGCCCCGGTGAAGATTGCACAGGATCTTGTTGCAGATTTAAAAAAACGCCCGGATCTTTCCGGTATTACCATTGAAGCGAAGGGGCCGTACCTCAATTTCATCTTCGGCAATGCGTACGTCAGCGAAATACTTCGTGCTGCAGTCCGGCCCGGTTACGGCAACCTTCCGAAGAAATCCACGCGGGTTGTTCTTGAACACACCAGCGCCAACCCGAACGGCCCCCTGCATGTCGGGCACATCCGGAACTCGATCATCGGCGACACGCTTGCCCGCGCGTTCAGGAAAGCCGGCTACCCGCTCGAAGTGCAGTATTATGTCAATGACATGGGCCGCCAGATCGCGATCGTGGTCTGGGGATTCGATAACCTTAATAGCGCTCAACAACCCGGCGAAAAAGAGGATGCCCACATTGCCCGGGTCTATATTGCAGCGAACCGCGAGATCGAGAAAGACGAGGGGATCACCCAGCAAGTCAATGTCCTGATGCAGCTCGTGGAGAACGGTGACCCGACAACCGTGAAGAAGTTCCGCAAAGAGGTATCCCGCTGCCTTGACGGGTTCAGGGTCACATTAAAAGACCTCAACGTCGCGCACGACCGGTTCGTCTGGGAGAGCGATTTCATCCGGAACGGGAATACAGAACGGATCATCAACAAGCTCAAACGGATGCCGCAGGCCCACGAGGACGAGACACTCTATCTCGATCTCTCCGAGTTCGGGTTCGAGAACAAGTATGTCATCCGCCGCAGCGATGGCACCTCGGTCTATGCAGCCCGTGACCTCGCATTCCATGCATGGAAGGGGGCAAACTTTGACCGTGTCATAGACGTCCTCGGCGCCGACCACAAGCTCATCGGTGCACAGCTCCAGTGTACCATGAAGATCCTGGGCGAGAAAGTACCGGAGATCGTCTACTTCGAATTCGTTTCCCTGCCGGAAGGGTCGATGAGCACCCGGGCGGGTAAATTCGTCTCGGCCGACGACCTCATCACTGAGATCCGCAAGCGCGCTTTTGAAGAAGTGACGGTGCGGAGGCCGGAACTCGACGACGAGACGAGGGGATCTATCGCCCGGTCGGTCGGGCTTGCCGCCATCCGCTACGATATCGTGAAGGTCTCCCCGGAGAAGAGCACGGTCTTTGACTGGAAGGAGGCGCTGGACTTCGAGCGCCAGAGCGGCCCCTACATCCAGTATGCCCATGCCCGCGCCTGCAGCATCCTTGAAAAAGCCGGCACGTTTACCGAGTGTTATGAACTGGAGACGGCACAGGAGATCGCACTTGCAAAGCAGATCGCAAAATTCCCTCAGGTCATAGAGAGGGTTGTAGCCGAACTCCGGCCGCATATCCTTGCCACCTATTCACGGGAGCTTGCGGACACGTTCAATACCTTCTACCACTTCGAGCCGGTACTGAAGAGCGAGGGAAAAATCCGGGACCGCCGGCTTACGCTGGTAAAAGCGGTGCAGAACACCTTGAAAGAGTCCCTCGAAACACTCGGGATCGATGCCATCAGATCCATGTGAACCCTTAATAAAACAGGGTTACCAGTTTTTTTCAAAGACCTCAACTGCCGCACTCAAGCCATGCATGTGGTGCAAGCGCGCCCTTGCCGGGGGGGAGATGTGCTACAAGCACCAGTTCTATGGGATTGACAGCCACCGCTGCGTCCAGATGACCCCCACGCTCCGCTGCAACCAGCGCTGTCGCTTCTGCTGGCGTTCCTTTGAGCACGAACCGCGTGAAGAGGACGAGTGCCCGCCGGAAACGATCCTTGCCGGTATCCACAAGTTCCAGAAGAAGGCACTTGCCGGTTACAACGCAGTGCTTGACAATACAGTGACCGAGGAGCGGTGGCACGAGGCACTCGATCCAAAGCATATAGCTATCTCGCTTTCCGGGGAACCGACGTTGTATTCCCGGCTCCCGGAACTGATCGACCTCTTCACCAGCAAAGGTTATACAACATTTCTGGTCAGTAACGGTACCAGCCCTGAAATGCTGAAAAAATGCCATCCCTTCCAGACGTACGTCTCCCTTGATGCACCGGACCGGGAAACTTACTTGGCAGTCTGCCGTCCGCTGGGGGATTACTGGGACCTGGTGCAGGAGAGTCTCCGGCTGCTTGCTTCCCGCAGATCGGCAATCAGGATAACATTGGTGAAGGGGCTCAATGATTTCGCCCCGGAATGCTACGCCGCGATCCTGCAGGACGCGGGCGCAAGTTTTGTGGAAATAAAGGGATATATGTATCTGGGATACAGTAGAAACCGGTTGGCAAGAGAGAACATGCCGGAGCATGCGGAAGTGCGGTCATTTGCGGAGAAGATCGCGGCCGCGTGCGATTACCGGTTCAAAGATGAGAACAAACTGAGCAGAGTGGTAGTGCTGGAGCGTACGACATGAGATTCAACCCCGAGGACTGGAAACAGAAATCACACGAGAACTTTGAAGGTGCGTGGCATGATGGCCCGTCGGTCCTGACACCGGCTTCCCATGCCGATACTTACCCATGCCGGGTGTACAAGCGGGCGCAGGCCCACCCGGTCTTTGCTACCATCAACCGGCTGCGCGAGACCTACCTCTCGCTTGGCTTTGATGAAGCTGAGGTCCCGGTCATCATCGACGAGAAGGATATCTACCGCCAGTTTGGTCCCGAGGCAATGGCCGTGCTCGATCGCGTCTTCTATCTGGGTGGCCTCCCGCGACCAAACGTGGGGATTGCCCGGGACCGGCTCGACAAGATCAGCGGGATTCTCGGCAAGACGATGCCCGCTGCAACCGAGGAGAAACTCCGCGAGACGCTCCATGCGTACAAGAAATCGGAGATCGATGGGGACGAGCTGACCTTCGAGCTCTCAAAGGTACTGGAGACTGACGACGGTGTCATTGTCCACATCCTTGACGCTGTCTTCCCTGAATTCAGGGAACTGGCTCCGGAGTCCTCGCGATCCACGCTCCGCAGCCACATGACAAGCGGCTGGTTTATGACGCTTGGATCCATCTGGGAGAAGAGTCCGATGCCGCTCCGGCTCTTCTCGGTGGACCGCTGTTTCCGCCGCGAGCAGGCTGAAGGCCCGACCCGGCTCATGACCTACCACTCTGCCTCCTGTATCGTTGCCGGCGACGATATTACCCTCGATGAGGGAAAAGCCGTCAGCGAAGCACTCCTCTCCGCGTTCGGGTACACCGATTTCCGTTTCCAGCCTGATGAGAAACGCTCCAAGTATTACATGCCGGACTCCCAGACAGAGGTTTATGCCCGGCACCAGGTCCATGGGTGGGTCGAAGTGGCAACCTTCGGGATGTACTCTCCCTCTGCACTTTCCGAATATGGTATTGGCGTCCCGGTCATGAACCTCGGCCTTGGCGTGGAGCGGCTCGCAATGATTGCATATAACTCCAACGATGTCCGGCAGCTCTGCTACCCCCAGTTCTTCCCCCGGCCCCTTAACAACAGGGAGATTGCCCGGGCTGTACACCTGCGCGAGGAGCCGGTCTCGGTTGAGGGAAAGATGCTTGCAGCAGCCATCGCCAAAGTTGCTGCAGCAAACGGAACTGCGCAGGGACCCTGCTTGTTCGAAGCATGGGTGGGTAGTCTTGGCGGTGCCAGCGTGAAGGTGGTTATCGAGGAACCGGAATCCAATGCCAAGCTCTGCGGACCGGCATGTGCCAATGAGATCTTTGTCCATGAAGGGTCCGTGCTGGGTGTTCCGGATGCTGAGAAATGGAAACAGGTACGGACAGAGGGTGTGCCAACCGGGATTTCATATCTATCTGCTGTATCGGCACTTGCAGCAGCACGGATCGAGGAAGCCGCCCGGTGCGGGAAGGGCACGACCGTGCAGGTCAAGATGGCAAAACTCCCCAGTGACATCAACCTGAAGATCGACGAATACACGATGCGGTTCATCACCGACAATAAAAAGAAGGTCGATGTACGGGGTCCGGTCTTCCTGTCAGTTCGCTCTATAATGAAGGAATAATTTTCTTTTTTTTTTAGTTTTTTTATCAGTGAAATGCCGGTCCTTTTCTTTATGTTAGAAATAGATAACATTAATATGAAATGATGTTAGAAATAGATAACATACGAGTGTTATAAATATGAAACTAAGGAATGTCTATCGGATCGTGATTGGAGTACTAATGCTGATAAGCGGTATCATGTCGATTCTGCTGACTGCCGAAAATCCGATTGTCGGTACCATTCTCCTCTGTGCAGGTCTGGCCTTCCTGATTACCGGGATCACACGACACCGGAGATACGGTGATGAGCCGGAGTCTGATGAGCGGTCAAGTAAAATCGGTGCACACGGTATAACCTATGCATGGCTGACCGGCCTCTTCTTCATGTTCGGGCTTTTCTGGCTGGATTATTTCAATATACTCAGGCTCAGTGAACAGAATGCACTCGCACTCTCGATCCTTGTTCTCGCACTCTCAGCATTTATCTACCAGATATATCTCTTCCGTAAAGGCGATGTTGACCGATGACTTCAGATATTACAGGGTGATGGTGTGCAGAACAGAATCAGGGAGTACCGGGGCCGGTTCTCACTGACACAGGATGATCTCGCGAAAAAGGTCGGTGTACGCCGGGAGACGATTGTATTCCTGGAGCGGGGAAAATATAATCCTTCGCTCAAACTCGCCCATGATGTGGCAAAAACGCTGAATGCTACAATCGATGAACTGTTCATCTTTGATGATGAGCCGGAGACACCGGAGAGCCGGGTTGTACTAGGGGACTGACTAAAATCAGATTATGGGACTGTAATTTCCTGCCCCGATAAACAGGGAGGACAGGGCCCGTTCTTTTCAGGTTCCCTACCCAGTTCCCCAAGAATGAGGATCGTTGCATCCTTATCAAGTGGCTGGTTGTCATTCCCGCATTTCGGGGAATAAATACACGAGGGACAGCCTTTCTCGCATGTGCAGTCCCGCACCAGTTCATGGGCACTTGTGAGGAGGGCGGGAAGTACCTCGTACGCCTTTTCAGCAAGTCCGATACCCCCCTCACAGGCATCGTAGACAAAAATAACCGGTTCACTGTTCTCACCAAACACCGGTGAGGAGAGACCTCCGATATCCCAGCGATCGCACATGACATGCAGAGGCATGAGCGCGATGATCGCGTGTTCTGCACCATGAAACCCCCCGGGAAGATCATGTCCGGCCGCGATGACTTTCTGTCCGATATGATCCGGGAGAATAATCCAGAACGCTTTGGTCCGGAAGGTTAGTGGGGGGAGCGTAAGTGGTTCCACACCGATGATCGTATCTTTGTGTTTGATCTTGTATCCGGTTATCGTCTCCGTCACTTCCACATCACCAAACGCACATTTCATTCCATTGACCAGATGGCTCTCGATCGTTTCGAGCACGGACAAACTAGCCTCCTTAAGAGGTTGTGTATAATAATCAACATCGGTTTCGGAAACACGAACCGTATGCGTCTCCAGGTCCATCTCGTTCACCACATAAGTTACACCCTGGTGGAGCATGATGGCCCCTTTGTGAGCTTCATGGAAGGCCTGCCCCCGGTCCATCGTTTCGAGAAGCTTGCCTTTACAGACAATGCGGAATGTCGGCCCGGGAATCCCGTCGAGCTGGACCGCATCCGCGGCCCGGCCCCGCCCGGAATAAACCCACCCGCGGGAGGTTTTCCGTACGAGATCGTGAGTCGAGAGATCCGCAAGGAAAGATGAGAGGGATTCTCCGAAGAAAACGGTATCTGTGACATCATTAACCGGAAGTTCGGCAGCAGCGCAGAGCAGGTGTCCTGAGACAATGTAAGGGTTCCGGGTATCGACGATAGCATGTTCATGCGGCCGGGAAAAAAACCGGTCCGGGTGGTTCATGAAATACTGGTCGAGGGGATTTGCCATGGCAATAAGCACTGCAAGGGACTCTGTCCCGTTTCTCCCGGCGCGGCCGGCCTGCTGTCGAGTCGACATCATGGTGCCGGGAAAACCGGAGATAATTACTGCATCCAGAGAACCGATATCGATCCCGAGTTCGAGGGCATTGGTTGAAACAATCCCTTTCACACTCCCTTCCTTCAGTTGCCGCTCAATGACCCTCCGCTCCTCAGGAAGATAACCTGCCCGGTAGGCAGAGATGGAATCTGCGAGACGGGATGATATGTGCCGGGCATCCTCGCGTGCCCAGAGCGTCACCAGTTCTGCCATCTTCCGGGAGCCGGTAAAACAGAGGGTCTGGAGATTTTCTTTGACGCAGGACAGGAGAAGGTCTTTTGTCTCCTGATGTCCTGATCGTTCACCGATCCCGTCATAGAACGGGTTATAGAGGACAAAGGTCTTCCTGCCATGGGGAGAGCCATCTTCATGGATCAGATCGAATGGTTGGCCGGTGAGGTTTCCTGCAAACTCAACCGGGTTGGCTATGGTTGCAGTTGAAAGGACAAATTGTGGCTTTGAGCCATAAAAAAGACATAGGCGCAGCAGTCTCCTGAGGAGAAAGGCAATATGGGAGCCGAAAATCCCACGGTAGCGATGAGCCTCATCTATAACGATAAAACGCAGGCCGGAAAAGAACGGACGCCATTTCGCATGCCATGAGAGGACCTGGTGCAGTTCGTAAGGATTGGAGACAATAATCCGTGCATTGTCACGGATAGCTGCGCGCTTCGATTGCGGGGTATCACCATCATAAATTGCCGGTTTTGTGGATATACCGGTGAATTTGGCCATCTGTTCAAGAGTTGTAAGCTGGTCATTGGAAAGGGCTTTTGTCGGGTATAAGTAAAGGGACCGGGCATCCGGATCCATTTCCAGTTTCTCAAAAACAGGGAGATTGAAAGCCAAAGTCTTACCACTTGCAGTTGGTGTCGTGATGATCACATTTTTACCGGCACGGATATGATCGATGGCATCACACTGGTGAGAATATAACCGGATTCTTTTATGATTGAGATATGCTGCGAGCGAAGAGGAGAGGGGCATCCTGAGTGCCCCGTATTGTGCTTCTGCCTGCCTGACCACATCCTTATGAACGACCCGGTTCCGGTACACCGGGTTTGCATCAAGAAGGAGGAGCAGATCAGCAATGGCCATATACCTCTCCTAAAAGATGGAAAAAGAGTCTGGCAAGCGATACCACATCCTGCCGGTTATGCTCAACAACAGGTACAAGCGGTCCGCAGTTACCGGAGCGGAGATATGTCTCATAGAATTCCGGTACCATCTGCCCGGGAATATCCTCGTCACGGTGGACACCCAGGATCTCTTTCTCGAGGGCGGAAAGGCGCAATGAGGGGAGTTCGTCCTTCCACCGCCGCCGGCTGAAATGAAGTACATCGAAATGCGGGATCCCGGTAAGAGCACCCATCCCATAGTAGGCAAGACGATCAGAAATATAGGGAGCATCGAATGCCTTTCCGTTGAATGTAACCAGTGCGGAATGAACAGAGGAAAAATGATCCATCGTTGCCAGAAGTGCTGCCGGTTCTTCTGCAATATCGCGCAACAGGTACTGCCGGACAACAAGCTCGCCATGCTCAAGGAACCCGACACCAAAGAGGATGATCGGGCGGGAGAAAAGACCTAGAGTCTCAATATCAAGGAATACATAATCCCCGGGCTCGTGGAGACCTGCTGTTGCGAGAACTTGGGGGTGGGATTTTGCATACCTGCTACAAATGAGTTCCGTGATCTTTCCGGAACTCCCGGTGGATAGACATCCTATTGCTCGTTGTGCATTTGACCGGAATTTCGGATGTTCCATAAGGTCATGGAGGGTCCGGTATCCCCGGATCTTGAGCCGTTTCTCCGTGACTTTCCCAATCCCGTGAACGAGTGTGAGATCCCCAAGAATTTCAGCCAGATACCGGTCCTGATCAAATGCAGGGTAGACCATGGGTTCCCGACTCTCCAGCAGATAGCAGGTTCCCCCCTCGTTTGCATGTTCCCTGCCACCACAAAAGACCCCATCGAAACTGCTTCCATCGTACCGTTTAAGAAGATTATTGAGATATTGCCGGGCTCCATTATATTCGGATGAGAATAGAATGTTATTCGAAAAATTCGTTGCGAAGACATTTCCATCACGGACAACCTCATAATCCCGCAAGGAATCCATACGCTGCTGCCAGAGAGCACCCATCCGTGCCTGAGGGGCATGTGTTGCTGACATCGTCAGATCAACGTCCGAACCAGAAGACTTTAACCACCTACCGTGCAGGGTGAAAGTAAAGGACCAATTTACTGACGATGTAACCGGATAATCGGACCTCTGATGAACGGGTTTCACTGATTCAGCGGGACATTTAATCTCTTAAAAAGGCAACCCTCATTTCACATGAGGCTGCCATGAAACGCTGGTTCCTGCACACAATTCACTGGAGATGGACCCTATGAAAGACATAGAAGGATTCCTGATCGATCTCGACGGTGTTCTGTATAC
>Ga0182027_10001439_pt1 | contig 39886 bp, 33 predicted proteins | sample 712E1DmetaG_FD_121300 | JGI IMG/M metagenome (GOLD analysis project Ga0182027, IMG submission 121300) | Permafrost microbial communities from Stordalen Mire, Sweden - 712E1D metaG (Illumina Assembly) | ecosystem: Environmental > Terrestrial > Soil > Wetlands > Permafrost | place: Sweden...
CCGCAGGGAGAAATCTTTCTTTTTGTTCAGATTTCTCAGTCGCTTTGCTCCTTCGAAATGACAAAAATGACTTTTCGTACAGCTTCAGAGTAATAAACTCCGTTTTGCGTAACATCAGTTACTAAGTGAGCTGAAGGTGGGATTTGAACCCACGACCTGCGGTTTACGAAACAAGGCAAGTGGGGGTGGTTCTCCAACAATATTAGCAATCAATGAAAGGAGACAAACAGAGGGACAAACACGATGGAAAACATTTGCATGTTTTGGAATGTTCGAAAAGGGGTCTACTATATATCCTACCGCGACAGACAGGGGATAAGACGGAGAGAAGACACAATTAATATTTACGGTCGCATTCAAAGAATTTCAAGCCGTCGTAAACGACATACGGCTGAAAATGGTCGGAGTGCGAGAAATAGAACGATTCATTGCCAAGAAGATAATTGACTCATCTATATGGACGGCGCGAAAGTATTACGGCGCGCTTGCTTCTGCATTTCAAAAGGCAGTTGACTGGAATTACATTCCGGAGAATCCGTTTCGTCGTGTGAAGAAGCCCAAGCCGGAGGAACAGGATGCCCCGTTTATCTCTCCCATGCAATTTCGATCCATCTTTTTGCAGCAATCTTGTGAGCGCCGGGGCAAACATCCGCATCGTTCAAGCCCTTGCCGGCCACAGCAACATCACCACGACTGAAAAATATCTCCTGGCTAATGGACGGAGGGGATGCGGCAACGCACTAATATGAGGATGTCCAATGTCAATAGAATCGTGGTTTTTTACCTATAGATACTAGTAGATACTAATATGTACCCATCTCTCCGCTACCGCTCCGAAATGGGTTTTTGTTTTAAATTTGCGATGAAAGTGATTTGCCAAGTCCTTAGTCTGTCGTGCTTTGTGCCGTACGGCATTGCTACAGACGAATCATTCACTTACCTTGCTACATCAACATGAATGGGTCTGCAGACTGAGTATAGAAGGTCACGATTAACCCTCATCTGTGTTTCACTTCATCGCAAAACGTCACCGGAGAATCAAATGAAAATCCAATATTCCTTGTATGTATTGCTCCTAGTCATTTCCTATCAAATAAGTGCAACAACGAGAAATGTGCCGGCTCAGTATTCAAGCATACAGGCGGCAATTGATTCTGCTGCGAATGGAGACACAATTATTGTTTCGGAGGGTACATATAAGGAAAACCTCGATGATCGATATAAGAGACTCACGATAACCTCGAATTACTTTATAGATCACGATACGTCAGACATAAGCGCTACATGCATAGATGGAAACAGGAGCGGCACGGTGGTTACGGTGCATGGACAGATGACCTTCATCGGTCTTAGTATTCTTAATGGCTATTCCCAATATGGATCTGGTTTTAGGATCTATTATGGTGGTAGCGTGATGCTTTCTAACCTTATCATCAAAGACAACGAATCACAATTTGGGTCTGCAATAAACTCTGACGGTATATTTAACGTTGAACAATCTAGAATATTAAATAACATTGGGAGTTCAAATTATATCTGGTGCAATAATTCTTCAGCAAAAAACTACATAACCAATTGTGTCCTATCCGGGAACAGGGGGCCGCTCTGGGTTGCCAATAGCACTGAATTAGACATTATGAACTCTTCGATATTTACTAATGCAATAATCAATATCACAGATGGCAGCAAGATCGTTGTGACTAATTCTATAATACTGGACGATATCAATAATTCATTTTCTACTCTTACTGCACAATATTCATTATTCAAAGGGTTCGTAGCCGGAATAGGAAATATCGTGACGAATACGATATTTGCCGATTCTACATCTGGCACTTTCAAGCTATCAGACTATTCATTAGCAATTGGTGCCGGCACAAATGTGGGCGCGCCATTGACGGACATCTTTGGAAACATGCGTCCCAATCCATCTGGCAGCAATGCTGATATTGGCGCATATGAAAGCGTACTAGCCCATCCCAAAATATTTCTTCCCCAGCTACTATTCATAGCCGATGGCGCAATAGACAGAAACCTCGTTGATTCAGTTGGATGCACCTCGGTTATCGGAAATGTCAAATATCAACTGCAGCTCTCGGCTAACAATACCTTTGGCGCTCCCCTCGTCCTTGATACTACATCATCGGGTTCAACATATGTGCTGCAGAATTTAAATAGAAATACAAAATACTATTGGCACATGCGAGCAATGAGTCAATGGGATACAAGCGCCTGGACCGAGACTCGAGCCTTTACTACGATCCCGTATATCCCTGATCGAGTTCAATTCATCTATCCTGGGCAAAATGCCCTGGGGATGTCTCTTTCTCCGACGCTTATGTGGAAGAAATCCAGTCGTGCGACCCTTTACACCGTGAAAATTGCGCCGGACAGCTCATTGTCATCATTGATATTTTCAAAGACAACCACGGATACAACGCTTCTGGTAAGCGGACTCTCTTATTATACAAGCTACTACTGGAAGGTATCGGCATCAAACTCTGGAGGTGTGAATGATTCTTCTCAAATTCAGAGATTCAAGACCACGTTAAATTCACCCACCATATTGAGTCCTTCTAACAAAGCAAGAGACATATCGCGGTACGTTAGCTTGAAATGGGGTAGTGTCTACGGAGCGTCTCGGTATCAGTTGGAAATGGCCACAGATTCTCTTTTTACTACCAAGATACTCTCTGTGCAGCAAATCGATTCAACACGAGCAGTTGGTCCTTTATCCTACCAGACCAATTATTACTGGAGAGTTTGTGCACTTGATGATAGCATTCAAGGAGCATTTGCTTCCAGCTCATTCATGACCGGTGGACCCATTCTATCGCTCGACAAGCATGTGATTGACTATGGCAAGAACCTGCCAGGCAGTACTAAGCAGTTGCAGTTTTCCATCTCAAATTCTGGCACAGATACATTGTTCATCGACACGCTCTATTCAACAAGCAAGGAATTTAAAGTTGTCTCGCAAAAGACTTCTATGGAGCCGGGGCACAGTATTGCAATAGTTGTCACATTTTCTCCAACAAACATAAATACACGAAGTGCATACATCGTCGTAAGAGATGTGAACAACGTCTCCGATTCAGTCTATGTTTTTGGTTTTGTCGGAATTCCCAAAATATCTTTTAGCGTCCAGTCGATGGATTTTGGATCTCAAAGGGTCAATACAATTACCAAAAAAGGAGTCATTCTGCAAAACCAGGGTAATGACACGTTGCGCATAACTCAAATTACGAGCAGCAGCAGAGCCTTTGCGGCAAAATCAGACTACTTTGTTCTCAATCCAGGCCAAACCATTAATGACACAATTAGTTTTGCACCATCGCTTACTTCCGGTTCAGCGGGTTTTATTCGATATGAAAACACTTTATCTGCCGACACACTGTATGTAAATGGGAATATTGCACCCATTGCCGCACAATTACAAGATGTATTCAATAATAGTGTAGGGAAGCAACTATTGTCATCAATCCCATTTTCTGCATCGACGTCTTTAGATCCTGACGGGAAGATCATCAGATATGAATGGCTTGTCGACGGCAAGACCATCGACACTAACCAAAATATTTCGTACAAGGCTCCACAGGGAACAACGAGAATCATGTTGCGGGTTACTGACGATAAAGGATCTTCGGATTCTTCAGAAGCCAAAGTTGATATTGCGGCAGCTTTCAAGAAAATGCTTGGAAGTGTTGAGGGAGGTATTACCGCATTGGATGAACAGGTCCTCTTCGTTTCGGATGTCTTCAAGAGTCAGACACAGGGGGCAAAACTTTATCAGGTCGATGAAAATCTACAACCCATATTTGAGTTAACCGTTACTGAACAGATAAAAACAGCCGCTTCGATTTCCTATGATAGTTCGGTATTCATTACCAATGGACCTAACTTAAACGGGTTTAATAAATTTGGTATCTCCATGTGGCCGACTCTTTCTCTGGGCGGAATAACCCAAGTGACCCCAACAATCGATTCTGTGCTCAATAGGATCTATCTGGGTGTTTCCAACAAAAACTTTTTCGGCTATGATTATAAAACGGGCAATCCCATCTGGTTCTACAGGCCGGATGCGCCAATAAGCGCATCTGCGGTCCTAACCGCCGACAGAAAACTGATCTTTCCGACTGAAAAGGGGACAATATACGGATTTGATCTCATAGCAAATTCAACACCGGACACACCAACATGGATAAAGGAATTTGCAGATTCAGTTGTGCTTGCACCAGCCGTAGATGCTGACAACAATATCATTCTTGGCACAAAATCGGGTAGGATACTGAAAATTAATTTCGGGCCAGCTGGTTTGGTTTCAACTCTTTGGGCGACTTCCATCGGGAATCGAATATCGACATCGCCTGTGATAGATGCGAGCGGATTCATCTATGTGGGATGTGAAGACGGGGTACTGAGAAAGATTGATCCAGTCTCTGGTCAAGTCATTTGGTCCTACATAACGACCACACCTATTCGAACAACACCGGCAATTTCTCAGTATGGACGGCTGTATTTTGGGAATGACGGGGGCGTATTCAGCTGTATTGATACTTCCGGAAAGAAGCTCTGGCAATTTGAAAATCCTGTGGCCATAACGGCAAGTGTTCTTCACATGAATGGCACATCATATATCGGGACGACGGACGGATATGTTTATTCATTTTACGATGGGGGAGGAGCGTCTGCGGGGTTGGCAAAGTCAGCCATGCTAGTAAAAAACCCCGTGTGGGGAACATACCAAGGAAATAATAGAAGAACGGGTTCTGCGCGTGACAATGGCATAGCCACTACCGTGAGAGATAAAACATTTACTCCGACTCAATATTCCTTGCTCCAAAATTATCCCAATCCATTCAACCCTTCGACTAAAATCGTCTATTCAGTCCCAGAGAGAAGCAGTGTCAGGATATCGATCTATAATATTCTTGGACAGGAAATTCGGAACGTTGTGAATAATGTGGCTGAGACAGGATACTACGAGCAAGTATTCGATGCAAGCGGTCTGCCATCAGGAGCATATCTTTATAGGATTGAGGCGTACTCTATGGCAAATCCATCAAATTCATATGTGACGACAAAAAAAATGATCTTGATGAAATAGTCTAAACATTTAGGTGTGAATATATGAAGACCTGTCAGCCACTCACTCTGACAGGTCTTTTTGATTCACTCAGTCTGACCTGCTCCCCCAAAAGTGATCCAGAATGAACTTCGTAGGAAGTCCAGTTCGATATCTGGATCCCCGCCAACAATTCGATTCCGGAGATTATCCCCAGAAGATCACCCAATCGCCTTAATTTGCCGATTTCAGCGATTCTGTGCACAGGCCAGAGTGGGATCCCCGCCAACAATTCCGAGAGTAGGGATTCCCCGAAAAACCAACACGGATCCCCCGTAATTGCTCACAGCCCTTCCAGATCGTCGAATATTTACCTACAATAATCGCAGGAGCGTTACTCCCTCAGGAACGATTCCCTTGGCGAGCGCCATTGTCGTCTGCTCCTGACTCGTTTTACTAAATCGGACAATCACATGAAAGCAAATGAAACAATACCCTACATCGAGGAACCACTCACCGCACCGACAAACAATCCGTGGGCTGAGATGCATTTCACACCGGCGACTATCGCAAGGCTATAAAGCACTACAAGAGGGCAATCGAGATCGACCCCAAGTTTGTCGATACCTATGATAACTGTGGGGTCTGCTACAGGCGTTTGGGTGATCTGAATTCAGCGGTGAATCTCTACAGAGAATCAATCAAGATCAATCCCAAAGGAAATGTTGCGCACAGTAATCTGGCTGTGGTATATGCAGTAAGGGGAATGACCGACAAGGCGATCAGGGAGTATTCTTGCCCTAATACACACAAATAGCAGAATGGCATCGGATGGGGCCTGGATAGTAACGAGGTGCCCGATTCGAAATATGGCTCTATTTAAAGGGTATTCCCCTATATACTTTTAACGCCAATTTCCTATCTTACCACCTGAAATCCTTCAGCGCATTGGGATATGGACCGAAAAACGAACATCATCATTGTAGAAATGAATCGTCTGCACAGGGAAAGCCTGCATGTGGCGCAGAGTCAAATCGCCAACTTCACCATTTTGCCGGATGCGGATACGGTCGACGACATTGTCACACCTTATCCAATTTCTCTGCTATTATCAATTCATTTTGTCGAAAGGCACATATGAAAAAGATCGTTTACCTTCTGGCACTTGTGATGGCAAGTGCGACAGCGTACTCGGCGCTGCCAATGTCGAACTCATCGATCGTCTCCGGCGGCCATTGGAGTGACCCGGCTACATGGAGTTTCGGTACGGTTCCAATCGGCACGGACAATGTTGTCATTGCCACAGATGTTCTCCTCGATGGCGATGCATCGGTGAACAGTCTGGTTGTGAACGGCTCCTGCACTTTTTCGGATGATGGAAACTGGCACACGATCACTTTTTCCGATGGCGGGAGCATTGCAAATAACGGCACGTGGACCGCAACAACCACGTGCCTGACTTTTTCAGGCGGCGGTACTCTTGCCTCGAGCAGTCAACCCTATTCGATTCAGGATTTGAATCTCTATGGAGCACTTACGGTCATCACATCCCCCACCGTCGAGGACGTGGTATATGTAAAAGATGCCGCTGTCGCCGTTACAGGAAATGATATTGTGTACGGCACCAGTGGCGGTATTGAATTTGGGGCAGATCATACAGTCGGTTCAGGTGATCATTTATGGTCCAGCACTACCGTTTTCGGTTCCGCTGGAGTTAATATAACGGACCCCAATGTGCTGACAATTAATGAAGCCAGAAGCTGCCTGGGAGGTATGACGATCAATGGTACACTGACACTGGGTGCAGATATTGAAGTCGGATCGACTTTCAATAATGGCGGAACGATCAATTCCGGAAATCATAAAGTGATCATCAAGGGAGACAATGATTGCTCCGTTAGTGGATCTATCACGTTTTATGATTTTGTCATTAATACAACTGCAGCAACCCGTACAGTGCTATTTGACGGTTCATTCAGTGTATCGAACAGTTTTACGTTCACTTCAGGAAAAGCTAAAATAGTAAATTCCGCCACATTGGACCTTGGCAGTGCGGTATTATCCGGTTACAGTTCATCACAATTTTTCATTAGCGCCGGGGGATCTCTTGTGAGAACTGTTCCCGCAACAACCACTGCTATCGATTTTCCGATCGGTGGCCAGAATGGTGATGCCGGCGCGGTGTATTATAATCCCGTTGTCTTCACAAACAACGGCGGCGCAGCCGGTGGAGGCAAGTATGGAGTTGCCTGCGTGTACGGAGGAACATTCCCTAAAGCTGTCAATGCAAAATGGACGATCGCAAATATCGACGCGGCAACTCCCAACGCCGGCATCGTTCTGCAGTGGCCTGCGTCCGAGGAGACGGCACCGTTCTCACACGATGCAGAAAATATTTATATAGGAAAAAGAACATCCGTCCCGGTGTGGAGTCAGACAAAAGCAACGGTCGGTGGATCAGGTCCTTATACTGTGCCGCTCAGCGGGATTGCTGTGTTCGGCGATTTCTATATCGGCAACAGTGGCGCTTTCCCGACTGTGGCTCCTTCAGTCGGCGACGGGACGTCCGGTTCTCCATATCAGATTACAAATCTCACTGATCTGTGCTGGATTGCATTTGAACCCACTCACTGGTCACTCTGTTATGTCCAAACCACCGACATTGATGCTTCGGAAACAAGTACGTGGTATTCCGATGGAAGCGGCGGCTATTTTGGCTGGAGTCCGATCGGATCGAACGATACAAAGTTCACCGGATCATACGACGGACAAAACCATAAGATTTCCAACCTATACATGAATAGGCCATCGTTGAGCAATGCCGGTTTTATGGGGCACGTTGCAGGTGCTACGATTTCCAACCTCGGCATAGCTAATTGCAGCATCGTCGCTCAGGGTTATGCCGGTTGTCTGGCCGGGAATGTTGAAAATTCGTCGACATCATCTGTAATTAATAATTGCTTTGCCACAGGCATAATAAGTGGCACTGGTCAAGTCGGCGGACTAATCGGGTGTATGGAAAATTCAACATTAAGCAGCAGCTACAGCAGAGCCAATGTGTCGGGCAGCGGATCCAGTCCCGAAATGATTGGCGGCCTCATCGGGGCTCATTATGGGACTATAATAAACTGCTACAGCACCGGAAGTGTGACGGCACCGAGTAGTGAGTTTGTTGGCGGACTTATCGGTTTTACTAATGGCATGGCGGTAAAGATTAACAAGTGCTACAGTACAGGAAGCGTTTCCGGAGGCACCCAAGTGGGCGGTTTCGTGGGGTATGTGGGGGCGAGCACACCGGACATTTCAAATTGCTTTTGGGATAAGGAGACATCAGGGAAAATCACCAGTGCCGGAGGGACCGGGAAGACCACGGAAGAAATGAAAACCCAGACGACGTTTACGGATGCGGGTTGGGACTTTACTTCAGGCACTCCTATCTGGGAAATGATCCCCACAAATTACCCTCGGTTAAAAGCAAATCCCGACGGTGCTCTTCCCGTTGAACTCACTTCGTTTACGGCTGTTGTTGAAAAAGGAAATGTTGTGTTGAACTGGAAGACGGCAACGGAAGTGAATAATGCGGGATTTGAAATTCAAAAGAACACGTCTTCGGGAAACGGGAACTGGACCCGCGTCGCCTTTGTAAACGGACACGGCACGACGAATGCGCCGCAGTCGTACACATTCACAGACAAACCGGGCAGCGGTAAATTCCAATACCGATTGAAGCAGACCGACCGCGACGGGAAATTTGAATACTCACAAACAATCGAAGCGACCGTTATCCTTCCCGTACAATTCGGCCTTTCGCAAAACTATCCCAATCCTTTCAATCCGACGACGGTCATCAATTACTCGATCGCATCACAGTCGCATGTCCTCCTGAAGGTCTATGACGTCCTCGGAAGGGTGGTTGTCGCGCTCGTTGATGAAATCAAACAACCAGGACAGTACTCCGTGATATTCAATGCATCCGCGCTGTCAAACGGCGTCTATTTCTACAAACTTGATGCGGATCAATATTCGGGTGTAAAGCGGCTGACTCTGCTTAAATAAAAAATATTCCAATTAGCGAAGACCTGCCAGCCTCACACACTGTCAGGTCTTTTTGATTCACTCAGTCCAGTTCGATATCTGGATCCCCGGCAACAATCCGGTCGTGGGGATTTATGAAAAAGGCAGTCGAATCCTCCTAGTTTGTCGATATGATAAACACTATTCAGGCTCATAATTTAGGGGCAACTTGTCGGCGAATCGCGGCCAGGTCCAGTATCCATACACCATCGTTGGCATACTTTCCTTCACGAAGCCGAACGAGTCGAAAGTGATTGACTCATAGTTCAATTGCATCCATGATACCGGTGAATCAGTGCCCTGCTTTCGCAATACATCAATTGAACGGTCCAGATTTTGTCGGGTGTATTCGACTTCCAGCACTCCTTCGTAGTGCAAAGATTTTTCTCCCTTGGAATTCACGGGAGAGAGGATGAGGTCTACTATGCCCGGCGTTAATTCTTTTCTATTGATCGGCGTGTTGTGGATATTGGGTTCGGGCATCAAGTTGACCAAAAAACCTTCTTCCTGCCAGCTCCCCCTGTATAGCGCTGCGAGAAAATGACGTTGTGAACCATTGAATGTTTCCCGCCGGTTTTTCTTCCAGAGATCTCGTCTTTCTGTTGTATACGGCTCGAGTTGAAAGTATTGGGGAGAACCGTCATACGCAATGGCATAACCTTTGCCGATCACCCCTCCAAACACCACCGTCAAAGGTTCTGTCCGGAAAACACGCAAAAGAAATGTGATGCGGTATCCAAGTGCATTGTTATCGATAATGAGGGGGGCTCGAGCTGTCGCGCTGAAGAAGTCATCGTCTTCCTCAAAATCGAGCACCTCGGGATTGACAATCACACATTCCTTTGCGTTCGGAGACCTCCCGAGAAACAGTGTTCGGAACCGATACAGTTGTTTTCGCCACTCCTTCGCCGGCGGCGCTGTGACAACAATTTCACCGTAGGGGATGACAACAGGCCTCAACCTGATCTCTAAGGGGAATGTGCCGGATGGAAGGGACAGTCGAACAGTGGAGACACCATACCCGAGACGTGAAGCAACAATATCTTGCGGCCCTGTCGGAATATTGTTGATCTCAAACGTGCCCTCAGGACCGGTGCTGCATCCAAGTGTTGTTTGAGCGACAAAGACGTTCACGTTCTCAAGAGGTTTCCCGGTGGAATCATCCACCACCGATCCGGAAATAGTCATCAAACGCGGTGATTGCGACTGCAATAGTGTCGCAAACATGAGAGAAAAGACTGTCGCTATGATGAATCGGCGTCCGATGGGAAGGAATACAATCCTGCGTTCTTTAATAATATAGAGGCGGTGTTCCATCGATCCCGGGAATTGGATGGTGCCTATCATTGTGTACTCCGGCTTCCAGGAGGATCTTCGCAGAGGCGAGTTACAATGTCGGCTCCTCTGCATTCAGGCGGTATTTTGCCGGAATGTTACAGAAGTCTGAAGAAAGAGTCAACTCACTGCAATGAATTCGCAATCTTGATGAAAAATGACCGAAAAATCCTACTATTTGACTGGAAGTATTGGCTTGACATTTGCAACGAATTGTGGGAGCTTTGCACCACACACATTGATCCAGCGTCCTCACCAGAGGACTCCTATCTGCTGGCAACACTACCGTTAATACCTAGAGGCCTCTGTTGGCGAAAGCTGGCAGGGGTTTTGCGTTCTATGACGCTGCCGTATCATTTCATGCTTCATGGAAATGGCATGGCGTATGAAGACAATGATTCATCGGTCGTTGGTGATGTGTCCTAATAATGTAATTTCTGGGCGTTTGATCGCTCGATAGGTGTAAACCAATTGCCCATGCAGAAGATAAAGACGCAACTGCACGGATACCGAGCAAGCTGTGCGCGGTGTTCATTGCTATCGACTGTACGCAGAAAATTTCGTTGATATCAAGATGATGACGTTGTTGAATAGTTCCCCGGTCTCGCCGGACAATTGTTCGTTGGATTTTTGTTCCAACTCGAAGGAGGAAGCTTTCGTGCTTTCGCGATTCTGGTTCGTCATGCTAAACCGGCCGGCAGATTCGCTGCCATAGCAATGTCGAGAGGTATGTTGACAAAGATCGGCAATTCCTATGATTTCACTCAATACGAAGGAGGATTCAATGGTCTCTTGCATTCGATTCCGCGGATCATCATACATTCTGCTGAGCGTTATCATCCTCACATGCGTCGACTCAATGATCGCACGTGATCTTCAAACAAATCGCAATCGCAAAGCGGCGAATCCGCAAACGGCGAGTTTCTACACGCCGTTCATCATTAACAATTTTGCCAGCTACTATTCGAATAACGGCGACGCGGCGTTCAATCCATATACAGGTACGGCCGGATTGGAATATCCGGCGGGCAGTCAAAAGACAGTAATCTACGAAGATGGAATAGTCTGGGGTTGCAAACAAAATGGAGTGATGAAAGTCGGCGGCTCGACGTACCGGCATGGATTAAGCGGAGGAAGAATCATCACTCCGGGCACGGTCTCGACGTTGCCTCTGGCAGAGAATCCGGCATTGGCCACAGTTCGGGTTTACAAAGTGAGACCGGACATCTCGCCATCCAGTTCGTTTGATTTGGTCGCCGCTGACATGTACCAGGAAGCAGCAGTTGCCAGCAGATATTCCTATACCACTGCAGAGGATCTGTACAACCAATACGTTCAGGATTGGCTGAATTGGCCGGCAGCGCAAGGTGCACCTTTTGATGATAAGAATGGTGACGGAGTCTACGATCCATCGGTTGACGTTCCCGGTGTTCCGGGCGCCGGTCTGACCGCTTGGTACGTTGCGAATGATGTGAATGCGTCCAACACTCTCTACATGTACGGATCGCAGCCAGTCGGATTGGAATTTCAACGCACGCTATGGGCGTATCGAAGTGTGGGACGAATCGGCAACGTCATCTTGTCCCGAAATGTTGTCATCAACAAAAGCGGAATGCCTCTCGACAGCATGTACATCACTCAGTGGTCGGATCCTGATTTGGGCTATTACGGTGACGACTATGCAGGTTGTGACACGACAAGAAGCCTCGGGTATGTGTACAATGCAGCGGCAATCGATCCCGTGTACGGCATACAGGTGCCGGCGGTTGGATATCAGTTCATCCTTGGGCCGAGTGTGCCCGCATCACCATCCGACAGTGCAATGAGCAATCCGTTGAATCCGGTGTACCGCAAAGGATTCAAGAACCTTCCGATGACCTCGTTCAACATATTTGTGAATGCTGTCGCCGGATATAGCGATCCACCGATGGGCGAGATCAGCGGAACGTACCAATGGATCAATCTGATGAAGGGGTTGATTGGTGTATCCGGTGCACCCTATATCAACCCGATGACGGGAAAACCTGATCGTTTCGTTCTCTCCGGAGATCCGGTTGCCGGTACGGGCTGGCTCGATGGATCGTTTGCGGCAGCAGCTGATCGCAGAATCGCGCTAAGTACCGGACCGTTCACCATGGCGGCGGGAGATACACAACAAATTACAACTGCCTTTGGATTGGGACAGGGATCCGACCGGCTCGGAAGTGTTACCGCGCTCAAGCAATTGAGTGATTTTTGTTTTGCTCTCGTCAAGGCAGGTGGTGCCGAAGTAGCGCTTTCACCGGTGGATACACTCGTTCCATATCAATCAAAAATGACGTTCAGTGGAACTGTGACACAACTTCGTCCGCAGCCGTACAGCACGACGTGGTTTCTCGCCAGGAAACCTGCGGGAAGCACGGCAGCATTCTCTTCGGTCACTCTTGGAAGCGCACAACTTCAGACAGACCTTGTCGGAACGTACACAGTGGGATTCACCAAATCGCCTGCAATTCCCGGAGGATATGACACTGCCTTTGCAACGTTTCGGGTATCCGCGAACCGGGCGCCGATTCCCGCATTGAATCTCCTTTCAGCAATTACACTGGGTGATACGCTGCAACTGGATGGAACGCCGACGACGGATCCCGATGGCAATCCTCTCACTTACAAATGGAGAATCACTGGGGCCGGTTCGGGAAGTTATGAAGCGCTGCCAGGCGATACCATAGACGGAGTTTTTGGAAACAAGACGGCCGTGAAGGCATATTTTGTTCCGGCCCGCGCTACTACTATGAGCGTTCTTCTGGATGCCAGCGACGGCGAATTTACACGGACAATTTCGAAAAGCGTAAGTGTAAATCCACGCAAGACATCGAATGTATCTACCGGCAAAGTATTCGGCGGTGGCTATTTGTTTGAGGGATGGTTTGGTGCCTATCGCGTCAGAAAGTTTGCATCCCAGTACTGGGCCCATCTTGTCATCGGATACGCAACACTCGATTTCGGATCTCCAACGGTTCCTCTAACAAGTTTTCAAGGGCTTCTGGGAGGCGCTTTCAACGTCGTAAATCAGGGATTATTTTTTTCAGCGAATGGGCGGTCGGGTATTGGAATCGGCGCAACAAATGGTATCGATGCTTTTAACGCTATCACATATTACGATCCTGACGGCGTAACAAATGAAGTTGCGGATTCGATGGCGACAGAAGTGTACACAAAAAATAGCCGGGTATATTTCTCTTATGGAAGTCTCGGCCTGCGCGTCTGCGACGTCACAAACCCCGGCACACCGGCACCTGTGCAGATCATAACCAATGGACATCAATGGACGAATTTTGTTGTCGACGGCTCCAAATTGTTTGCACTGCATCCCGATCGATTCCTCTCAGTGACGGATATTACAGATCCCAACGCGGCCGTTAATGCGGGCACATTCTCGTTCTCGTGGACACCGACATTGGTCTCTGTATCGGGCTCGAAAATGGCGGTTGCGAATGGAGATACCCTGGAGATGTATGACGTATCCAACACAGGGGCTATTGTTCCGCACGCAAAGTGGTTCCCCTCCAAAGAAGTGCGAAGTGACAATAGGGTAACATCGATTGCGTTGTCGGGGAACTATCTTGCAGCCGGCACGTACGAAGGAACGTATGTCTATGATGTTTCGAATATTGATGGTCCGGCAGTGAATGCCAAATGGCTGACCGGCGTGTATCAGGGACGTGTGTTCTACGACGGAAATCGTCTTCTCGTTTCGACGTATGATCGATATGGAGGAGATTCGCCGGTGCGCCCGTATCCGATAATTGAACTTAGAATTCCGGGAGTAACGGAGGTTGATAGGAACCGCACTGATGCGTCGGCACCCTCGTCGTATGATCTGTCGCAGAACTATCCCAATCCGTTCAATCCTTCTACCATCATAGCATTTCAGTTGCCGGTGAATGGTTTTGTGAGCCTTGAGATCTATGATTTGCTCGGTCGCAAAATTGCAACGCTCGTGAACGAGAAGAAAGAGGCAGGACGGTACTCAGTGAAGTGGGATGCTTCGAAATTCTCAAGCGGCATTTACTTCTGCACGATTCAGGCCGGAGTGTATCGGAATATCAAGAAGATGGTTCTGATGAAATAAGGACAGTTGGCCTGATAGACGGCCGGGCGGTTGATCTTCCTCAATAATTAGCAGAGGGCGACATTATGAATGACATGATCGAACAGGAAAATGAACGGCGGTTGTCCGTCATCATGTTCTCCGACATCGTCGGCTACAGCAAAATGATGCAGGAGAATGAGGACCGCGGAATGGATCTCCTTGCCAGGCATAACGCGATCATCCGGAAAAGTCTCGGGTACCATAGCGGAACCGAGATCAAGGTCATCGGCGACGCCTTTCTGGTGAGTTTCAGCACCGTAACAAATGCGGTGCGGTGTGCGATGGAAATACAGGAGAAGTTTTCAAAATATAATGACGGACAGGAGGAAGAGGAAAAGATCCTGGTGCGGATAGGCATCCATCTCGGAGATATTATTGTCAAAGAAAATGACGTGTTCGGTGATGGAGTGAATATTGCTTCGCGAATTGAGCTGCTTGCCGAACCGGGCGGCATTTGCATCTCGCAGGAGGTATATAATCTTGTAAAGCAGAAGATCGATTTGGAGGTGGTCTCACTCGGTCCGCGGGAGATGAAGAATATTAAAGACAAAATCGAAATCTACGAGATTCTTGTCGGCTCCATAGCAGGTAAAAAGGTGTCGTCGGAGCGATTCCGATCGAAGTTGCGGCGCTGGCAGTATGCGGTACCCCTGGCTTCAATAGTAGTCGTCGCTTTGGCATTGGTCATCTATTTGATCCTTCAATCTCAAAATCCGAAACGGCCGGTGCAATTCGCGTCCCGGGCGCTCAAGATCAATAGTGTGGACGTTAATTATCCGAATATTTCAGCGGACGGGAATTGGGTGGTGTATGTAGCCAGTTCGTTGGAGGGGATTCAGAATATCTATGTGCAGCACGTCGTCGGAGGCGAAGCACGGCGGCTGACAAATGATACGACCTGGATGTCAAAGTCGTCTCCGTGTTTTTCGCCCGACGGAGGCAGCATTGCATATGACTGTTGGCACTATGACACCATCGATCCGGGTCAGAATATCTATCTCATTCCGACACAAGGAGGATACAGCAGAAAGCTTATCGACAGCGCTCAACTGCCCGTCTGGTCTCCCGACGGCCGCATGATTGCATTTTACCGGATGAAGCACGATATACTCTCTCTCTGGACGTTCGAGGTCGATGGAGAAAAAACAACGAAGATCACTGAAATGAAATCGATGTTCATGAATGCGGCGTGGTCTCCTGACTCAAAAAAGATTGCATTGATACGGGAATTCAAGTCGGAATCCAACAAAGCGTACAATGAGATTTTCATTAACGACCTTGCCGGCGGCAAAGAACAGCAGGTGACGAATGAGAAAGAAACTATCGATGATTTTTGCTGGACTTCGGAAAACGAGATTATCTATAATTCTACAAAGGGAGGCAGTGTCAGCCTTTGGCGCATTCCTGTGAAAGGAGGCGTATCGACGCAGTTGACCCTTGGCAATGGGAATGACAGATTTCCGCGCATTTCAAAAGACGGCAAGCATCTTGTGTATGTCAATGAATCCGAATCACTCATTCTCATGAGAGGAGATCTTGAATCGAGAAGGAGCAGTCAAATCATTTATGGAGAAGAATCATGCTTTGCGCCTTCATTTTCTCCCGATGGCAAAAAAATTGCATTTCTTCAGACAACGGCTTCACTCAGGGGCGGTCCGCTGCGGCTGGTTATCTGCGCTCCTGACGGCAACGATCAGAAGATAATTCAATTCGGGAATAAACAATATATGATCGGAGGATGGATTCCGATACACTGGTCGCCGGACGGAAATACACTTGCATTCTCCCTGGCACGAAAAGACAGCGTTCCCGGGAAGCCGGATTCCGCTCTCTATCCTCTGAGGATTCTTCGCGTGGATATCTTGACAGAGAAAGTGAAAGACACGGCAGAAGGATATTTGTTTGCCTGGTCCCGTGACGAAAAGCAGATGATCTATTTGCCGAAGGGAAAAACTTCAAAACCGCTACTGGTTCCCGCCTGGACGTTCGATTCAACAGGACGACAAATTGCATCGCGTCGGCCGTCCTCATTTTCAAATGACGGTAAGAGCATTTTCTACCAGGATTCAACTGGAATGCTTAGCATGAACAGCCAGGACGGATCTATCAAGATGGTGTGGAAAGGGAAGGATATCATTCAGTCCGTCGAAACGCCTGATACGAAAGAATTAATGTTCCTGCAATGGGATAATAAGATCAAAGCATGGAATGTGAAGGTTCTATCAAAATCGGACAGAAAAACGCGGACGATATTTGAACTTCCTCCGAGAACGTACGTGCCCATTGCCTTCTCCCGTGATACAAAGTCAATCATGTATTCAAAGGAGCAACATAGCAACAGAATAATGGTGATCGACAATCTCTATTAGCGGATGCTCGAAAAGGCCTTTAGATGGCTAAAGTGTCGAACGCGATGTATCTCTCCCATCTATGGGCTGATGCTTCCATGCAGATCCGCAAATTGTTATCGCTCAAATGGACAGAACAAACTAACCTGCCCCCAGATGTTGTGCCAATGATAAGTTAGTTTTTCCCATTATCAAGCATTGGCTACCAGATAGGGAAAATAGGATTCGGGTGCTGGTGGTCGATAGCCCAATGAGCTGTGTGGTCTGATCGTGTTGTAGCTTTTTCTTCCTGCGTTCTGTGATAACCCTCGCTTCAGTGATCGTATCAAAGCTTGAGAAGCCAGACCTGCCAGCCTCACACTGACAGGTCTTTCTGTATCTACTTCCCACGAAACAGCTCCGCAATCTCTTCTATAACGCTAAGCACGAAATCTGCCAGAGCTGCAAATCCCTTCAACTTGTCCATAGCTACTCCTTCGATTAGTTGAGATAACTGGTCATCTCATTCTTATGCCATTTTCTATGGTATGAGAAAGGATAGGCAACTTATCCTATCCACAAGGAGGAACTATGTCAGAACAAGAGTATGAAAATCTTTGGCACTACAGCGAGCAGTTCACACGCGATCCGCTGCAAAGAAGTGAGCTGATTACCATGGGCTATGTGATGGGGAAGAAGAAGCTGGGAGACAAAGTCACACCCGGTATGATGAAGAGCGTCATGCACTACAGATCAAAGGAGCTGAACAAGCGGAGCGCATTCCCAGCGAAGGAAGTTGGGAAGAGTCAGAAGGACGCATGGAACCATACGCGCGTCTATGTTGACCGTCCTGTGCCCGGTGACGACTGCACAACATCTTTGTCCGATTTCCTTCTGCCGATGAGGATCACACCGCTGGACTTTACGCAGGCGGAAGACTTCATGTCGGCGTTGACCGAAGAAGAGCGGACGTTCCTCAACGATCTCACCGCCGGCTATACAATGAAAGAGATTTCTCAGCGACAACACATCTAATATTCCCGCCTTCCACTTCTTCGCACTTCCCTCCAAGAAAAAGCCGTTGCCTACCTTTGAAGGCGGCAAAAGAGAGCGAAAGCTTTCTCTTTACATTATCCAGTGTCAATTATTTCTCCTATATTTAGGCATATCAGTTATATTTTCTTGTGTGACTTTGGGAATGTCTGCACGTATGCGTATCGCGGAAACAGGCAAAATCGCAATTGTCAATCGCCGTAAAATGAAAATCATTCTATTCTTCCTGTTTATTCTTGCCGGCAATCTCACGGCTCAAATTACAACGGAAGCGCTCCTTGATACAATTCAGCACACGGCATTTAATTATTTTTGGAATGAAGCAAATCCCGCTAATGGACTTATCCGGGAATCACAGAATTCAACTTCCACCAAAGATGCCCCGTGCAGTATTGCCGCCGTTGGATTTGGGTTGACCGCTATTTGCATTGGTGTGGATCATGGGTGGGTGAGTCGTCAGACGGCAAGCGAGAGAGTTCTGACAACGTTAAAGACCTTTTGGTATGCGCCTCAGGGAGTAGGAAATTCTTACACAGGTATCTATGGTCTATTCTATCACTTTCTTGATATGAATTCAGCAACAAGAACCCGGGATAGTGAATTATCAACAATTGACACGGCGCTGCTTCTTGCCGGCCTCATTGATATGAAACAATATTTTACCGGGCCGGATTCAACGGAGACACAAATACGAAATTTATCCGATTCAATTTATTATCGAATGAACTGGGATTTGATGCGTAACTATAATCCCGGAATTTTAATGGCATGGATGCCCAATACCGGTTTTGCAGGATATAATCAATGGGTGGGATATAATGAAGCAACATTGATGTATATTTTTGCACTTGGTTCGCCGACACATCCCGTGGATTATGATGCCTGGATGACATGGACGCAGGGATTCAATCCGAATTTCAAAAACCAATACGGCTACACCTATATAAATTTCCCCCCGTTGTTCGGTCATCAATACTCTCATTGTTGGATCGACTTCAGAAATATTGCCGACGACTGGATGAGAGACCATAACCTTAATTATTTTGAGAATTCCCGAAGAGCTACTCTTGCACAACGCGCCTACAGTATAGCGAATCCGAAAAAACATTTAGGATACAGCGACTCGCTATGGGGTATAACGGCAAGCGACACGCCAACGGGCTATGTCGCGCATGGTGCACCGCCAGAACAAAATGATGATGGAACGATTGTGCCAACCGCTCCAATAAGTTCGCTTCCCTTTGCACCGGAAGCTGTTATCCCGGTAATAAAAAATATGTGGAATAATTATCGTCCGCAATTGTGGACGAAATTTGGATTTCGCGATGCGTTCAATCTGAATGTAAATTGGTGGGGACCGGATGCGCTTGGTATCGATCAAGGCCCGATGATTATTATGATCGAAAACTATCGCAATCAAAGTGTATGGAATCGATTCATGAAAAATCCCGATGTGCAGCGTGGATTAGCAGCCGCAAAATTTACAGCCATTACAAGCGTGAATGAAGCATCAAAAATGCCGACACACTATTCACTTGCACAAAATTTTCCAAATCCTTGTAACCCATCAACAACAATTCGTTACAGTTTACCAACATCGAGTCGCGTCTCGTTGAAAATATTTAACATCTTGGGCCAACAAATAGCCGATCTCGTGAACACAGAGCAATCGGCAGGCTGGTATGAAACGGTTTGGAACGCAACCGTTGCATCGGGATTATACTTTTACCGGATTGACGCGGTGAGCACTTCAGATCCGAGCCAGCGGTTCACGCAGTTGAAGAAGATGATGTTGATCAAGTGAGATGGGAACCAATGGGACTCCGAAGAGCCTCAACGCGTGATTCCGCCTTGCCTGGAGTAGCTTCTACTTCGGGTGAAGAAGACGGATCCAAAGACACATGAATTCCGGATGGGGAAGTGGTTTCCAGAGAATTTTTTCTGGAAAATATTTGGGTTCCTATAGGCGACCGGTCTTATGAATCCAGACTGCAAAGTGCTTTCCACATATTTTTTTCTGGAATTTTGAACGGAGTCATATAGCCGATTTTGTCATCTTGCCATTCGTATAGGGGATGTGGTGGGATGACGAACCGCAAAAGAAGAATCGGGAACTCAAAGCTCAGATTGGTGCGGCGTTGAATTTGCCGAAGGGTGTGAGCGTGGTGATTGGGAAGGTATGATTGAACTTGCGAATGCCGGACAAATAGAAAAAGCTACTGAGATTGTTTCAGTAGCTTTTCTATTACAATGGTCCTTGCTATTGCAGTCCTATTATACGATGAATTGATTTCATATTCTGCAAACCATTCTTCGGCCACTTCACCGGCCATGGTTTTCCGTATTCGCGACCACCTACTTTGGAATATGCAACACTTACATCGAGGAGGTGGTCATTATTCAGGTCTGTGCCGATATATCCGACACCTGGTGCATAGTGTGGTATCATGCAAAGCGTGTCTCCCGCAAATCGGGGCTGGAGAACGAACGCACATACTCGTGCGAATATTCCACATTCAGTTTTAACTGCTGAACGATAGTCTGCAAAGAAAATGTCCGTGTCGTGAGTTCCAGGACTCGTTTTCCATGATTCTCCTTGCTGTGGATATGAACGGGCAAGGCGTTGCTCTCGAAACGGATTTTTTGGGTCGCGTTGATAATTTGAGAGCGTATCTAAGTCTGTGGCAATCAAGAAACCGTCTCTGACAAACCAGTATGAATGGAGTGTGTCCACACCCCACCAATCAACCATATGAAAAACACCTGTTCCGTCGGTTCTTTTTGCAGTCCCTATGATTTCTCTAAAAAATGTCAAGCTATCGGCGAGATTGACTAGTTGCTGAATATCTCCAACATTGAGAGGCGTGTAAGATGGGTCAGGCTCAATAATCGGCTCGGTGCTTGAATTCTTCTTGCAACCAGACGAGCACAGGAGTAGAATTATGGCGGCGAGAGTGGGAAGGCGAAGACGACCGGTGGTGGGGCTCATGATTCAACTCCTTCAAAAGTGAATGAAAGCAGGCATGACAATCCTCGCGATTTTTTGTGCAGAACGGAAAGAGGATGCTGCCTGGTATCAATTCTTTGAGTGAGTGAATCCCCGTTGATTGCGAAGGTTATTACTATGGAGCAATATAGAAGATATTTGATAAGGTGTCAAGGTATGTCATCTAAATGAGTATCGCAATAGCGGTATTGTCCAAGAGTTTTAGACTATGACACTTACCGATGTTTCGCTGTCTTCAACTGATTGCTCAAGCTCCGATTCCAGTCGTGCTAAATATTCAATCGATCTTTCAGGTTTAGAATCTGGACATTTATGATTCGGATAGGTGTGTCGACAGTAAAGAAGTCATCAATCGAACCGACCCATATGATGGTGCTCGAAATGAAATTGTCTTGCCAATCCTCTTAGGGTCGTGACAAGGTGACAAAGTGGTTGTCATGTGGTCTCAGGATGGTCCTAAAACGATCTCCAGGTGGTCTCCAAAGGGTGCTGGAAGGTGTTCGGATGGTTCCGAAAGGGTCGTCAAGGGGTCGTGGAATGGTGTTGAAATGGTCGGTCTGTAAGTCAAGTAGTTGGAAATAGTTAGCCGGTTCGGATCATCGATTGAGCTTGCAAAATTGATTTTACCTCTCCACTGACAGTAGCATTTCAGACATTTATCTCCCAAGTCTTACTGCACTTTGCATTTCGTGCCCTTGGACGACACTGCGGAATGAAATTTTATCGTTGTTGTTCCATCAACTTTCGCATACATTGATGCAATGGACATCGACAAAATGACATTGAATGCATGGCACGACGATCCGGCCAACTGGAAGTTCGGTGTGTTCTATTTCAATAAGAAGGACACGCGGTTGTTTCCACCAAAAAGATTCGGCTTTGGCTGGACCATTAACTTTGCGAACCCGGATTCGGTCTTCAGCATGGTGGTGTTGACCGGTTTGATCATTGCGATCGTGCTATGGATCAGATAGAACAAGACGAGCGACTGAGAAAGAAAATCGCCGACATCAAGCGGAAACTCGCTGTAGAGAAGAAGAAATTTGGTTGCTACGATGATAGTGGCGGTAAGCGATATCAGCCGTTGAAATACTTCATACAACTTGGCGACTATGCCGGTGGGTTGACATACTTGAAGTGGTTCACCAAAAACTTTCCCGACGACTCCGGCTTTCCTGTGTTTTTGTTCGAATGGACTATCATTCTTTTTAAGAGCGGCAAGGCGAAGGAGGCTGAGAGGAAGACATTCCAGACGTTCTGTGCCAACACATACATGTTCGACAAATTCTTCGGCAGACCCATGGCGCCCGTTGATAAATGGGAAGGTTCAAATTGGGAAGGGCCTTCGATTCTTGACAGATTTGACTACAGTAGCGAACAGCCGGATCTGGTTGATTTTGCCGGGTGGTTGGACAAGTTCACCTCTTCGAAGCCGTTTGTTGAGCTGTCTGGCAAATACATTGAAATATGCACAAGGCTGAATGCTGAAGACGACATTGAGACACGCGGGTATTTGCTTAAGCATGCGAGACAGTTGAAAGAGTCGTTGTAAAGAGCCTGCCACTGAATTGCATGCGTTGATTTTGTAGGGATTTTAGCATACATTTCTTGCACTTTCACAATGTGAGGGGACCATCCTGAGCCTATTAATATGTGCACTCCAATGAAAATCCTGTTCCTGCTTCTCACCTTCGTCAGCTTCGTTATTGCCCAGCAACCCCAATGGGAACATGGGACCGGCACCGCCGTCGGCACGGACATCGAAGCCATTCGAATGAAAGCGCTCAACAATGCACGGGCAGATGCTCTTGCGAAAGCTAGTATCACCGTTACTGCCGGAGATACCCGGCTGGTATCCGAATCCGGGGAAGAGTTCACCGACTTCTATTCGAAGTTCGCAGAGACTTCAACCAAAGGAATTATCCTAGAAGAACGGATAGTCCGCGAAGGCGATCTCAAAAAAGTAAAAAGCACGACATACGAAATTGAGATCGAGATTGAGGCCAATGTAGCATTGCAGCAGGGCGAGCCCGATCCATCATTCACGGTGAAGTTGGAATCATCAAAACAAATCGTGAAAGAGGGAGAGCCGTTCATCCTCACTGTGACAAGCACGAAGTCTGGATATCTGACGATCTTCAATGTCTATCAGGATTCGCTTTCTGTTGTTTTCCCGAATTCGATCGACAAAGAAAACAAGATTGAAACGAACAAGCCGTTTGTATTTCCCCCGCATAAAGCATACGATCTGCAAATGGCTCTGCCAGCAAGGAAAACGACTTCTTCTGAAATGTTCATAGCGGTTGTAACCACAGAGAATATTCCTTTTCCGAATATCGAGCCGCTGGATTTCGCCGCCGGCACTTTCAAATTACGGAGCGAGCAATTGAACATGTATGCGCAGTGGTTGTATAAGAGCTCATTGAACAAAAGATGTGCAGATCAAATACCAATGACCGTCCAGTAATCGAAATCTTGCAGGCAATACAATGCGTTTCTATTTATTTCTTCTCATATTCACAACATCTCTCCTTCATGCTCAGCTCAGTAACATCCGGCAGACGGTGGAAAAAGGTAGAATAATCATTCCCTATGATCTAAACGGAAGTGATAATGATGTTTACAACATCAGTGTTACCGCAACGCATGAGAATGGGCAGATCATAAAGCCGCGTGCAATTGTAGGAGACCTTGTTGCGGTGACACCCGGCAAAGATCGAAACATCTGGTGGCAGACGACGCTTGATGGTTTGACGCCGGCAGGGTGGAAGATTAGCCTGACTGTAGAAATTAGTATTGGGATTCATTGGATATTGGTCGAAGGTGGTCCCAGCGGTGATTTCTATATTTCTGCATCGGAAGTAACGTTTGCGCAATATGATAAATTTTGCGAAGCGACGGGATACACGAAACCCAAAGCGAATTTTGGTCGAGGGAAACAGCCGGTCATCAATGTGAATGTTGCTGATGCGGTCGCCTTCTGCAACTGGCTTTCAAAAGAGACCGGAACGACCGTTCGCCTGCCGGAAGAAAACGAATGGGAGTATGCTGCACAGGGGGGCAGAAAGAACGGCAAGCATGAATACAGCGGAAGTAATACGATAGATGGTGTTGCATGGTATGACGGAAATTCTGAAGGCAAAACTCATGAAGTTGCAACGAAGAAGCCGAACGAGCTTGGAATTTACGATATGACCGGCAATGTGTGGGAATGGTGCGGAATCCTGGGTGCAGTTCGCGGCGGCTCCTGGCTCAGCGGCAGTTTCTTATGTCGAGTGGCGAGCCGCGGTCTTGACAATCCAGACAACCGCTATTCCCTCAACGGCTTCCGTGTTGTCCCAAAATAGGTAACTCATTATGCTATTTTTCTTGCGTTGTCTCAGTATTGAACTCGTGTGAGATTGATAGTCAAATAATAAGTGGAGCACCGTTTATGCGCGCAATTTTATGTATTGTTTTTATGACTTCTATTCTTGACGCACAGGTGAGCAATGTGCGGCAGACAACGGACCAGGGTCGAATTATTATTACCTACGATCTCAATGCGAGTGATGAAGACATATATAGCATTAATGTTATGGCGACGCATGAGAATGGCCAGACCGTAAAACCGCGTGCAATTGTAGGAGACCTTTCTGCTGTGACACCCGGCAAAGATCGAAACATCTGGTGGCAGACAACGCTTGATGGTTTGACGCCGGCAGGGTGGAGGATGAGTCTGACGGCAAAAAAAGTCATAGGGATTCAATGGGTATTTGTTCAAGGATGTCCCAGCGGTGATTTCTCGGTATCCGCGACAGAGGTAACCTTCGCGCAGTTTGATAAATTTTGCGACACTACCGGATACAACAAACCAATAGCGAATTTTGGTCGAGGGAAACAGCCGGTCATCAATGTGAATGTTGCTGATGCTCAGGCATTCTGTTCATGGCTTTCAAAAGAAACAGGAACAACCGTTCGTCTACCGGAAGAAAATGAATGGGAATATGCTGCGAAGGGCGGCAACAAGAGCAGAGGATATGAATACAGCGGCAGCAATACTGTTGACGAGGTCGCATGGTATGAAGGCAATTCAGAGAGCAAGACGCACGAAGTGGCTACGAAGAAACCGAACGAGATCGGCATTTATGACATGAGCGGCAATGTGTGGGAATGGTGTGGAACATCTGGCGCGATTCGCGGTGGCTCCTGGGGCAGCTTCGTTGGCGGCTGTCGCGTTTCTCCCCGCCACGGTGACAATCCGGACTCCCGCATCGACAACCTCGGGTTCCGTGTTGTCCAGAGACCTTGATGGTCACAGGATGTTCTTGGGGCGCTTGAAACGTCTATGTGACCATCAAGGTCTTGGCTTCGAAAAAAGGGGGGAGTTATGGAAAGAATACCGCGCCTGATGCCGGGCAAGTATTTTCATATCTACAATCGCGGACACAACAGTGGCGAAATATTCATCGAAGAAGAAAACTACCGTCATTTTCTCCGGTTGTATGCGAAATACATTGTGCCCGTTGCCGATACGTTTGCGTATTGCCTGATGAGGAATCATTTTCATCTGCTGGTGAGGATAAAAGACCTTGATGGTCACTTGGGAATTATGCGCGCCCCACGGGCAACGGGTGACCATCAAGGTCTGGGGCAGCGCAACCCGACACAGGCGTTTTCAAATCTCTTCAACGCCTACGCGAAGGCGCTGAACAAGCGGTATCGAAGAACCGGAGAAGTATTCGAGAAGCGATTCCACCGTATCGAAGTAATATCCGATGAATATTTTGGGCGGTTGTTGTTTTATATACATTTCAATCCTCAGAAACACAAGGTTGTTCCGGATTATCGGATGTATCAATACTCTTCGTACAACGCTCTTGCCGGGAACAGTCGGACGAACCTCGCACGGAGTGAAGTTCTGCAATGGTTCGGCAGCAGAAATGAGTTCATCTCATTTCACAGCACCATGGTGAGCGAAAAACAAATGCCGCAAATAGACCGAACAGAAGATCAACAATCTCAGGATGTATCATGAAAAAGACGTTGCTTTTTCTCCTGTTGACAACCACGACGCTTCTCAGTCAATCATTCGAAGAGAAGGTGAAACGTTTATCGGAATTATCCGCGATCTCATTCTCGCCATTTGCTCTGGAACAGCAGCGCGACGAAAGACTGCGGCATCTGGAAAATCCGGTGAAGGATGAATATGAAACGCAGGCAATGTTTGAAAAGCGCAAAGCCGACGCCGCGAACAAAGCAAAAGAATTGCGTGATGAGTATGCGGGCAAGATCGCCGATGCAAAACGAATATTCGATCAAAATATCCTTGAGCTGAAACAAGAGCGAGACCAACTGCTTGCCTCATCCGAGCAGGATGCCGCTTCGTCGTTCACGCTGGGTTCTTACAATGCTGACGATCAGCAATTTCCTATCCGGCTGTCCGCCACACAAGAATCATTCGTGCTCCCTATCGCCATGCAGTCTGCGCGAGAATTCAAGAATGCTTCTTCCTCAATTCAGGCACAAGGTAAGAAACGACTTAGTGCGGATGCCGGCTATGAATACTATAATTGGTCCGTAACATACGACGGCCAGAGGATATCATTTGGGCCTCAAAAAGGCAATCAGCAATTTGCCGCTTTGAAAGTTCAGCCAAGTGCGCCACCGCAGCTCAAGGCAATCGTCTCGTTTGCGGAACCATCTGGCAACCTGAAACTGGATGCAAATGAAACCGGCGAGTTGACGGTAACGGTGTCCAATAGTGGGCAAGGAGGAGCATTTGGCGTAGAGGTGAATGCAAAGCTTGAGCCAGGAAATTCCCTTACAGTTTCACCGTCTGCATACATCGGAGAAATTCCTTCTGGTCAATCTCGTATAGCGAAACTGACTCTACGAGCCGGTAGCGATGTGGTCGATGGAAAAACAACGGCAATAATATCTTACAATGAATCAAATGGCTTTGCTCCAGCAGGGAACAAGCTCACTTTTGAAACCAAAGCACTGATTCCTCCTAAGCTCATTCTAGCAGATGTCGGCATTGATGATTATAACAAGAACGGCAAGATTGAACCGGGTGAAATTGTGAAAATTACTGCGCGGATTCAAAACACTGGAAGAGGAAATGCGGAAAAGGTGAAAGCAAAAATTTCTATCGGAGAAAATGTCTTTCTCGCGGGTGGCTCACAATCTGAATTTGAAATCGGCACATTGGAAAGTGGCAAATATTCAGATGTGAATTTCTCTATATACACGAATAATCTTGCAACGAGCGTTCCGATTTCGATTTCTGTTTCTGAATCATATGGGAGGTATGGCATCGTTTCACAATCACTTCCATTGGCATTCAACAAGACAATTGCCACCATCGAAGAAATTACGGTCAAAGGGCAAGAGGAGAACTACGGTGACATTAAGATTGCAACCGGACTCTCAGTTGATGTAGATTTGAATATCCCGACAACCAAAGTGAAAAACCCTGATGCGGTTGCCTTGGTCATTGGTATTTCAAGGTATAAAAATCCGAATGTGCCAACGGTAGATTACGCTAAGCATGGCGCTACAATGATGAGAGAATACCTGGTGAACACGTTGGGCTACAATGAAAAAAGAATCATCTATGCCGATGATGAAAACGCCGGGAAGAATGACTTCAGTATTATGATGAAGAAACTTTCAAATATGGTAAAAGCCGGCAAGTCAGACGTGTTTGTTTATTACAACGGCCATGGCGCTCCAGATACAAAGTCCAACGAAGCGTTCTTTGTCCCGTATGATTGCGATCCGGAATATGCGAATGAATCAGGCTATCCTGTTGCCGAATTCTACAATCAGATCGGGAAACTTCCCGCACGGAGCATTACGGTTGTTTTGGATGCATGTTTCAGTGGATCTACTCCGAAGGGGCTGTTGTTCAAGGGAGTCAGTCCTGCTTTGTTGAAGGTCAAGAATCCGATTGCGGCAATGCAGAACGGCGTAGTATTCAGCTCGTCGACAGAAAATCAACTTTCCAACTGGTATCCCGAGAAGAAACATGGGCTCTTCACATATTTCTTCCTGAAAGGTTTACAGGGAGCGGCTGATGCTAATCATGATGGTCAGATCACTGCGGAAGAATTGGAAAACTATTTGAATGAGAACGTCCCCGAAAAAGCGCGTGAACAGAACAGGGAACAGACGCCGCAGATGGTGGGTGATAAAGATCGGGTTATTGTGAAATTCTAATATAGGACAGGAGGAGAATTCAATTTATGATTCCAGACTACCAGTCTTTGATGCTTCCACTTCTTCGACTTGTATCGGACAAACAACAACACAAATACAGAGACCTTGTCGAAAAATTGGCAATCGAATTTCAAGTGACAGAAGAAGAGCGTAAGGAACTGTTGGCAAGCGGTAATCAAGCAATCTTCGATAACAGAGTTGGCTGGGCCAAAACCTATCTCAAAAAGGCGGGACTTCTTGATTCTCCGCAACGAGCGACATTTGTGATCACGGAAATTGGCATTGAGACACTTAGGCATAACCCAGATCGAATAGACGCGAAATTCCTACGTCAGTTCCCTGCCTTTGTGGAATTCCAGACATCAAGCAGGGTTGACAAAAATGAGGAAGAAGAGATAATTGCGCAAACGCAAAGCAAGCATACACCTGAAGAAAACCTTGACATAGCATATCGGCAAATCAGGAAATCGCTTGCATCTGAATTGCTGAATAAAGTGGTAGACCTCTCTCCAGCGTTTTTCGAACGGCTCGTTGTGGAACTCTTGGTCAAGATGGGATATGGCGGCTCAATCAGCGATGCAGGAAAAGCCATCGGGAAGAGTGGGGACGAGGGAATTGATGGAACTATAAAAGAGGATAAATTGGGGCTCGATATCATTTACATCCAGGCAAAACGATGGAAGCGGGGTAGTGTCGTTGGCCGTCCTGAACTTCAAAAATTTGTGGGAGCATTAGCAGGACAAGGAGCCAAAAAAGGTATTTTCATAACTACATCGAATTTTACAAAGGAAGCATTAGAATATGCACCGAAAAATGAAACCAAAATTGTTCTTATAGACGGTGAACAATTGGCTCAACTCATGGTGGACTATAATCTCGGGTGCACGACCCAACAGATATACGAGCTCAAGAAAATTGATCACGACTATTTCGGTGAGGAATAGTCGGATGCATACGGTAGTCAAGCCGGAAAAAATGAAATCATTGCTTCTGAGCTGTGCTTCGATCCTGTTTGTATATTCATTGTGCGCGTCACAACAGGTCGTTAAGGGAACAGTCATTATCATTCACCGATGTGACGGCAGTGTATATGTCGGCGCTGATTCAAAGTCATCAGGAATTGACAATGTTCCACTACCCGGAGCATTCTGTAAGATAATCGTTAGACAGGGTGTTGTCTTTTTTTGTTCTGGCTGTTCCAGTGTTTCCCCTATTTATAATGCCATGGAAATCGCTAACTCAGTAGTTGATAAATCGAAAACTATTGGTCAAATAGCGGTTGAATTTCGAGATTCCATATTCGCGCGGACATCAGCATTAGATAGCATCAAGCAGACTCAATCTGAATTGTTTGCTAAAGCATTTGTCGATTCAACTCTCTTTAATCTTGGGATCCTCAAGCAAGAGGGTGATTCCATTTGTTTTTGTTCAATGAAATTCGCATTTGCTCGAAACCAACGCGTTGAATTAGAATCTAACATCGAAATTGGGAATAATATTCCTGCACCAACTGAGTTTTGGGGAAAGATCGATGCCTTGTTACAAGCATTCCAGACGGCTCATGCCAATCTCCTCTGGCGGCAAAAAACACCAGAAGGAATAGCGGGCGAAATTGAAGAGCTTATTAAGCTCCAGTGTGGTTCAACTCCACAGGCCGTTGGAGAACCCATCTATGTGGTTCAGATCAGTCCCACTGTCGGAGTGAGGTGGCTAATAAATCACCAGCCATGCAGTGATGGTTTCTGAAAAGATGGGGGCGTTGGACAGTCTTAGGTGCAGGGCTATGTAACATGATTATATGTGGAATTGCCGGATGGGATTGCGGATGTGGGGAATATCTTTAGCAAAACCCGATGAAACAGGTCAGGTGTTTGCGGGACTACCCCGCCGCTTTTTTCGCAATATAGAAATCGTTAGTTAGCACAATGTGCATTCACATTTAGAGGAGAGTCTTATGAAATGGTATCACTATCTTGCTTGCTTTTTTGCAGGGGCATTTATCGCCAATATGGTGCCTCACTTTATTCATGGCATTTCGGGTGATAGTTTTCCAAGCCCTTTTTCTAATCCACCAGGCAAAGGATTATCATCACCAACGGTGAACGTCGTGTGGGGTTTAGGTAATCTGGTTGTCGGATATATTCTATTTAAGGTAGGCAAAGTTTCTCACGAGAATAAATCAGCTCTTCTGGTATTCTTCGTGGGCGTTCTTTGCTTGAGCATAATGTCAAGCATCGCGTTCGTTGATAAAGCTCATTAATATTTTTTGATTTCAAATTTACATTGAGGACTGTGCGCTGGCAAACCACTTAAAAAGGAAGAGTCAAGCGCATAGAGATATCCCGTCACACAAAAAGTTGTAATTGGGCGACAGATAGCGCAGGAACGACAACAGCCGAAGATGATTAGCGGTTGAGAAGAAAGCATCATCGTTATGCCCATCCAGATACGATTCACATTGCATGAACGAGATCTGCTTCTGAATCTCAGGAGCGTCGAACCCGAGATCGTGATGCGATTAAAGCATGCTATGCTTCAGGCTAATACAATTACCATCAACGTAGACGAAGATGAATTGGACGTTCTGTTGAACGCAATCGCGGCAGATGCAAGTCACCCCAAGAAACACAAATTTGCAGTTGAATTAAGCACGCTTGTCCATCGTTTAGAGGAAATTCTCCGAATTCATTTGTCTACATAGTGCTGGACAACCTAACAATTTTAAAAAGGAAAGAGTCAACAATATAGAGATCTGCTGCTGCACATCGATGTTCAAGATGTGGGAAGACAGTTGGGTATGGAGCCAGACCTCCTTCGTGGGACGATCCACTATATTGATCTATCGGGGAATATAAGTCGTTAGTCGCAGCTTTTAAAGATCTATAACAAAGAAACCGAGGTTCTAATGCGAACAAAAAAATTCTGGATGCTCCTGATATCGGCAGTCGTGGCAGGTGGAATGATTGGCTGGATTGATAGCCTACCAAATTGGGACGATACTGGCGTTACGGTGTTGATGATATTGGTCAGCACATTTCTTCTTGGCGTTGGCGGTCCAAATCGCGCTTGGCTTTGGGCACTCATAGTTGGCAGCGCAGTGGTTGGTTTCAACATCATTGTTCACGGCAACTATCAGTCGATCTTGGCGGTTGCCGTTGCGTTTGGCGGATCTTACAGCGGTGCCTTTATTAAAAAAAGTGTTATGACTAAACCCAAAAAGCGCGACTAACACGTCGTTCAATCTGACGCTGAAGGTTAATATCACAAAGTGGAGTCCGTCAATGAATGCCATCAACTACAAACGGGAAATTGCCGCGACTGTCGCAGAAGCAATTGAGCGTGCGACCAAAGTGCTTAGCGCAGAAGGATTTGGTATTCTCACTCGAATAGACATGCACACCAAGATCAAAGAAAAAATCGACAAGGACATCATCCCTACAGTAATTCTTGGTGTCTGCAATCCAAACTTTGCCTATCAGGTCTACATTATTAATAGCAACATTTCCAGTCTGCTTCCGTGTAATGTTGTGATTCGCGAAGTAAGACCCGGGAGGATCTCGGTTGAGTTCGTCAAGCCGTCAGCGATGTTTCAGATACTCGATGACTCACGTCTCACCGAACTGGCACGTGAGGGTGATGTGGCAATGGAACGAGCTCTCAAAAGTTTGTAGTTTAGATTCGTTTGGCAAACCCGCCTCCTAAGTAACTCATGTCGTTGAGTGCTCAGGAGGCGATAAGGGAACAATTTGGAATCCAAGATCAAAGGCTCTGCGTTTGAGTGTTTTGAGCAATATGGGGCAACATCATATTCTAATATGGAAAGGATGAAGTCATGAGCAAAAATCAAGACATTAAGCAGGACTCAAAGAAGAAACCGGCAAAAACCATGAAAGAAAAGAAGGCGGCGAAGAGAGACAAGAAAAATGAAAAGACAAGTCATGCAATAATGAATCCATAACGCAGACAGAGCAAACGGGATATCGGAAAACCGTGAAAGGCAAATCAAATGGACGTCAAGATCGAAAACGGAAAACTCATCATCAGCATCGAACTGCAGGATCCGACGCCAAGTGCATCGGGTAAAACGCTGGTGGTCGCAACCACTCATGGCAACATGGTAACCCCGTGTGTGATTGACGGAAAGAGTGTCGTGATTGGTCTGAATGCGTATATTAAGAAATGAAAACCTACGCAATCACATACCGCAAACGCGGACGCACACACGTTGAAGAACGTCGAGCGGATAGTCACTTCGATGCGGTTGTTGGTATTAGGCAAGCGAACCAATTGAAGTCGGATGATATTATTTCAATCGCTATCAAAGAGCGGGGAAAGAAGCGGGGTGGCAAAGCGGGGACAATGCCGCCACGGATAATTGGGGCGAAAATCCATTAAATGTTTCACACAAAATGAACCCACCCACTACCTATACAATTCTCTCCTGCGTTATACATCGAGTATCTGTTCTATTACTATGAAATGCAGCGTCGGACAGGCGGAACAAGAACATATCTGATCACCCGCCAGATGGAAACGATTGCGTATGCCATTGGTCTCGGTAATCTGATCGAAACCCGGCAGACGAAGAAGCTCCGTTCTATCCTGCACGAGTATTATGACTTTGCAGCACAACGAGGATATCTCCGCAAATATGAAGTTGATGCTAACGGTGCCCGACATGAGCATGTAGACAAGCTCTATATTAATACTTCAACGATGGCAAAGCTGCGAAAAGTCCAGTACTGTTGTGTGCAATGTCTAGTACCGTTGATTGCAGTCGCATCATGAACCGGCTGGTAGTAAGGGCGATTATGAGCAAAATTTACCTATAGATATTAGTAGATACTAACTCATGTTACGCAAAATTTATTTGTTCCTTGTGCAGCATCGATGCAATCGAATGAATGGATCACAGATTACGCAGATTCATGGATTGCGCAGATACTTCTGTCAATCATAAGACAATTATTCTGCGTTAATCCATGAATCTGCGTAATCTGCGTTACTCTTGCACCTTTGGTTCTGACGTAGCTGTCCGGTGAATGGCGTTTCAAAGCGTCTAAAAAAGCCTTCGGGCGACAAGTGCAATACGATAACCATAAGGGGACCTAAAAATGGCAAAAATGTCAAAACAGTTCGTGAACCGGGAGAGCCAATCACTTGACAAATACCTGCAGGAGATCGGCAAGGTCGACCTGCTGACTCCCGCTCAGGAGATTGACCTCGCACAAAAGATCAAAAACGGGGACCAGAAGGCGCTCGAAGACCTGACAAAGGCCAATTTGCGCTTTGTTGTGAGCGTGGCGAAACAATTCCAGAATCAGGGATTGTCGCTCGGCGATTTGATTAACGAGGGTAATCTCGGCCTGATCAAAGCTGCCAAACGTTTTGATGAGACACGTGGATTTAAATTCATTTCCTACGCTGTATGGTGGATTCGGCAGTCCATTCTCCAGGCCCTGGCTGAACAGTCGCGTATTGTGCGTCTGCCGCTGAATCGTGTCGGTGATTTGAAAAAAATTACGAAAGCAATTACCCAGCTTGGACAGGAGTATGAGCGTGAGCCAAATGCAAATGAGCTTGCTGAAGAACTCAATATGTCCGAGTTCCAGGTTGCAGATACGCTGAAAATATCCGGGAGGCATGTTTCTGTGGACGCTCCGCTGACTCAAGGGGAAGAAAACCGGCTACTCGACGTCATACAGGATGATCGGCAGTCGGCTCCGGATTCCACTCTCATGGATGAATCCCTGAAAGAAGAAGTACGACGTGCTCTTGCAACATTAAGTGAACGTGAATCAGAAGTGATCCTGTTGTATTATGGACTGCATAAAGAACGCTCGTTAACATTGGAAGATATCGGCGAGAGATACAGCCTTACCCGTGAACGTGTCCGCCAGATCAAAGAAAAGGCGATTAAACGGCTCCGTCATACTTCACGCAGCCACGCTTTGCGGTCGTATCTAGGTTAAAGAAGCCCGTCGAATAACGTCGGCGTGCTGAGACTATATTGTCTGCAACCAACTGCTAGGTGAGCCAGAAGTAACCGGAGATCGCGAAGGCGTTCGTGTTGTTTGTCTTTGCTGTTTGTCCTTAGACTGTTGAAGAGTTGACAGGCGGTAAAAGATGGCGCATATTTGCAATACGATAAGAAACAGAGAAGGATTCCGCAAATCACTTGGTAGAACACTCTTGCACGTGCTGGCTCCGGAACCGCCGTCTGTTCACGGGAGTGCCTTCATTCTTTGCTATTATTGCTGGACCAACAGCAGGACAAACAGAGACCAACAATCCGCCCCCAAAATAGAAAACGGCACCTGTTGAAAGTGCCGTTTCTGACCATCCTTTGAGCTGAAGGTGGGATTTGAACCCACGACCTGCGGTTTACGAAACCGCTGCTCTACCGCTGAGCTACTTCAGCATAGTCGTTGCGCTTGCGTTCGATGTTTCAGATATTCTGCGACGTTATCGTCTCAAGCGGGAAAAAATATAAACAATTTTCGCTAGATTTCAAAACGACTGCATCAAAAAAAGTTGTATTTCAAGGCAATATTCTGTACATTTTGACCACATTTTACAGACCATACGGTTGTAGCGAGTAATTTCGGAAGGAACTGGAATGAACGAAGGTAAAATTCTGCAAATCATCGGCCCGGTTGTCGACATTGATTTCCCCGATGGCAAATTGCCGAAGATACTTAATGCTGTGACGATTCCGTTTACGAATGCGGAAGGCGAGCAAGAAGACCTTGTGGTAGAAGTGCAGCAGCATCTTGGCGAAAATCATGTGCGCGCCGTTGCGATGGATTCCACGGACGGGCTCGTGCGCGGCATGAAGGCGATCGATTCCGGCGGCCCGATCAAAGTTCCAGTCGGCCCCGAAACGATTGGCCGCTTGATTAATATTATCGGAAAACCGATCGACGGACTGGGCCCCATCAAAGCCAAGACGTTCTATCCCATCCATCGTCCGGCACCGGAATTTTCCGATTTGACTACGCAGAAGGAAATGTTTGAAACCGGCATCAAGGTAATCGACTTGCTTGAACCATACACCAAAGGCGGCAAGACAGGTCTATTCGGTGGTGCCGGCGTGGGAAAGACGGTATTGATTCTTGAGTTGATTCACAATATTGCCAAGCACCATGGCGGTTATTCCGTGTTCGGCGGTGTGGGCGAACGTACGCGCGAAGGAAATGACCTCTGGCTCGAAATGAAAGAATCGGGTGTTATCGACAAGACGGCATTGATCTTCGGCCAGATGAACGAGCCCCCGGGAGCGCGCCTGCGCGTCGCACTGACCGCTCTCACAACAGCGGAGTATTTCCGTGATGAGGAGGGAAAGGACGTTCTTCTGTTCATTGACAACATTTTCCGTTTCACGCAGGCCGGCTCCGAAGTATCGGCACTTCTGGGACGCATGCCCTCAGCCGTCGGTTATCAACCCACGCTGGCGACGGAAATGGGTGCCTTGCAGGAACGCATCACCTCCACAAAGAAGGGATCCATTACGTCCGTGCAGGCCATCTACGTGCCTGCAGACGACTTGACAGATCCCGCTCCGGCAACGGCATTCTCGCACTTGGATGCAACCACCGTGTTGAGCCGTCAGATTTCCGATCGCGGTATTTATCCCGCCGTCGATCCCTTGGATTCAACATCACGCATCATGGATCCGATTATTGTCGGGCAGGAGCACTACGATGTCGCGCGTTCAGTGACTAACATTCTGCAGTCATATAAAGATCTTCAGGACATCATCAACATTCTCGGCATGGATGAACTGTCCGATGATGACAAGCTTACAGTACAGCGCGCGCGCAAAGTTGAAAAATTCCTCTCGCAGCCGTTTTTCGTTGCAGAACAGTTCTCGGGTACACCCGGCAAGTACGTGAAGCTGGAAGATACCATTAAGGGCTTCAAGGGAATCATCGGCGGTGAGTACGACGGGCTTCCGGAAAATGCATTTTATATGGTGGGTACGATCGAAGAAGCCGTGGAACGCGGCAAGGCGATTCTGGCGGGAGCACACTAGGAACGTATGGCCGACAAAACCTATCATCTCGATATTGTGACTCCGACACGCACGGTTTTTTCCGGTGAAGTGACGAGTTTCAGCGCGCCGGGTGTTATGGGCGGATTTCAGGTTCTGCACTCGCACGCACCGCTCCTCTCGTCGATTACGGTGGGAGAAGTGAAGGTGGTGGATGCGGCAGGCAAGATAAGTTTGTATGCGACGACCGGTGGATTCGTAGAGGTGAATGCCAACAAAGTAATTCTGCTAGCGGAAACCGCGGAACGATCCGATGAAATCGATCTCAAGCGTGCAAAGGATGCACGGCAGCGTGCGATGGATCGTCTGGCAAAGAAAGAAGAAGTGGACGAAGAACGTGCACGCGCGGCCCTCGCCCGTGCATTCAACCGGTTAAAACTTGCCGGAAAAAAAAACGCCGCAGTGCAATGAGACCTACGCGTGCCGAAGTCGATCTGAATGCCATCGCAAAGAATCTCCGCTACGTCCGCGCGTGCGTCGGGCGAAAACCTCTGATCATGGCGGTGGTGAAAGCAAACGCGTACGGTCACGGGTCTTTGCGAGTGGCACGTTACGTGGTCCACAACGATCTCGCACAGTACTTGGGTGTGGCGATTGTCGAAGAAGGGATCGCTCTTCGCACGGCGCGCATCCTTCATCCGATCCTCGCATTCACCGCTCCCGAGCCATCGCAGCTTTCTCTCTACGCACACTACGGCATTGATGCCGCTGTCACCTCCATCGCAGCTGCAAAAGCGTTGAATAAGATCGGTGCATCGGCAGGGCGTAAGGCGTCGGTCCATGTCAAGATCGATACGGGCATGGGACGACTCGGCATCGCTCCGGCGGATGCACTCGAATTCTTCCGTTCGCTTCGGCAGATGGAGCACATTGACGTTAGAGGAATATTTACTCATTTCGCGACGTCGGATGACAAGGATCTTTCCTACACGCGAAAACAATTGAAGAGCTTCACAACACTCCGGCGGGAATTGACCGGTCTCGGATTCGATATCCCGCTGGCGCATTGCGCGAACAGTGCGGCGATTATGCGTGTCAAAGATGCAGCACTGGATATGGTCCGACCGGGCATCATGATGTATGGGTATTCTCCCACGGGATCGCGTCCGGCTGCGTTGGAACCGGCAATGTCAATCCGTGGGAAGATCGGGTTTATTAAATGTGTTCCTGCGGGTACACCGATCAGCTATGGACGCCGCTACACCACGTCGCGCGATACACTCATTGCGACCGTGGCCGCCGGCTACGCCGATGGCATCAGCCGGCGATTGATGAATCAAATGTCTGTTCTCATTCGCGGACGGAAATATCCGGTCGTAGGGACCATCTGCATGGACCAATTCATGGTTGACCTTGGCCCGAGCGCTGAAGCTGTTGAAGGGGATGATGTGACCATCATTGGGCGGGACAACACTGCACGAATCACTGCGTGGGATGTGGCAAAGACCATCGGAACAATTCCGTATGAAGTCTGCTGTGCCGTGTCCGAGCGCGTTCCCCGAATCTACCATGGATAATTCCGAACAATACCTTCTGCAAGTACTGCGGCGCACGGAAGCCGGGCTGGAAGACAGTCTCATTCCCGTGCATGTTGACAAATGCAAACACCTTATCCAAGCCGTTGAATTGGCCCCGTCCCTGACGCAGGAAATCGAACGGCTCAAATCCGTCCATGGCTTTCTGCGTGCGGCGCTCACGATGGAGTGGATCATGCGCCGCGTCGAAGCGACGGGCGAAGAATTTTCTCCCGATCAATTTGAACGGGATATTACTGTCCTGAACGACAAACTGTTCGAATCGTTTCTCAGCGAGCCGCTCGATATGCAGGCCGTTGTCAGAGAAGAACCGGCTGCATCGGCGGAAGAGCCAGTATCCGCAGACGAGTCACTATCGCCGGATGACTATTTTGTGCCGGTGATTGATAGTGCATTTGAGATGGAACCGGGGCTTTCTGATCTGCTCGATCAGAACATGCTGCTGGGATTTCAGCGCTTTGTTGAAACGGTTCATACCTTTATTGAGCGGGAACCGACAGAACGGAAGAGGACGCTGTCGGTCATTGGCATGATTGCACGCAGCTCCATGGATGTTGCACGAGCGCAGAAGAAGAATGAACTGCACGACTTCTTCGATTCATTTGCAGCCTTCACAAAGTACGTGGAAGAACATGAGCAGCAGCGCAACGATGACGTTGCCGCGGTGTTCGTTGACATCGGCGATAGACTCACCATTGCGCTCAATCAACCGACGAAGGGTGCGGTTCATCTGAAGCATATCACCGCCATGCTGAAAGATCCTGCCTCGCTGATTCATTGAAAGGCATTCTGTGAAAGAGAAAGCAAACGTGTATGCGGTCATCATGGCGGGAGGCGTCGGTTCGCGCTTCTGGCCGCGGAGCCGGGAAAAGAATCCAAAGCAGCTTCTTGAGATTGCCGGCGAAGGCACCATGATCCAGAACACCGTGCGGCGGATCAGCGGGCTGGTGGACGAGAAGAATGTCTTCGTGGTAACGAACAAGGCTCAGAAGGCCGCAGTCATCAAACAGTTGCCGAATGTGCCGGTCGAAAATATTCTCGTTGAACCGATAGGGCGGAATACCGCTCCATGCATCGGACTGGCGGCGCTCTTTGTGAATCGTCTCTCGCCAGATGGCGTTATGATCGTGCTTCCGGCGGATCACATCATCGGCGACGAGCAGGAATTTGTCCGCGTGTTGGAATCGGGCGTGAAGGTGGCATCCTCATCATCGTCACTGGTGACGATCGGCATCAAACCGACGCGACCGGAAACAGGGTACGGATATATTCAGATCATTGAGGATGAAAGCGCCGGCGCGGGATCGGAAGTGTACCGCGTGAAGACGTTCGCGGAAAAACCGAATGCACAGATTGCCGAACAATTTGTCCGCAGCGGGGATTTTTTCTGGAACAGCGGCATGTTCATCTGGAGGGTGGATGCGATCCTTGATGAAATCAAACGGCTCCTTCCCGAAATGCATGAGCAGTTGCAGTCGATTGCTCACGCGATTGGCACGCCGCTGTTTGAACATACGCTCGAACAGGCGTACGGCATCATTCGCGCAGTGTCCATCGACTACGGCGTGATGGAAAAAGCGCGCGATGTTCGCGTGCTGAAGGGGGACTTCGGATGGAACGATGTCGGTTCCTGGGACGAAGTGTACCGGATTACAGAAAAAGATGAAAAGGGCAATTGTGTTTCCGGCAAGACGATTTTGATCAATTCAAAGAACACCTACATCCATGCCGGCACCAAGTTGATTGCCACGGTCGGTGTGGAAGACCTTATCATCATCGAAACACCCGATGCGCTCTTGATCTGCAAGCGCGGAGAATCGCAAGATGTGAAGGAAGTGGTCGATTTCCTCCGCCGCAAACAAATGAACGAATATCTCTGATTCAAATCATGAATTAAGAATGGAGCGCCGCTCGCCAGAGCGGTTTCCTTGAGGAAGCGAGAAGGTTTGGATACGAACTAAGAATGGAGCGCCGCCCGCCAAAGCGGTTTCCTTGAGGAACCGAGAAGGTTTGGATACGAACTAAGAATGGAGCGCCGCTCGCCAAAGCGGTTTCCTTGAGGAACCGAGAAGGTTTGGATACGAACTAAGAATGGAGCG